>FWWM01009498.1_pt1 | contig 17881 bp, 10 predicted proteins | sample 2228351 | NCBI WGS metagenome assembly FWWM01 (sample SAMEA103939774, study PRJEB20133) | metagenome | reverse complement strand
CAAAGAACGAGAAAAAGGGCATAATCTCAAATGAATTAGGCCAAAACTATGCCTATATTTAAAAAATGTCTTATTTCAGAACAACTCTATTCTTCTTCCTAACGGCACAGCAAATCCGCGAGTTTGACATACCCAAGGAGTTCTTCAGAAGGGCCATTGGGAGAACAAAGGATGCACCCGAGAGCATTTTAACCTTGGAGCACCTCGAGGAATTGGACAGAAAAAATCGCCCGACTTACTTGCTCTACATCAATGGCGGGGAGATTTATCCTGGGTCAGTACACAACTATCTGAGGATAGGGGAACAAATGGGCTTGCCACGGCGCCCGTTGATTAAACAGAGAAAGCCTTGGTATAGAATGGAACAACGAAAAGTGCCACCTCTGCTGTTTGCGTATCTGGGCAGGCGAAACTCACGCTTCATCAAAAACGAGGCAAATGCACTACCACTTACGGGCTTTCTATGTGTCTATCCCTTCTGTCAGGACAAAGAATACATTGACCATTTCTGGCAAGCGTTAAATCATCCGGACACTTTGGAAAACCTTAAACTCGTTGGCAAAAGTTATGGCTCTGAAGCGATAAAAGTTGAACCTGGCAATCTTACGAGGCTCCCTATCCCCGAACACATCGTAGAAAAATTCGACCTCAAAAGGCCATACATAAACCGCCACGGACAGCTTGACATCTTTCGTTAGCTAAAGCCCTGCCCTGAATCCAGCCTCCCGCTGGAAGCCCGCTGTTGCACGCCTCGCATCTTCTACCTGCATTCCGCAGTGCCACCAGCAGCCTTCGCGACGAGCGCCTGAAACAGGCTTATATTTTGGCCCTCCCCGCCTTGGCCAGCATTTTCCCTTTGTTGGAGCAGCGCATCTGCCAAGTGGCGTTATGTCATTTGGCTTGATGCTCAAGGATATTTTACCCGGTAAAAAAATTTAGTGGGTAAATGTTTGTTCAGAGTGCAGAAGTTGCTTTAACATTGCAGCAAGTAGTTTTTGTGTTTATTTGTTTGGGTTAGAGTCCCTCGCTGCAATCAGTGAGGGATTTCTATTTTCAGCCATTGAAAATCACGGAGTTTTGCTCCATTTGCGCAATTGCTGGAGCACAGCAGCGAAGTCTTTAGGCAGTTCGGCGCGGAACTCCATGCGCTCTCCGGAGGCGGGATGCTCCAAGCGCAGGCGGAAGGCATGCAGGCTGGTACGGCTCATGAGTGGGCGCTCGTCGCCGCCGAATTTGCCCGTGCGGTAGGCCTTTCCCTTCACCTCCGAAAGGAGAAAGCCCGAACGGCGCCCATAGAGGGCATCCACTGCCAGCGGATAACCAATGCTTTGGAAGTGCACCCTGACCTGATGCGTGCGTCCGGTTTTAAGCAAGGCCTCTACCAGCGTAAAGTGCTCGAAGCGCTCCAGCACGCGAAAGAAGGTCAGCGAGGGCTTCCCATACGCGGTGATGACCATTTTGCCCGCTATAGTAGGGTGCGGGCCGATGGGTTTGTCTATTTCACCTTCTTCTTCTTGCATCACGCCATCCACCAGGGCGAGGTAAAACTTGTCTGCCGTATGATGCTCAAACTGAAGCGACAGGTGCCGATGGGCTTCCTCCGTGCGAGCAAAGCAAATGACCCCGCTCGTTTCCCTATCGAGGCGGTGCACCACCCACAGGCGCCCGAAGCGCCGCTCTAACCACTGATGCAGGTTTTCCGCATTTCCAAAGCGGTCGGGGATGGTCAACAAACCAGCGGGCTTGTCCACGACTAAGAGAGACTCGTCTTCATAAAGAACAGAAGGTTTAAGCGTGGGCATGGCGATGCGGTATGCTAAGAGAAATGGTTTTGAGACTCAGCTGGGCAAAATGCTTGATGCGCCGAATGTAGTGAGCAAATACGATGCTGCCTCTGTAGATACCTTGTCGGTTGGCAGGGCCTATGCGGTGCGCATCCACCAAGGCACGTACCTGTTGGCGCTTCCGCCACGTCTTGCTGAAGCTCGCGTAAAAAGAGAAGTGGGCGCGTATGATGGCTCCAATAGCCCGCCATTGCCCCTTGAGCAAGAAGCGCGCTGCGGCTACACCGTCCAGCACTAAGCGCGTTGGGATGAGCCAAAGTAGTTTGCCGCCGTGTTCGTTTTTCAGCAAAGTGAATAAGCTATTTCGGAAATTGAGAAACACCTTTCGCGGGTTTTCGTACTCCAGTGTACCGCCCCCCAAGTGATAAACCACGGATTGCGGCAAGCAGCACACCTTATAGCCCGCGCGCTTAAGGCGCCAACAGAGGTCTATTTCTTCATTGTGTGCAAAATAGTCGCTGTCGAAGCCGCTCATACGCCGATAAAGGTCGGCGCGGATGAAGAAAGCCGCCCCTGCGGCCCAAAAGCACTCCTGAGGCGAGTCGTATTGCCCGCAGTCCTCCTCACAATGGCTGAAGATGCGCCCTCGGCAGAAGGGATATCCCAAAGCATCAATCCAGCCACCGGCAGCACCTGCGTACTCGAAGCGGCTCTTGTCGCGCCACGACAGGATCTTGGGCTGCACCACTCCAATACTTACGTCGGTGCGCATAGCAGCCACTACGGGTTCTAACCAGCCGGGCGTTACCTCTACGTCGGAATTGAGGATGACGAATATCTCCGGCCCTTCTATGCGCGCCAGCGCCTCATTATACCCTTGTGCGAAACCGTAGTTGCGCCCCAAGGGCAGCGCGCTTACCTGTGGGAAGCGGCGCTGCAGCATGTCCAAAGAGTCATCGGGCGAGCCGTTGTCGGCCACCACTACATGAGCGCCAGGGCTGTTGGCCAATACGCTGGGCAAGAAAGTCTCCAGATGAGCGCGCGTGTTGTAGTTGAGCACTACAATGGCCACAGGCTCTTCGATAGACATCTTCTGCTCTGCTGGTGCTGTAGCGGGTGCTGTGGGCGTCTGTGGTGGATTGGTCAACGCCTTCAAGCGCTGGCGGATGACGTCCCTGTCGGCTTCGATGTGGGTACGCAGCATTTCCAAGTTGGCTAATTTTTGGTCTTTGCGGATGAAATCGAGTATTTCCACGCGCAGCGTCTGCCCATAGAGGTCTCCCTCAAAGTCGAGGAGGTGCACCTCGATGGCGCGCCCTTGTTCGCCAGAGAGTGTAGGGCGCTGGCCGATATAGAGCATGGCCTCCCGGTCGAAGTTGTCAGAGGGCGTCCTGGCCCGTGCGGCATAGATACCATCGGGCGGGATGAGTTGGCGCGGTTCGTCTAGCTGAAGGTTGGCTGTAGGGAACCCAATGGTGCGCCCTACTCGATTGCCCGGCACTACTTGACCTCGCAAAGCGAAAGGATGCCCGAGCAGCTGGTTAGCGCGACTGATTTCGCCGGCCTCCAGTGCGCGCCTTATCTTGGTAGAACTCACCGTTACGGCGTCCACCACCTGGGCCGGAATTTCTACTACTGAAAAGGCGCCTTGCGCCTCGTATTGGCGCAAGAAGGCGATGTTTCCCTCCCGATTGGCGCCGAAATGATGGTCATAGCCGATGACAATGAGGGCCGGGTGAAAGTATCGCAGCAGGAAATCTTCAACATATTGCTTTGCCGAATACCGGGAGAATTCAGGTGTAAAAGGCGCCAGCACGGCGTAGTCTATACCAGCCCTTTCGAGTTGGTAGATTTTTTCCGAAGTACTGGTGAGGAGCCGAAAAGAGACATCCTCTGGATGCAGCACCATGCGCGGATGTGGCTCGAAAGTAAGCACTACGCTCGGACCTCCGCGCGCTTGAGCTAACTGACACACCTGCTCCAGAATATGGCGATGGCCGGTGTGTACGCCGTCAAAGGAGCCGATAGTCAGTACCGCATTCGACATCGGCGGCAATTGCTCGAGATGAGAAAAGATCTCCATGGCGGCGGCAAAGATAGACCGGCTATATCTTGAGGATGTGTGGCGTGTGTGGTTCCTGTTGGCAAGGCGACGTCAGGTGTAGGGGTACCAATTTTTCCATTCCCGGCGCAGTTTTTCTCGTGCCCTTGCCTCAGCGGCGTTATCAGCAGGCTCATAAAAGCAGATGCCTCTGAGCTCGGCGGGCAAATAGTCTTGCTGTACGAAGTGCCCTGCAAAGTCATGGCTGTACTGGTAGCCCGCGCCGTACTGCATCTCGCGCATGAGCGGGGTGGGTGCGTTGCGCAAGTGCAGCGGTACTGGGAGTGCCTGGCCATTGCGCACAGCCTCAATGGCTTTGTCAATGGCCAAATAGGCCGAGTTGCTTTTGGGCGAACAGGCCAGATAGATGGCGCACTCAGAGAGTACGATGCGCGCTTCGGGCATTCCGATGGTGCGCACAGCGTCCATGGTGGACGTAGCCAAGAGCAAGGCATTAGGATTAGCCAAGCCAATGTCTTCAGCAGCCAAAATGATAAGACGGCGCGCGATAAACTCGATGTCCTCACCGCCCTCCAACATGCGGGCCAACCAGTACACAGCGGCGTTGGGATCGCTTCCGCGGATGCTCTTGATGAAGGCCGAAATGATGTCGTAGTGTTGCTCGCCGCCTTTGTCGTACAGGGCTATGTTTTGCTGGATTTTTTCGCGCACGTAGGCGTTGGTCAGGCACAGGGGTTGACCTGATGGGGCAGAAGTAACCAGCAATTCCAAAGCGTTGAGCAGGCGCCGCGCATCGCCGCCCGAATACAGCAAGAGGGCCTCCGTCTCGACCAATTCAACGGGTACTTTGCTGAGTACCTCGTCTTCTTGCAACGCCCGCTGAAGCAGCAATTCCAGCTGCTGGCGGCTGAGCGGGTGTAGCACATACACCTGACATCGCGACAGCAACGCCGGAATGACCTCAAAAGAAGGGTTTTCTGTAGTAGCGCCGATGAGGGTAATGATGCCCTTTTCTACTGCCCTCAAAAGGGCGTCTTGCTGGCTTTTGGAGAAACGGTGTATTTCGTCAATAAATAAGATGGCGCCGCGCGCCTGAAAAAGAGTCGCCTTTTCGGCGTTCTCGATGGCCTCGCGAATGTCCTTGACGCCCGAGTGAACAGCAGAAAGCTGGTAAAAAGGCTTATTGAGCCGATGGGCGATGAGCTGCGCCAACGTGGTTTTGCCTACGCCCGGCGGCCCCCAGAGGATGAAAGAAGGAATGGCGCCAACCTCGATGGCTTGGCGCAAGACGGCACCCTCACCTACGAGGTGCTCTTGGCCCACGAATTGAGACAGGTCGCGCGGGCGCATGCGTTCGGCTAATGGCATCATAGCGATACGGGTAATGAGACACCATGAAGTCTCACTCATCGGCAAAGATGAAGGTCTTGCGCTCACCAGGGCGCGCATAGCCGCGATACATACCTTCAGAGTTGAAGGGCATGGCAATGTTTCCGTTGCGGTCCACAGCAATAAGACCGCCCTCGCCGCCCTTTTCGACGAGTTTCTTTAGCACAATGGCTTCAGTGGCCTCTCGCAAAGAGGCCCCACCATAGACCATGCGCGCCCATACATCGTGGGCCACGGCGTAGCGGATGAAGTACTCTCCATGGCCAGTGCACGACACCGCGCACGCATCGTTAGAGGCATAGGTGCCCGCTCCAATGACCGGAGAGTCGCCCAGGCGGTTCCAGCGCTTATTCGTCATGCCACCCGTGGAGGTGGCAGCAGCCAGATTACCCTGGCGGTCGAGCGCTACAGCGCCCACCGTGCCGAACTTGTGCTGTGAAGGTGAACGACTAAAACCCTTCTTATTGGTCTTCAGCAGTTTTTGTAGCGCATCCCAGCGCTCTTGGGTGAAGAACCACGAAGGGCTTACCGTATCGAGACCGTTCTCGATGGCAAAACGCTCTGCTCCTGCGCCTACCAAGAAGACGTGGGGCGACTTTTCCATAACAGCGCGGGCCAAGCGGATGGGATTTTTCACAATAGTAACTCCACCCACAGCCCCGGCCGTCTGCATGCGCCCGTCCATGATGCTCGCGTCCAGCTCGTTGGTGCCATCGTGGGTAAAGACGGCGCCGCGCCCAGCATTGAACAGCGGGCAGTCTTCCAGCCAGGCCACCACTTCCGTAACGGCGTCGAGGGCCGAGCCGCCGCGCTGAAGAGTAGCCTCGCCTACCTGTAGGGCAGAGTCTAAGGCAGCCCGATAACGCTCTTCTTTTTCTGCGCTCATTTGGCTGCGCGGCAAGGCACCTGCTCCACCGTGGATAACCAACACATAGTCCGGACGCACGGCCCCTTCAGCAGAGGCAGGTGTACTCTGCGGCGAATGACAACGGCTCATAGTAAAGGCGAGAAGAAGATACAAGAACAGACGGGACATAGGCTTTTGTACAGTGTCTCTTGTCAAGCAATTAAGTGCGAAAGTAGGGTGATTGGCAAAATGGCGGCGAGGAATAATCGGCTCATCAACAGGGCCAGCTTCTTCGAGGGTAAATCATAGCAGCGAGGTTGTGAGGAAGTTAGAACGGCCAGTCTCCATAGTGTCATCGCCTTTCTCGCCTCCGTTTTTTGGGGTGAAAAAACGGCTGCCGGCTTCTGAGCGGCTGCTGTGGGTGTAGTAGTTGGGCGCGCGGCTCCTGTTTGGCCCAGGGCGTGTTTTCGTCCCGCTTTTGGGCCTTAATAATGGCGAAACAGCAGCCTCTCGCCTCCGCGCCTGCAAGCACAGCGACACGGGGGAACTGCTGCGCCGTTATTAAAGCCCCAGGGCGAGACGGGCGCATGCTCAGGCCCAAGCCGGAGCTCCGCAGGTGCGGGTGCGCGAAAAGGCCGAGCCGAAGCACCGAGGCCGTTTTTCCCCAAAAAACGACCTTGGAGAGGGAGGTATAGGTGGCAGCAGCCGCAGAGCAGATGGTTTGGGAAACAGCCCTCGACGGGAAGTGTGTACCCTTTCAAGGTCTCCCAAAAAGCAGACGTTGTGGCAGCTCAGTTGCGGTGCACCCTAACGCCCTTGCTCAAGCGCGGCGACGACAAGGTGCATCTTCGCCATTATTAAGGCCCGGCGCGGGACGGAAACAAGCGAAGGACCGAGCAAAAGCAACCAAGATGCCTGCAAGAGGAGCGCAAGCACAGGAGTGCGGAGCCGTTTTCCCCTAAAAAAAACGGGAGGAGAAAGGAAATACTGCGAGCGAGAGCGAGGAGCTACCAAACGCTGTGAAGGACTGGGCGAGGCGTGAGTGGGAAACGCTTAGCGAAGCAGGTCGCGCACGTCAGGGTCGTCGCCGAGGCCTTCGAGGCCGCTGCCGGTGAGGAAGTCCTTGAAAGTCCAGCGGTTGAGGATGAACTCTTTGTTCAGGACTTCCATTTCGGCCATTCCGTGCAGGACGAGTTCCATGAAGAGGGGCACATCTGTAGCAGGCACCTTGTAGCCTTCGACGAACTTGCGGAGGCCGGCTACCTGCTCGAGGCTTTTGAGGAACTCCTTATCGGTCTGGCGATGGAGGAGGTCAACGGTGTTGCCGCCGGAGAACCAGGCTTTTATGACGCCATAGGGGTCTTTTTCTTGGCCTCGGCGGAGACGGGAAGGGTTAGGGAAGTATTGGAGGAAGGTCTTTTTGATGGCTTGGCCGATAAGGCGGAGGGCTACGCTGTGGGGGCCTTCTTGTTCACCTTCGTACACCATTTCGACCTTTCCGATGATGGCGGGGATGACGCCCCAGAGGTCCGTGATGCGGGCGATAGTGGCGGTTTCGCCGTTGAGGAGCATGCGGCGCTCGGCGGCGGAATAGAGGTTTTCATAGGCGGAGATGGTGAGGCGGGCGCTGACGCCGCTGCTTTTGTCCACGTACTCGCTGTCGCGGGCGGCGAAGGCGATTTCTTCGATGAGGTCTTTGAGGAGGTTGGGCACGCGCACAGCCTGTTGTTGGGCGGGGGCGATGCGGGCTTCTTGTTCGGTAATTCGGCGCCCGATTTCGATGGAGGTAGGATAATGAGTGGTTATCTGGCTTTCGATGCGGTCTTTGAGCGGAGTGATGATGCTGCCGCGGTTGGTGTAGTCTTCGGGATTGGCAGTGAACACGAACATGACGTCTATGGGGAGGCGGAGTTTGAAGCCGCGGATTTGCATGTCGCCTTCCTGGAGGACGTTGAAGAGTGCCACTTGGATGCGGGGTTGGAGGTCGGGCAGTTCGTTGATGACGAAGAGGCAGCGGTGTGCGCGTGGGATGAGGCCGAAGTGGATGACGCGCTCATCGGAATAAGGGAGGCGGAGGTTGGCGGCTTTGATGGGGTCTACGTCGCCCACGAGGTCTGCGATGCTGACATCTGGGGTGGCGAGTTTTTCGATGTATCGCTCGTCGCGGTGGAGCCATTCGATGGGAGTTTCGTCGCCGCGTTCGGCGATGAGGTCGCGGGCGTAGCGGCTGATGGGAGCGAGTGGGTCGTCGTTGAGTTCGCTGCCGGCCACTATGGGGATGTATTCATCGAGGAGGTTGACCAGCAGACGAGCCAGACGGGTTTTGGCTTGGCCGCGCAAACCCAGAAGCAGGATGTTGTGCCGACTGAGGATGGCGCGCTCAATGTCGGGGATAACGGTGTCATCGAAGCCGTAGATGCCGGGCAAGGCGTTTTCGCGACGTCGGATTTTTTCCAACAGATTTTGGCGTAGCTCATCTTTGATGCTTTTGGGCTGGTAGCCAGTGGCTTTGAGGGCACCGAGGGTGCGCACGTGGGTGAGCAAGCTTGTTGTCATGCGCCACACAACGCCTGAGGTAGTGGGTTTGTTGGGGAAAGGCAAGGCAGGCGACGAGGGAGAAAAAAATAGAGGGAAAATCATTGCATCTGAGGCCAAGCATAGAGATAAATTGCGGTTCGCAAGAGAGAGTGGTCTCGCGCAGTTTTCAACTTTAACCCAAAACAAAAGAGTTGCTTTATGCGAATGCTGTTTTTACTCCTGTTTTGCCTGCCGTTTTCGGCTTTTTCACAATCTTTGTTTAGCGATGTTTCCACCGGGGAAGCGGAGCGAGTGTTGTCTGTCTCGTCTCGGCCTTTGCCCGAGCGCTACAGGATGGTGCGCGCAGAGATGGAGGGCTTGCGCCATCTGTTGTCGGGCGCACCTGTGCGTTTTTCTCGTGAGGATGCCGGAGAGGAATGGGTAGCAATATCGGTGCCGCTACCGGACGGCAATTGGGGGCGCTATCGGGTAATGGAGTCGCCGGTGATGCCGTCGGTGCTACAGGCGAAATATCCGGAGATACGCACGTATGTGGGTGTTGGGCTAGACGACCCCTCTGCCCGCTTGTATTGCGATGTATCACCGCAGGGTTTTCACGCCATGGTGTTGTCTGAGCGGCATGAGGCGGTATTTCTCGATGCTTGTGGGAAGCCGCAAGATGGTTATGGAGTGGTGTATTTTAGGTCGGCTCTGAAGCGCCCGTCGGATTGGACATGTGCTGTAGATGGGCAACTGCTGCCTGATGGGCGTCTCAGCGGCGATGTGCGCGAATGGAGCGGCGACTGTCAGCTGCGGCGCTATCGTTTGGCGCTAGGGTGTACGGGAGAATACGCGCAGTTTCACGGCGGGACGAAGTCTTTAGCATTGGCGGCGATGGTAACGACGCTCCACCGCGTCAATGGCATTTACGAGCGCGAGCTGGGCATTCGGATGGAACTGGCACCTAACAATGACACGCTTATCTTCTTGGACCCTGCGACTGATGGGTATTCGAATAGCGACATTTTCGCCATGCTGTTGCAGCATGCGAACAAGTGTAATGCGCTCATTGGCCCGGATAATTACGACATCGGGCATGTGTTGAGCACAGGCCCCGGTGGTGCCGCGAGTTTGGGCAGTGTGTGCAACAACAGCGCGAAAGCTCGGGGAGCCACGGGTTCGTCCACGCCTTTCGGAGATGCTTTTGATGTAGATTACGTGGCGCATGAGATGGGGCATCAATTTGGGGCAAACCACACCCACAATAACAACTGTGCGCGCAACATTGCCACGGCCGTGGAGCCGGGGAGTGGCTCAACCATCATGGGCTATGCAGGCTTGTGTCCGCCCAACTTGCAGAGCAATAGCGATGCTTACTTTCACGGGCTGAGCATCGAGGAAATTCGACAATACACTACTGCTGGACCGGGCAATGTGTGCCCGCAAAAGATAAATGTGGGCAATAGCGCGCCCAATGTTACTGTGTTAGGCGGCAGTGCGTTTGTCATTCCAAGCTCCACGCCTTTTGAGCTCACAGCGGTAGGTACTGAGCCAAACGGAGATGCACTGACGTACTGCTGGGAACAGATGGATGCGCAGGTGGCGCCCATGCCGCCCTTGGCGACAAATGCGGTAGGGCCTATGTTTCGCTCTTTTGCGCCTACCTCTTCACCTCAACGCTATTTTCCGGCCCTGGAACACATACTGAGCAACACCCAGCCGACATGGGAGCGCTTACCTGCCGTTGGGCGCACCATGCGCTTTCGGGTAACGGCGCGCGACAATCATGTGGATGGTGGGTGCTCGGCCTTTGCGGAGGCTCTAGTGTCGGTAAGCTCCTCAGCAGGGCCTTTTGCGGTGTTAGAGCCTAATGTGCCGATTACCTGGTACGTAGGCGAAACGCAAAAGGTGCGCTGGGACGTAGCCAACACCGATGCGGCTCCGGTCAGTTGCTCGGAGGTGCGCATTCTGCTTTCAACGGACGGCGGGTGGACATATCCGTATGTGCTGGCAGGCGCCGTGTCTAATGTGGGCGAGGCGGAAGTACAGGTACCTTTAATTCTTTCTGACAGTTGTCGGGTGCGTGTGCAGGCTGTGGGTAATGTGTTTTTTGATGTATCCGACCAGATGTTTCGTATTGAATTGCCACCTGTGCCTTCTTTCGTCTTGGAGGCCGACTTCTCGCATGCCGTCCAGCAATGTTCGGCAGATACACTGGCCTTTTGGGTACAGACGCAGCCTTTGGCCGGTTTTGAGGGAGAAGTATTTTTTGCTGTGAGCGGACTTCCGGCAGGTACAGAAGCGATTATATCGCCCAATCCGGCTGCCGTAGGGGATAGCGTTCGGATAGCCATCCCGCCCATTTCTGACGCTGGGGTGTATGCACTGACGCTTAGGGCGCAAGGCGATACTATAGTGCGCGAGCGCTCATGGGAATTAAAGGTAGTCTCTTCACAGCCCGAAGCTCCTGTGCTCAAGGCGCCGTGGGATGGCCTGCGCGGGGTGTTGCCTGTGCCCACATTGCAATGGTCTGGTGTTGATGACGCGCTGAAGTATTGGATACAGGTGAGTGCGGCACCGTCTTTCAACAGCGGCAACTTGGTATGGTCAGAGGCTGTTAATGATAGCGCTACCACTGTTTCAAGTCTACAACCCGGCACAGTGTATTATTGGCGCGTAAGGGCGGAAAATGCTTGTGGTTTTAGTGATTTTACAGAGACTTGGGCCTTTCAGACGGCCATTTCGGCCTGTGGCATCGAGGTGAAAAGCCCGGATGTGCCCAAGGCTATAGGAAACCCTCCCGCACCGCCCACCCTCTCCACACTTGTCCTCCAAGACGGGCGTGCGCTGGCCGATGTAGATGTATGGTTGTCCATTCGCCACACGTGGGTAGGTGACCTGCGCGCGCGACTTATCGGGCCTGATAGCACTTCTGCCCTCTTGTTTAGTCGGCCTGGATTGCCCTATGTCGGACCGACAGGATGCCCGGGAGATGACTTGGCGCTTACTCTCAACGACGACGCCCTTCTGACCCCAGACGACCTGCATATCGCTTGTAATACGGCCTCCCCTGCCATCGCTGGTACCTTTCAGCCCATGGAGCACCTAGCGGCCTTTCAAAATCGCGCTCACAAGGGCATTTGGGCCCTGGAGGTGAGGGACCTGGAAGAAGACGATGACGGCCAACTGGAGGCCTGGGGGCTGCGCCTTTGCTTCTGGGACACCGTGCCAGCACTCCTACTGCTCCGAAATGATCTCCTTCTTGCTCCAGAAAGCCTGCCCATAGCGATAGAAAACTCCCTGCTGGCCATAGAACTCGGCGGGGCCGACGCCGCAGAAGGGCGCTACACATTGCTGTCGTTGCCTCAGCACGGACAGCTGCTCCTCAACGGTACGCCATTAGACGTAGGCAATACCTTCACACAGGCTGATATAGATGCGAGGAAGTTGATCTATCGGCACTCGGGAGATGATGCTACAGCAGATGCTTTCTTGTTTGATGCGCAAAATACAGCCTCAGGGCAATGGCTACACAGTGCTATATTTTCTATCGAAATAGTGAAAAATGATCTATTGGTGTATGTAGAACTGCTCGACTCGCTGCTGTGCTATAATGACAATAATGCGCGCCTGTTGGCCCAGGCAAAGGGCGGCAAACCTCCTTACAGCTATCAATTGGCTGGGAGTAATGAGGTGCAAAGCGATGGCATTTTCAAAGACCTAGGGCCGGGCGTTTACGCTGTGGTGGTGAGGGACAGTTGGGGATTCTACACCACATCCGCACCTATAACTATCATTAACCCAGATAGTATTGTGGTATTGGTCTATGTATCCCATGACTCCGTATGGGTGAGTGCAATGGGCGGCCGCCCGCCTTATACTTATAGCATTGACGGGAGCATCTACCAAGGCGAAGAGCTATTTACGGATTTGCCCAATGGCATTTATACAGTAACGGTTGCCGATGCTGTAGGCTGTACAGGTACTGCAACAGCAGTGATATCTGTGGATGTGCTGGCCATTATGAATATCGAGGCCACACCAGCCCGCTGCCCAGGAAGCAGCGATGGCACCGCGCACATATTTGTGGACGGAGGAGTGCCTCCCTACCTATACAGCATAAACGGGGTGGATTTTCAGAAGGAACCAGCGTTTTCAGGTTTATCTGGGGGAGGCTACGTCGCCGTAGTTTTAGACAAGAATGGTAATACTGCTACCCAGACCTTTTTCATAGATGAACCACCTGTGATAACGATAGAGACAGTCATCGTGCTGAATAGCATTGAAATTACAGCCAAAGGCGGCACAGGGACATTCACCTACAGCCTTAATGGCGGGCCGTTTCAACCGGAGCCAGTATTCAAGGATTTACCCAATGGTATCTACAGCGTAGTGGTGCGCGATGCCAACGGTTGCACTGCGGAGACTACCGCACAAATTGATGTTTTGCCGCTACAGATACTGTCTGTGGAAACAGGAGGCGACATTCTTTGTGCAGGTGGTACTGTCAGCGTGAGCGTTCGTGTCAGTGGCGGCATACCACCCTATACCTATTCGCTCGACGGCGGCGCTTTTCAGGCTGACAGCATTTGGTCTGCTGTGAGCGCTGGTGTACACTACATTGTGGTACGCGACGCTGCGGACAGCATAGCAGTCAGCGATACTTTCTTCATTGTTGAGCCGTTGCCATTGCTCGTTACCCACAAAGTGCTTGGCCCTAAGGCGTATTTTTCTGTAGAGGGAGGCACTCCGCCCTATCTCTTTTCCTTGAATGGCTCTACCTGGGCTTCAGACAGCGTTTTCTCCGACTTATCTAATGGCCTGCATTTTGTCATTATTGCAGATAACAACTTCTGTTCAGACACTATCTTTTTTGAGGTCAATTACTCGCCATTAGCAGCTATTGTTACTAAAAAGAAACCTTCGTGCTATGGTAGCAAGGATGGTGCCTTTACGATAGAGATTATCGGCGGAGTGCCACCTTTCATGTGCGGCGGGCAGCTACTGAGCGATAACGTCTGCGAAAGAAGTTCCTTAGGAGGTGGTCTTTACGGTGTGCTTTTGACAGATGCCTTGAACGACAGTCTATGGGTCATCTTTAGCCTGGAGTCTCCTCCGGCCATAGATATTTCTGTTAGTGTAGTCGGGAATACCATTGCCGTTTCTGCAACGGGCGGTACCGGAGCGCTAATGTACAGCATAGATGGCCAGAATTTTCAAAACTCACCGGTATTCGAAAACTTGCCTGATGGCCTCTATGAGATTACCGTACGCGACGCTAACGGCTGTACGGCTGTTTACTTCAAACCAGTGGAAATTAAAACTTCCAGCACAGTAGAGCCAGGCAGCTATGGAGCAATAAAAGTCTATCCCAATCCCAGCAGGGGGCATTTCTGGATAGAATGGCCCAGGTCAATAGAAGGAGATTGTCATCTGGTGCTCTGCGACGGGCGCGGTGCTGTAGTGAGGGAGCTAGTATATTCAGACAGGCAAGGCACGTCAATGCTGGAAATTACGCTGGAAGGCTTGCCTTCGGGTATGTATATGCTTTCGGCACGCGACGCGCTCCACCAATACGCCACACGGATTTTGATAACCTCAGGTAGTTTTTAGCCTACGAGAGTTTTTAGCAGAAGAAATAGACCAGCATGCAGTTATATTTAGACTCTTATGGTGCTTTCCTATCGGTGCGCAACGGCATGTTTAGCATTCGCATGCGCGGCAGTGGTGCAGTGCGAGACTTTCCGGTGCGCACCGTAGAGTCTATCCTACTCACCAAGGGAACGGGCATGACTACAGATGCTGCCCTCCTCGCCGTGGAGAACGACATTCCAGTGTTGCTCATTGATGCGCAAACACACTATCCATTAGCGCAGCTAAGTAGTGGGCGCCCTACCACGATTGCCGCCGTGCGAAAGAACCAGGTGTTTTTTGCGCGCTCAGCAACGGGATTATCGTGGGCAGCGGAGTGTCTAGCCCAGAAAGTAGCTCGCCAACGGCAGTTGTTGCGTGAGTGGGCGGAACGTCCTACCAGCGGGGCCGACTTTGCACAAGATGTCGCTATAGCTGACCGCATCCTCGCCGCCATGCAGCGCGAGCTGGGCAAGCCCATCGGTGAAAATGACGACCTGAACGCTGCCATAGTGCGCCTGCGCGGACAGGAAGGCACGGCTTCACGTGTATATTTTCAACAAATAGCCAAACTGCTGGATGGCGCCTTTTTCGGCTTTGAGTACGACGACCTCTCCGAAATCATCTTTGAGGGACGCCAAAAGAGGCCAGCACACGATCCGTTCAATGCTTTGCTCAACTACCTATACGGCATGTTGTACACCACGGTGCATCTGGCTCTGTTGAAGGCCGGGCTTGACCCGTACATGGGCGTATTGCATGCTGACCGATACGGAGCAGCCCCAACCCTCGTCTTCGATGCTATAGAGCCATACAGGCCCTGGGCAGATGCGGTGGCCTTGCGCTTGGTGCTCGAGGGCTTTATTGGCCCTGAACACTTTGAAAGGCGCGAAGAGCCGTTGGAAGGCCTCTGGCTAGCCCCTACAGGCAAGGATGTTGTCATTGAGCAAATGCTGCGCTACTTAGAGGAAAGCCTCCCCTACTATGGCCGCCAAGTGCGCCGAAAGGTACAAATAGATCTTGAGGCACAGTTTTTGAAACGGCGTATTGGTAGTGAATAATCTGCTCCGGCCTCGGTAAAAACGCTTGTTTCAATGCTTACATGCTATGAGAAAATCGCTACTGTTATGGGCGTGGTCTGCCCACAAAGGCATCCGCGCTGTACTTGCCCGACTCTCGGGTAAGTTGGCCCTCTGCCTGTTGATACTCGGAACACTCCATGCCCAGGACCCAGACATTGAGGCCAATGAACGCCGCGTCGTTGAAGAGTATTTCCGCACCAGTGAGCAGCCCGGCGAAACTCCCACAAATCGCCGCCAGCGAGAGCAGGGCACTAAGCGTGTCAGCCCACCGCCCGGCGCCGCGCGCGTAGGCTGTATCTGCATGGATGATACCCGCAGCAAGGCTACCAGTATAGGTGCCTGTAGTGGTCACGGCGGTGTTCGCTTCTGGCTTTATGTGCAGCCTAATGGCGACACCGTCCGCATCACTACAGCGCGCCATGAGCGACACCCGCACCCATTAGGCAGCATCGAACGCAGTGAACTGGTGAGCGCCGCTGAGAAAAAGCAACGCTCTACCGGAGCCAACGCCCCTATGGTCGTCATCGTTCAGATGCCCTCGCCTTCTGATGATAACCCATTCACTGCACCTACCTGGCCCGAGGTCATCGGCATTATTATACTGGCTGCTATTACCTTGCGCGCCATATATCTCTTACTTTTGTGGGCAGATTACCAGATACCTTTCCTCGTTGATGCATTACGTGATTACCTACGACATAGAAGACGACCGCCTGAGGAACCGAACGGCTAAAACCCTCCAGCGCTTCGGTTGCATCCGCATCCAGAAATCCGTATTTGTTGCAGCCCATATGGAAAAACGCCACTGGACTCAGATGCGGGCCTCGCTGAACCGTCTCCTGGCTTCCCGCCTGAAACCAGGAGAAAGCCTACTCATCATCCCGCTACGCGACGAGCACGTCAGCGAAATCTCCGCCATAGGCCATAACAATGTTTTTGCAGCCCTCGAAGACCCACCGCTAAAAACCGTCCTCTAATCGCCCGGACTTCTCGCCTAAGTAGAAGTAAAACACTACATAACATATGAAGCACGCTACGGCTATTCAGCCCTTATCCAGCATAGGAGGATTGCGACCCTTGAGCCAGCGCTGGAAGGGAGCTTGGTTAGTACTATTCAGCCCTTATCCAGCATAGGAGGATTGCGACATCCCGTACTTCTGCTGGCATCCGAACCTGTCGGTCGCCTATTCAGCCCTTATCCAGCATAGGAGGATTGCGACGTTCAACTCATTTGGTAAGACCTTAATCATTCTGACCGCTATTCAGCCCTTATCCAGCATAGGAGGATTGCGACTGCCTTTGCCACCGTAAGCGGGCAAAAGGGCGGGCTATTCAGCCCTTATCCAGCATAGGAGGATTGCGACATCTGTGAGCGCTACGGCCTGGAGAAAATCAAGACCACTATTCAGCCCTTATCCAGCATAGGAGGATTGCGACTATACACCGGAATTTGCCGAGAAGGAAAGCGGTGTAACTATTCAGCCCTTATCCAGCATAGGAGGATTGCGACAGCCAACGCTTAGTTTGCTGAAGGAGAGATTCTTTTTTCTATTCAGCCCTTATCCAGCATAGGAGGATTGCGACTGCGCTATGAGCCTGTGGCCCTGCGCCCGCACCCTGCTATTCAGCCCTTATCCAGCATAGGAGGATTGCGACTGGTGGATCCCATAACCCCGTCCGCTTCACAAGACACTATTCAGCCCTTATCCAGCATAGGAGGATTGCGACGCCATGGCCATTTTGCCCTCGGAGATACCTGTGGCCTATTCAGCCCTTATCCAGCATAGGAGGATTGCGACTATCGCGAAGGGCATCTGTGGAAGATTTTGCCCCAAGCTATTCAGCCCTTATCCAGCATAGGAGGATTGCGACATACCAGCTCAAACCGCGTGAAGCATTGGTGCTGTGGGCTATTCAGCCCTTATCCAGCATAGGAGGATTGCGACCCCACTGCGCCCCACAGCATGGCGCGATTGCCTAGGCTATTCAGCCCTTATCCAGCATAGGAGGATTGCGACCGCACAACAATGGAGTTGTGGCTGGGCATCCCTCCGACTATTCAGCCCTTATCCAGCATAGGAGGATTGCGACGGTCAGTGAAAAACTCCGCCATGACGTCCAGGTCGGGCTATTCAGCCCTTATCCAGCATAGGAGGATTGCGACGCAAGCGCCGTCAGGCCGATGCTTAATGGTAAACCTCTATTCAGCCCTTATCCAGCATAGGAGGATTGCGACACCCTAACCAAGAATACTACTGGCCTGAAGTAGTTAATGCCTATTCAGCCCTTATCCAGCATAGGAGGATTGCGACACTGCAATGTAATAGGCGAGTAACTGCAGCGGTACAACCTATTCAGCCCTTATCCAGCATAGGAGGATTGCGACACTTTACAAGATTATAGAAGATAGCAGTGACGGTACCCTATTCAGCCCTTATCCAGCATAGGAGGATTGCGACTAACAGGAAAGAAAGAGTGCCCGAAAGCACGCCTTCAACTATTCAGCCCTTATCCAGCATAGGAGGATTGCGACCGGACGAACGCCGTTCTCGGACAAATCATAGATCTG
>FWWM01009497.1_pt1 | contig 17885 bp, 15 predicted proteins | sample 2228351 | NCBI WGS metagenome assembly FWWM01 (sample SAMEA103939774, study PRJEB20133) | metagenome | reverse complement strand
AGGAAATTCCAGGTTTTGCTGAAGGCCATACAGGCTCGGTATATCTGAATATCGAAAACTTACTGAACCTGATCGACAGCAGCAAAGGTAAAGTGTACGGCGATGACTTTGGTGACGTGACACTGGCTAACTTCACGTTAGATCAGAACACTTACCACTATGTGTACAACAACATCACGTCAAATCAACGCAACTGGGACAAGTTCTACACAGAAAAGTCTACGTGGCGGATGAAAGTTGGCGTAAGCTACAACTTCTGATAACTCAGCAGTTTGTATAAAAAACGCCGGTCAACAGACCGGCGTTTTCTTTTATGCTGAAGTCTGGCTGATTCAGGCCAAAGTCTGAAGCTCAGCAAAGATTAATTATTTCTAATTTGGCGTAAATTCGCGATAATTACGCTTATTTCATCTTGATAAGAACATAACCGTGGCCAAACCTACCATTATTGCAATTGCCGGCGCTTCAGCCTCAGGCAAAAGTCTTTTCGCTTCAACCGTTTATCAGGAACTTGTTGCTGAATTTGGCGGTGAACGTATATCAGTGCTGGCAGAGGACGCCTATTACCGCAATCAGGATCATTTGTCGATGGAGCAGCGGGTGCTGACCAACTACGACCATCCGGCTGCTTTTGAACATGAATTATTGGCTGCGCATTTGCAGCAACTGCGTGAAGGTCAGGCGGTAGAAATGCCGCAATATTGTTATAAAACGCATACCCGCAAAGCTGAAACCATCAAGGTGCAACCGGCCAAAGTGATTTTGGTGGAAGGGATTTTGTTGCTAACAGATGCCCGTTTGCGCGAGCAGTTTAATATCACAGTGTTTATGGATACGCCACTGGATGTGTGTTTATTACGCCGTATTAAAAGAGATATGGAAGACAGGGGCCGGACTTTAAGTTCTATCACCGAACAATACGAAAACTATGTACGTCCGGCCTTTTTTGAGTTTATTTCACCATCCAAACAATACGCTGATTTAGTGGTGACCCGCGGTGGTAAAAATGAAATTGCCATCGATATTATAAAAACCAAGATCCGGGCTTTATTGGCAAGTTAAGCGATATAAGCTAAAAAAACCGCCATAACGGTAAGGCTGCTCGTTTAACAACGAGCAGCCTTTTTCTTTGTGGGGTATTTGGACGGTTTTGCCAGTACTTCCCTTGGGTAACTGGGCCGGTTTCGCTTTTCTGGGAGTATCAAACGTTTACCGCTGAGTCTTAAGTTCCGTAGTTTTTTGGGCACAGTCCCAGGGGTTCGGCCAGAGCACCATAAAAATTCATCCTGAATGAGGCGTAACGCATTGATAAAACTGATGCGAAGCGGATGCACTTTATACTCCACGGCCATCCGCAGCATCTCAAGCCGCACCAGATTGTATGCAATCAGAATGCCCCATAATTCCTGATAAACACCGTCTTTTTTCTGGCTGCGCAGCAACTCGCTGTCATCCAGTTGACCCCGCTTGAGTTCACCGTAGCCTTGCTCTATTTCCCAGCGGTCCCAATACACTTTGAGCACCTGTGGCAGCGGATAACGCACCGGGTCTTGCATCGATGTGATAAAGCCTTTGATATCGCCGTTGGGCTGAGCAATGCTGACCATCCGTGCCCGCCATGTTTTGGGCAAATATGGCGCTTGTACCTGCGCCTGTGGTGAGACCGGCATCTCAATCAGGCAGTCATAGTCGCTGAAGCGTTCAATCACTTCATAACGCAATTTACTTTTCACCGGCGTCAGCCAATGACGCTCTTCTCCTGCTTGCTCCCAGCTCAGTAGCAATTCGGCTGAGAAGTAGGCCCGGTCAAACAGCGTCAGTGAATTTGCCGGCACTGAGCCCACCAACTGCTGGGCATAACAAATCTCCCCGGCATCCACTGCGCCAAACGCCACATCTGCGATCAGATGACTTTTTGCCGACATCAGGGCCACAGCCATCACTGAAGGGTAAGACGCCTGACCGCTGGCAAAGCCAAACGATTGATTCTCCGCGGTATCCGGTACCCGAAACTGCGTCCCATCGACACTGAAGATTTTGAGTCCACACAACGCATGTTCATTATCTTCTTGCTCCCAATGCGCTGCAGTGGTGTGAAACAGGTAGCGCAAAGGTTCATAACCGAGCTTGGCACGCGCATCGGTCACACTACTTGACGCTAGCGGTGGTAACGCGCCTTTGGCATCAGGAAAAGCCAGGTCCAACTTGTCGCAGACATCTGCAATGGAACGGTTGCGCATTAAACCGATGCCAAGCACCAGCCAAACAGCCTGCTCCGCGGGAAAACGGCGCCGGCGCACAGCTGCACGCCCCGTTTGCTGCAATGCTTCTTCAATCCATTGGTGGGGAATGTTTTTTTGGAAACACGCGAGTGCTTCAACTGGGTTTAATGCTGCGGCTATCTGGAGTTCTTGCGAAAATTCGGACATAAAAAAACGGGCTCAACTGACGGGTTGAGCCCGATTGTGACGGCTGTGAAGGATCGGTCAAGAGGCTTAACCGATCGGCATTAGCCATAACGGCGGTTTTTTTGCTTTTGCACCTCAAGAAAGTTCGCAATAATACAAAGATAAGTAAATGAAATAAAAGCCGAATTTATAGTAAATCTGCAACAAAAACAGGCAGTGTTCAAACTCTTTTCAACTGTATCTTTTCTGTTATAATCGCGCAGCAAAACTTCAAGTTTAGACAACCCCAGACAAGCAATCTCAAGCCTCAGCAGCACTGCTGGCGGCCTCCCGCTTCGAAACTGTAACTACTTGATCTTTTGGTGCTATCCTAGGAATCCGGCATCACTAGAACAATAATTCTGCAGCTTTGCGGATCTAGATCCAAGGAATATCAATATGATGAGTTTAGTTGGCATCTTTGCCATCTTATTAGTCGCCTATTTGGCGTCTACACACAGAAGCCAAATCAAGTGGCGCACCGTTGGCGGTGCTTTTGCCATTCAGCTGGCCATTGGTGCTTTTGTACTTTATGTGCCTTTTGGCAAAGATGTGCTGATGAGCGTATCTGAAACTGTTGGCAACGTAATTTCTTATGCACAGGAAGGTATTCGTTTCCTGTTTGGTGATGCAGGTGCGATGAAATATGGTTTTGTTTTTGCCATTCATGTGCTGACCGTTATTATCTTCTTCTCGTCGTTAATCGCCGTGTTGTACCACATTGGTGTGATGAAGTTTGTCATTGGCGTTATTGGTGGTGGTTTACAAAAATTACTCGGTACCAGTCGTCCTGAATCGATGAGCGCTGCTGCCAATATTTTTGTTGGTCAAACTGAAGCGCCGTTAGTCGTAAGGCCATTTATTCCAACCATGACGCGTTCAGAGTTATTTGCGGTGATGGTGGGTGGTCTGGCATCTGTGGCAGGTTCAGTTCTGGCCGGTTATGCCGGTATGGGTGTTGAACTGAAATACCTGATTGCGGCCAGCTTTATGGCAGCGCCAGGTGGTTTATTAATGGCAAAAATGCTGGTGCCTGAAACAGAACAACCCAAAAATACCCTGACCGAAATTGGCGCCGAAGAGCGCAGCACCAATGTGATTGATGCGGCAGCATCAGGTGCGGCCAGTGGTTTAATGCTGGCGTTAAACGTTGGCGCTATGCTTTTGGCATTTGTAGGTTTGATTGCTTTAATTAATGGCATTGTCGGCTGGGCCGGCACCCTGGTTGGTATGGAAGGTTTAACCTTACAACTGATTTTTGGTTATGTATTCCAGCCTTTGGCTTTTATCCTGGGTGTGAGCTGGGAAGAAGCACGCTTAGCCGGTAGTTTTATCGGCCAAAAATTAGTAATTAATGAATTCGTGGCTTACCTGGACTTCATCAAGTATGTGCAGGAAGGCAAGCTCTCTGAGCACACGCAAATTATCGTAACCATAGCGTTATGTGGCTTTGCTAATTTCTCGTCGATTGCCATCCTGTTGGGTGGTCTTGGCAGCATGGCGCCAAGTCGTCGGCCTGATATTGCACAGCTGGGTTTAAAAGCACTGTTTGCCGCGACATTAGCAAATTTAATGTCCGCTGCTATTGCAGGCTTTTTCTTCTCTTTAGGCTAAAAACTTAAGTAAAACAGGTCTGTTCTATGACTCAACAACAAGTCCCAACCTTAGATATCAGACGGTTTGCCACCGACAAAGAAAACTTTGTTGCCGAAATTGGCAAGGCTTACACTGAATTTGGCTTCTGTGGCATTAGTGGCCACGGTATTCCGGATGAAGTGGTAGCTGACACTTATAAAGTGATTAAACAATTTTTCGCTTTACCGACTGAAGTCAAAGCGCAGTACCACCAGCCAGGGCAGGGTGGAGCACGCGGTTACACCGGATTTGGTGTTGAAAAAGCCAAAGACAGCAAACATCCGGATTTAAAAGAGTTCTGGCATGTTGGCCGTGAGCTGGATGGTCCGGCACCACACCCAAGCCTGTATCCAAATGTTTGGCCAACCGAAGTGCCGGAATTTAAACAGGCCACTTATGCGCTGTATTCAGCGCTGGAAAAACTGGGTTGTCAGGTGCTTGAAGCTTTGGCTTTGTTCTTAAAACAAGACCAGCAGTACTTTGCGGACAAAGTGAATTATGGCAACTCTATTTTGCGGCCAATTCACTATCCGCCAATTGCCGATACTTCAACTCAGTCTATCCGCGCTGGTCAGCATGAAGATATTAACCTCATCACGCTGCTGGTAGGTTCACACGAGTCCGGACTGGAAATTCTGCGCCGTGACGGCAGCTGGTTACCGGTCACGACCATTGAAGGCACTATAGTGGTGAATATCGGCGATATGTTGCAGCGCCTGACCAACCACGTGCTGCCGTCCACTACACACCGTGTGGTGAACCCTGCAGGTGCAGCAGCTGGACAGCCAAGATATTCCATTCCGTTTTTTATGCATCCGAACCCGGATTATGTGATTGAAACCTTGGAGTCCTGTATCAGTGCGGAAAACCCAAATCGTTATCCGGAGCCGATTAACTCCAACGATTATTTGATGCAGCGTCTGGAAGAAATTGGTTTATTAAAAAAAGCCAAATATTAACAGGGTGATGGTCGCACCTGCGTACCTGAATCAGTCAAAATAAAAGGCCGCGGCAGTCTCTGCCCCGGCCTTTTTTATCAGGTTTATACCGCACTCTGTAACAAAGTGATGCTGAGTCAGTAATTGCCGGAACAGCGTTTGTTTGCACAAGTCATCAACTGCAGTGATTAAAGCAGATACAACGCAAGTGGTGATGAACACTGCAAATTTTATCTGCTATCAGCCGCGTTTTATGGCAGCACACTGTACTTTTAGCATGCTGGATCAGCGCTAAATTGCCATTTTTTGCAAAATCAGCGCAGCTTTGCTGAACATTTAAACGATCAGTATAAAAATGTCGGATTTTTTGCAAAGTCAGGTTGACGTAAATGCGTCCGGCGCATAATATGCACGGCGTCGGCGGCATATGCCTCGGTGGTGGAATTGGTAGACACACTAGCTTCAGGTGTTAGCGCTTCGCGGCGTGGGGGTTCGAGTCCCCCCCTAGGCACCAAAGTCGCAGACAAATAAAAGTCGTATTGCAAAATACGCACAACACTTGCCTCGGTGGTGGAATTGGTAGACACACTAGCTTCAGGTGTTAGCGCTTCGCGGCGTGGGGGTTCGAGTCCCCCCCTAGGCACCAAATAATCCAGCTTTATGCTGGATTTTTTGTTTTTATAAGCGGCAAAAATTTCTCTTTATTATTCCCGTGAATACCCCCTTTAGCTCCATTGGCGCAGTCACTCTGGCGACTGGCAAAATTTTTTGCCGCACAGATACTTTTTGTGACAATTTGTTCAGCCATCTGACAAAGCCTGTGCCGGCACTGCGGTATACACTCAAAGCTGTATGAACTGCAGTTGAGGTGTGTTATGCCCCTATTCATTCATCGGCCAGCCATCAGAATTTTATCCATCTTTTTGTTGTTGTTTCTGACTGCCTGTCAGCAGTTGCCTGTGACACAGGAGCAGCAGCTTGCCGGGCTTTTGCTATTACAGGACAACGAATTCCAACCGGTCACAACGCCGGTTGAAAGCGAAGCGCAAATTTTTGCCTTGCCGCAGACTGTCGTCGAGCAGGCGCGTCAGCAGGTTTTAGCTTATCAGTACGCCGACGAACGCAGCCTGGCACTGCTGACCTTTATTTTTGGCAGTGATGGCGACCCGCTGGAGTATGTGAATAACGCCACACTCACCGCCACTGATACCTATGAGAAAAAACAAGCCAATTGTCTTTCTTTGACCATTTTGGCTTATAGTCTGGCGCAACAACTTGGTTTTGATGCATATTTTCAGGATGTTGATGTGCCTGAGTATTGGGTCACCCGTTCAGGGAACAGTATGTTAAACGGGCACGTAAATCTGATGATTTACCCCACTAAAATCAGCAGTTCAGTCCAGCAAATTGTCGTGCTGAGAAACAATGGTTATCTGATTGATTTTGATATGGCACCGCAGCGGGCAAAACAACAAGCAAAGCGGATTTCCGAGCAGACGATAGTGGCGATGTTTTATAACAATAAAGCCGCAGATGCGATGATGAATCATCAATATGATCTGGCTTACCATTATCTGAAAGCTGCTATCGCCAAAGCACCGCAACTGGCACAGAACTGGAACAATCTGGCGGTGTTATATCGCAAAAAAGAGCTGTTAACGCAGGCAGAGCAGGTGTATTTGTATAGTTTGCGTCTGGAGCCGGAGCACACCAATACCATGTCAAATCTGGCGATGTTGTATGAACTGACCGGAAGAGCGCAGGAGGCCGCCGTATTGGACGCTAAAGTAGCCAAAAAACGGCTGAGTAATCCTTATTTTTTTATTATGCAAGGCAATGAAGCGCTGGAGCGTCATGAGGCCGATGATGCTATTAAACACTTCCGGCGCAGCCTGAAATTACAACCTCACGTGCCTGAAGCATATTTTGGACTGGCGCGCAGTTATCTGCTGAAGCAGGATCTGGTTAAAGCCAGTGGTTACCTGCAAACGGCCAAACGTTATTCCGACTCTGCTACTGAGCAGCGGCGTTATCAATATAAGCTGGATATGCTCAATGCAGTGGCAAAACAAGATTAAGCCTGACCTTTACTTCAAGCGCCAGCGCCAGCGCCATCGTCTGGCGCTTTTATTTGTGTTGTTATCTGCATCTTCAGGCGTGCTGATGCCCAAGGTGTCAGTGGCTGCAGAACAACAAGCTCCACAGTTAGCCAGACCAGGCCAGAAGGCCAGCGAGAAGGAACAGGATGCGCTGTTTAGCCAGGCCTGGCAGGACTTACAACTGCTATCCGCCGATGACATGGCCGGGCGCAGCAGCGGTAGCAGAGGCAGTGGGTTGGTGCAACAATATCTGCAACAACGTTTTACCGACCTTGGTTTAGTTGCCTTGACCGACAACTACCGCCAGCCTTTTCGTTATAACCTGGGTTTTAGTCAGCAGCAGGGGGTGAATCTGATTGGACTGAAACAAGGTTGCCGTTATCCTGATATTTATATTGTGGTCACAGCACATTACGATCACCTGAAACCCCAGGGGAAACGGATTTTTAATGGCGCAGATGACAATGCTTCGGGAGTCGCCGGAATGTTATATCTTGCCGCTATGCTGCAAAGCCAGTGCCCGGCTTATTCTTATCTTTTTGTCGCCACAGACGCGGAAGAGCATGGGCTTGATGGAGCCAAAGCCTTTTTAGCACAGCCACCGGTCAGTCCCGCAAAAATGTTGTTAAATATCAATCTCGATATGATTGGCCGCGGTGAAAGAAACAATAAGTTGTACCTGCTTGGCAAACGCAGTTTACCCGTCATTTTACAAATGCCACGTACTGAAAAAAACGGCGTCCGACTGGTGCTGGCAAGTGAACGGCGGCCAGAAAGCAGAGGCAGCGCCAGCGTGGACTGGAGTAATGCCAGTGATCATGGTGTATTCAGGCGCGCCGGTATTCCTTATTTATATTTTGGTGTGGATCTCCATGCCGATTATCACAGCCCCAATGATGACTGGCAGCGGATTGATGCCGGTTTTTTTCAGGCCGCTTTAAGCCAGATTGCCGCCACAGTGCTGTGGCTGGAGCAACAAAGCCCGGCGCAGCTACAGTATCCGCGTAAAAGCACAAAACTAAACTGAGTCTTCAGTAAAGATCTGCAGCTGTTGTGGTGTTGTTGATGTTTTCGCTGACGTTATTGCAGCTTTTGTAGATTTCACCGGCTTTTTACGACTGGCATGACGTTGCACCAGCTGTTGCTGCTGGGCACGCCACAAGGTTTTGTCCTGTTGCGCCGACCAGGCCGATAGTTTTGCTCTGGCTTCGCGCATCGCTTGTTCCAGTTGTACTATTGGCATTGGATAGTCGATGCCCAGCAGTACCCCATAACGCCGCTGTAACTGCGCAGGTAACAACCAGGGGCTGTGCAGCCAGCTGTCTGGCAGCAGCGCCAGTTCAGGGCACCAGCGCCGGATAAAATGCCCCTCTGGATCTTTTTGCTGACTTTGTTTCAGCGGGTTATAAATGCGGTTGGGATTCATCGAAGTGGTCCCGGACTGCATCTGAATTTGTGGGTAATGAATACCGGGTTCGTAGTCAACAAAACATTGTGCCAGAAAAAGTGCCGTTGGCCGCCAATGTAACCACAGATGATAAGACGCAAAAGCCACCAGCATGGCGCGGCCCCGAAAATGTAACCAGCCGGTGCTAAGCAAACAGCGGATAGCGGCGTCTATCAGCGGGTAGCCGGTTTGACCGGCACAAAAAGCAGCAAATTTTTCCCGGCTAAAATCCAGCTCACGCATGCCGTCAAAACCCGGATGCATATTGGCCATTTCAATCACAGGATCATCTTCGAGCTTTTGCATAAAGTGACAATGCCAGCGTAACCTGCTGAAAAAAGCCTGCAGTGCCACTTTGCGGGTACCCGGCTGCAACTGTTGCATTTGTTGCACACACTGCTGTTGTAAAGCGCGCATACTGAGCATGCCGTAGCTTAAATAAGGGCTCAGCCTTGAGCAGCTTTGATCTGCTTTGGCAGCATAGGAAATGTGTTTTTGATAATTGTTTGCGCGGTTTGCAAAAAAACTGTGCACTGTGTCTTTGAATGCAAAAGCCTGCTGCATGCTGTGGCAAGGCGGTAAATCATGCTGTCTGGTTGGCGCCAGCTCAGTCAGTTTCTGCTCGAGATGAGCCCAGGTTGCTGGAGGTTCAGCATGTGGCGTGACAACAGCTGCAAACACCGGCGTGAGCGCTGGCGGCGGTTTTTCCAGTGGTGATTTTAACCAGTCGTCGGCCTGATGAAACCAATGATCGCGGTTTAGCAGCGGCCGGAAAATAGCAAACTGACGAAACTGAAACCAGGCCACCCCATGGGCTTTGAGTGCTTGCGCGACAGCGACATCACGCTGATAACTCCATAAATTACCTGTTTCTTCATGACTGAACACTGCAGTTGCCTGATATTGCTGACAAAGCTGCACTAGCACTTTACTGGCAGGGCCACGCAGTACCATTAAAGGTTGGCCAAGCGAGCGCAGCTGTTTATCGAGCTCCAGCAAAGCGCCTTTGATAAATTGCCAATGGCGCAGTGAGGTATCAGGCTGCTGCCAGTAGTCGGGTTCAATAATATACAGGGGCAACACTGGCCCGCGTTTTGCGGCGGCTGTTAGCGCAGCGTGATCGTCCAGGCGTAAATCACGTTTAAACCACAAAATGCTGATCATGGGTATTGCAGCTGATGTTGCAGTTTTTCCAGGCTGCTGTGCCAGTCTGGCCGTGCTGGCGGTAAAGCAAGTTGTGCCGCATAAGGCGCGGCGGCGCTTGCGACATAAGGTAAGTGTGCAGCAAGTCCCAAACTGTGAAGTTCTGGCAACTGACTGCGAATAAATACAGCGGCAGGGTCGTACTGCAGTGCTTGTTTCAGCTGATTAAAATAACGGCCCGGTGCTGTGCCGGCGCCGGCAATATAAGCCCAGTTGCCCCAGTTGCTGGCCACGTCATAATCCAGCAGTTGTTGTTCAAAAAATGCAGCGCCAAAACGCCAGTCGAGCGCTAAATCGTAAATCAGATAACTTGCCACCAGCTGCCGGCCTCGGTTTGACATCAGGCCGTTTTGCAAAAGAAAACGCATATTGGCATCCACCAGTGGCACACCGGTTTCTCCACGGCACCAGAGCTGAAATTTCAGTTGTTGTAGTGCCATATCGCCTTGTGGTTCAGGCACCGGATGCCGGCCAAGCCCGCACTGGTGAAACAACAGATTGCCAAATTTGCGCTGTTGCCAGCGAAAATATTCGCGCCACAACAGCTCAAACTTCAGCCAGTAGGTTGAGTCATTGCCACCCAAAGTTTGTTCCAGCTGGCAAATTTGCTGCCAGACCCAGCGCACCGACAAGCTGCCGTGACTGAGCGCAGTGGATAAAAAACTGGCGTAGCTTGGGGTTTGGCCGGCAGGCGGTATGGTGCCGTCAGCAGCAAGATCACAAAACTGGTTACGGCTTTGTTTGTAGTGGTAAATGGCTTTTGTTTGATAAAGATAAGCAAGAAACTGTGCTTGTTGCTGCTCTTCTGTGGCAAGCGGTATCTGCTGTGGTTTGGGGCATAACAACAACTGCTGTTGCCACTTTGACTCCAGCGCCAGCAGCTTTGCCACACTTTCTTTTGTTTTGGCAAGTTCAGTGGCGCCCAGCCAGCGTCCGCTGATGTTGTTGTCAGCGCAAGCTGAGCTTACCTGCAGCTTTGGCTCACGCTCCTTTCTAAACTGACTAAAACTGTCGGGCAAAGCGGCAAGCTCAGGTCGCAAACTGTCACCAAGCAGTGAATTTAAATCAACAGATGACACAGGCACATATTGTGCGGCCAGGCGTTGCAATTGCCGCTCTTCGTCGGCTACAGGCTCAGCCATCACCACAGAGCGAATGCCAAGTTCGTGAATGAGTTCCGGCAGCAGTGACTGGCTGTCGGCCAGTACACAAAGCAGTGGTACTTTTAAGCTGGCAAGTTGTAACCTGAAATCTTCCAGCAGCCATAGCTGATGGCCAAGCCGCAGCGGGCTTGCTCTTGTGATGCCAAGTTGGCTGCCGAAAAATTGCGATTTTTCCAGTAGCACCAGCGCCATACAATCGCCCTGTTGTTGCAGCAGGGCATTGTCGGTCAGGCGCAGCGCTTGATTAAGCAGCACCAGGCGGGTCATACTCAGAGTTTTTCCAGTTTGATTAACAGCTCAGCCGCATAATCGCGGATGGCCTGTTGTGAGTCGGCCGGTTTACGTCGCCATTGCTGATAGGCCAGTTGCATCCTGGCATTGCTGGCCAGTTTATCTTCGTTTCGGGCCAGAAAGTCCCAATACAGCGCGTTAAAAGGGCAGGCGCCTTCACCCGTGACCTGTTTTACCTGATAACTACAGTGCTGACAGTAGTTACTCATGCGCTGAATATAATTGCCGCTGGCAGCATAGGGTTTAGACGCCAGCACACCGCCATCGGCAAAGAGCGCCATACCGCTGGTGTTGGGCAGCTGCACCCACTCAAAAGCGTCGGCATACACCGACAGATACCAGTCGTTCATTTCGGCCACTGACAAACCGGCCAACAGTGCAAAGTTGCCGGTGATCATCAGTCGCTGAATATGGTGGGAATAAGCATGTTGCCGCGTGTGGTCAATGGCCTGCTGCATACAACGCATTTTGGTATCGCCATGCCAATAATAAGAGGGCAGCGCCCGCTCTGCGGCAAAAAAGTTCAGGTTTTTATAATCCGGCATCAGCAGCCAGTACAAACCACGTACATATTCGCGCCAGCCAATTAACTGACGGATAAAGCCTTCGGCGGCGTTCAGCGGCACCTTGCCTTCCCGATAGGCTAGCTCCACTTTCTGGCACATCCAGCGCACATCCAATAAACCAATATTCAGATACATGGCGCTGACACTGTGAAATAAAAACGGCTGATCAAGCTGCATGGCGTCCTGATAACGGCCAAACAGCGGCAATTGCTGACTGACAAAATCAAGAAAAACCGCCCTGGCGTCCTTGCCAGTGACGGCGAGAGAAAAGGTGTCTGCATCGCCCATATGATGACTAAATTCATGTTTGACCAGACGGATCACGTCCGCTGTAATCGCATCAACCGGCACCGCTGCCGGTGCTGGTAAAGCCAAATCATCAGGACAACTTTGTCGGTTGTCATGGTCATAATTCCATTTACCGCCTTCTGGCTCGCTGCCGTTCATCAAGAGACCGGTGTAACGGCGCATTTCACGGTAAAAATATTCCATCCTGAACTGACTGCGCCCGTCTGCCCAGCGTCTGAACATCTCGGTGCTGGCGATAAAACGATCGTCCGGCAGCACTGTCACCGGCTTTTTCAATAGCGCAGGCCATGTTGAGATTTCCTGCGCCAGCCGGTATTCGGCAGCTTCAGTCAGCAATACTTCGCTCAGCTGTGGCTGCTGGCTCAACGTCGTGGCAACGGCTTCGTATAACGATGAAATCCGCTCTTCATACTGAAAATACTTTACTTCTATGCCCTGGGCGCGCAGGCTGGCGGCGAAGTGACGCATGGCACTGAAGACCAGCACTATTTTATGTTGGTGATGGCGTACATAACCGGCTTCAGCCTGAACTTCCGCCATCAGCACCAGATCGCCGCTTTGCCATTGCCTTAAGCTGGCAAGGGCCGGACTTAATTGATCACCCAAGATCAGAATCAGTTTTGCCATAACAATCAGACTGGTACTCAAATCAACAAGATATTGACATTACGCACCCGACCGGCGGAAGGATCAGACCGGATAAACTGATTTTGCCGCAGGCTGGTCCAAGCACAGCGCGCTGGCGATTGCAGTGTGGTTTGATTGCGGTATGATTTGGCCACAATCATTGCGGCACAGGAGATAACAATGAACACAAATCGGAGCAAAAAATGCTGGCCGGGCAAGCTGCTCATGGCCACTATGATGTTAGCTGCAGGGCTGGCACAGGCGCAGCAACATGAGCAACATGGCGCCCATCAGCATGGCAAAGCCAGCCTGACTTTTGTGTTGGATGGGAATGAAGCTGAGCTGGTGTTAAGCACTGCAGCGGCCAATATTGTTGGTTTTGAACACAAAGCCAGTACTGACGCAGAAAGGCAGCAACAACAGCAGCAGCTCGAGATGCTTAAAAGTGGCAGCTGGTTCATGCTTGCCACAGCGGCCAACTGCAGCATCAGCGGGCAGAATTTCCGCGAAGAGCAGGGCGATGCCAACCACGCTGATTTATATGTAGATTTTCAGATTTTATGTCAGGCACCATTAAAATTATCCGATATCAGTTTTAGCCTGTTTAGCCAAAGCCCGGCGCTGGAAAGCCTGAATGTACAATATCTGGTGAACGGTGAGGCTGGTGTGGCCGAGTTAACTGCAAAAAATGCGGTGCTGAAGTTAATCCGGTAAGCCTTGTCAACATTGGGGTCTGCGGCTTGGCCTTTAAAGAGTGCGAGTCTGCGGTTTGGCCATCCGGTTTGGCCATCAAAAAAGCCTGATGAACATCAGGCTTTTTATTTGATACAGCTTAGGTCTGGCACTGGCTTTTTTATTCGTACACATACTCACTGATTTTGTCGGCTTTAATGCTGTAAGCCGAATTGGCCAGGTCGTGGCTCATGGTTTCAGTGGTTAAAGTGCCTTCCAGCCAAAACGGGTTATAAATCATGTCGGCCTTTAAGCCTTTGGCGTTGGTCACAAAAATAATCTGGTTTGGTGGTGGTGGTGGCACGTGAATACAGGCGCCAAAATAAGGTACCAGGAAAAAGGCGGTAATGTTTTGGTCGGCATCATATTCAATAGGCACTACAAAACCCGGGATCCGCACTTTTTTGCCGTTCAGTTCGCCGCGCACTTTGGCAGACTGCAGCACTTCAGCCCAGGCCTGGCTGGCCGGATCGTCCTGATTGAGTTTATTAATGGCAGAACCACTGCCTTCTCCGCCTTCATGGCTGATTTCCGGCAAGGCTTCCATTTTGGCCAGATCTTCCGGCGGTAATAAATCTGTCCATTCCAGCGTTTGCACAGCTTGTGTACTGGCTGCTTGTTCGCTTTTAGCGGCAGAAGTCTGGAATGCGACCAGACTCAGGAATAATCCCATCAACAACGGCTTGAACATTGGAGCTTACTCTCGCGCTTATGTTATAAAGTAATAATTGCGTCTTATCATATCACTTTGCCGAGAATGCTTGTGCCTGCAGAACCGAATTTTCCCGCGCTTGAACTCAAAAATTTTTTTTTCAGTTACCAGGGACCAACCGCTTTTAGCCTGCAGTTACCCGATCTGCAGCTTGAGGTTGGGCAGCATTTATTTATCCGTGGTGCTTCGGGTTCAGGTAAAACCACTTTGCTGAATTTATTGTCCGGTATTCACCCGTTAAGCCGCGGTGAAATCCACATCCAGGGGGCGCTGTTTCAACCCCAAACAGCAGCACGCCGCGACTTGATGCGCGCCAGAGATATAGGTGTGGTGTTTCAGCAATTAAATCTCATCAGTTATTTATCTGTGCTGGATAACGTGTTGCTGGCGGCAGAATTTGCCGGCAACAGCAGCGCGGCCACCACCCAAAGAGCGAAGATGTTGTTAAGTGCCCTTGGCCTTGAGGCCGCATTGTGGTCACAAAGTGCGGTGAATTTAAGTGTGGGCCAGCAACAAAGAGTGGCTATTGCCCGTGCTTTGCTGAATGAACCTGCGCTGCTGATTGCCGATGAGCCCACTTCAGCATTGGATGCCGACAACAGAGATGCCTTTATCCGCCTGATGCTTAGCGAAGCCGACCGCTGTGGCACCACAGTGCTGTTTGTCAGCCATGACGCTGGGCTTGCCCGTTATTTTAAATGGCAATTGCGGATGGATGCGCTCAGTGATGGTGTTCAACCGCTGGCGGCAGTACGACAGACGGAGGACAGCTTATGTTGTTAAAACTGGCCAGACAAAGTTTATGGCACAGGCGTAGTACTGTGCTGATGACCTTGTTGTCACTGACCATCAGTATTGCGTTATTGCTGGGTATTGATCATTTGCGCCTGGAGGCTAAACGCAGTTTTACCAGCACAGTATCGGGCACAGATTTAATAGTAGGCGCGCGCTCCGGCCAGCTGAATTTATTGTTGTATTCGGTATTTCGCCTTGGCAACGCCACCAATAACATCAGTTATCAGCATTATCAGCAGCTGGCTTCCCATCCACAGGTGGCCTGGGCTATTCCAATGGCGCTGGGGGATTCACACCGCGGTTTTCGGGTGATAGGCACCAATGCTGATTATTTCCGTTATTTTCGTTATGGCCAGCAACAACAGCTGACATTTGCGCAAGGTGAAGCTTTTAGCACTGTGTATCAGGTGGTGCTGGGGGCCGCTGTTGCCGAAAAACTGGGGTATCAGCTTGGTGATAAAATTATTTTGTCCCATGGGGTGGGGGCTGTTAGTTTTACCCAGCATAAAGATCAGCCTTTTACCGTGGTGGGTATCCTGGCGGCAACGGGCACTCCGGTTGATCAAAGTGTGCATGTGAGTCTGGAGAGTATTGAAGCGATACATCTGGGTTGGCAGGGCGGTGCGCCTGGTTTTGGCAAAAAGCCCAAACTAAACGACACCCAACTGCAACAGTTGCAGCCAAAGGTGCTGACGGCTTTTATGCTGGGGTTAAAATCCAAAGTGGCAACCTTTGCCATTCAGCGGCAAATTAATGAATTTAAAGCCGAACCTTTAACCGCCATTTTGCCAGGCGCAGCCCTTGCTGAACTGTGGCAAATGCTGGCCATGGTGGAAAACATGTTATTGCTGGTGACCTTACTGGTGCTGATAGCGGCGCTGATTGGGATGGTGACCACTTTATTGGCAGCAATGAAAGAGCGGCAACGCGAAATGGCGATATTACGTGCTGTGGGAGCCAGGCCCTGGCAGTTGTTTTGCCTTATTCAGCTCGAAGTGTTTTGTATCAGTCTGGCCAGTATCGGCAGTGCTTTGTTACTGCTCAGTGGCACTTTAGCCGCGTTGCAACCGCTTCTGAGCAGCAGTTATGGTCTGGTGATTTCCTGGTTGCCCTGGCATGGTCATACAGCAGCTTTATTGGCGGCTTTGCTGGCACTGGCCTTGTTGCTGGGGGCTATTCCGTCTTATCTGACCTACCGGCAAAGTCTGGCACAGGGCCTGACGGTGCGTTTGTAAGCTGTTGGACCTATTCTAAGCTCTTGGTTATTCAGGGAACTTTGCTATAGTAAGGCATCGGAATAAAGCGAAGCGGACGCATGACAAACGCAAAAGAAAAGCTTGAGCAACAAATGGCCTTGCTGCACCAGCAATATCTGGAAAGGCTGCAGCAGGAATTGCCGCAGTTGCAGCTGCTGTTGGATCAACTGGACTCACCGTCAGACTGGCGTCCGCTGGTTGCTAAACTGCTGGCCAGTTTTCACACTCTGGCTGGTTCTGCCGGTACTTTTGGTTTTCACGAGTTGGGGCAGTCCGCCAAGGTGCTTGAACTCCAGGCCAAAAACTGGCTTGCAGAAGCTCAAGCCCCTGCTGCGGAGCAAATTGACAGTTTCCGCCATATTTTTTCGCAATTACGTCAGCAAAAACGTTTGGTGATCCAGCAGCGGCAGCTGCCCGTTGCGACCAAACATGACGAGAAAAAACAAACACTGATTTATCTGCTGGAAGATGAAGGTGATACTGCACGGCATCTGTGTTTAACCTTGTCCACCTTTGGTTATGTGGTGGAGTGGTTTAAACAAAGCCATTTGTTGCAGGCGGCACTGCTGCGTAAATTGCCGGATGCGCTGATCATCGATATTGAATTGCCTGAAGAAACTGAGTCTGGCCTTAGTTTTGTTGAGCGGATCCAGCAACAATTACCGCAGCAGTTACCACTTTTTGTGATCAGCGCTCATGATCATTTTGATTTTTACCTCAAAGCTGTTCGCTGTGGTGCTTTGGGTTATTTTGTAAAACCTGTGAACGCCCAGGCGTTGGAAGCGCGCTTACAAAGGTTGCTGGCGGTGCGCCAGCGTGACGCTTTCAGGGTGCTGATTGTTGATGACGATCAGCTGCTGGCCAAACATTATGCGTTGGTGCTGGAAACTGCCGGCCTGCGTGCTGAAATTCTGAATGATCCGGCCGATATTTTTGCTGGGTTACGCAAGTTTCATCCTGACGTGATCCTGCTGGATGTGCATATGCCGCAATGTACCGGGCCTGAGCTGGCACAGCTGATCCGGTTGCAGGATGAATGGCTGGGTGTACCTATTATTTATTTATCATCAGAAACCGACAGCGAACGGCAGATGGCGGTGTTGATCAAAGCAGGTGATGATTTCCTGACCAAACCTATCAGTGACAATGCGCTGGTGGTGGCTATTTTTGCCAGGGCGCAGCGCGCCCGTCAGCTGTCCGAAGTGATGACCAAAGACAGCCTGACCGGTTTATTGCAACACGCCCATATTAAAGAGCGTCTGGCAACCGAGCTGGAGCGCAGCGACAGGGCGCAGCAGCAGGTCAGTGTGGTGATGCTGGATATCGACCACTTTAAAAAGGTTAATGATAATTATGGCCATTTAACCGGCGATCAGGTGATCACCAGTCTGGCGAACCTGTTAAAACAACAGCTGCGTAAAACCGACATGATAGGCCGTTATGGCGGTGAAGAGTTTTTACTGGTATTGCCGGATTGCCCGGTGGAAAAAGCTTTTGGCGTGATTGATAAACTGCGTGAATCTTTTGCTGGTTTCCCTTTTAGTTTTGATAACCAGACGTTTTATTGCACCTTCAGTGCTGGTATTGCCTGTGGTAACGGCCAGTTACAGCCTGATCTGGTGATAGAGCAGGCTGATCAGGCTTTATATCAGGCCAAAACCGGTG
>FWWM01009493.1_pt1 | contig 17891 bp, 15 predicted proteins | sample 2228351 | NCBI WGS metagenome assembly FWWM01 (sample SAMEA103939774, study PRJEB20133) | metagenome | reverse complement strand
GTCGCGCGTCACCTTCATCGGTCCGCGCCCGAACCTGCTCGATCTCGAAGGCACCTCGAAGCTGAAGCGTTTGGAGGCGGCGCAGCCGATCCTCACCGTCTCGTAGTCGGCCCGTTCGGTCGGGCGGCGGTTCGTCGGCGTCCGGTCGGCGCCTCCCGTCCGTGGCAGGGAGGCGGCCGCTTGCGGGCCGAGGACCCCGGGCGGGCGGGGGGTGGGCGTCCAACCGTCCGTCCAGTGGCGGTGGATCGGGCCATCGAGGGGAGGATGGTTTGGCCGGCCACGGTGAGATGGCGTAGGATCGACCGGGCACGTCCAGCGGAGGTTTCGAGATGACCTGCCCGGTCTGTACGACGACGACCCTGCCGACGGCCCGCTTCTGCCATCGGTGCGGAACTGCCCTCGCGGTCGACCGGGGCCCCGGCGACGGGTCGGTCGTCGACGAGTTCGGTCGCCCGCCCCGACCGGACCCGAGGCCGGGGTCCGAGAGCGCCGGGAGCGGGCTCGACCGACGAGTCGTGACGATCCTCGTCGCCGACCTCGTCGGCTATTCGCGGCTCATCGCCGCCCGCGACCCCGAAGAGGTCCGGCGGCGGATGGACGACCTCTTCGCCCGCCTCGCCGCCTGCGTCGAGCGGTACGGGGGCTCCGTCGAGAAGTTCATCGGCGACGCCGTCTTCGCCGTCTTCGGGATGCCCGTCGCCCACGACGACGACGCCCTCCGGGCCGTCGTCTGTGCCCGAGCGATCCGCGACGTCGTCCGCGGCGGGCAGACCGACGGGGTGCTCGAGGGGGCTCATCGAGGAGGATCGTCGGCAGGTCCCTGGGAGACCTCGACCGAGGCGGGGGAGGGAGTCGGCCTTCCGGGCGAGCTCGCGGAACCCGCGAGCGACGTGGTTCGCCTCGAGCTCCGCCTTGGTCTCGCCACCGGAGAGGTCGTGGCCGGGCAGCGGGCCCTTGGCGGACGGACGGACTGGACGGTGACCGGCCTCGCGGCCGCCCTCGCCTCCCGGATCGCCGAGCTGGCCCGACCCGGGGAGATCCTCCTCGATCCCGAGACGGTCCTGGCGGCCCGGCATCGGCTCGAGGTCGAGCCGACGGACCGGGCCGTCGTCGTCCCCGGGCGTCCAGCCCTCGGCCTCGTGCGGCTCGTCGGCCTCCGCTCGTCCTTCGCCATCGCCTCGGGCCCGAGCCTGATCGGGCGCTGGCGGGAGCGGGAATGCCTCCGGCGGGCCCTGGAGGTCGTCGAGCGGACCGGGTGTGGCCGGGCCGTCCTCGTCGTCGGCGAGGCGGGGATCGGGAAGTCGAGGCTCCTCGCCGACCTCGAAGCCGATGCTCGAGCGGCTGGGTTCCGCTGGACCTGGACGGAGCACCTCTCCTATCGGGCCAACGAGCCGTACGCCTCAGCCCGCGAGTTCGTCGATCGGATCGCTGCCGAGTTCGGGCAGGATGCTGGCAGCCTAGCCCGGCAGCTCGTCCTCGACGACGACCTCGAGCCGGCGACGCTGCGGCGGTACGCTGGCGCCGTGGCGGTCCTTGCTCGGGAGGCGGGGATCGAGGGCTGGGAGGCGGCCGATCCGGCCGCCGTCGCGGCGGCCCTCCTGGAGGTGGGGGAGCGGTTCGTTCGACGGCTGGCGGAGGTGGGTGGTCGGCGGGTCGTCGTCCTCGACGACCTCCACTGGGAGGATCCGGCGAGCCGGCCGATCACCGAGCACCTCATCGCCGGTTGCCGGGATCTCCCGTTCCTCGTCCTCGCCACGATCCGGCCAGGTCGCCTCCCCTCGTGGGCGGCCCTGCCCCACGTCGAGGTCCTCGAACTCGGCGGCCTCGACGTCTCTGAGACCGAGCGTCTCGTCGAGGCCGTCGTCGGGGTCGACCTGGCGACGGCCGACGCAGCGCGGCTTCGCGAGCGGACCGAGGGGAACCCCCTCTTCATCCTCGAGACGGTCCGCTCGCTCCTGGAGGAGGGCGCGGCCCGGGTCGAGGACGGGCGACTCGTCGTCGATCCCCTTCGGCTCGTCTCTGGGTCGCCCCTCACCCTCCGAGCCATGCTCGGCGCCCGCCTCGACACTCTCGGCCCGGACGAGCGGACCCTCCTCGAGGTCGCCTCGGTCGTCGGAATGAGCTTCGACCTCGAGACCGTCGAGCGGCTCCTCGATCGTCCCCTTGGTGAGGAGGAACTCCTCCGGCTCGGCCGGGCGGGCTTCGTGAGCCCGACCTCGACGGCGGGCCGGTGGTGCTTCGCCCATCCCCTCATCCACGAGGCGACGCGGGCCCGGATGCTCGCCGCGCGCCGGGCGGTCCTCCACGCTCGCCTTGCCGATCTCCTCGAGGCCACCGTGCCGCCGCCCCCGGTGAGTCAGCTCGCCGTCCATCGGGCCGTCGCCCGGGATCCCCGCGCGATCCCCCTTTTGGCCCGGGCCGCCGACGAGGCGATCGCGGCGGGCGCCGTCGTCGAGGCGGCCGGCTTCTTCCGGATGGCTGCCGAGCTGGCCTCGGACCCGGCCTCGGCGGAGCGGTTCCGGCAGCTCGCCGTCCTGGCCCTGCGTCGGGGGCAGGGCGCCGACCATGGGGGCCTCGGCGGTGCCTCGGCGTGAGGGCGTGGGCCCGGGCAACGCCGCGCGCCGGTCGCCACGGGTCGGGCCAGGGAGGCTGCGAGCGAGTGCGTCACCGATCGAGGTGGCCGACGCGCTCGCCCGGACCCGGCTCTTCGCCGGGCTCGAGCCGTCGACCCTCGAGCGTCTCGTCGGCGAGTTTCGCCGCCGTCGCTTCCGCCACGGGGAGGTCATCTTCCACCTCGGTGACCCTGGCGACGCTCTCTTCCTCATCGTCTCGGGCGCCGTCAAGATCAGCCTCCCGACGGAGGAAGGCGGAGAGGCGATCCTGGCGACGCTCCGACCGGGCGACGTCTTCGGCGAACTCGCCCTCCTCGACGGGGCGCCGCGCTCGGCGAGCGCGGTGGCGATGGCGCCGACCGAGGTCCTCGTCCTGTCGCGGGCCCGCTTCGAGGAGCTCCTCGACGGTGTCCCTGCCATCCGGGCCGCCCTCTTTCGGACCCTGGCCGCGGAAATCCGGCGCTTGACCGAGCAGGTCGCCGACCTCCACTTCCTCGACATCCCGGGGCGCCTGGCGGCACGCCTCCTCCGGCTCGGTGACGAGATCGGGGTCCGTCAGCCCGACGGGAGCATCCGCCTCGATGGGCGGATCACCCAGGGCGAGTTGGCGGCGATGGTCGGGGCGACCCGGCAGACGGTGAACCGGTTCCTCGGGGTGTTCGCTGCCGAGGGCCTCGTCCGGCTCGAGCGGGAGGCGATCGTCGTCGTCGACCCCGCGGGTCTGGCCCGCACGGCGGGGCGCGCGATGTGACGAACGATATCGGGGGTTGACGGCGGAACGATATCGGGGGTTGACGGCGTCTGTGGGCGGTCTTGTACGATGCCGAACGAACACGGGAGGTTAGAAGGCACGGGGTGCTGCCATGGCCGTCTCCGTCAAGATTCGCCGAGTCTTCGGTGCCCGCTCCAACGGCAGACCCTGGCTACCGCGCTGCGTGCTGTCGGGCACCCCGGGTCTTCTGTTTGCCTCCCTCTTCGCGTTGGCGCTTGCTAACAGTTCGGCCGGTTCTAACGCCGTCCCCGACATGCTCGTGGCCCAGCTGCAGAGGCCGCCGTCGGCCGTCCCGTCAGACGACGCTGTCTCGAGGGATCTCGCCCTCGTCGCCGAGGCCGCCGGCTGGACCCTCGAGCAAGCACATACCTACTACCGAGCGGAGCAAGCAGTCGGGGCTCTGGCGGCCAGGGTGGCAGCGGAGCGTCCTGAACTGTTCGTCGGCTCCATGATCCCGGCCGAACCAGGAGACCCGCCGGTCCTCTTCGTGAAAGGTGCCACTGATGCCGGCCTGATGGACCTGGTCAAAGAGGCCGGCGTGCCGATTCGGGTGGTCGCCGAGCAGCCCTACTCGTTTACCGAACTAGAAGATCGGGCCGAGGCAGTGCATCGAGCCCTCCTCGCAGCTGGCATGGATCAGGTTGCGACTGCGGTGGATGTCACGCGAGGCGTCGTTGAGGTAACCGTACAGCGGCCCACGGAGCGCAAAGACGCCGGGGCCTCGGCGCCGCTTGCCACCGAAGACGACATACTGGGCTTGATCCCTGGATCGGTGCGCGATGGCGTGGAGCTGACGATCACGGATGCGCCCATCCTCGCTCCCTCCACAGCATTCGGCGGGATGTGACTTGCCCGTGATGGGGTGAACTGGTGTACGAGCGGCTGGTCCGGTATTCGATGAAGCGCTCGGGATCCGGGTCATCACGGACCCAATCAGGTGACCGACCGCCGTTGCGCGTCGGCCGGGTCTTCCGGCATGCCATGCGATGACGCGCCGACGGTGGCTCGGGTTCGTCGCGGCCGTCGCGGCGGTCGCCCTCCTGGCGGCCTGGCAGTGGGGACCGTCGCTCCCGATCCCGTGGCGGCAGCCCTCTCCTGAGGCGCCGCCCTTTGGACCCCTCGCCGTCGCCAGGACCGAGCTTGGCCCGCGGCGCGCGCCGAAGGGCCTGTCCGCATCCGGGCGGCGTGCGTCGTCCAGGTCTGGCCGGGTGGGAGTGAGGCGCTCCTCGTCTGGCCGGCGGACCGGGTGGCCTGGCTTGCCGAGGGGGCGACGATCCGGTTCGAGACGACCGACGGTCGCAGCGAGCTGATCCGGGACGGCGACGTCGTCGTCTTCGGCGGCGGCGCCCTCAGCCCCGAGCAGCTCGAGGGTGGGCTCGAGTGGGTCGCCCGGCCCGACGCCGGCTGTCCGAGGGACGAGGTCTGGCTCGTCGTCGATGTCCTCGACGTCAACTGAGCGCCGCGGCTCCTCCGGCGCGGTCCTGGCGGCGCGCCCTCGCCGCGCGTCCCAGGGCGGGCCGCGGCCCCCGCCCCGAGTCGACGCTAGCCGCCGGTGATGAGACCCTCGCCGCGTCCGGCGAGGAGCTGGGACTGGGTCTCGGCGAGGTGGTCCGCAGCGACGGCAGCGAGGCGCTGGATGAGGAGTCTCGTCCGTTCGGACCCACCGGCGAGGAAGTCGAGGAGGGCGGCGACGGGAAGGACGATGACGCTCCCGGCGTCGACGGCCTGCCCGGTCGTCATCCACTCGGCCCCGGGGCGGAGGGCGCTCCAGCCGAGGACGTCGCCGGGGCCCGCGCTCATGACGATCGTCGTTCGGCCCCTGCTCGCCGCCCGGAGGACGACTCGACCGGCCTCGACGATGAAGCACGACTCGGCCGGGCGCCCGGCCTCGAAGAGGACCTCCCCGGGCTCGAGGCGGCGCCGCCGGGCGACGGACAGGAGGGGCTCGACCACCTCGCCGGGGAGACCGGCGAAGAGGGCGCAGGCCGTCAGGTCGCTTCCTCGGCTCCAGGTGCTCGTTCCCAGTCTAGGACCCCGAGGGCGCTCGGGTCGGGTCGGGTGCCGCGACGGTGAGGAGGTGGGTTCGGAGGACCGCCGCCGCGGCGACGGCCGCCCGGAGCCTGGCCTGAGCCCCGGTCCCGAAGACGACCCGCCGTTCTGTGCGGCGCCCGCCGGGGTCGGCGATGGCGATGAGCGCGGCCCCATCGAAGCTCGCCTCGACGAGGCCGACGGCGAGGCCGACCTCGGCGCCGACGAGGGTTCGCGCGGCCTCCGCTCGCTCGGCGAGGGCGGTCGGGTCGGTCCTTGGGGCCTCGCCGGCGGTCGCCTCGACCTCGGCCCGGACGAGGTCCCCCGCCACGGCGAGGGGCTCGAGGAGCCCGATGAGGCTCCCCGCCGTCCCGAGTTCGGACGTCGTGAGCCGCCAGCCGCGGTCTCGGAGGAGGCGGCCGAGGACGGACGGCCAGGTGTCGTCGTCGATCCCCCAAACGGCAGCTCCGAGCCGCGAGCGGACGACGGTCTCGACCTCGCCGAGGAGGGCTCGGGCCGAGCGGCCACGGCGGCGTCCAGCGCCGGGTTCGCCCCGAGCGACGATGACGACGTCGACGGCGTCGGACCGGGCGTACGTGGCGACGCTCGGGTTCTCGGCCGCGAGGAGCTCCGCCCCCAGGAGCTCGACGAGCTGGGACTCGCCGATCCCGAAGGTCCGCAGGGTCCGGATGGCCCGAGGGGTGCCGAGGCCTCGCCGCCGGAGTCGGCCGAGGACCCAGTCGGCCCACATCGGCCGGAGTTCCCGCGGTGGGCCCGGCAGGGCGACGACGAGTCGCCCATCGGGTCGCTCGACCCACCAGCCCGGGGCGGTCCCGTTCGGGTTCGGGATCGGGCGGGCCGACGGGATGAGCCAGGCCTGCTTGACGTTCGAGGCGGGGTAGGGGAGCCCGCGCCGGAGCCAGCGGCGCCGAAGGGCGGCTTCGAGGCGCCGGTCGACGGTCGGCGTCTCGCCGCAGACGGCGGCGATCGCTTCCCGGGTCAGATCGTCGGGGGTTGGGCCGAGCCCGCCGCTGAGGAGGACGAGGTCGGCGCGGCGAAGGGCCTCGCCGAGGGCGGCGACGACGAGCTCGAGGCGGTCGGGGAGGAGGCCGATCGAGAGGACCTCGACTCCCGCGGCCGTCAGGGCCGCGGCGAGCTCGGCGGCGTTCGTGTCCCGGGTCGTGCCGCTCGTCAGCTCGGAGCCGACGGCGAGGACGACGGCGGTCCGGATCCGGCGACGGGGTCGAGATGCCGTCGACCGACCCGGAGGCGCAGCGTCGGTCGCCTCGAGGGGACGCCCCGTCACCGCCAGAGCGAGGGGTAGGGGTGGGGGCCGACGAGGTGCTCGCCCCGTCGGAAGCGATCGAGCCTGAAGGGCGCGAGGTCGTGGGCCGCGGCCTCGTCGCCACAGATCCAGGCCGCCAGCGCCGCCCCGACGGCGGGAGCGGTCTTGAAGCCGGTGCCCGAGAAGCCGCAGCAGAGCCAGAAGCCCTCCGGACCGGCCGGCCCGATGATCGCCCGCTGGTCAGGGGTGATGCCGTCCTGACCGACGAAGGTCCGCTCGAGGGTCGCCGTCTCGGCCGAAGGGAGCCGGCGGGTCAGGCGTTCCACGGCGATCTCCGTCGTCGAAGCGGGGGTTGCCTCGAGGGGCCGGTCCGGGTCGCCGCCGGTCCGGTTCTCGTCCTCGAGGCCGACGAGGAGCTGGCGGCTCCCTTCCGGTCGGAAGTAGACGCCGAGGGCATGGTCGAGGACGATCGGGAGGGGGGCGCGGAGGCCGCTCGGGCGGCCGAGGACGAAGGTGTCGTGGCGCCACGCCTCGAGGGGGACCTCGACCCCCAGGTCGGCGGCAAGGCGCCCGGCCCATGCACCGGCAGCGTCGACGACGATCGGGGCAGCGAAGCTCCCCCGGTTCGTGGTGACGCCGGTGACGCCGTCGCGATCCGCTCGACCCGGCAGCCCGCCTGATACCGGGCGCCACGGTCCCGGGCGGCGGTGAGGAAGCCGGCTGCCGTGGCGGCGGGGTCGGCGTAGCCCGAGAGGGGCTCGTAGGCGGCGACGAGGACGTCGTCGAGGGCGAGGTCGGGGACGAGACGCCGAAGGTCGTCCTCGTCGAGGAGGAAGGTCGCCACCCCGAGCTCCTGCTGCATCGTGACGTTCGCCCGGAGGTCGTCCTCGAAGCCGGGCGGGACGAGCTGGAGGAAGCCGGTCCGGACGAAGCCCGGGTCGCCGGCTCCGACCCGCGCCGGCCAGTCCCAGAAGTAGGGGAAGGAGGCCCAGGCGAGACGAACCTCGGCCTCGAGGTCGTAGTGCATCCGGACGAAGCCTGAGGAGCGCCCGCTCGCCCCGGCGGCGACGCTCTCCCGTTCGAGGACGAGGACCGAGGCGCCGCGTTCGGTGAGGTGGAAGGCGAGGCTCGCGCCTTGGACGCCGGCGCCGATGACGATGACGTCTGCCGTGCTCACTCGCCCATGATCGGGGGCGACGGAACCCGTCGTCAACCTCATCTTGGTCCTCCGCCGCGGGCGGCGGAGGGCCCCAGCAGGAGGTCGCGGGGTGTGGTTCACACTCCTCACCGTGCCGCTGGGCCGGGGTCGAGGCACCGCGGCGGCGATCGGTGGAATCCGCGTTGGATCCACGATCCCACGCCTGCGGCCGCCACGGCTCGTTCCCCGCTCGGGGAGGTCCAAGGGTCCTGGGCTGACCGTCCGACGTCCCATGGCGGACCCCGCCCGAGCGCGCTAGTCTCAAGATGGCGGTTCATCTGCTCCTGACCGGAGACGGATGGGTTGGCCTGGTACGAACCGATGCGCGGCATGGAACAGACCGGCTTCTTCGACCTCGACCAGCTCCTCGAGCTCGTCCGCCGGACGCGGGAGCTCCTCGACACCGCCCTCGACGAGGGTGAGCTGCCCGCGGGTGGGGCCGACTACCTCGCCGAGGCGACCCTTCCCCACATCGAAGGGATCGAAGCCGGCTTCGTCGGCTGGGTTCGCTCGGAACACGCCGGGCTCGACGAGCTCCGCTATCTCCTCTCCCAGGTTGCCCGCCTCGATCAGATCGTCCCCGAGACCGAGGCAGAGCGCCGGGCGGCCCTCGCCGAGGACCTCGTGGAGCGACGTCTCGGCCGCGGGCGGCCGCGTCTCGAGCGACCGCGGCCCTGGGATCTGGCAGCCCTCACCCACGCTCGGGTCGTCCTCGGCTACCTGCCCCGGATCCCCGAGGAGCGGGTCCGCTACCCGGCCGGGCTCCGGACCTACGCCGACATCCCGGTCCCGCGGGGGCCCGCCGAGCTCGCCGAGCGGATCCGCGAGCTCGAGCGGGAGCTCTGGAGGACGGCGACCGGCCGACGGCCCCGCCCCCTCGACCCGGCCTTCAAGCGGACCTACGGCTTCTTCGACGCGGCTGATCAGCTCGGGCGGCGGGCATTCGGGCTCCCGGCCTGAGGGCGCCACTGGGCCGCCGGGGACGAGCCCCGCACGCTGCTGGGCGGCCGGCCCGCCGGCTTTGATCAGGGGGTATGATCGCCCCGTCCCAGTCAGCGTCACCGGCGTAGCGGAGACCTCACCCTGAACGAACCTCCGACGGCGCCCGGCTCCGAGTCGCGGCCCACGGACCCCCAGGCCTCAGGACCCGATCCTTCCGGGACGACCTCGACCGGCTCTCCCTCGCCCGACCCCGGGTCGGATGCCCGCTCCTCTCGCGACGGCGAGCGGTCCGAGGTCGGCCTCCGCGAGCAGGTCGCCCGGCTCGTCGCCGCCGTCCGCCGAGTCGTCGCGGCCCACGTCGCCCTCGCCCGGGCCGAGGCTGCCGCCATCGCCGAGGAGCTCCGGCGGGCGGCGGCCCTCGTTGGCCTCGCCGTCGCTGCCCTCCTCTTCGCCGGCGCCCTCCTCACCCTTGGCCTCGTCCTCTTCCTCGGCGAGTGGCTCTTCGGTTCCATCGGCTGGGGGATCGCCGTCGGAAGCCTCGGGGCCGTCGGCGTCGCCGGGGCGGCGGCCCTTGGGGTGCTTCGTGTCCCCGGCGTGCGCCTCGGAGGCGCTGTCGTCCTTGGCCTCGTCGCCGGCGTCGTCGTCGGCCTCGCCCTCGGCTTTGGCTGGCTCCATCGCCTCTGGACGGAGCTCGGGACCTCGTTCCTTGGCGGGGCCGACCCAGCCTGGCGGACGATCGCCGCGGCCGCCCTCGGGGGCGCGTTCACCCTCGGGCTCGTGGGCCTCCTCGGTGGGGTCGTCCTGGGCCGCTCGGGGAGGTCGGCCGGGGTGGGCCTCGTCCTCGGGGCTGTGACCGGGCTCGTCGTCGGCCCCCTGACGGCGATCGACTACGACCCATCCCCGGCGGCCGGTGCGGCCGTCACCGTCGGTCTTGGTGTCTGGCTCCTGGCGATGGCCCTCGACCTTTGGCGCCACGGGGCCGGCCTCGAGGCACTTCGCGCCCGCTACGGGCCGGAGGCGACGATCGAGACGACGAAGGAGACGATCGAGTGGCTTCGCGAACAGCGTCCGCTCGGGCGGAAGTCGTAGCCGCCCGCCAGGCCCTCGCCGAGGAGCTGGGTCGGACTGAGGCGGCCCTCCGAGCCGCCGTCGACTTGCCGGCCCGGATCCGGCACGACCCGGTCCGAACCCTCGGCCTCGCCGGAGGGCTCGCCTTCCTCGTCCTGCGAGGCCCGCAGCGCCTCGCCCGCCGGCTCTGGCGGGTCGTCCGGGGCCCGGCGGCAGACCTGCCGCCGTCCCTCCTGCCCGAGGAGGTCGAGCGGGCGGTCCGGGCCCTCGGCGAGGACGGGGAGCGGGTCCGGGGCGCCCTCGAGCGGGAGTTCGCCCGCTACCTCGCCGAGCGGTCGAAGGTCCGGCGGGAGCAGGAGCTCGGGGCGACGGCGGCGACCCTCCTCCGGAACGTCGTCGGCCCGGTCTCCAGCCGCCTCGGGCGTCGCCTCGCCGAGGCCCTCTTCGAGCCCGACCGGGCAACGCTCTCGGCTTGGCGGAGGCGCCTCGGGCGCTAGCTCGGAGCTGGGGGCGGGGCGACGGGCGCCGGCCCACCTCGGGCCATCCCACTCGGCTCGCCCCGGGCGCCCGAGCGCAGCGGGCGATGGCGGGCCATTCCGCCCACCTCGTTCGCGGGGCCCGTCAAGACCTCGCGCCGCGAACCGAGGCGAAGCTGGTCGCCGACTCCCCGATGCCTCCTCTGCCTCCTCGACGAGACGGACGATGCGGAACCTCATCGAAGGCGAGCGAGGAGGGGCAAATTGTGGGGGTTCCCCGACTTTCGCTCAGGGCTAGCCTCGCCTACCGTGGCCCGCTGAGGACCAGCCTTTCCGGATTCCGGTGCGAGGCAAGAGAGACCGGCAACGGTGCGGTGTTGCTCGGACCGGGCGCGAGCTGGCCGAGAAGCTGACCGGAAGGAGGAGGGCAAGATGGCTGAGCGGCATCTGGAGACGGCCGCCGATCTCGACGAGGGTCGGCTTCGGGTCGCCTCCGAAGCTGCGGCAGGGGCCGTCGGCAGGGGCGAGGCGAGCGCGGAGCCCGAGCCGGCCGACCCTGCCGCCCTTCGACCCGAACTCGAGTTGGCAGGTGCGGAGGGAACCAGGGACCTGCAACCAGGCGGCGCCTTCGGGCAGCAGACCGTCCTCGAGCGTGAGGCCGAGATCGACCCACGGACCGGACCGCTCGCCGACCTCGCCGCGGACCTCGCCAACCGGGCCGCCCTGACCGACGTGCTCGGGGCTGACCTCGGTACGACGACCGATGTCGCGAAGGTCACAGGCTTCGACAGCGGGCTGTCGGTCGACCGGGTCGGCCTGAACCTCGACCCATTGGCGGAGGCCCAGGCGGACATGGTCGCACAGGCCGTAGGCCGCCACGGCAGAGGACAGGTCTCCGGCGGCGGCGGTGACAGCACGAGCCCGGCCGAAGAGAAGGGCGTCCTTGAGACGATCGTGGACGTCGTCACGGACGTCGTGAAGGCGGCCTTCGACCTGACGCCAGAGCCGGTTTCGACCCTCGCTCCGTTGGCCAGCGAGGAGGGTGCGGCTGCCGAACAGGGGGTCTTCAACCTCCTCCAGGAGAAGGATGCGAAGGACAGCAGCGACCTCGGCACCGAGGAGGGCAACGAGGAGTACTACCGCCTCCGTGAGCAGTCGACGGCGGACTTCTATAAGTCGAAGACCCAGCCGGATGGCAGCACCTCGACCTCCTCCGGGTCGGACGCCGACAACGCCGAGGACACGGTCACGGCTGCCGACGATCCGGATGGCAGCACCTCGACCTCCTCCGGGTCGGACGCCGCCAAGCAGCCCGTGAACCCGGACTGGGGCGGTGGCGAGACGTCGCCAGGCAGCCCGGGTGACCTGATCGTCGAACCGCCGAGTGTCACCGACCCGCCCCCGGACGAGACCAGCTCGACCGTCGTCGTGGACCTGCGGGGCGGGATCCCGGTGGTTGAGGCGGCACCGTACGACCCGAATCCGTTGGACCGCTACGCGTCGGTCGTCGAGGGGCCACCAAGGCAGGAGAATCAGGTCTACGACCCTGCCCCGGATCAGGTGGACGACGCGACAAGCACCTCCGAGACGATCACCGTCCACTCCGGAGGGCCCGGAATCGTCGGGTCCCCGGGCGGTGGGGGTGCCGGGCCAGGCGGCGCGGCCTACGAGACGACGCAGTCAGCGATGATGAGAGAGGACCCGGACGACGAGCCTCCGCCCGAGCCCGGCTCGGTCGCCGGAGGTGGATCGTCCGGCGGCGAGTGGGGTGATCTCGGCTCCGCGGCCTCGTCGGTGGCGGCGGCGGCCGCGAGCGCCGGCGCCGCGGTCGAGACCGCCGGCCAATGGGTCGACGACCAGGCTCGGGCAGCCGGAGACGCGATCAAGGACGCCACGGGCGTCCTCCTCGATGGGGCAGAGTCCGCCGCCCACAGCGCGGCTCGTGCAGCCGGGGGTGTCCTGGCGAGCGACTGGGCCGAGCGAGCTATCGCGGGCGCACGGGACTCCGTCGAAGGCGCGGTGGACACGGCCATCGACTCGGTGGTCAACGCGGTCGACGACACGACCGATGTGGCAGAGGCGGCGGGGGCCGCGGCCCAGGGAGACTGGGCTGCGGCCGGAGAGAAGGCCCTCGATGCGAGCGGCGTCCTGACGGGCGGCTTCGTCGATGTCGAGCAGGACGACGGCGGAACGCACGTCTCGGTCGCCATCCCGGCCTCCAGCCCGGTCGGTCCGTCACCGTCGGTGGGTGGAGGCGGCGATCTCGATGTCGACGTCGGGGGGAGCGGGGTGAGCGCTGAGCTGACGTCGACGACACCGGTCGGGAGCGGCTCGATCACGACGACGAGCGACGTGGGCCTCACCGTGACGGACGAAGGGCTCGAGGCGAGCGCGGCCGTCGCGGCGACCAGCAGCGGTCTCGCGAACACCGTCGCCGGCAGCGGCGGGAGTGAGGTCCTCCCCACTGCCCTCGGTGCGTCCGCCGACGTCGCGGTCGGAGCGGGTGGCGTCGACCTCATCGGCACTGCCTGGAGCGAGAGCGATGGTCTCCTCCTCGCCGGGAGCAGCACGGCTTCGGCGCAGGTCCACCTGGGCACGGATGGGATCGCGATCTCCGGCCGTGAGGACACCTCCGGCCGCGCCGGAGCACTTTCCTTCTCGGACTCGACCGGGGCCGGGGTGTCGCTCGACTCTTCGGGCCTTGCGGCGAGCTTCGAACGGAGCCATGAGCTGGCCGCGTTCGGCATGACCGACGGGTGGAGCGCCAGCGCCGATGTCCAGGTCGACGTGAGCGGTGTCGATGTGGCTGTTGACGCCGAGTACGTCCACGTCGACCCCGCACTCGGGGCCTTCGGTGTCAGTGCGGGATCCTCGGGCATCGAGGTGGACCAACCGCTCGGTCCAGGCCTCGCAGATGCCCAAGTCACGGTTTTGGACGACGACCCGGGCGAGACCCAGGGATCGGACGCCGACGGGGATCCCGAGCCCGTCCCCTGAGGCGCCGAGCGGCGGGACGCAGTCGCGAAGCGAGACGCCTCCCTCCCTAGTCGGGCGACCCGACGTAGGTCGCCTCGTAGACGCAGGCGGCGATCTCCCAGGCCTCGACGGTCAGGGTCCGCTGGAGCTCGGCCGCCCGAGTGCTGAACTCGTCGCGGAGCTGGCGTTGGGCGCCTCCTACCGCGTCGGCAAGCTCGGTCCCCGGTTCGAACCCAACGTCGCCGAGGAACTGCCGGACGGCGGCCTTCGCACGCTGGCGTCGGGCGGCAAGCTGCAGTCTGTTCGCGTCCAAGAGGAACTGTCCGGCGAAGGCCAAGCCGATCCCGAGCGACACCGGGTTCGACATGAGTAGCGCGGCTGCGCCGGCCGGAAGGAAGCGACCGAGGATCGAGAGGGTGAGGATCCTGTTGTACGCGCGGCGAAGCCCCGACAGCGCCTGGCTCGCCAGGATCGCGGGGCCGGCGGCCCGCTGGTCGTCGAGTCGGAGCCCGCTCCGCAAGCGGCCGACGTCGATGCGGGTGGCCTGGGCCCCGGGAGGCGGCGATGCAGGGTCGGCCCCCAGCACCTCGGCGATCTCGGCCCGGAGTGCGCCCACGCCCTCCTCGAGCGGGCCGAACGCGTCGGCCACGGCGTCGGCGACCCGGCGTGTGGAGTCCCGCTCGAGCGCCCCCCACCCGGCGGGGCTGTCGACCTCTTCGATCGTTGGGACCTACTGCTGGAGATAGAAGACGTCGATGGCGTCCGGCAGGATGAACTGCAGGGTCATGTCGCCGACCGCGGGGTCAGGCGCGACCGCGAACTCGAACGTTCGGAGTCCCTCGTTCGGCTGGGACTGCGGGAGGATGGTCAGCGTGGACGGCCCCATGAAGGCATGGCCCCACTCGACGAGGCCATCGCACACCTCCACCGTCTGGCAGAACTCGTGCCGGTACTCGTACACGCCGTCCGGGTGGAAGGTATAGATCCGTCGGCTTCGCATGCCTGTGACGACGTCCAGGCCATTGTCCTGAACCCAGACACCGACGAGCCATCGAGGGAGCGGCGCGACCATCGGCGTTGGCCCGCTGGGCGTCGGCAGCGGCGCGGTGGAGGGAACGAACCGGCTCGGTGTCGAAGGCAGGGCGGGCGATGTCGGAGGGCTGGCAGAGTCTCCGCTTCCGAGATCCACCGCTCCCTCCTCGCCATCGGTGCGCGCGATGTGGCCGGATGACGAAGTCTTCAGTGGACCCCACTGAGAGCCGTTCGTCTCATGACAAGGCATACCTGTGACCTACCTACAAGCCGGCCCTCGTCCTAGTCTCAGGTCATTGGCAACGGTCCCCTCTGCGACGCGGAAGGAGCGAGAACTGGCACGCAAGTCGTTCAGCCCCGGTGGCCGGACGGGACGTTCTGGAGGTCTGGTACAGACGTCGTGGGCGCAGCCTGCACGCTGACGCGGCTCCCGCGCGGATGCCCCGCCCAGGTCGTGGCGGTCGATCCGACCCACGCCCCACGCCTGGGGGCACTCGGGCTCCGCCCCGGCGTCGTCCTCTCGGTCGAGCAGGACGCACCCCTCGGCGGCCCGCGGATCGTCCGCCTCGGGCGGGCGCGCCTCGCCATCTCCCGCGAGGTCGCTCGGGGCATCCTCGTTCGACCGGAGCCTTGCCCGGAGGTTCGCGTCCGGTGAGTGCCGAGGACGCGGTCGGGCTCGCCTGCCACCCGCCGGCCGCTCTCGACGCGAGGTCGGTCGTCGAGGCCAGCGCGACGAAGCGGCTGCCCGTCGTCGCCCTCGTCGGTCGACCGAACGTCGGCAAGTCGACCTTCTTCGCCAGAGCAACGAGAGGCTACGCCGAGACGGCCAACGTCCCGGGCACGACCGTCGGCGTCACCGCTCGCCCGATCCGGGGCGGGCGCGGGGCGGCGATCCTCGTCGACTTCCCCGGGGCCTTCTCGCTCAGCGACGAGAGCGCCGGACTGCCGCCCTTCTGGGAGCTGCTGACCGGGGTCCGCCCCGACGCGATCCTCGTCATCGTCGATGCCGGAGATCTCGCCCGTCACCTACCGCTCGTCCTCGCCTGCCGGGACCTGGGGTTGCCGATCGTCGTAGCCGCGAACCTCGCCGACGAGGCGAGGGCCCACGGCATCGAGCTCGACACCGGCCGACTCTCGCAGTTGCTCGTCGCCCCGGTCCACGTCACGGTGGCGCGAACGGGGGTCGGGGTCGACGCCGCCGTTGGCGACGCCATCCGGCTGGCCTCCCGGGCTCGGGGTGACGGGAACAGGCCACGGCGGGCGCTCCCGGCGGCACCCTACCCGAGCGACGTCGTCCGGAGCGTCGGAGGGCTGGCACGGGAGCTCGCCGCCGGGAGTCGACCGTCCTGGTTGCCGGCGCGGCTCGCCGAGTCCCTCGCCACCGGCCGCCTGACGCCGACGGCCGCGGCGACCCTCGCTGCCGCCGAGCAGCTCGAGCCCGAACGCTGGGCGGTCGCCAGGCGGTGGGCGCGGGAGGTGGAACGACACCGCGAGGTCAGCGTCCCTCTGGCCGATCGGCTCGCTCAGGTCGTCATCGCGCCGTGGCCGGGCCTGCCCCTCTTCGGGCTCGTCGCGCTCGTCAGTCTTGGCACCACGATGGCGGTCGGAACTCTCCTGTCGACGTTCCTCGGCACCGTCTGGTCCGCCGCCGTCTCCCCGGTCCTGACGAGCGTCGTCGAAGCCGTCGTTCCAGCCCCACCCGTCGCCCGGGCGCTGCTCTGGGCCCTCGACTCGGGGCTGCTGGCGATGCTCTCGGTCGGGATTCCCTTCGTCCTGACCTTCTACGTCATCCTCGCCGCCCTCGAGGACTCGGGCTACCTGGCCGCGGCGACGGTTCTGGCGGACCGCCTCTTCAATGTCTTCGGCCTGCCGGGCCGGGCGGCGATCCCGATCCTGGCGGCGACGGGTTGCAACGTCCCGGCGATCTACGGCACCCGGGTCCTCGACTCGCGGCGGGAGCGGCTCCTCGCCAGCTTCCTCGCCCTCCTGACGCCGTGCTCTGCCCGCTCGGCCGTCGTCGTCGCCGCCCTTGCCCCCTTCGCTGGTCCGGGGGTCGCCCTCGCGGCCTTCGGGGTCGTGGCCTCCATCGCGGTGAGCGCGGGGATCGCGGCGAACGTCCTCGTCCCTGGTCGCCAGACGCCGCTCGCCCTCGAGCTGCCGCCACTCCGGGTGCCGCTGGCTCGCCAGGTCGCCCGCAAGGCCTGGTACCGCTTCCGCTCCTTCGTCCGGACGGCGACCCCCGTCATGCTCGCCGGATCCTTCGTCCTCGGGCTTGCCTACGAGAGCGGGGCGATCGGTCCGCTCGAGGCCGCCATCGAGCCGCCCGTCGGCTGGCTCCTCGGGCTCCCACCGGTGGCCGGGATCGCCCTCGTCCTCGCCTTCCTCCGCAAGGAGCTCGCCCTCCAGCTCCTCCTCGTCCTCGCCATCGCCGAGTACGGAGCCGGAGCCTCGAGCCTGGCAGCGTTCCTCTCCTCGGGCCAGCTCTTCGTCTACGCCATCGCGACGGCCGTTTCGGTGCCCTGCGCGGCGTCGCTGGCGGCGCTCGTCGACGAGTTCGGATGGCGGGCAGCCGCCGCCATGAGCGGAGCAGTCCTTGCGGTCGGGCTCCTAACTGCGGCAGGCGTCGCTCGCCTGCTGGGTGTGGCGTGATCGTCGGGGCTAGGGTGGGTGCGGGCGCGCCGCGCGGGCTGGGGGCGTCGTCCAGGGCTCTGTCCCGTGGCGTCGGCCCGTCGCCGAGGCCGCCGTCGTCCTCGAGACGGGGCGCGCGTCCGCCAGCCCGGGCCGGTCGCCACGGGGTCGGGGCGTCGGCCCGTCGCCGGCCGGGGCGGTGGTCGCCAGGACGGGGCGGTCGTCACCGGCCCGGGGCGGTGGTCGCCAGGACGGGGCCGTCGTCACCCCCCGGGGCGCGCGTCGTCTCCTCTGGCCTGGTCGGGCGAGCGCGGGCGAGCGCCCTGGCGGGTACGATTCGCTCCGGGCGAGTGGCGGAATGGCAGACGCGCCGGCCTTAGGAGCCGGTGCCCCGTGAGGGGCGTGTCAGTTCGAATCTGACCTCGCCTACCAGCCCCGGCCGGCGCCAGGACGAGTGAAGGTGCGAGGCCCGTCGTCTCAGCGGGCGGCTTCTCGCATCGCACCCATCCCATCGCCGCTGGGGCGCGGATCGAGCCAGCGATGGCGGGGCCGGCACGAATGGCCCCTGGCTCGGCATGGCGCCAGTGTCGGGAGGGTGCGGGCGACCCCAACCCGCCCGCCCCAGGGGCCGCGTTGCACTGGATGCAAGTGTCGGGCGGTGTCCCTGTCCCGGAGGGGCTGGATCGGTCGGTTTCTTGCATCGGGTGCAACGCCGCGACCCCTCTGGCCCGTCGGAGGTCAATCCGTTCCATGCGCTGCAACGCCAGGGGCGTCTCGGGCACCCTGGGCGGTCGACACGTGCATTGGATGCAACGCGACGCCGTGGCTTTGCATCCGGTGCAAGGGACCCGCAGGCACCAGGACCTGGAGGCAA
>FWWM01004049.1_pt1 | contig 17898 bp, 10 predicted proteins | sample 2228351 | NCBI WGS metagenome assembly FWWM01 (sample SAMEA103939774, study PRJEB20133) | metagenome | reverse complement strand
TTGTGAGACGCACACCTTTGCGCTCCGCCTCCTGGCGGCAGCCGGCCCACGCCTCGTCCAGCAGCGCCGCAATGTCCGTCTCCTCCATGCAGGACTCCAGCGTCTCGGATTCCAGCCTCGAGAACTCGATGATGTCTGTCAGGATGCCCAGCAGCCTTTTGGCGCTGTCCAGCGCTGCCAGCGCGCACTCGTGCTGCTCATCGGGCAGGCCGGTCAGCATCATCATATCCAGCATCCCGATGATGCCGTTCAGGGGAGTGCGCAGTTCGTGGCTGATGCGGGCCAGGATCTCCGAGCGCGCCCGCATGGATTCCAGTGCGCGGTCGCGGGCCACCGTCAGCTCGCGGGCCTGGGCTTCCAGCTGGCTCCGCGTGCGTTCCAGGTCCGCGGCGTGGCGCCGCAGTTCGAACTCGGCGCGCTTGCGCTCCGTGATGTCCGTCTTGACGGCCACATACCCGATGGGTTCGCCGTCCGGTCCCGGGATGCGGCTGATGGTGGCGTATTCGATGTAGATGGAGCCGTTCTTGCGGCGGTTGGATATCTCCCCGCGCCAGATGCCTTCCGTGCACAGCGACCGCCACATCTGAGTGTAGAACTCCGGGGGATGCAGCCCGCTCTTCAGGATGCGCGGGTTTTGCCCCAGCGCCTCCTGCCGCGAGTATCCCGTCGATTCCTCGAAGGCGGGGTTCGCATACAGGATGGCGCCGGTGAGGTCCGTGATGACGATGGTGTCGGGCGAGTGCTCGATGGCCGCGTAGAGGCGCGTCAGCTCCTCCCGGGACTGCCGGAGCCTGCGCATCTCCTCCTCGAGGTGCGCCTCATTGCGGAAGAAGTCGCGGACGAGACGCGCCAGCCCTCCCAGGTCCGTGTTCAGGCCAGCCAGATGCTGCAGTGCGTCGGGGCGGTGCCGCCGGATGGACTCGACAATGAGCGCGATCGGCCCGCACACCCTGCTCCGCAGAGCCCAGGCGAGCAGCGCCGTCCCCCCCGCGGCGAACAGCCCCAGCAGCATCGTGTGCGTGGCTAGAGCGGAACGCACGATGTGCACGCGCGGCGCCTCCATGTCCAGGACCACGCTGCCAAGGTCCTCGCCGCCGGGTCCCCGGAGAAGCCCGCTCAGCGTCACGCGGTCGCAGTCGTTCTTCGGCGGCGGCGCGGGCTCGCCCGGGGCGCGGATGGCGAACGCCCCTCCGGTCAGCCGGCCGAACCTTTCCAGTTCGTCTTCGTCCCACTGGCGCGCCACGATCACCCATCCCAATTCCGTCCCTTCGTGCCCGACAGGACGGGCGGCGGCCCTTGCGAGCTCCTCTCCCGCCCGGAGGAAGAATGTGCCGGGGAAGGGAGCCGCTTCCCGGTTCCTCAGGAGTTCCGAGCGGGCGGGAGTCATTTCCTTCAAGATGTCCGGGTCGCCCCGCGTTGCCACGGGCCGGCCCTGGCGGTCGAGCACGACGATGGAAAGAGGCCGGAGCGGGTCTGCCTCGTGTCGCATCAGCGCGGCGCAATCCTCCATCCTGCCGCTGGCGAGTCCACGCTTCAGGCAGTCTTCCCCGGCGAGGCGCGTTGCGGAGCGCATCAGCTCTTCGGCGTCCAGCGCAAGGATGCTCCGGGCCTGCTCGTCCAGTCTCTGCTTCCGGAGCAGGTCCAGGCCGGCGAGGTGGCTGCGGGTGTCGAGCCACCAGACGCCGAGAACCAGCATCCAGCACACCGAGAACGTGCCCATCAGGAGGAAGATGCTCCTGCCGGTGGACGCCGGCCGAACCCGGTCCGGACCGCAGGGCCGGTTGTCAGCCGTCTGGCGGGACATCTCCTCAGGCCGCCTCCATCGAGGCATCGTGAGATGCCTCTTCCCGGGAGGGCTCAGTCCGCAGCCTCACCGTGAACCAGAAGGTGGAGCCCCTGCCCACCTCGCTTTCCACCCCTATCTCGCCCCCCATCATCTCCGCCAGGCGGCGGCTGATGGCCAGCCCGAGGCCCGTGCCCCCGTACCTCCTCTTGGTCGATGCGTTCACCTGCGAGAACGACTGGAACAGCTTCCGGATGCCCTCCGGAGGGATGCCCGGCCCGGTGTCCCGCACTTCGAACCGCAGCACCGTCTCGCCGTCCGATTGGGACACGCGCGAGACCGCGACCTCCACTCGGCCCTCGTCGGTGAACTTGACCGCGTTGCCCACCAGGTTCAGCAGGATCTGACGGAGCTTGCCTTCGTCCCCCCAGAGCGGCCGCGGGACGTCGTCCTGCACCGAGCGTATCAGCTGAAGCCCCTTCTGGGTCGCCTGGACGGAGACCACCTCGAAGCAGTCCTCCACCACCGCGGCTGCGTCCAGCTCCAGTTCCTCGAGTTCCGTGCGTCCGGATTCCAGACGGGAGAGGTCCAGCACGTCGTTGATGATGGAGAGCAGCCGCACGGCGCAGGAGTGCACCGTCTCGGCGAAGTCGCGCTGCTCGGGCTGGAGGTCCGTCTCCAGCAGGAGCCCGCACATCCCGATGATGCCGTTCATCGGAGTCCTGATCTCATGGCTCATGACGGCCAGGAACTCCGACTTCGCGCGGGCGGCCTCCAGCGCCTCGTCGCGGGCCCGGGTGAGGTCTTCGGCCTGTTTCTGAAGCAGCTGCGCCTGCTTCTCCAGCCTGCGGTGCGCATGCTCCAGCCTGCGGGTGTAGTCCTGAAGCTCCCGCTCCGCCTTCTTGCGCGCCGTGATGTCCGTGACCATCGCCAGCGCGCCGAGGTACTCCCCTGTCCTGCTGAAGATGGGGTTCGTGGCGATCATCGCCCAGACTTCGGTGCCGTCCTTCCTGCGGAACCGGTAGTCGTGATGGTCGCGGAAGCCCTCCGGAGAGGCCGGAGCGCCCTCGGAGGAGTCCACTATCCTCTCCGGCATGAACTCGCGCACGTGGTGTCCGATCATCTCGTCGGGCGCGAACCCCAGGATGGCGGCCATCTTGTTGTTGACGAAGGTGGTGATGTCGTCCGCATCCAGCACCCAGATGCCTTCCTCGGCCGTCTCGACGATGCGACGGTAGCGCTCCTCGCTCTCCCGGAGCTGCTGCTCGGCGGTCTTGTGCGGCGTGATGTCCAGACAGTAGGCGCGGACCCTGCGAAGCTCCTGAAGGTGCGATACGGAGACCGCGTAGGTCCTTTCGCCTGCGTTCACCTCCAGCGTGGCCGTATCGTCGCCGCGGAGGTGCATCCCCTCGTGGGCTCTCAGGACGGCCCGGACCAGGACGTGCCCGGCGGCCTGATGCTCGATGCCGGGGAAAGCCTCGCGGGCGGCAGGGTTGAGGTAGGTCACGCTGCCTTCGGCCGACATCTCCAGGATGGGGATGGGGCTCTGCTCCGGCAGGGACGCCAGCCAGTTCAGCTGCTCCTCGGCGCGCTTTCTGTCGCTGATGTCGCGCACGAACGCGCAGTCGAACTCCAGACCGTTGAAGGCCACATGGTTGCAGTAGATCTCCACGGGGAGCTCGCGCCCGTCCTTTGCGCGCAGCCGGCTCTCGATGCGGAAGCTCTTTTCGCGCCGCAGGCGCTCCCAGAGCTGTCCGGTCCGGCTGTCGTTCCAGCAGGGGTCGATGTCGGTCACGCGCATCGAGAGCAGCTCGTCGCGGTCGTAGCCCAGCATCCGGCACGCGGCCTCGTTGACGTAAAGGAACCGGCGCTCGGTATCCACCCAGATCACCATGTCCGCCGAGTGGTCCACGGTGAACTGGGTCAGGCGCAGGTCGTCCTCGACCCGCTTGCGCTCCTGCACCTCTTTCAGAAGGCTGTCGCGCTGGAGGAAGAAGCTTTCCGTCAGCCGGGCCAGTTCGCCGAACTCGGTGTCCTCCGACACCAGGCTCCCGAGCAGAGCCGGGTCGCCCTCCGCCAGGCTGGCGGTCAACCGGGAGAGGGGAAGGTTCACCCAGCTGAGCAGCACCCACGAGAACACGAGCACGATGACTGCGGCGGCGGTCATGGCGCCGAGCAGCCCCCTGCTCCTGATCTGATGCCACGTGGCCGACGCCACCCCGGGCGCGGAGACCGTCAGGGTGGCCAGGTTGGAGCCGTCCCAGCCTTTCAGGTCCCGCAGGATCTGTATCTCGCCGTCCCGCGCCGTCATCCCCGCGAAGCCCCGTGCCTTGACCGGGTCCAGCACGGCCACCCGGGACGCGAGCAGCTCCTCCAGCCTGTGCAGGGTCGCCTGGTCCCAGACCCGCGCCGCCAGCAGGATGCCGTGTATCTCCCCCTTGCGCTCCGCGTCCGATGATGCGACGACCGATGCCCCGCATATCTCAGCGGGGCCCTGGGCGGTCATCACGAAGAAGTTCAGGGACTCCGCAGGGTTCCGCCGGATGGCCTTCGCCAGCTCGCGTCCGGCCGGAAGGTCGAAGGAGCCCGTGTCGACTGCCTCCCGGGAGTGGGTGTAGACCACATTGCCTTGCAGGTCCAGCACCCAGACCGCCGAAGCATCGAAGGTCTCCAATGCGGGAGCGATGTTATCGTCCGCCCACGCCCGGTCGCGGGTCCTGATGAATCGCACCATCTCGTCCCAACGGGCGTAGTCCCGGGCCAGCGCGCGGGTCTTCTGACTGGCGGATGTCAGGACGTGCTCCAGAAGCAGGCGCTTGGTCTCGCGTTCCCGTGCATCCATCGCCTGGATCTGGATCGCCTCCTGCGTGGACCAGGTCCAGATGAGCCCTCCCAGCGTGACGGCCAGCAGCACGAGCAGCAAGGCCAGCCGCCTGCCCATCGTGCGGGTCGGTCGGAAGTTTACCTGCGTCGCCAAATAACGGTCTCCGTCGTGAGACGGCCGCCGTGGTCCCTGCGCGCCCGGCGTCAGGGGGCGCGGGGCGGATGCGGCCGCTATCGCTATTATCGGCACGGCGGCTTGCAGGAAAAAGACCGGCAGTCCGGTGTCTTTTTGCGCTGATGCGTCCCGGAAGGCGCTGCGGGTGTCTCTTCACGGGGATGTGCGGGAGGAATCCGGCGCATTTTGGCCAAGCCGTCTCCTGGCGGGCCGCGTTCGGGTGAGGTGGCGGCGGCCGGCTGCAGCAGCACCACCGCGCCGGCGGGGGATTCCCGGCGATCGAAAGGACAGGATGGAAGACTCGGTCAGGATCGGCATCATCGGGTGCGGGGGCATCGCCCGCCGCCACATTCAGAACCTTCTGGGCTATGGCGCCAGCATCGTGGCGCTCGTGGACACGGTGGAGGCGAACATCCGGCGCTATCAGAGCGAGTTCCCCGCGCTCCAGACGGCCTCCACGTTCCAGGATTACCGCGAGATGCTGGAGAAGACGAAGCTGGACGCCGTGCAGATCAACACCCCGCACGTGTTCCATTTCCAGCAGATCATGGATTCGCTGGAGGCCGGGCTTCACGTGCTTACGGAGAAGCCCATGGTGTGCACCGTCCGGCAGGCAAAGGATGTCATTGCGAAGGCGGAAGAGACGGGGCGGACGGTCCTCATCGCCTATCAGAGACACTATCAGCCGGAGTACATCTACATCAGACAGACCATCCGGGAGGGGCGCATCGGGAAGGTGACGGCCATCTCCGCCCTGCAGGGGCAGAACTGGCTGCGCGGGACCGCGGGGACCTGGCGTCAGAAGATGGAGTTGTCCTGCGGGGGGCAGCTGAACGACTCGGGAAGCCACCTGCTGGACATCCTGCTCTGGACCACCGGCCTGGCCGTCGACACGGTGATGTCCTACATCGACAACCGGGGGTCCGAGGTGGACATCAACTCCGGGACGGCCATCCGCTTCGCGGACGGCGCGCTGGGCACCATCACGGTCGTCGGCGACTGTCCCGTCTGGTGGGAGGACTTCACCGTGTGGGGCGAGGAGGGGGCCATCTTCTCCCGCAACGGAAAGACCACGGTGGCGCTGCAGGGGCAGAAGCCGTTCGAGCCATCCGACCTTCCTCCGGGCTCCGACCCGGACCGCAACTTCCTGGATGTGCTGGCCGGACGCGACGAGAACCGGACCCCGCCGGAATGCGGCCTGCGCGGGATAGAGCTCTGCGAGGCGGCGTGGCGGTCGGCGGAGCTGGGCCGCCCGGTGAGCGTCGCGGAACTGGGCTGAGGGCGGCGCGCCGGGGTCCTTCCGCAGAAAATCCCGCAATCCTCGGGCAGGAAGCTTGCGGGAAGAGAGGATAAGCTGAACAATGCAGGCAGGGCCGTCCGCTTGGCGGCCCTGCCGTTCACAAGGGGGACGAGAGGACATTGGAAAGACAGTTCTACATCGACCTTGCCCGGTCAGGGCTGCGGATGCCCATCGGGACCGACCTGGTGCTGCGCGAGCACCCCGACCACGAAGAGATAGTGCTGGATGCGGAGAAGCTCGGAAGGGTGGTGGCGGAAGCGGCCGCGCGCTTCAGGACGCCGCTCGCCTTCCCGCTGATGGACCTGATGATCGAAAAGGCGGTCCTGCTGGAGGCTCTGGACGTCCCGGAAGCCGACATCAATACGTATCATTTCAGCTCCTGCCCGCCTCCCGGGACGCTGGAGACGGTCCGGCAGAGGCTCCCCGGCACGCGCAACAGACGGTTCCACGCCACCGTGGGAGCCGTCCGGTACGTGGCGGAGAACACGGACCTGGTCCCGGTGGGGATGACCATCGGTCCGTTCTCGCTGATGACCAAGCTTCTGGCAGACCCCATCACGCCGGTGTATCTGGCCGGGACCGGGCTGACCGGCGAAGACGACCCGGAGGTGGCTCTGGTGGAGATGGCGCTGGAGATGTCCATCACGGTCATCCTCCACTCGCTGCGGGAGCAGCTTGGAGCGGGGGCGAAGGCGGTCTGCATCGCCGAGCCGGCCGCCAACCGCGTCTACATCTCCCCGAATCAGCTGGAGGAGGGGTCGGACATCTTCGACCGCTACGTCCTGCGTTACAACCGGATGATCCGCGACCTCCTGGAGGAGCACGGCGCGGACCTCATCTTCCATTGCTGCGGAGAGCTGACGGACCAGATGGTGCAGGGCTACGCCTCTCTGGACCCGGCCATCCTGAGCCTGGGAAGCTCCCGGAAGCTCTGGGAGGATGCCCGGCTGGTGCCGGACAATGTCGTACTGTTCGGCAATCTGCCCACCAAGAAGTTCTTCTCCGACGACGAGGTCAGCCCGCAGGAGGTGGAGCGCCTGGCGTGCGAGACGCTGGAGAGGATGCGCGAGACGGGACATCCGTTCATCCTGGGCAGCGAGTGCGACGTGCTCAGCGTCCCGGGCAGCGAAGAGGTCATCAAGCGCAAGGTGGACCTGTTCCTGACCTGCTCCTGCCACTGAGCCGGATCATTCGAAGCGGGGCCGCCCTGCAAGCGCGGCCCCTTCCTGCCGATGATTCCCTTACAGAATCGCCCGGCGACGGGCGGGCGAGGCAGGATAGTCTTTCAGTACTGTATGCCTTGACACGGAAGATGCGGGGTGGGATAATAAAGTAGAGTTGACTTCCGTGTTTCGCCCAGGTTGCCGGGTGTGGGGAGGCGTTTGCACGGGAGCATCGGCTCCGGGTGGTCCGGAGCAGGCGGGAGCGGAGTCCGCCGGATAGTCCTCAGAGGGTCTCCACTCTTCCGTGTGGTCGGCAAGGTGGCCGGCAGAGGCGCCGGTCACGAGTCCTGCGGCAGACAGCTCCCCGGGGGGTTCGGAAAAGAAAAGAGAAGGTTGCCATGTACGCCATCACCAGAGACAGAAAAGGCTTCACACTCATCGAGCTTCTGGTCGTGATCGCGATCATCGCCATTCTGGCGGCGATCCTCTTCCCCGTCTTCTCGCGCGCCCGCCAGCGCGCGAACATGCTGAGCTGTCTCAGTAATCTGAAGCAGCTGAGCCTCGCGTTCAAGATGTACGCCGACGACCACGGCGGCCGGATGCCTAACAGCGGCGACTCCACGGCCGGCGGCCTCAGGCCGGTCGCGAACGTCCCGAACTTCTGCGGCTCTCTCGGAGCCTACCAGAAGGCGGATGTGCGGCAGGGGAGCATCTTCCCGTATGTGAAGGCGGAGAAGCTTTTCCTCTGCCCGGCCGACCGCAACCGTGAGGCGTCCAACATCATCGGGACTCCCGAGGAGAAGCGCAAGTATCCGCTCTCCTACTCCATGAACAACTCGCTTTCGCTGATGAAGCCGGAGGCGCTGGCCATCCGGGTCAACGGGGTGGTCACGGACCTGCAGCCCACGCGGATGCTGCTCCTCATCCACGAGGCCCGCAACGGACGGGACAGCACGCAGAACCCGAACGCGGGAATCAACGACGGCATCTTCGTGCCCACTCCGGGCTACGCGCAGGACCTGCCGGACCGCGTCCACTATGACGGCACCACCATCGTCTACCTGGACGGGCACGCTGTCTGGAGGCGCTACGAGGAGCTGCTCCAGGAGCGGGACGCCGGCTACTGGGCGGGCATCCTGCCGTAACTCCGGGGCATCACTGATATGCGGAAAGCCCCTGCCCGCAAGGGCAGGGGCTTTGCTTTGACAAGCGTCCGAACTTCAGGTGGCCGTCAGTCTTCCGGCCTGAGCTCCTCCATCCCTCCCATATACGGGCGCAGCGCCTCCGGTATCTCGACCGAGCCGTCCTCTCTCTGCCCGTTCTCCAGGATGGCGATGACCGTCCGCGGCAGAGCTATCCCGCTCCCGTTGAGAGTGTGGACGAGCTCGGGCTTCGAGCCCTGTTCGCGCCGGAACCGGATGTTCGAGCGCCGCGCCTGGTAGTCCGTGCAGTTCGAGACGCTGGAGACCTCCAGCCAGCGCTCCAGCCCGGGTGCCCAGACCTCCACGTCGTACATCTTGCTGGCCGCCTGGCCGATGTCCCCCGCGCAGCAGTTCAGCACCCGGTAGGGCAGTCCCAGCGCCTCGAGCACCGCCCTCGCGTGCCGGAGCATCTCCTCCAGGGCGTCGTAGCTCTTCTCCGGCTCGGTGAACTGGAACAGCTCCACTTTGTCGAACTGGTGCAGACGGATGAGCCCCCGCGTGTCCTTGCCGGCCGCCCCGGCCTCTCGGCGGAAGCTGGCGCAGTAGGCCGCGTACTTCAGCGGCAGCGACCCTGGCGGCAGGATCTCGTCCACGTGGATGCCCGTGATGGGCACTTCAGCGGTGGGGTTCAGCCAGAGGTCGTCCAGCTGGACGTGATACATATCGTCCGCGAACTTCGGGAGCTTTCCGCTTCCGTACAGCACCTCCGAGCGCGTCAGGAAGGGCGGATACATCTCCACGTACCCGTGCCGCGTGACGTGCAGGTCCAGCATGAAGTTGATGAGCGCGCGCTCCAGCCGCGCCCCGCCCTTCTTATAAAGCACGAACCCCGAACCTGCGATGCGCGCTCCGCGCTCGAAGTCCAGGATGCCCAGACGCTCGGCGATCTCCCAGTGCGGGCGCGGCGGGAAGGCGAACGTCCGCGGCTCGCCCCACCGGTCCACCGGGACGTTGCACTCCTCGGACAGTCCGTCCGGGACGGTCTCGTGCGGGATGTTCGGAAGCTTCGCCAGCATCGCTTCCATCTCGGACTCGATGGAGCGGCACTCCGCGTCCAGCCCCTTGACGCGGGCGCTGATGTCCTTCATCTCCGCGATGATGGCGGAGGCGTCTCCTCCGGCCCGCTTGATGCGGCTTATCTCTTCCGAAGCCTGGTTCTGCTGCGCCTTGAGCTGCTCCGACCGGGTGATGAGCTCCCGGCGGCGGGCGTCCAAGGCCAGCAGCTCGTCGATGGCGGCCGCCTCTCCCCGGCGGCTGAGCGCCTGGCGGACGGTCTCCGGGTCCGAGCGGATGAGCCGGATGTCAAGCATTATCGCCCTCCTCCGGCGAAGGGCACGGCGCCGGCGGCCTCTTTCGGCCGGGGCTGTCCGTCCGGTCTGTCGGGAGCGGCGTTCACGAGCGGATGACCTGCAGCACTTCGTCCCTGCGGGCCGCCATCTGCTCCTCGGTGGGCGCCTCGAGGGTGAGCCTCAGCAGCGGCTCCGTGTTGGACGGCCGCACATTGAACCACCAGTCCTCGAACTCCACCGTCAGTCCGTCCAGATGCAGCACCGACCTGCCCTGAGGGCCGTACAGGTCCTCCAGTTCCTTCAGCTTGCCGGGCACGTCCTCCACTTCGGAGTTGATCTCGCCCGAGTGGAAATAGCGCTTGATGGGCCTCCACAGCTCGGAGAGCCTGCTGCCGGTCTCCTTCAGCAGCCCCACCAGGTGGAGCATCGCCAGGTCGCCGTTGTCCGTGATGTAGAAGCTGCGGAAGTAGTAATGGCAGGAGAGCTCGCCGGCGAAGATGCCGCCCTCCTCCCGCATCTGGCGCTTGATGAGACCGTGGCCCACCCGGCACATCACCGGCTCGCCGCCGGCCTTCTCGATCTCCTCACGCACCGCCCGGCTGGAGCGCAGATCGTAGAGGATCTTCTCCCCCGGCTGATGCCGCAGGATCTGACGCGCCAGCAGCGCCGTGATCATATCTCCCGGGACGCTCTCCCCCTTCTCGTCCACGAACCGCACCCGGTCCGCATCGCCGTCATAGGCCACCCCGAGGTCCGCCCCCACCTCCACCACCTTCTTCTTGAGGTCCTCCATCGTGGACTCGTCCAGGGGGTTCGCCTCGTGGTTCGGGAACGAGCCGTCCAGCTCCCAGTAAAGCGGCACCACGTCGGCGCCTAGACGGCGGGTCAGTTTGGGGACCACATGTCCGCCCATCCCGTTGCCGGTATCGATGACCAGCTTCAGCCCGCTGAAGTCATCCACCCCCGCGGCCTCGATGACCGCCTCGATGTAGTCGTCAAGAAGGTCGCGCTGCCCGAGCACCTTCCCGGGCTGCTCCGGAGTGTCGAACTCGGCCGCGTTGGCCAGCCGGCAGATCTCCTGATTGGAGACGAAGCTGATGCTCGGGATGGCCTGCGGGCCGGTGGGCTTGAACCCGTTGTACTTCGCCGGGTTGTGCGAGGCTGTGAGCTGAAGACCGATGTCCCCGCCCAGCGCATTCACGCTGTAGTAGAAGAGCGGCGTGCTGGCCAGTCCGATGTCCCAGACATCCACGCCCGAGTCGTTCAGCCCCTTGATGACGGCCGGGACCAGCGTCTTCCACGACTCGCGCATGTCGTGGCCCACCACCGCCGTCTTTCCCTTGAGCGCCTGCGCGAACGCCCGCGCGATGTGGTAGGCCGCCTCTTCGTTGAACTGGTCCGGGTAGGTTCCCCTGATGTCGTAAGCCTTGAAGATCTCCGGAGTGATGTTCGGCAATGCGGTAAGACCCCCTCGATGGCCCGGAAGCAGGTTTGTCAGGCCTGCCTGTCCGGTTCACAGACACGTTCGCGGCGCCCGCCGTCAGCCGGGCGGCCCCGCGGCATTCGGGATTATAGGAACGCGGGGCACCCCTGTCAAGGACGCGCGGCTGCCGCCCGTTCCCGTTCCGTTATACCCACCCCACGCCCGGCCGCATCGTGCTGCGGCTTATCCGGCTGTGGGCGCGCGACGGTCCGGGGCGAAGCGCCGGCAGGTCTACGTCCCGCTCGAAAGCCCTCACCAGCACATACGCCAGATAGCCGGCTCCCGCGGCCCACGCCGCTCCGGACTCGGGCATCCCTCTGCCGTCCAGAGTATGGCACGCCACCCCCTCGTCCAGAGGCGCCTTCGCCAGCTCGTCCGCGGCGGAGCGGTTCCCGATGAGCAGCTCGTTCGCCATCACCAGCAGGCATCCACCCGCGGAGTCCGAGGCGCACCGCTCCCTTATCCAGCGGACCGTGTTGGCGTAAGGCCCGAAGTCGGGACGGCACAGTTCCAGATAGGGAAGGAGCAGCAGGCTTCCTTCGGGTTCGTCTCCGGGTTCGGACCTGCCCTCCAGGTCCGTCGCGAAGCAGAACATCGGGCCGTATGGCCCGTCCACGATGCAGCGCTCCAGCAGGGACGCCCGGACCTCCCTGGCCCAGGTCTCCGTCTCGTGTTCGCGCTCCAGGTCGCGGATGCGATGGTACAGGTCGGCCAGGTCCGACAGCGCCCGCCACACCAGGGCGTTGCTGTACGTCACATAGGGCAGGTGCGCGATGCGTCCGGCCGGCGTCTTGCGGGTGTGGTAGAGCGCCGCGGAAGCGTGCTGCCGGCGGTCCAGCACGTCCAGCACCCGGTTGACCCCCTCCTGCACTTCGCGGTCGAACAGGATGGTGTGGTCTCCCGTGAGGTCCACGTACATCCAGAGAGCCCGCAGCGGCGCCACCACGGCGTCGAGCGCCAGGCCCGGCTCGAGCGGGATGCCGTCCAGATACCTCCGGAACGAGCCGGCATTTCTTATCTGCACTCCCAGCGAGTATTCCAGCATCCGCCTGGCCTGGGCGGGGTCTATCATCAGCACCCCGGGCAGGCTGAACAGGCAGGCGTCGCGGTCGGTGTAGGAGCCGGTCAGGTCATACCGTGGAGAGCGGCTGGAGGTGACCACCATCCGTTCCGAATCCAGCGTCACCCCCGTGCTGTAGAAATAGTTGTACAGGGCGTTCAGGTTCAGGCGTCCGGCGTGCGCAGCCGCCGCTCCCCGGCAGATGACCGCGCGTTCTTCGAGCCACCTGAGCGTTGACCGGTAGAGATGTTCCCACCCGTGCTGCGCCAGGTCCTCGGCCCCCGCGATGCCTCCGTACGCCTCGAGCCCGAGTCCCACGAACAGCACCAGTTCCAGACTCTCCCCGGGAGAAAGGCGGGCCGAGCGGGACGCCCGGCACACCAGGGCTTCGTTGCGGGATGCCTCCATCTCCGTCCTGTTGCCGGACAGGGGGACCCCTCCGCTGAAGACGCTCCAATGGCCCTCCCGGGCATGCAGTCCGAACCCGAACAGCGGCCAGAGGGCGCGGAAGCCGAGGAACGCCGTGCAGGGCGGTCCCTCGTGGATGCCGGCCCGGCGCACCCCTTCCATGGCGTGGAACGAGTCCGAGACCTGGTGCGTCCTCCCCCAGTTCACCTCAAAGGCAAGCTGGGTATCGGCATCCGCCGCCGCTGTGAACTCCAGGCGGACGGCAAAACCTCTCCGCGCGGGCGGCGCCAGGTACTGGCAGCGCACCGTTCCCTCCGGCCTCTCCAGGGTCATCTCCGGCACCCAGTGGCCGGTCATCTCCCAGACGCCCTCGCCCATCTCCAGGCGGTGGCCGTCCACCAGCACCACGGGCTCCAGAAAGGCGGTGTCGCTGCCCGAGACGCAGATGGCGCCCCGCGCCGCCTCCAGCAGGAACGAGACGTTCTTGAGCGCCGCCGTGTGGTGGTCGATCTCGTCCAGAGTGACGAACTCGTTGGCGGTGGACGACCGCCTCCGCTCCTCACCCGGCAACGGGCGCGTCCTCCTCGATACGCCTCAGCACCAGCCCGCTCGCGAGCTTGGGATAGAAATACGTGGATTTCTGCGGCAGGCAGCGGCCCTCGCGCGCGTACCGTGTGATGGTGCGCACAGGGATCGGCTTCAGCAGGAACGCCGCCTGATACTCCCCGCTTTGCACCATCTCCATGGCCGTCCCGGCGCGCTCCACATAGGCGATGCGCGGGTCGGTCTTCAGCCGGGCGATGTCGAAGCCGAACTGCTGCGCCAGCACCAGCTGCTGCAGCAGCTCCGCTCCCGTCGCGTCCACGGGCCACACCGGCGCCGCCAGCCGGGCGCCCTCTCCGTCCATCCAGGCGAATGCGGACGGCGGAGCCTCTCCCAGTGCGTCCATCACCTCCGCCGGGTCGCACCTGCGGATGGAGAAGCGCTCCCGGAGCGCTTCCTCGAGGCCTTCCACCTGCTCCCGGGGTATCCCGCGCACCACGCGGTGAGTGGGAAGTACCGTCAATCCCGGATGGTCCGTCCAGCAGACCGTCGCCATCACATATCCCCGGCAATCTTCGGGCACCCGTCCGCCGCCCATCTCCCGCGCGAGTTCCAGCGCGGTCTCGTAGCGGTGGTGGCCGTCGGCGATGATGAGCTGCTCTCCCGAGAACGCCTCCCGCACGCGGGCGATGACATCGGGGGAGTCGCAGGCCTCCAGCCGGTAGCGCACGCCCGTCCCGTCTTCAGCGGCCGGGCCGGCCTCCCGCCAGGCAGCCGAGCCCAGCGCCTCCCGGACCCTGCCGCCGTTGTCCTCGTACAGCATCCAGACGCTGTCCAGATTGCAGCCGGTCTCGAGCATCAGCCGGCGCAGGCCCTCCTTGGGGCCCTGCAGGGTCTTTTCGTGGGGAAGGATGACGCCGTCTTCGTAGGGGTGCAGCCGCGCGAGCAGCGTTATCCCCTCCAGCGTCCGGGGGCCGTCCGGCGCGGTGTAGTCCACCTGCAAGCAGTAGATGGCCGGGGCCGGGTCCTGCCTCAGGATGCCCTCCTTCAGCCAGTCCCGCAGATACTGCCCGGCCCGGGTGAAGCGGTTGGAGCCCTCGCTGTCGCCGGGCAGGTCCTCGCCCAGCACCAGCCGCACGAAGGAATGCGGACTCTGACGGTGCAGCCGCTCGCGCTCCTCCGGCGATATCACATCGTAGGGAGGACTGATGAGCAGGGACAGGCTCCCCGCCCGCTGTTCGTCGTATCGGATTCCTCTGAAAGCCGCTACTTCCGCCACTGAGCCCTGTCCTCGCCGCAGCGGGGCGCTGCGCGCAGGCTCGCCGCGGCCTTCCGGCGGCTCGCGGCGTTCGCGGCATTATAGCATGGGGCGTCCGCCCGGAAGCCCGTCTCCCTCATCCGGAGGCCAGCTGGTCCACCAGTGCGCGGACCTCCGCCGCGTCCTTTGCGTCGGGCACGGCTTCCAGATACTGCCTCAGGTGCCGGAGCGCCTCCTGATAGTTCCGGAGGCGGTGGAAGGCGAACCCGATGTCCCGCAGGATCTCCGCGTCATCCGGCAGCAGCTTGCGCGCGCGGCGCAGCTCCTCCAGCGCGTCCCGCGCCCGTCCCGCCGTCAGCAGCGCGCGGCCCAGCGCCCGGCTGGTCTCCCCTCCGGGCGTCTCCGAGAGCCGCACCGCCTCGCGGAGACTCTCGATGGCGAGCAGCGCCTTCCCGCTCGCCAGATGAGCCTCGCCCAGCCAGCGGAACGTCTCGGCCGTCGCGCCCGGCAGCGACGCCGCCTGCTTCAGCAGGTTCAGCGCCTCCTTCCACTGCCCGGCCGCCACCAGCAGCCGTCCGGCGTGCGTCAGCGCGTCCGGGAAGCTCCGGTCCAGCTGGATGGCCGCCCGGAAGTGATGCAGGGCCTTCTCCGGGTCGCCCAGCGCTTCCACCACCAGCCCCAGCTCCGTCAAGGCCGCCGCCGAGCGCGGCAGGTCGCGCACCAGCTGCTCCGCGGCCTCCCGGGCCTCCTCCAGCCTGCCTTCCTCGCGCAGCGAGCGGGCGACCTTCAGACGGGCCTCCTCGCTCTCCGGAAGAAGCTCCGCCGTGCGGGTCAGGAACTCCCGGGCCTGCTCGCGCTTGCCGGCCGCCTCGAACGCCTCTCCCACGATCCTCGCGATCTGCGGGTCCGCGAGCTCCTTCGCCGCCGGAGCGATGTCGCTGATGATCTGGTCGTTGCGTCCCGCAGCCGCCAGCGCAGCCTGATTGTAAAGCAGGTCCACGTTGCCGGGGTCGGACTCCCGCAGCCTGGCGAACTCCCGGGAGGCTCCGGGCGCGTCGCCCAGCTGATACAGAGCCCGTCCCATGGCCGCCCGGGCGAAGGGCAGGTCCGCGTCCAGCGCAAGCGCCTCCTGCGCGCTCTCTCGCGCCCGGTCCGGCTGACCCGTCAGGAGTTCCACCTCGGCGATGGCCGCGTGCGCCGCCGCCAGGTCCGGGTCCATCGCGGCCGCCGCCTTCAGCTGCCGCAGAGCCTCCTCATACTGCCCGGTGTCCGCGAGCGCGGCGCCCAGCGCCAGACGCAGCAGCGCCGATTCCGCCCCGAGGTCCGCTGCCTTGCGGAGCATCTCCGCAGCGCCGGCGCTGTCGCCTTTCGCCGCCCGGCAGATGCCCAGCGCGTAGAAGACGGCTCCGGAGCGGCTCTTCTTCGCCAATTCCTCCAGCGCCGCCGCCCCCGCCTCGTAATCTCTGCCGCGCACCAGCGCCAGCGCCCGGCTCAGCGCGTCCGGCGCTGCATCTCCGGAAGCCTCTCCCGCGGCAGGGGGGTCCAGTTCCGCCGCCTGCCGGCGAGCTTTTTCCGCCTCCTGGCTCCTGCCCGCCTGCTCCAGCTCCTGCGCCAGACGCAGAAGGTCTCCGGCAGCCTTCATCCTGAGAGCGGCGATGCGCTCGAGCGGGTCGGAAGCCTCTTCGGAAGCCAGGACCGGCGGGACGCATCCCTGCCGGACGAGGTTCTCCAGGGTCAGGGACGCCGGGCCGCTCGAGATGGCGCGGACCGGATAGCGCGCCGCCGGCCGGGACGATGCGGTACGGGTCATGCTGAGCGGTTGGGGCGCCTGTCTGCGGCTCCACTCGCGAAGGCGGTGGTAGGCCCGGTCCACCGCCACGCTCCAAAGCCACGACGCCACCACCGCCAGGATGAGCGCCACCATCACGGCGAACGGCTGGTAGTTCCCCGTGACGATGCCTCCGGCGAGCGATGCCAGGGTGACCGCCCCGACGATGTAACTGGCTATCCTCAGTCTCGAGGCGGCCGCCTCCAGATGCGCGCTCCTCAGGTCGGAGCCGGTTGTCTCAGCCATTCGGCAGGAAAGACCTTTCCAGTTTCGTTTTGCGGCGGGCGGCGGATGCGCCTACAGTTCCTTGCGCAGAAGCAGAGAGCCGCCCTCTCGCGCCGCTTCGCGGTATCCGCGGGACTGCCAGAACGACGCGGGTCCCGACGGGTTCTTCTTCGCCTCCGCCGGGGCGATGGTCTGGACGGCCGCGAAGCCCTTCTCCTTCAGAGCGGCTTCGACGGCCTGCAGCAGCCCTCCGCCCACTCCCTTCCCCTGATGCTCCGGAGCGACCACGAAGCAGGCGATGAACGGGATGGAGGGGTCGGGCTGCACCTCCGCCTCCGCCAGCCCGGGAAAGTGCGCCGGCATGGCGAACTGGGCGTAGCCCACCACCCGTCCGCCCTCGACGGCGGCCATGGCGCACGGGTCGAACTCCGCCGACACCTTCCGGAACCAGTTCAGCTTTCGAGTCTCCAGAATCTCCGGCGCGTCGTTCCCGGTCCAGAAGTCCTCAGCCTCCCAGTGCAGGCACCGCGAGCACTCCCTGCGCTCCAGCATCTCGCCCGGCAGCAGTTCGAGCCCGCTCGAGCCGATCCTGCGGAATTCCAGCGTGGCGTCAGTCATCGCGGTCCTCCCTTCCGGGGCGCTCCGGCGGGAGCGGGCCGCCGCGCCCCTCACCGTGCATTTCGCACAGTGTAACGCAAGGCCGCCCGGCTCTGCCAGAGCGAGGGCAGGAGAAACCCTTCCGGCCCGAGAAGCCTCCTTCGGCCGGGCGCGGATCCGGCCAGTGCACCGGAGGCAGGCAGAAGATGAAACGATTTCCCATCGCCGTTCAGATGTACACCCTGCGCGACGAGGCGGCCTCGGACTTCCGGGGGACCCTCGAGAAGGTGGCCCGGATGGGCTACGACGGGGTCGAGTTCGCGGGGTTCGGCGGGCTGGAGGCCGAAGAGCTGAAGGGTCTGCTTGAAGGTCTCGGGCTCCGCTGCGCCGGGGCGCACGAGGGGATGGACAGGCTGGAGCAGTCTCTCGACGAGGTCATCGCCTTTCATCAGCGGCTGGGCAGCCGCTACGTGGTGGTGCCGTGGCTGGGCGAGGACCGCTGGGGCGGGCCGGAAGGCTGGCCCGGGGTGGGGCGGATGCTCGCGGCGCGGGGCGCGCGGCTGCGGGAGGCCGGCCTGCAGCTCTGCTACCACAACCATTCCTTCGAGTTCCAGCGCTTCGACGGGGAGTACGGGCTGGACCTGCTCTACTCCTCCGCTCCTGCCGAGGCGCTCCAGGCAGAGCTGGACACCTACTGGGTGAAGCACGGCGGGGAGGACCCGGTGGCCTATATCGAGCGCTATGCCGGGCGCGTCCCGCTG
>FWWM01004594.1_pt1 | contig 17903 bp, 16 predicted proteins | sample 2228351 | NCBI WGS metagenome assembly FWWM01 (sample SAMEA103939774, study PRJEB20133) | metagenome | reverse complement strand
GGTGATGAAGATAGCAAACCCTGGAAACAGGGTAAGCCACCAGGCAAATTCAACGTAGTCTCTGCTTTGGCTAAGAATGTCTCCCCAGCTCGGCGTAGGAGGAGGAACACCAAAGCCAAGAAAGCTAAGCCCAGATTCTGTAAGTATCGCACCAGCTATGCCGAAAACTATAGCTACAATAACAGGTGCCATTGCATTGGGAAGCATATGGAAAAATATTATTCTCCAGTGACTCGCACCAAGGGCTTTAAGGGCAAGAACAAAATCCAACTCCTTTAGCTTGAAAAACTCTGCCCTTACAAATCTTGCAATTCCTGTCCAACCAGTAAGCCCTATCACCACCATTATATTGTATATGCTAGGAGGAAGGAATGTGATTACCGCAATAATCAGAAAAAAGGTTGGAATAGTAAGTAGCACCTCTATCAGTCTATTTACTACCATGTCAACGAAACCACCAAAATAGCCAGCTACTCCGCCAAGGACTATGCCAACTATGGCTGCTATTCCTACCGCTACAAAACCTACTGAAAGAGAAATCCTTGCTCCGTAAATCATTCTACTTAGCACATCCCTTCCTCTATCGTCTGTGCCAAACCAGTGTTTCTTGCTTGGGGGAGATAAAATCTCCATAAGATCATGTTCTGTAGGAGAATAGGGGACAGGTGCCCAGAGAATCCAGCCTTCTTCAAGCCTCTGGAAAATTGCTAAAGGGTCTTTGTGCTTTCTTAGATACTTCCAGTTGTTATCAGGGTTTGAGTCGGTCAAGAAAGGAAAGATGAAACTTCCCTTTTGATAAACTATAAGAGGTCTGTCATTTGCAAGAATAGGAGCACCAAGGGCTATCAATCCAAGGATTATGGCAATCACAAGACCAGTCATTGCTAGATGGTTATTTCTAAATCTGTGCCATACAGTTCCCCAATAGGATCTCCCCTCTCTCATAACACCCATTCCCCTTTAGCGGAGTTTTATTCGAGGATCAAAAACTGCGTAGAGAATATCCGATAAAATAAGTCCTATAAGTGTAAGGATTGCCGATATGGTGGTTATTGCCATAATTACAGGATAATCCCTTGAAAGAACCGCCTCAAAGCCAAGTTGTCCCATTCCTGGAATAGAAAAGATACTTTCTATAATGATGCTTCCCCCGAAAAGGGCAGGCAAAAGATAGGCAAGAAGGGTAATAATAGGAATCAGGGCATTTCTTAAGGCATGTTTCATAATCACTACCCTTTCGCTTAACCCCTTTGCCCTGGCAGTTCTTATATAATCCTCCCTTATTACTTCAAGAAGCTCTGCCTTCATAAGCCTTGAAAGGTAAGCCCATCCTCCGTAGCTTAAACAAAAAACTGGAAGAACAAGATGCCACAACCTATCTGCAAGCCACTTTAGGAAAGGCAGTTTCTCTGCTCCCAAAGAAGATATCCCATAGGTTGGAAAGATATCCCAATATTCTCCTCCACCAAAAAGCATAATAAGCATAATAGCTACCCAGAAGCTTGGCAAAGAATAAAGCACAAAGAAAAGAAGCGTTAAAAACCTATCCATCAGGCTTCCAGCCTTTACGGCAGAATAAACCCCTGCAGGAATGGCTATGATGTAGACTAAAATCAAAGAAAGGACATTTAGCTGGATAGTTACCGGAAGGCGCTCCTTAATCTTATCCCAGACCTTCCTGTGATCCTTGTAGGAATATCCAAAATCCAAGGTAACAATCCTTTTTATCCATAGAAGATATTGAACATAGATTGGTTTATCAAGACCGTAGAGCTTTTTTGTTTCTTCTATGATCTTTTGGGTAACTGCCGTTTCTCCCAGCTGGGCTTCGCCCTTCATTTGAATTTTCATAAGGATTGGATTGCCCGGAGCAAGTTGAATTATAAGAAAAGTAACAAAAGTTATGCCGATGAAGGTTGGAATCACCTGTGAAAGCCTTTTTAGAAGATACTTTCCCATTGAGCTATTCCCTTATCTCTACCTTTCCTCTAAGAAGATTTTTGACTTCCTGAATTGTTACCTCTCTTCTGTGAAAGATACCCGCTGCAAGGGCTGCTTCTGCCTCTGTCTTAAGAAAGACTTCTAAGAAATGCTCCGCACAGCCTGCTCCGCTTGAGGCAATTACAGGAATTGACACATTAGAAGCAACCGCCTCTATGAGTTCAATATCAAAACCCCTGTTAGTGCCATCTCTGTCTATACAGTTTAGAAGAATTTCTCCCGCTCCAAGCTCCTCGCAGACCTTTGCCAGGGTAATAGCATCAATGTCTCTTCCTTCTCTTCCTCCCTTTATAGTTGCTTGATACCAGCAATATTTTTCCCCCTTAGGTCCCGGAAAAGCTGTTGGAATTGTAATATGTTTTATATGGGGAGTTGGGGTATAGACCCTTCTTGGATCTATAGAAATAACCACTGCCTGGCTTCCATAAACTTTTGATATCTGCTCGATAGAGCTATTTCCCGATCTTCCCTCTCTAAGAAAGTTCTCCGCTATAATTACCGCATCACTTCCTATAGAAACCTTATCTGCTCCAGATCTGAAATACTCCGAGGCTACCTCTAAAGCGCTGTAATGTCTTCCTGTTGAATCGGTGTATTCCCTTATGCCTCCACCTATGGTAAGAGGAACAAAGACATTTTCAGAGGTCTTCTTAAGCACATCCAACATGGGCATATCAAGAAGCGGAAAATCCCTAAACCCTGTTATGTTAAGAAAGGTAATTTCGTCAGCTCCCTCTTTGTAATAGCGTCGGGCAAGTTCCACGGGATCCCCAAGATTTCTTACCTCTTTGCTTTCCTTATCCCTTACATCATACTGATCTCCCTTAGTTACAACCAGCCTTCCTTGATCATTTGCTCTTACATCAAGACAGGCCACAATCCTTTTAGCAAGAGAGGTCTTTGAAAGTCTAAGGGGGGGTAAGACTTCAGCTTTTTCTGTTTCCAAAAAGTTTTTTAGGATTTTCAAGCCAACTTTTCCGCTCTTTTCCGGATGAAACTGGGTTGCTAGGATATTCTTATACTGAATAGAACTTACAAATTCTTCTCCATAATCGGTAGTTGTAAGAACGATATCTCGGTCTTCCGGAACAACACAATAAGAGTGAACAAAGTAGAATTTTTCATCTCCCCTAAGGTCATTAAAAATTCTAGAGGGCTTAAAAGGTTTAATACCGTTCCAACCTATATGGGGAACAGAAAGGTTTGTTCTAAATTTTCTTACAACTCCCTTGAAAAACCCAAGGCCTGGAATACCAGGAGACTCCTCACTTTCTTCAAAAAGAGCCTGAAGCCCAAGACATATTCCAAGAAAGGGTCTCCCTGATCTTAAATATTCAACAAGGGGCTCAACAAAGCCCCTTTTTCTTAAAACCTTCATCATCTCGCCAAAGGCTCCAACCCCTGGAAATACAAGCTTTTCCGCCCTCAAGATATCTTCCGGCTTTTCCACAAAGCTAACCTTTTCTCCTAGGCTCAGGAGGGCATTAACAACGCTTCTTACGTTCCCAGCTCCATAGTCAAGAAAGGTAACCATAAGCCTCCACCTCCAAAGATTTTCTTGCCACAATTAAGGAGAAAATCATAGAGTTTTTTCTTGATTATATTTTAAGCTTTCTGTAAGAATTAAACATAGGTTTGCGCCCGTAGCTCAGCTGGATAGAGTGCCGGACTACGAATCCGTAGGTCGCAGGTTCGAATCCTGCCGGGCGCACCAATAAATCCTTTTTTGAAATTCTCAAAAAAAATTTATTTTTGCTTGACAGCTTCCTTATTGACTCTAAGTATAAAGATCAGGCTTAATGGCAATTAATTTTTTGATATGGAGGAAGCCATGAAAGAGGTGCATTTTTTGGATACCACCCTAAGGGATGGTATAAAGATAGCTGGTATTTATCTTTCTGTTGAAGAGAAGGTTCAAATAGCCAGGCAGATTGCAAGTCTTGGTGTAAATGTTATGGATATAGGTTTTCCTGCAGCATCGGAAGATCAATACAAAGGCTGTTGTGAGATAGTTGAGGCGGTTGAAGGCCCTGTTTTTTGCGTGTTGGCACGAGCCACCAATCCTGAAGATTTAAAGGTTACTGGCGATGTATTAAAAAGGACTAAAAGGACGAGGATTCATTCCTTTATACCTGTTTCTGATGTTTATCGGAGGCACTTCATAAAAAAGTCTTTTGATGAAACAGTTGAACTAGCTAGGGAGGCAACCAGAAGGGCTAGGGAAATAGCTCAGGAAGTTGAGTTTTCTTTGATAGATGTTTTTAGAGCCAATTATGATGACATCTTTAAAATGACAGAAGCAGTTATCACAGCTGGAGCGAATATAGTTAACTACGCAGACACTGTTGGATGTGCTACTCCTTGGATGGTGGAAGATCTTATAGGGCAGATAAGAAGCCGTTTCGGGAAGGATATTTTCATAAGCATCCATTGCCATAATGACCTAGGTCTTGCTACCTCTAACTCTATTGCAGCTCTTAAGGCTGGGGCAGATCAGGTTCACTGCACAATCAATGGTATTGGAGAAAGGGCAGGTAATACTCCTCTTGAGGAAGTTGCTATCGCAATATTTCTTTACGGAGAAGGCTTTGGGCTTAGGCATTCGATAAATATGGGCAAGCTTTATTCTACCTGCAAGATTGTAGAGAGATATACAGGCGTTACCATGAGTCCCATTAAGCCCCTAGTAGGTCAGAATGCCTTTGTTTGTGATATCTCAACTCCTCAGCTCGGTGATGTCCAAGAAAAGCCACCCTTTTATGTGATTTCTCCAGAAAAGATAGGTTTGCTTCCTGCGAGGGAACCTCTAGATAAGGATGTAGGTTTCGAGAAATTTGCAAAATATGTGGCGGAAATGGGCTATGTAATTGATCAAGAAACTTGCAAAAGAGCTTATGAAGCGTTTTTAGATATTGCCTCTAAAAAGGAAAGTGTCTTTCCTCAAGATATTGAACTTATTGTCCATCAAGCAACCTATCGAGTGCCTCAGAAGTATAAGCTCCTTTATTTGAATGTTTCTGCAGGTTCCATACCTGTTCCCCATGCTACTGTGCAGCTTGAAGTAGATGATCAGATTGTGCAGGATGCAGGCTTCGGCCATGGTCCTGTTGATGCTGCCTTTAAAACGATCTTCAAGGTGGTAAAGAGATTTCCAAAACTCATTTACTATGAAGTAAGTGCTGTAACTGTAGGAACAGACGCCCAGGGAGAGGTATTTCTTAGGCTTCAGGAGGATCAAACTGTTGTCAATGGTAGAGCAGCCAGCACAGATGTAGTTCTTGCAAGTGCCTTGGCTCTTGTTGATGCCCTGAATAAGCTAGAATTCTACAAAGGTAGAAGTGAAATATCCGAACTGACTGATGATCAGGGATGGAGCATAATAGTTTAGATAACTTGGGTTACGAAGCATTTAAGATATCTGGTTTCTGGCATAGAAAGTAAGATTGGGTGGTCCGGGGCTTGACCTCGGACTTCCAGAACAATTAATTTCCTGCCACTTGCAAGAGAAGCTTTAAGAAGTATTTTATGAAAAGTCTCTTCTGATATGTGCTGGGAACAGGAACAGCTTATAAGGACTCCACCACTTTCAAGTTTAAGAAGACATCTTCTATTAAGATCTGTGTAGCCCTTGATAGCTTGGGGAAGGGCTTTTTTGTTTTTTACAAAGGCTGGGGGATCTGAAACTATCAGGTCAAAGGTAGTTTTATCGGATTTTAAAAAGTCGAAGACATCTGCTTCTACAAAGTGGACTTTCGAAAGAAAGCCGTTTCTTTCAGCGTTTATTCTTGCTCTTTCAAGAGCGGAAAAGGATTGATCTACCAAAACAACCTCCTTTGCACCATAGAAAGCACCATATAGCCCCCATACTCCATCATAACAGAAAAGATCCACCATTCTTGAGTTGTGGGCAAAGGACTTTACAGCTTTTCTGTTTTCTCTTTGATCAAGATAAAACCCTGTTTTTTGTCCTTCCAGAGGGTCAACCAAGAAAAATAATCCGTCCAGTTCTATCCAGAGCTCTTCAGGAAGTTTTCCAAAGACAACCCCTTTTTCGATGGGAAGTCCCTCAATAATCCTTGTAGGTGAATCATTTCTACAAACTATAGCTTGGGGATTGAAAATCTCCACCAGAATTTCTCTTATCATTTCTTCTAACAGGGAAGCACCCTTTGTGGTTATTTGATAAACAAGGACATCGCCGTATCTGTCTACAATGAGTCCTGGAATGCCATCTGCTTCACTGAAAAAGAGCCTATAAACATTGGAAGTGGGATAAAGCTTTTGACGCCTGATAAACGCCTTTTCTATAACCTGCTTAAAGAAAGCTCTAGAGGGTTTTGTTCCAGGGTAGCAAACTATTCTTACCGCTATTAATGAATTGGGGTTAATATAGCCAAGTCCTAAATAGGTTCCGGTGCTACTACAAACCCTTACCCAGCTTCCAGGCTCATGGGTATTTATATCATCAAGGATTTCGTTGCTAAAGACCCATCTATAGCCATAAAGCAAGCGTTTCTCTCTTCCTTTTTCTAGCCTTACTGGAGGATAATCTTCAAGGTTTGATGAAAATTTTATCATTATCTTCCACCTTCCATTCTAAAGGTTGCTCGTTCTTGTATATTGACTTTTAAGTTTACGCAAGTTATATAGCTTTCCAGATTCTATCGCAAGAAGCGGTAGCTACAGGCCACGAAGGCTTCGAGATTAAAAAAGGAGGTTTTCGTGGCTTTAGCTTCTTCGGAAGGTATCTATACTAACTTTTCCAGGCTTCTAAGCAGAAAAAAAATCTTGGTTATTCTTTTCTTGGTCATAGGGATCTTTCTTTTTGTTCTTTCACTTGCAGTAGGATCCTATGAGATTTCCTTCAAAGAGATCGTGACCTTTAGCATGAGCCCAAAAGAAAAGGTGGTTATTTATAATATAAGACTTCCAAGGACTGTGGCTTCTTTAGTTGTTGGAACAAGTCTTGCTCTTGCAGGCCTTACTTTGCAGGCTATTTTAAGAAATCCCTTGGCTTCTCCATCTACTATTGGCATAAGCCAAGGTGCTTCCTTCGGAGCAGCTATTTTTGTTGTCATCTTTAAGTTAAAGACTCTTTCGATAGCTTATTTTGCCCTTGTGGGATCTATGATAGCAGGGGTAACTATATTACTTCTTGGAAGGATAAGGTCTCTTAGTTCAGAGTCAATTATTCTTGCGGGTGTTGCCCTTTCTTCCCTTTTTTCAGCAGCTACAGTTTTTATCCAATACATAGCCACAGAAAGGGAACTTGCTACTATAGTCTTTTGGACTTTCGGAGATGTTTCACGGTCAAACTGGAATGAAATAGTCTTTACTGCTCTATCCGCCTCCATTTGTGGAATCTTTTTAATTTTGAAGTATTGGGATTTTATGGCTATTGAGTCGGGAGAGGAATCGGCGTTAGGAATTGGTGTTTCTGTTGAAAGGCTCAGATGGCAGGGCATCATTTTGGCTTCTCTGGCTTCCGCCGTTGCTACAGCCTTTCATGGCGTTATAGCTTTTGTGGGGCTTATAGCTCCACACATGGCAAGGCGCATTGTGGGCTCAAATTATCTACTTCTTATAACTCTTTCTGGCATCCTGGGAGCACTCCTTCTTTTGGGTGCTGACATACTTGGTAGGGTTATTGTTGGATCAGGAGGACTCCCTGTAGGTGTAATAACCTCCTTTATGGGGGCACCACTATTTTTATACCTTCTTTTGCGAGGTAGGAAATGATTATTAAGGTTGAAAACTTAAGCTTTAGTTATCCCGGAAGAAAGGTTCTTGAGAATGTTACCTTTGAGATAGGAAAGGGAGAATGTGTAGCCCTTTTAGGAGTAAATGGTGCTGGAAAATCTACCCTTCTTAAGTGCATAAATAGGATTCTTAAGCCCCTGGGAGGGGTTGTGCTCGTTGAAGGAAAGGTGGATATTTCGAGGCTTAAGAGACGGGATATTGCAAAACTTATCGGCTATACTCCCCAACATGAAGGAACCTCTGGACTTAGCGTTTTTGAAATGATCTGCCTTGGAAGAAAGCCCTACAGAAATTTTTTTCTAAGAAGAAATGATTATAAAATAGTGGAAGAAGTTATCTATTCTCTTGGGCTTCAGGAAATCTCTATGAAAGCTCTTTCTGAGTTAAGTGGTGGGGAGTTCCAGAAAGTATTGATTGCTAGAGCTCTTGCCCAGAAACCCAAGATACTTCTTATGGATGAACCTACAAGCCACCTCGATCTTAAAAATCAGCTTGAAGTAATGAGCCTTATTAAAAAGGTGACTAAAAGAAGCTTCCCACCTCTTGCCACTATAATTTGTCTTCACGATATAAATTTGGCTTTAAGATTTGCGGATAGATTCATATTTCTTAAGGACAACTCCATTTACGCTATTACTGATAAAGCCAAACTAGATCCAGCAATTATTTATGAAGTATACGGGGTAAGGGTGGAGATATTTTGGTCAAAGGGGTATCCTTTTGTGGTCTTGACAGGAGATGAAGATGAGGAGGCCTTTTATAGCAATCGCTCTAGTTATAAGTTTATTGAGCACAGCCTATAGCTTTCCTTTAACGATAAAGGATTCTGTAGGAAGAACTGTTACCATAAAGGAACCAGTGAAAAGAGTTGTTTGTTTAGGGCCTGGAGCCTTGAGGCTTATAAGTTATTTAGAGTCAATTGACAAAGTAGTGGGTGTAGAAGCTTTGGAGAAGCGGTATCCCATGGGAAGGCCCTACAGGATTGCCTATCCCGAGCTTGAAAGTCTTCCGACTGTTGGACCAGGGGGACCAGAGAGCATAAACAAAAAGCCAGACATGGAAGCCATTCTTAGGGTTTCTCCCGATGTCATTTTTGTTACCTATATGGAGGCAAAGTTAGCTGATGAGGTTCAGGATGCTCTGGGCATCCCAGTTGTCATCCTACATTATGGTGGACAGCTTGGAACTGTCAGTGAAGCAGTTTATTTATCTTTAAAGATTGCTGGAAAGATTCTTAATAAGGAAAGTAGAGCTGAAAACTTGATAAGCTATATAGAAGGGATAAAAGAGGATCTTCAAAACCGCACCAAAGACATTCCCTTGAACAAAAGGCCAAGAGTCTACGTTGGAGGTATAGGCTACAGAGGTTCCTACGGCATTGAAAGCACAGAACAACATTACATTCCCCTGGAGTGGACAAATTCTATAAACTTGGCAAAACAAATCACAGCAACGGTTGGTTCCCATGTTTTTACTGACAAAGAAATTATAATGAGGCTAGATCCCGATGTAATTTTCTTAGATGGTGGTGGATTAGAGCTTATAAGGGAAGATTTCAGCAAAAAGCCTGACTACTATAAAAGTCTTCGAGCTTTTCAAAAAGGAGATGTTTACCTTCTTCTTCCATTCAATTACTACGCCACTAACATAGAAACCGTCCTTATTGATGCTTATGTCCTTGGCAAGGTTCTTTATCCTGATAAGTTCTCCGATATAGCTATAGAAGACAAAGCTAACGAGATTTACAAGTTTTTCTTGGGGAAAAGCGTTTACGAAGAGATGAAAAAAACTTATGGAGAGCCGGGTAGCAAAGTAACTTTCTGAGAGGGAGGATTTTATTATGGAAGCTATAGAGATTGAAAAATACAGGGGTCTTAAAGAGTGTGTTGCCTTTCATGGTCATCTATGCCCAGGTCTTGCTATAGGCTACAGGGCTTCTTTGGTGGGAATGGATAGGCTAAGAGAGCAGAGATCAAAGGATGAGGAACTAGTTGCAATTGTAGAAAATGATGCCTGCTTTGTAGATGCAGTGCAGGTTATAACGGGTTGCACTTTTGGTAAAGGAAATCTTATTTTTAAAGACTACGGCAAGATGGTTGTTACTTTTATAAGTAGGAAGAGCGGGAAAGGTGTAAGGATAAGCCTCAGACAGCAAGAGTTTAGGTCGAGGGAAAGGTCAGAAGAGCATTTCAGACTTATCCAGAAGGTAATAAACAATGAGGCAACGGAAGAAGAAATAAAACGCTTTTGGGAGCTCCATAATGAAAAAAGCAAGAAAGTCCTTGAAACACCTGAAGAGGAGCTTTTTGTCGTAAGAGATGTATCTATTGAAATCCCACCAAAGGCAAGGATAGAGCCTTCTGAGGTATGTGGTCTTTGTGGTGAAGCCACGATGAAGTCTAAAATGGTTGAGGTTTCAGGAAGAAGGTTTTGCAAAGAATGTGCTCAAAGAGGAGAAGGGGTGTCATGATTTTGAAGCCAGAGGAGTTTAAAAGAATGGTTCCTATGCCCTTTACTCTTATAACAACTATTGATTCGTCGGGCTGTCCCAACGCTGCTCCTTATGGATGTGTTATGCCTATCTTAAGACCTCTTGACCTTATAGCCATAGCCTCTGCTCATCCAAGAGATACTTTAAGAAATATAAGAGAAACGAAAGAATTTGTTGTAAACATCGTTGCGCCTTCTTCTTTTAAAAAGGCAATGCTTTGTGCCAAGAACTATCCCCCTCAGGTTAATGAGCTTGAGGAGGTAGGGCTTGAGAGCCTTCCTTCCAGAATGATCAAACCACCTCGTGTGAAGGATTCTCTTGGGTGGATTGAGGCAATTTTTGAAGAAGAAATTGCTAGACCTAATTATGTTCTAATAATTGGCAAAGTTATACTGGCTGAGTTGAATGATAACTATCTGGATGAAGATAAAAAACTCAAGGAGTCCCCAGTTGTAATACTTTTTCCCTTTTTCAAGAAGCTAGGCGAAAAGGTTGGTTCCAGAGAAGAATTCGAAGAGATAATAGGTCACTAGGAAGGGGCAAAGAAAAATGAACATCAGAGCGTTAGTAGCATTTCCGTTTTTATGGGTCTTTTGTTCTACTGTGGTCTTTGGCTATCAAATGAAACCCATAGTTGTTGTTTCCACTCCTATAGTAGAAGGTATTGAAGTAGACAGATACAGCACTGAAAAGACCGTAGTAAGCGAGTTTCAGATTGAAGATCTTAATGCTCAGGATTTGGCAAATGCTTTAAGAAGGACTCCTGGGGTAAATATATCGAGATATAACATGATAGGCTCCTTTGGTGGCGCCACTGGAGGAGCTGTATTTATAAGAGGCTTGGGATCTAGCAGACCCGGTGCTGAGATAAAGACCTTTATAGATGGTGCTCCCATGTATATGAGTATATGGAATCATCCTTTGCTTGATCTTCTATCTATCGATCCTGCCCAATCCATTGAGGTTTACAAAAGTCCTCAGCCTCACGTTTTTGGGAATGCCTTAGGAGTTATAAACATTGCGCCTAGGATAAAAAGGGAAGAGGGATTTCAGACTAAAATTTCCTTCATGGGTGGTGCTCATGAAACCTACGTAGCAAAAGGTGACCATGGAGGAAAGGTGGGGAATTTTGATTATTATGTTGGCGGTGGCTACAGGATATCTAAGGGTCATAGAGAAAACGCTGATGGAGAGCTTCAAGACTTCTATGGAAGAATTGGTTATCAGATTTCACAAAACTGGAAATTTTCCCTTTTTGCTTTAAGGACTGACAACTGGGCAGATGATCCTGGTGTAGAAGGAAATCCTAAGACAAGGCTTGGAAGATACGAAACCAAAGCATGGCTTACGACGGTTACCCTAGAAAATAATTATGATGTTGCTGAAGGTGCATTAAAATTTTATACAAGCCAGGGAAATGGCAACTGGCTAGATCAACCTACCGGTTCGGATCCAAAGGTAAAGGAAGATCTTTATAATAATTTTTTATTCAGAGGCGTCAAAGCAAGGGAAGTTCTTAAACCTTGGAACGGCGGGGAAGTCATTGTTGGGGTTGACTTGGATTATGTTGATGGAGATTATAATAAAATTTTTTCAGACGGAAGGGTTGATATATGGGAAGGTCACGATTATACGATTTTATCGCCCTATGTTGCCATAAGTCACATGATAGGAAGTAAAGAGAGCTTTTATGTAATTCCCTCTTTAGGCATGAGATATTATAGCCACAGTGATTTCGATTCGGAATTAGCTCCTCATGGAGGAGTGGTCTTTGGATACAAAGATTTTACCCTTCACTTAGGTTATTCAAAAGGCATTGTTTATCCAGGCCTTGAAGTTGTAGTTCTTTCCGAAAAGGTAACACCAGCCTTGGGTAAAAGTTGGGAAAGTCTTGGTCCGGAAAAGATGGACCATTTTGAAGTTGGCTTTAATGGTGGTTTTTTTGATAAACTTGTCGAGACAAGTATTACTTGGTTTTACAATGATGGCAAAGATCATTATGTAATAGTTCCACCCCCTCCTTTTCCCCCGAGATTTGAAAATATAGAAAATTACAGGACTAAGGGAGTCGAGGTAAGTGCTAATATCAATCCAACAGAAGACCTTTCGGCTTTTGCTGGTGTTACTTTTCTCGACACTGAACCTGAAGAACTGCCTTACTCTCCCGATATTACCTTTACTGCTGGTATGAATTGGCGTTTTCTTGAAAGATTCAAGCTGAGCCTGGATATGCAGTATGTGGACAAGATGTATGTGGAAGCCCAGGCAAGAAGGAAAGATGCTGTCAATACAAAGATTGTTGATAGTTATTTCATTTTAAATGGAAGAGTGAGTTATAAATTTTCCATGGGAGAGATTTTTGTAGCTGTGGAAAACCTTACAAATGAGGATTATGAGTATCTTCCAGGTTATCCAATGCCCGGCATAACTTGGATGGTTGGGGGAAAGTTTGAATTCTAGCTAGAGGAAGGCATAGCGGTGGGAAGAAGCAAGAAAGACTTTTTCGATAAAGAAGCTCCTTTTTGGGAGGAAAAGCATTACCTCCCTGAAGTAAGAAAAAGATTGGAAGAGCTAGTTCCTAAGTTTGGTGTAGTTCCTGGGCATAGGGTATTGGATGTAGGCTCAGGCTCTGGAGTTCTTATACCTTATCTAAGGAAAGCCTTAGAAGGGAAGGGGCTTATATGTTCTTTTGATCTCTCTTTCAACATGACGTTGGAAGCAAAGAAAAAGCTTTTTGACAAAGAAGGCCTTGTGGTATGTGCAGATGTTCATAGTATTCCCTTTAGAAATGAGGTTTTTGATAGGGTTATATGTTTTGCTGCTTTTCCTCATTTTGATTTTCCTGAAATAGCTATTTTAGAAATGGCTAGGGTTCTTAAGAGGGGAGGAAAACTGATTATAGCCCATCTTTTAAGTAGGGAGGAGCTATCCAAGCATCATGCCACAAGAGAGGAGGTTTCAGGCGATGTGCTTCCAAGTGATGAAAGGTTTAAAGAGCTTTTTGAAATGGCAAACCTTGCAATGGGGGAACTTTTGAACCAACCCGGGCTTTTTATAACTTCAGGGTTCAAAAGGTAGTTTTTACCTTATCCTTTGGCCAAGTCTATTCCACCTTATGAAGAACTTGTTAGGATCAAAGGACATACTTCCATTGGAATTCCATGACCAATATATAATCCATGCTTTGCCCTTTAAAGCGGAAAAATCTACAAATTTCCAGAATCTGCTGTCATAGCTTTCATCCCTATTATCACCCATTACGAATAAACTTCTTGGAGGAACCACAAGTGGACCGAGATTATCTCTAGGGCTTATCTCGGCGGGAAAAATCCTGGGGTCGCTATACCTTACATAGTCTTCCCTAAGTTCTTTACCGTTTATGTAAACTTTTTTGTCTTTTATCAAAATCCTATCCCCAGGAAGTCCAACAACTCTTTTTATGAAATCTTTTGAGGGATCAACAGGATAGCGAAACACAACAACTTCTCCTCGTTGGGGATCCCTAAAGTGCCATATTGATTTGTCAATAAAGGGTATCTTAACATCGTAGTAAAATTTTGTTACCAGGATGTGATCTCCTATAAGGAGCGTTGGTATCATGGAACCAGAAGGGATTTTAAAAGCCTGAACAACGAAAGCTCTTATGATCAGGGCTAGGATGAGAGCTATCAAAATAGATTTTACATATTCTATCGCTACTTCCTTAGGACTTCGATTAATCTTCTTTTTCTCTTTCATTTTTATTTTAATTCAGCCTCATTTTATGATTGATTTAAGTGAGCTACTCCTATATCATTTAACAAAAATAATTGCAATACTGGGGCTGGGTAAAATGAAAAGGTAATTTCTCTAAAGAGAGATAGTAGGTATGTTTTCGATCCGTCCTTTTAGGAAGCATTCCTTAGTTGGTCTGGACATAGGCTCACAATTTGTTAAAGCTATAGTTTCAAAAACTACTAAAAATGGGTTTATAATTGAAAATATAGGAATGGCTCAGCATAGCCCTGGTGCCTTTGAAGGTTACACCATGGCAAATCTTGAGCTCATATCCCAAACTATTACTAAGCTATGGAAAAATCTCGAACTCAAAAGTCAATATGTAGTAACAGCTGTTCCTGGAAATGAAGTAATTATGGAAACTCCCGTTATTCCAGTTATGAAAAGGGATAAACTGGAAAGCTACATGACTGACAATATAAGGCAATTCTTGTTCTATTCGCCAGATGAGGTTTTCTATGACTTTGATATATTAAACACGAATGAATCAACCAATGAAATGACCCTGGTGGTAGTTTGCACGAAAAGAGGCACCATATATGATTTTGAAAAGATTGCCACTATTTCGAACTTAAATATTGCTATTGTGGACGTTGATTATTATGCCCTTTTTAACGCCTTTGAGGCCACGGCGGGAATAAGTCCATCAGAGACTATCCTTCTTATGGATATTGGGGCATCCAAAACTATAGCTGTTATAGTCGATAAGGGCATACCAGTTTATTATAGAGCCATTATGACCGGAAGTAGCGAGCTTGTTTTTCAGATATGCGATAAATTTGATGTTTCTCCGCAGGATGCCCTAAGGTTTATCAGTGGGTGGCGGGAAGTGGTAAAATTACCCGAAAAAGATGTTAAAGCTTTGCTGATGTTCTTTATTGACCAAATTTGTATTGAAATCAGACAAACCTTTGATCATTTCTCCACACTAGGTGTTGGCATGTCAAAAATCGATCAGATCTATCTAAGCGGTGGCATTGCCAAGGATAGAGAGATAACCCATCAATTCGAACATAGCCTTGGTATTCCCGTTAAAATCTTCAATCCCTTTGAATATCCAAACGTCAGGGCTGGAAAAAATGTAGATGAGGAATATTTAAAGTTCGTGGGACCCCAGATGGCTGTATGCTTTGGTTTATCTTTAAGAAGAAAGGAAGCTAAGCAAAAATGATAAGGATAAACTTAGTAAAGGAAAGAAAAAAAGTTAAAAGAGAGTCAACCCTTATATGGCAGTTTTGGCTTTATTTAATTATTGTTTTTGGCATGCTAGGAGCTTGTAGCTATTTATACTGGATGCAAACGCAAAAACTTTCTCAACTTTCAATGGACAAGGTAAGGCTTGATGCGGAGATAAAAAATTACGAAAAGTATGACAAACTTCTTAGAGAGCTTCAGGCAAAGCTTGAAGAGGCCAAAAAAAGAAATGAAGTTATTGCAAATCTTACCAAGGATAAAGACACAGTTGTGAGGCTCCTTGCCCTTATTACTCTGATTACGCCAGAAGGTAGGGTATGGTTCGAAGAAATCAAATATTATGGAAATGAAGTAATTTTGATAGGTTTTGCTAAAAGTAACGAAACTATAGTCGAACTTATGAGAAACCTTGAAAATTCTAGATATGCCGTAAAAGAAAGTATAGATCTTATTCGCTCTACCGCTGAGGAATATATCGGTAACGTTCTAAGAAAGTTTGAAATACATTTTCGCTTCAAAAGCTTTTCCCAGGTTTTAGCTGAAAAAGGGGTTGATAAGTTGCAGGAGAACCCAAAAAACTGAGAAGGTTGCCTTATGAAGGAGAAAAAAACCTGGTTTTCAACTCAAAAGGAGCTTATAGAAGCAAGATTAAAGACCCTAACCAGAAGAAACAAAATACTAATACTTGTGCTTACTGTTGTTCTAATAGGTGGTGGATTTTGGTATTTTTTTTACAAGCCTAATAATGAAAAAATTATAACAAAACAGCGAGAAATAGAAGAAGCTAAGAAAAGGCTTGATCAACTAAAGCAGGCTGCTTTAAGAGTTAATCAGGTTCAAAAACAGCTTGATGAGATTGATGAAAAACTTCAGGATCTTCTTGTCTATCTTCCGGACATAAAAGAGATTCCCTCTCTTTTGGAAACTATATCTGGCACAGGAAGTAAAGTTGGTCTTAAACAAATTGTGCTTTTTGAGCCTGGAGCAGAGGAGCTAAGAGAGTTCCATACCGCCATCCCCATACGGCTTCACCTAGTAGGCAATTTCCATAACCTTGGGAGTTTTTACGATGAGCTAGCCCAGATAAAGAGAGTAGTGAAGGTAAGATTATTCGAAATTAAGCGAAAAGGCGAGGGCGAGGTAGATGTAAATTGCGTTGTTGAAACTTACCGTTATTTGGAAAAACCACCTGAACAACCACCAAAAGTGAAAAAATAACAGAGGGGTGTTATGGGTAGGATAGGCAAAATAATATTCTGGAGTTTGGTTTTGTTATTGTATGCAACCACTAATAGGGTGGTAGCGGAAAACTCCTATCCATCCAAGCTGCTGAAGGTTTATGCTAGGGATGGAAAAGATACCTTTACTTTGGTTGTTGAATTGGATCAGCCTTTAAAAAATTACAAACTTCAGAAAAAACCAGAAAATGGTTTAAATCTTTTTCTAGAAAATGTAAAGCACGACTCTATTGCTTCAATACCTCTTGTGTCTTCCTATATGGAAAGGGTTTTGGTAAGGCCTGATGAAAAGGGTATCATCCTTTCTGGAAAACTCTCGGAGCCATGGGTTGAATATACAATCACCAAAGATGGTAATAAAATAATTGTAAAATTTCATCTAGCAGGGGAAAAACTTATTAGACAGTCTTCAAAATTGCCAAATAAAAGCCCAACCGGGACTTCAGCTATTCCAGTGATACCAGTAAGGGAGTCTTCTTCTGAAACATCAATTGATATTACAAAAATTGATATAGGAACGGAAGAAATAACTGCTCAACCTAAGGTTTACATAGGAAAACCTGTAAGTCTTGATCTTGTGGATGCTGATATAAAAAGCGTTATAAGATTGATATCGGAACTTACGGGAATGAACATAGTGGTTGATCCTGAAGTAACGGGAAAAATAACAATTAAAGTAACCCAAGTGCCCTGGGATCAAGTGCTTGATCTAGTTATTAGAACTAATAAACTTGGTGTTGAACAAAGAGGTGGTGTAATAAGGATTGCCACAAGGGACAAGTTAGCTTCAGAGCTCGAAGAATACAAAAAGATGGTAGAAGCAAAGAAAATGCTTATAGAAAGCAAGGAAAATGCTTATAGAAGAGCAGATGAATCTTGAAAAATCTAAAAAAAATATTGGTGTTCTAGAGACCCACTACATTCAAGTAAACTATGCTGATCTTAGTAGGATAAAAAGTCAGATTGAAACCAGCATCAAAAGTGTAGACGGCAAAGTTGAGATAGATGAAAGAACAAGAACTATCATATATACAGATTACGCTCCTCGAATAGAAGATGCCAAAAAGCTTATTGCCATGCTGGATAAGCCAAACCTTCAGGTGCTTCTTGAAGCAAGAATAGTAACGGTAAGTTCTAGGTTTAGAAAAGCCCTTGGCATTACTTGGGGATTTAATTACCAAAATATAGGTGAAACTACCTTCGATCCTGGTAACCCCAGAAATAAAGCTACTTCTTATAATCCTGGTTTTAAGATAAATAGCCCTGTTGCTACTACTGCTTCTCTCCTGGACTTTGGTTGGAGCCTTCTTAGAGGAAGGGATCTCTTCTCTATAGATATGCAACTTCAGGCTGGTGAAGAGCTAGGAACAGGAAAAATTATAGCATCTCCAAGGGTTCATACTATAAACAATCAAGAAGCAGTGATTACTCAGGGTATAGAA
>FWWM01009477.1_pt1 | contig 17909 bp, 15 predicted proteins | sample 2228351 | NCBI WGS metagenome assembly FWWM01 (sample SAMEA103939774, study PRJEB20133) | metagenome | reverse complement strand
AGCACGCAGAGGATAATTCTGGAGGCAAGGAGAACCCCTTGCTGTCTATGAAAACAAGAAAACTCTGCGTCCTCTGCGTCTCGGCGGTGAAAATTGCAATAAAATCTTCTTTGTGCCCTTTGTGTGAACCTTCGTGTCCTTTGTGGTTTTAAAAAACCGCGCGGTTAGCCCTGCCTTGCGGCAGGGAACCGCCTCCTCGTCACCCGCGCGGCCCGGGCGCCGCACGGGCCAGGCGCTATCTTCCCCCATTCCCTCCAAAGTTCTCCGCTCCGATCACCTCCTTTCCCGAAAAAATCACCATCCCATCCGGCCGTATTCCAGGATGTAGACCTCCGTCTCCTGGCCCACCGGACGGACGACGATCTGGAAACAGGAGCGCGCGCTCAGGACGCCGCGGCAATCCTCGGCGACCCAGTTGTACCCGAAGCGCCGTCCCTGCTTCCATTCAAACCGGATCGCCGGGCGAAACCCCCGGTCCAGCCCCTCAAAGTATGCCTTAACTTCATCCACCGGATCGGCGGTGCGGTAGAACCACTCGTAGCAGTACACCGCCGGGGCGGGCATGTGGCAGACCTCTCCCTTCCGGTACTGGACCAGGACGGCCTCCGGATAGCGGGGCGGCTTGACCCACCACTCGCCGATGAAACTCTGGGGCACTCCCATCATGCAGGAGATGAGCAGGCAGAACAGCAAAGCGCCCAGCAGAAACCAGGCCAGGCGCACCAGCCGGTCGCGCCAGAGATGACGGCGCATCGTGGCCTCGTCCGGGAGTTTCCAGATGGTAGCGAACCGCCGTTCGGACATAGGCGCCGGGTTACGATGACGAAGGCAAGGCGGCGCGCAGTACGCGCAGCCAGTTTTCTCCCATCACTGCGGCGATATCTTTTTCGGCGAAGCCCCGCTCCGCCAGGGTGTCGGCGATCTTCGGCAGGTCTGCCACCGTATCTATGCCCGCCGGGGCCGACTCCGCGCCGAACCCGCCGTCAAAATCGGACCCGATCCCCACGTGGGCCGCGTCTCCCACCACCTGACAGACGTGGTCTATGGCCGCGGCGACGTTCTGGAGCGTGGCGGCCTCTTTGCCGTCGGCGGGGGACCAGTCGGGCTTGAGGAAACGGTTGTAGGGGACGATGCCGATGACGCCGTCCCGCTCCGCCAGCGCCCGGATCATCCGGTCGGAAAGTTGGCGGGGGCCGGGGACCAGGGCGCGGGGGTTAGAGTGGGTCGCCACGATGGGGCCCTCGTAACGGTCCACCACCTCCCAGAACGCCTCTTCGGCCAGATGGCTGACGTCCAGAATCAGGCCGAACTCTGCCAGCGCCTCCAGCAGGGCCCGCCCGGCGTCGGTGAGGGGGCCGGGGGCACGGTTGCCGCCAGCGTAGCGGGAGCCGGCCGCCCATGCCAGACTCACCACCCGGACTCCCCGCTCATGCCAGTACTCCACATCCTCCGGCCGACGGATGGGGTCGGCGCCCTCCATTGCCGGCATAATGCCGACCTGGGGCGCGTCTCCCTCCCAGGAAGCCAGCACCGCCTCCAGGTCCGCCCGGTCCCGGATCAAACGGACCGATTCCGCCTGTTCCGCCAGGCGCTCGTAGTAATCCACCTGCTCGTTGGCGCGCCGGTACGCTTCCTCTTCATCGGCGTAACTCTGGGGATCCCACGAACCCTCTGCTGCCCGTTTTGGGGAAAGGTAGATGGAACCCCAGATAACGGCGACGTTCCCTGCCAGCCATTCCGGCAAGCCCAGCATACACCGGCCGTTGCGCCGGACGGCCTCCGTCCCTTCCTCCAGGCGGCGGGTCTCCAGGGCGCTGCGACGATAATCCCGGCCCAGGGCCAGCGCGGACCAGGCGATGTCTTCGTGGGCGTCTACAATGCGATACTGGCTCATCGTCACCTCCGAATCCGGGAGCCCTGCAAATGAGATGGCATCGCTGCGGATTATACTCCCAAAGGCGTCCTGGTGCAAACGACTTAGCCTCCTCGGGCGATTTACTCGCTACCGAGCCATCGCTGCCGCAACTGGAGAAGGGTCCCATCCTCCTCCATAGCCACGAGAATTTCGTTGACCGCTCGCAGAAGGGCGCTATCCTCCCGGCGTACGGCGATCGCATAGGGTTCGTCGGTTACCGGGTCGCCTGCGATGCGCAGGGGGAGCCCCTGCCCGATCCCCATCCGTGCGGAGAGATGGTCCACCAGCGCGGCGTCGGCCTCTCCCGCGGCCACCCGGGCCAGCGCCTCTTCCGCACTCTGGCAAGGAATGACCATCATACCCATCAGCCGCCGCGCCCAGGTGCGGGCCACCACGTCTCCCTCGCTTCCCCACTCCACCGCCAGCGTCCGGCCAGATAGGTCAGCCATTTTCTCCACCCCCGAACTTTCCTCCGACACCACCAGCACCTGCCCGGCGTTGAAGTACGAATAGGAGTAGGCGAAATCCGCCATCCGCGTCGGGTCCACATAGAGAGCCGAGATAACCACATCCACTTGTTCGGCCGTCAGGGCGTCGTAGAGGCCGTCGTAGGAGAGGTTGGCGACGAACTCCGCCCGTACCTCCAGGCGGGCGGCGATTTCGCGGCCCAGGTCCACGTCAAACCCCACCAGATTCCCTTCCCCGTCCCAGAACTCAAAGGGCGGGAAACTGGCGTCCATCCCCACCCGTAGAACACCGCTCGCCCGCACCCGGTCCAGCGCATCGGGGCGAGTGCAGGAGGTCCAGCAGATAGCGGATAGCAGGAAGCAGAAAGCAATTAGCAGGAAGCGGATAGCAGGGAGCAGAAGGCAAGAAACTGGGGGGTGGGAGCTGGAACGTTTACGGGGATGCATTACCGGTGTACTCCTGAACGGCCAGATAGACCGGTTTGGGACGGAAGTCGGTGGTGACGAAGGTGGAATAGTCCTGGTAGTTCCGCTGCGGGGCGGGGAAACGGAAGGCCCAGAAAGCGACCGCCCGGCACCAGGGCCAGTGCTCATAGGCCCAACGGTAGGCGTCCACGGTATAGGTGACCCGCTGGGCAGGACGGACGGCGCGCGCCCAGCGGGGGTGGTCGTTCCACCCGCCCTCGGTGATGTAGATGGGCTTATGCCCGTCGCCGTAGGCTTCCATAATCACCCGCAGGAGTTCGGTGCGGCGGAAGTTGATGACGTTCGGGTCCGGTTCGGCCTCGGGCGGGAACCCCGTCCCGTAGGCATGAACCGCCAGGGCGTCAAAATACGGGGCGGCCCCGGCCTGATACATGGCCTCCAGGTAGAGGAGGTCGCTCAGGCCGGCGGCACTCCCTGGGGGTTCCAGCGTGGGCGCCAGCGCGCCGGCCAGTACCACCGCCTCAGGGTTTGCCGCATGGGCCGCCGGATAGACCACCCGAAGCATTTCCGTGTAGGCGACCGGGTCCACTGGCCGGTATCCCCATTCCAAGCTGAGGTTCGGTTCGTTCCAGATGATGACGTGGTTCACCTCTCCCCGATAGCGGGCGAGAAAGGCCGCGACAAAGTTGGCGAACTCGTCGTAGTATTCCGGGTCAATGTAGTTAAAGGTGGTGTCTTTGGGGCGGGCCCACTCGGGGACAAAACCCAGGCGGGCGATCACAGTCAGGCCCTGGGCGCGGGCATGGCGGATCACTATGTCTGCATGTTCCCAGTCCCAATCTCCCTGTCTGGGCTCTATGTACGGCCAGGGGAAGAACTCCACAATCCAGGAGGCACCCATCTGGCGGACCATCTGGAGGGTGCGCTGGATTTTCCATTCCTCCACCTCGTCGGTCAGGCGGGTGTGGACGCCGACCAACGGGTTGGTAGTATGGACCTTCTGCGGCGGGCCAACGATGACCAGCACGGGCGGCGGGCGCAGACTCCAGAGGACGAAAAGGGCCAGCGCCAGACGGACCAGGAACCGGAAAAGAGGCCACGGGTGAGCGCGAACGCGCGCCAGGATTGCTCTCATCCCCTGTATTTTTAACCCGGAACGGTTCTTTGTCAACCCGGTGTTCTCTGAGGTTCGGACTTGAGTTGGGACAAGGTACTCCGGCAAACCATCTTGCGGGTTTTCCAGCTCCGCCCGACGCTAAACCGTCGGGCTCAAAGCGAAAGCCCCTTCGGGGCTGCTCGTGGCAAGCCACGAAGCGCAGCGGGAAGGGCAATGTATGCGTCGCCCTTACCAGCCTGCGAAGCAGGGTTATTTCACCCTCCGGCGGGGAGGCTCTCACCCTTAAGTTAACGAATAGGCTCCCTGGCTCCCTCCCTTCTCGGTTGTCCGAACTTATGTCCGAACATTAGGGTGTTCTTCGTCGGGGACAAAAAGACAGGCGCTCCTGGAGGAGGGAGCGCCTGCCGAGGAAGCCCGTACGGCGTCCAGGCCCTTACCGGGTCACAATACAAACCCCCAGCGTCCCCGGTCCTGTGTGCGTGCCGATCACCGGGCTAACCTCCGCGGTGTAGAGTTTCTCGGGCTGAAGGGCGGCCTGTACCTCTTGTTTCAGCACTTCCAGGTCTTCCGGGGCATTCGCATGGACGACGGCCGCGCGGAAGACCGACGCCGTGCCCTTTCGTTCCAGGAGAAGTTCCAGCATGCGCGCCAGCGCTTTCTTCTTCGTCCGCACCCGCTCCACCGCGTCAATCACGCCATCCAGTTGCAGAATCGGCTTGATCTGGAATGCGGTTCCCAGAAACCGTTGTGCCCCGCCGATGCGGCCGCCCCGGTGGAGAAATTCCAGAGTGTCCACCATAAACAGAATGTGCAGACTTTCCCGAACCCGGATGGCTGCGGCGACCACTTCATCCACCGGAGCACCGGCCAGGGCCGCCTCCGCGGCCGCCATTGCCTGGAAGCCCTGTCCCATAGAAGTGGAACGGGAGTCTACGATCTCAATCCGCAGGTCAGGAAGCAGCGCTTTTGCCGCCTCCGCGGAAGCGATGGTGCCGCTGAGTCCGGAAGAGATGAAAACTCCCACAATGGTATCCGTGTTTTTCTCCTCCGCCACCCGACGGAAGAATTCCTGAAATTCCCCTGCGGAGGGCTGAGAGGTTGTGGGCATCACTTTGGCGGTTTGCAGACGACGATAAAAGGTGGGTGGGTCAATGTCCACTCCGTCTTTCAGGACTTCATCCCCCCATAAGACATTGAGCGGGATTACCGGAATACCCAGTCGGTCCCGCACATCTGGGGGCAAATAGGCTGTACTATCCGTAACCACAGCAATGGACCGGGCGCTCATCGGAGACCTCCTTGGCTGGGTAATGTCCTCATGTAAGGATAACACCGAAGGGGGGAAAGAGATGCGCTTCTCTAATCCATCCTTTGTCGCCGGATTTATTAATAGCAGGGGGATAAAGAGTAGCAGTCAGGCTTCCTGCCTCCTGCTACCTGCTACCTGCTTCTGAGGGTTGCGGGCCGCCCACCAGCGAGGGAGGATTTCCGCCGCGGGCCCGCGCAGGACCTCCTCGGCCAGCGGGGTCAGGGGGGTATCGGAGATGTTCACTTCCACCAGACGCGCGCCGTTCCGGTGCGCCACGATGGGCAACGAGGCCGCCGGTTGCACCAGCGCCGAAGTACCGATGACCAGCATCCAGCGGCACCGGGCGGCTGCCTCCCACGCGGCCTCCAGGACGGGAGCCGGCAGAGGCTCCCCAAACCATACCACATCCGGGCGCAGAAGCCCGCCACAGGCACATCGGGGCGGGAGTTCGGGAAGGGGTACCCGACGGTCCTCCCGAGTTTGGCCACAGCGGGTACAACGCACCCGCCAGATGTTGCCGTGGAGTTCCAGGACCCGCCGGCTGCCCGCGGCCTGATGAAGGCCGTCTACGTTCTGGGTGATGAGAGTGAAATCGGGGAGTACGCTCTCCATCTCGGCCAGCACCCGGTGGGCAGGGTTGGGCTGACAGGCGGCGATGCGCTGCCGACGCCAGTCGTACCATTCCCAGACCAGCAGCGGGTCGCGGGCAAACGCCTCCGGCGTCGCCAGTTCCTCCGGACGGAACGAACGCCAGAGGCCATCCGGCCCCCGAAAAGTGGGGACGCCGCTTTCGGCCGAAATGCCCGCGCCCGTCAGAACCACAACCGGGCCTTTCATAGAATCCCTCTTCTCCCGCATAGCCGTTCACGGTCAGGCGGGCTCCAGGAGCATTGAAAGCGTCCTTAGCCACCGGACACTTTCAGAATTGGACGCGGATTTACGCGGATGATCGTCGATTTTCTTCGTCATCCGCCTGAAAATTTATAAAAATTATCCGCGTGAATCCGTGTTCATCCGCGTCCTGTGAAAAACTGTCAGGTGGCCAGAAAGCGTCCTTTCCCCCGGCGGGTCTGAGGGTCAGCACGCCCGGCGGAGCAGAAGTTCCTCCTGGCCCTCTGCCCGGACCCGGATTTCATCTGCAGGGAAGGGGGCCTGGACATAGGGATTATCGTACCGGGGATAATCCCGCAAAGAGATTTCGGCTCCGTTCACCTCCAGCGGCCCTTCCCAACCGAAGCGCACCAACCCCAGGCCTGGCGCGCGGTAGCGGACGGTCAGTCCTTCGGTCGTCCGCTCGGCTGTGCAGATCGCCCGGACGAAATCCCCAAACTCCCCATCCTCCGCGCGGCGCCCCATCTGGCAAATCCAGATGTTCGGATTGCCTGGCGCAATGACCTCGCGGCCGAAATCTTCGGGGCTCTTACGGATAGAGATACCAGGATAGGCTGCTCCTGAGTCGTTCCAGAAATAGGGCTGCATGGACCAGAGAGCCAGGTATCCTTCCCCTTTGCGGGCGAAAATCCAGCCATCCCGTTCTACCACTTCGTCAAACTTATCTCGCGGCAACCAGGCGTGAGTATAGAAATGACGGACAGGCACGTAGAGGGCAGGGATGCGCTGGATGTTATAGATCACAATGACCAGGTTTCGGTATTGGGCGGCGCGAGGCAAAAGGCCGGAGCCCGTCCAGTATGCAGGAGAGCGCCCCTCCAGCCGGGCCGGGTGGGTGGTGAAGCAGACCGCATCCGGGCCGAGGGTCGCCTGCCAGATATGCTGCTGGTCGCCGCCGTAGCCCTTGCGGTAGTCCTGGGCGGTGGAGAGCATATAGTCGGGGGTGCGGTAGGTGTAGATGTTCACCTCATCCCGCAGGTTGCGGCAGATATCTCGTTCCAGAAGGCGCGCCAGCGGCGATAACCCTCCCGTTGCCCGCAGGAAACGCAGCAACCCCCGATAGGGCCGTACCGGGCGGAAAAAGTCGTTCTCCCACCAGTTGCAACGGTCAAACATATCCAGGGTATTGGCGATGGTGCGCGGATGGAGATATGCCTCCAGTGTCAGATAGACCATCCCATCTTCAAAATTGTCCGGGTGAATGCCCCAGCGCTCCAGTTCCTCCATCCGGATGCCCATCCGCTGCCGGTTCTCAAAGGTGCGCTCCGTATCCTGGGCGATGGCCACTATGGCCGGAGGGACGCGGTAGCGGCTGAGGGCAAAGGCCGGGGCGGACATATTGTCAAAACCGGAGTAGACGCCCATCCCGAAGAGCAGCTTCATCGTATCGGTGGTCCCCTCGCAGGCGGCCCACTTCTTTGTGTTTTCGTACGCGCGGCCGTGGGTGGATCCGAAAACCCCCCGGAAGGAGTTCAGCGCCATATCCAGCAGAAGCAGGTGGATGACCATTTCAGCCTTGCAGCGAATCTCCTCATCCTGGGCGAAGTCATAGAGGGAGAGAAGAGCCGTCAGGTCCTCATCGTAGTAGACATGGGAGAGCCACTCGCTGAAGCCGGTGTGGAAGCGCAGGTCCAGCCAGCGCAGGATGCGGGGACGGTTGCGATCCATCTTCTGGCGGCCTGTCTCCCCGGAGTTGGGGAAGATCTCATCGGGGAACATCTGGCCGGCCAGATATGCCGCCGAGGTGAACAGGATGTAATGGTTCTCCGTCCAGGTGCACATGGAATCCTGCCCCGGCTCGTCGGGGAAATACTTGAAGTGGAGGACGGTGTGCCGGGCGCGCCGGAGGAGGTCTTCCGAAAGCGGATGGCGGATGGGAAACGGCGCTTTCTCCGGAGAGGCGAACTGGTAGAGCATGCGCAGGATGCCATGCAGGACAAAGTCGGCGCAATCCCTTCGGGCATCCACAAAGTCCAGCGCGGCATAAAGGATTCCCTCATAAGCCTGCCCACCTCCCGCCATCCGCACCATTTCGTACCAGACGGGTTTGGTGTTAAGGGGCGCGGGGTTCTGCAGGACATGGGCGATGAACTCCTGCCGCCGCTCCTCATACGTGGATCGGCGCGGCGTCGCCTGGAAGGAGTCCGGCACCGGTTCGGTCGGATAGCCCGGCGGGGGAGTCCCCTGGGGGCGAATCTGGTATTCGGGCTGAACGTGGACGGTGGACATGGCTCCTCCAGGGAGGTATGTGGCGTAGTGCGTTATCGGCCGACCAGGATGTGCCGCAGTTCGGCGCCGTCTTCAGGCGGGGGCGTGCCCTGGCGAACGGCGTCCAGGTATTCCTTCAGGCGCCGGTGCAGGACAGGAGTGAGGGGGAACCGGAGAGCGAAAATCGCTGCGCCGGCCAGCAATACGACGGGCAGAAAGGCAAACATCAGACGCAGGATCCACAGGAACTCCTCGCTTTGGGGCTGCTCTATCAAGCGGGTGACGCCAGCGACGGTCTCATGGATGGGAGGGACGTATCCGGCCCAACCGATGATGTGGGAGACCAGAAAGATGCCCAGGGCGGAACTGACCTTGCGGATGAAAGTCACCAGGGCGGAGTAAATCCCCTCCCGGCGTTCACCGCTGACCAGTTCGTCCACGTCGGGGATGTCGGGGAAGATGGCGTACATCATCACGACGATGCCACCAGTGCCCAGGCCGACGATGGCCGCGAAGAGGTAGACCCAGAAGGGCGGCTGGCCGGGGGCCAGCAGCAGGCTGACCAGCATCATCCCCGCCCAGATCACCAGTCCGATGATGTAACTGCGGCTCTTGCCGATGCGCCGACTGATCGCCACATAGAAGGGCAGAGAGATGACCTGGGCCACCAGCAGGGTTCCGTTAATGAAACTGAGTTCGTTGCCCCGCTGCAGGTAGTACTTGACCACGTAAGCCACCAGGGTGCTGACGGTATCTATGGCGACGAAGGCAAAAAGGTACATCATCAGGGCGTAGACGAACGTGCGGTTGCGGAACGGGTCCAGGAAGGTTCGTCGCCACTGAAAACGTTCGGGCGGGCGCTGGAACTCCGGCCGCTCGCGCACCACCGTCACCGTGGCGATGAAAGGCAGGGCGTAAAAGGCCCCGAACGCCAGGCCCATTACGATGTAGCCCTGATAGATGTCGGGGAAAGCCTTGACGATTTCCATCGGCAGCAGGGCGGAAAGGATGGACGCGACGGTGGAGAAGAAGATGCGGACGGAACTGAGAGTGGCCCGCTCATGGTAGTCCAGGGTGATTTCGGCATGCAGGGCGTTGTAGTTGAGCATCACGATGGAGACGATGGTAGAGAAGAAAAGGTAGCTCAGCACCACAGCGGCGAAGCGGGCGGTCACCGAAGCCATTGCGTAAGGGTAGAAGAGAGCGAAAAAGGAGAGGAAGATGAGCGGGATCCCTGCCAGAAGGTAGGGGCGGCGCCGCCCCAGGCGGGTACGGGTCCGGTCGGCCAGCACCCCTTCCAGGGGGTCGGTGATGGCGTCGTAGATTTTGCTGATCAGGATGACCGTCCCCGCCATAGCCGGGGGCAGGCGCACCACATCGGTCAGGAAAATCAGGTAGTAGAAACTGATAACGACGCCCGATCCCCCGCCGTAGATGTCGCCCAGGCCGTAGCCGATTTTCTGCCAGAGGGTCAGTCTCTCAACGGATGGTTTCATGATCAGGCTCCTGTTCCAGGGTGATGGGCTCCCGCCGCCCCGAGCGGGCAGAGCGGTAGATGCCGTCCACGGCAGCCAGCACGGGCAGCGCCTCCGGAGCCGGGATGAGAAAAGGGGTATCCTGAAGCACCCAGCGGGCAAAAGCCGCCAGACTGCGATGGAGGGCATGGATCCCCCATACGGGCGGGCGCTCCCGGCGCACCTGCACGCCCATAAACCGCACCGACGGAAAGGGACGATCGCGATAGGCCGCCGTTCCGCGCTCGCCGTAGACCTCTATCGTCACCGCGCCCTCTCGCGCGGCAACCATAGAAGAGACGATGCTGATAAGGGTCCCGCCCTCCGTCTGCACAATCCCGTGGGCCAGCGTCTCCACGTCCACATCAAAGCCTGGGGTGGCCGTATAGCCCATCGCAGAGATCGGTTTCTCTCCCAGCGCCCAGAGGGCGATGTCCAGGAAGTGACTCCCCTGGGTGATGAGGGTTCCGCCACCGGCCCGTTCTATCGTCCGATGCCAGGGGGACCGCTCAAAATACTCCGCTTCCCGATGCCAGGGGACGTTGATGCGGATGGAATGAACGCGCCCCAAAGCGCCCGTGCGCACCGCTCGGGCCAGGGCGTAGCACCCGCTGTCGTAGCGGTACTGGTAGTTCACCCCTATTTTGTGGCTTTTCGTTGCCCGGACGAGGGCCAGGCCTTCTTCCAGCGTGCGCGCCAGGGGTTTTTCCAGAAAGACCGCTTTTCCGGCCTCCGCCGCGGCCAGGGCCATCGGGTAATGCAGATCGTGGGGAACGGCGAGATAGACGGCGTGGATATCGGGGCGGGCCAGCATCTCCGCCAGATCGGCGCAGGCGTAAGGGATGCGGTGGCGGCGGGCGAAAGCCGCCGCGCGCTCCGGCCGATCGGCGCAGCAAGCCACCACCCGCACTTCCGGGATCAGACGGGCCATCCAGACCATATAGCGGGCGATTTCGCCGCAGCCGACAACGCCCAGGTGAAGACGGCTCATTCTTCCCCCCACCTTCCACAGACCCACAGCAGTCCGCGGCGGAGTACTTCCTGGTAGGTCGGATGGCGCATTGTCGCCGCGCAGTGGCCGGGCACTGCACAGCACACCCGCCCCTGGCCGTACCGGTATGTCCAGAGGACCGGCAATTCTTCGCCTCGTTCTGTGACAACGAGGTGGGGCCGAATTCCGGGCCGCCATTCGTACCGGTAGAGTTCGTCCCGGACGGTAAAAGGGGGGATGTCGCCAAAGAGGCGGCTTTCGGAGACGGGCCGAACCTCAAAGGGTTCCACGGGGCCATGGCCGGCGAACCGCCCGCCCAGGATGTCAAAGTAGGCAGGGGTCTCTTTGAACGAGGCGGTGGCCGAATGGATGGCCAGTACTCCTCCACCCCCGGCGACGAACCGCTCCAGCGCCGCCAGTGCGCGCGCCGATATGCGGGCGTGGTGGAAGTAGAGCACCAGGGCGGCGTAGTCCCCCGGGCGGGAGGGCAGCGCCTCCAGCGAGCGGGTATGTTCCCAGGAGACCCCCGCCAGCACGGTCAGGGCCCGGTGCAGGGCCACCTGGCCCAGGATAGGCGGATGGATGATGCCATCGGTGATCAGAAGGACTTTGAAGTTCATAGCGTAAAGCGTGAGTAACTATTCAGCCATTCTATCGCAATATCAACATTTTTCTAACGCACTGGAGGGGATGGTTCAATTTCCCGGGGAAATTAGTGACACTTTTGAGAAGAGTTAAAAATTACGCGCCTCTGCCTTATTTCGGCAGCCACTCCGATAGGTAGGGATAAACCGGATCGTCCGATTCTATGCCGGTTTCTAGCTACCTGACAGTTTTCCATAGGACGCTGATAAACGCTGACGAACGCTGACAGACGCAGATAATTTATAAATTTTTTGGCACAGATGACAACCTCCCTCCTCTGGGATATGCGCTTTCCGTCCTCCAACCGCCACACCAGGGGAGGAATCTCGCCTATCGGCAGGCAAAGGGCACCGGGTGAAAGCGAATACCCGCTATGGTTTTATATAAAAAATCAGCGTTCATCTGCGTGAGTCAGCGTCCAATCCCAAAAGTGTCAGGTGGCTAGTTCACGTTTACTTTTTACGTTTTACGTTTTACGTCTTTACGTTCATGCCATCACCCACCATCATTCTCATCATCCATAACGGCCAACCGTACCTGGAGGAGTGCCTGGACTCCCTCCGGCGGGCTCTCCTGCCCGGCGCGGAGGTCGTCGTGGTGGATAACGCTTCCACCGACGGCAGCGCCGAACTGGTCCGCGCCCGGATGCCCGAGGCGAAACTGGTGGTGAACGCTGTCAATTGCGGCTTCGCCGCGGCCTGCAACCAGGGCGCGGCGATAGCGCGGGGGGAAATCCTGGTCTTCCTGAACCAGGATACCCGCGTGGAGGGGGACTGGCTTCGGGCTCTCCTCAAGGGCTTTCGGGACGATTCGGTGGGGCTGGTCACTTCTACTGTGCTATGGATGGACCGGCCGGACCGGGTTCAATCCTGCGGGCAGGACATTCACTACACGGGGCTGGTTTTCGGGCGGGCGTTCGGCGTCCCGCGGGCGGAAGTTCCTGCCCCGGCGGAGATCGGCGCCGTCTCCGGCGTCTCTTTCGCCGTGCGGCGGGAGGTATGGGACGCGCTGGGCGGACTCTGCGAACCCTTCTTTATGTACTACGAGGAGACCGACCTCTCCTGGCGGGCCCGTCGGGCCGGGTATCGGTGCGTGCACGTGCCCGATTCGGTCGTCTACCACGCCGGGCGCACCGACCGCCCGGGCCCGGCCGCCCTGTACTGGTCCTACCGCAACCGCGCGCTGGCCGTCCTGCGCAACTGGCGGTGGAGCACCCTGCTCCTTCTCCTGCCCGCGCTCATCCTTGCCGAAGCGCTGGAGTGGGCTCTGGCGCTGGCGCGGGGCCGGACGGGGCTTTCGGCCAAAGGGCGCGCCGTCGGATGGTTGCTCGCCCACCCGCGGGAGGTGGCCCGCATCCGCGCCGAAGCCCGGGAGCCCCTGCGGGCGCGGGATAGGGAAATGCTGTCCCGGATGGCCTGGCGCCTGGAGCCGCGCGTCGTCACCGGGGGGCAGATCGGCCGGGCGCTGATCGCGCTCTGCAACGGCCTCTTCTACCTGAACGGATGGCTGGCCCGCCGGGTGCTGCGCTTGTGGGAGGGACGGGGATGAGAGTCCAGTTGCTGGTGCGGTCCTACGCCCACCGGATCGGGCTGGCCCGCTACACGGCGTCCCTCTGCGAGGCGATGGACCGCCTGGGCATCCCATACCGCCTGGCGACACCGACCTATCCGGGGTGGGTCCGGGTGGCCCACTGCCTGCTCCGCCCGCTGGGGCTGGACGTGCGGACGTTCCTGACCACCTATCCGGTGGCGGCGCCGCTGGAACGGGGCGTGCTGACCCACCTGACCGCCCAGCAGATGGCGACCCTGCTCCTTTTCCGGCCCGACCTTCGCCCGGTCGTCGTCACCGTCCACGACATCATCCCGTACCTGACCGCCGGGGAGCGGGGTGGGGGAGGGTATCGGCACCGGGCGGAGCGGTTCTTTGACGCTCTGGCCACCCGTGCGCTGCGGCGCGCCGATGGGATTATCGTTGATTCCGCGTACACCCGCCAGACGCTCACCCGTGCCCTGGCGTACCCCCCGGAGCGGATATGGGTGGTGCCGCTGGGGGTGGATACGGAACGCTTCCGTCCCTGTTCGGTCCCGGCCGACTTTGACCGTCGCTACGGCCTGGATTCCCGTTGCCGCTATGTCCTGTACGTGGGGTCGGAGAACCCGCGCAAGAACCTGCCGATGCTCTTGCGGGCCTTCGCGCGCCTGCGCCGGGCCCTGCCCGACGTCCGCCTGATCCGGGTGGGGGCGATCCAGTACCCGGCCCATGCCCTGGAACTGGAGTATCTGATCAACCGGTTGGGCCTTTCCGACGCCGTGTTGCATTTCCCGGCCGTGGCGGACGATGACCTGGTGTTCTTCTACAACCGGGCCGACATGTTCGCATTTCCCTCGCGGTACGAGGGCTTTGGCCTGCCGGTGCTGGAGGCGATGGCCTGCGGCACCCCCGTCGTTTGCGCCGATGCCGCCTCGCTGCCGGAGGTGGCGGGAGACGCCGCGCTGCGGGTGCCGCCGGACGACGAGGCGGGATGGGCGGCGGCGATGGAGCAGGCGCTCACCGACAGCGCGCTGCGGGCCGAACTTCGGGCGCGCGGCCTGGCGCGGGCCCGTCAGTCCCCCTGGGAGCGCACCGCTGCAGAGACGGTGAAGGTGTATGAGCGGGTGGGGTTTTAGACCTCACCCCATCCCCCTGCCTCCTTGTGAAAGACCTCACCCTCTCCCCCAACCCCTCTCCCTCTCCCACGGGGAGAGGGAGAGGGGTGTCGCCGAAGGCGACGGGGTGAGGGTGAGGTCTGCCCGTCGCCGAAGGCGACGCAAGAGTAAGGTCAACCTTGTTGCGGGTATCCCTGCATCGCTACCGTTTCAACCACCAGGCGGAATGGCACGGATTGGTTTTTAATCCGTGAAAATCTGTGAAATCTGTGGCGAAAAAACTCTGTGTCCTCTGCGTCTCGGCGGTGAAGATAAGTTGACATAATGAACGACCCGTTTTCTCTGCTCACAGGACAATTGCCCCTGCTGGGGGCTGTGCGTCTGCTCCTGGGGCTGGCCTTTGTCCTGCTGGTTCCGGGCTACGCGTTTCAGGTGGCGCTCTTCCCCCGGCGGGACGACCTCTCCGGCCCGGAGCGGTGGGCCCTTTCCCTGGGGATCAGCCTGGCGATGGTCCCCATCCTGGCCCTGATTCTGGACCAACTCCCCTGGGGGCTTCGCCTGGAGTCCGTCGTTGTGGCCGGCGCCGGGCTGACGGCCCTGGGGGCGGGGACGGCCTGGGCTATCCGGCGGCGGGAAGCGGAAAACCCTCTTGCCTCCTTTGGGCGATGGCGACTGGAGGGCATATTCCACCGCCGGGCCCGGACGCTGTGGGGCGCCGTCGCGCTGGCGCTTGGGGGGGCATTGCTTTTAGGATTCGTCTTTCAGACCGCGCGGCAGGGAGAGCCGGTCACGGAGTTCTACCTGCTGGGCGCGGAGGGACGGGCAGAATCGTATCCCTACCGGGGCGTTGTCGGCGAATCTCTCACCGTGACAGTGGGGATCGTCAACCGGGAAGGAGTGCCCGTGGGATACCGGCTGGAGGTGGTGGATGGGGAAAATCTCCTGGGACAGATGGGCCCGATGGTGTTGAGGGACAGGGAGAAATACGAGGGGCTGATTTCGTTTACCCTGGTCCATGCCGGAGAGCCGTTGCGGGTGGAATTTCTCCTGTACCGGAACGGTCTGCCCGTTCCATACCGTCGCCTGTGGCTCTGGCTGGAGGTGGTGGAGTGAGGGCGGAAGGACGGATTTCGCGCGCGGTGGCGGCCATCCGGGCCGGAGACCGGATTCGGGCCCGGCGATGGCTGGAGGATGTCGTGCGCGCCGAACCGGATTCCGAACCGGGGTGGTTCTGGCTGGCCCACGCGGTGGAGAGCGACGAGGAGCGGCGGTTTTGTTTCTCGCAGGTCCTGCGCGTCAACCGCCGGAACGCTCTGGCGCGGCGGGAACTGGAGGCGCTGGGGCCGGGACCCGTCCGTTCCCCGCTGGAGGCGCGCCCGGTCTCCCGTCGGGGACTGCCCTTTTCGGAATCCCTGACCGCGCAGGCGCTGGGGTACCTGCTGATGCTGGCCCTCGCGGAAATCCTCACCACATTCGTGGAGCCCCGGCTGGGGATGCTCCTGCACAGTCTGCTGTTGACGGGGACCCTGTTTTACGGCGCCCGGTCCTGGGACCACCCGTCTCATCGCCTCTGGCTTGCCCTGGGCCTGGCACCCCTCATCCGCCTGCTCAGCCTCTCCCTCCCGTTACGGACCTTTCCGCTGATTTACTGGTATCTGATCGTCAGCATCCCGCTTTTTGTTGCCACTGCCGTGATCCGGCGTACGGTGAACCTCTCCTGGGCGGAGATCGGCCTGCATGGACGGGGATTGCTATGGCAGTTGCTGATTGCAGGGATGGGACCGTTCCTGGGGATAGTAGAATACCGCATCCTGCGGCCTGTGCCGCTGATTCCCGCCCTGACCTGGAGGGAGATACTGCTTCCGGCACTGATCCTTCTCTTCAGCACCGGCCTGCTGGAGGAGTTGATCTTCCGGGGAGTGATGCAGCGGATCGCGCTGGAGGTAATGGGAAAATGGGGGATGGTGTATGTCGCGGCGGTTTTCGCCGCGCTCCACATCGGTCACCGCTCCCTGATGGACGTCTTCTTCGTCTTCGGGGTGGCCCTGCTGTTTGGGTGGTTCGCGCACCGAACCCGTTCGGTCGTGGGGGTTTCCCTGACCCACGGGCTGATCAACATCTGGCTCTTTCTGGTTGTGCCCTTTCTGCCGGTGGTGGGCTAAAGTGGGGTTATCTCAACACCTCGGCGATCCGCAGCGCGACCAGTGTCAGGAAGGCCAGCAGAAGCGGGATGATGCCCACGTTCAATGCCCGGTCCAGCGCTCGGGCCCATCGCTCCCGGCCTGTCGCGGCCACTTCCTTCTGCACCAGCAGGGTGAACAGGGTCATCACGGCGATCAGGGCCAGCGAACTGGCAATGGCGACGGTTGTGACCGTCATCACGGTGGATGTGGTGACCGTAGAGACCATTTCTTCTCTCCCGAATCCGGATGGTGTGCGATCAAGACAGGAATCCGTACCGCCACCCCGCTCTGCGCTGTCCCGCGAGCGCTTTGCCCCTCACTTTCGCGTGGAAGGATGGGCGAAATCCGTCCGTGTGCCCGTACCCATTATAACAACTGTCTCCGTCTTTCGTGTTTCAGATTGATTACTATTGTGTTTCAGAGTTGTAGGGCAACTCCTGAGAAGTTGCCCCACAGAGTTGCCCTTTCCCCACTTTGCGATAAAATGCAACCGTAGAGCCCGACCTTCGCAGAGGGCTATTCACCGCGGAGCAGTCCACAGTCCACAGTCTACAGTTCACAGTTCACAGTTCACAGTCCACAGTTTAGGGCCTGGTCACGGGTTTTTATAATCTGTGAAAATCTGTGGCAAAAGAACTCCGCGTCCTCCGCGTCTCGGCGGTGAAAATAGATGGGTGGCGGAAAGTTACCGCAGGGGGTGATTGTGGAACCGGTATCTGTGCTGCGCGGCAAGCGGATTCTCCTGGGGGTCACCGGCGGGATCGCCGTCTACAAAGTCTGCACGCTGGCCAGCCACCTGACCCAGATGGGGGCAGAGGTGGACGTGGTGATGACCGAGGCGGCGACCCGCTTCGTCTCTCCCCTGACCTTTGAGGCATTGACCGGCCGTCCGGCCTACACCGATATGTGGCGGACCGGCGGGCAGGGCCTGCCCACCCACATCGCCCACGTGGGGCTGGCCCACGCCGCCGACCTGCTGGTCATCGCCCCCGCCACGGCCAATACGATGGCCAAACTGGCCCACGGCCTGGCCGATAATCTCCTCTCCACCCTGGCCCTGGCGGCAACCTGTCCTGTGCTCCTGGCCCCGGCGATGGACGCCGGGATGTGGAGCCACCCCGCCACCCAGGCCAACGTCGCTGCGCTGCGGGCGCGGGGCGTCTATTTCGCCGGCCCCGTCCGGGGGCGGATGGCCTCCGGCCTGGAGGGGGAAGGACGGATGATGGAGCCGGAGGAGATTCTGGGCCACATCCGGCGGGTGCTGGGGCGGACCGGCCCCCTGGCCGGGGCGCGCGTCGTCGTCACCGCCGGGCCGACCCGGGAGTACCTGGACCCGGTGCGCTTCATCTCCAATCCCTCTTCCGGCAAGCAGGGCTTCGCCCTGGCCCAGGCGGCGCTGGACCGTGGGGCGGAGGTCACGCTCATCACCGGCCCGGTATCCCTTCCCACCCCCGTCGGCGCGCGACGGGTGGATGTGACCACCGTTCAGGAGATGCTGGACGCCGTCCTGGAGGCCACCGCCGACGCCGACGTACTGCTGATGGCCGCGGCCGTCGGCGACTACCGCCCGGCCAGCGTCTCCCCGCACAAAATCAAAA
>FWWM01006924.1_pt1 | contig 17910 bp, 17 predicted proteins | sample 2228351 | NCBI WGS metagenome assembly FWWM01 (sample SAMEA103939774, study PRJEB20133) | metagenome | reverse complement strand
CAAGATGACGGGAAACTCTTGAAAGTCACGGCGAATCACTAAGCGGATGGGTTGCCCCGGATGGGCAGCAATATACTGCTGGAGCGTTCGTAGGAAGAAAGGCGAATAGGGAAGGTGTTGCCGCAGGTAAGCGTAGCCGACGATTTGGTCGCCTGGGCGCAAACCGGCTTTCTCCGCCGGTCCACCCTCGCTAACCGCAGCAATTTCGGTCGTTGTCCGAAACCCCGCCCACCAAAGGCTGTAGATGAACAGCAGAACGACAGCCAGCATCACATTCGCCACCGGACCTGCAAGGATAACAGCAATGCGACGGAAGATTTCGCGGGCGGGGCGGGCATGGAAACTCTCTGGCTGTCGCAACAGGTCATCTTCAATCTCTTGGATGCGCACGAACCCGCCGAAAAAGAAGAAGAGGCGCAAGTGGTAAGTGATGCCGTCCTTACTATGCCAACCAAACAGTTTGGGACCAAAGCCGATGGAGAACTCTTGGACATTGAACCGCAATCGGCGGGCGACCCAGAAATGACCCCACTCGTGAACCAGTATTAAGACGCCGATGGCTATCAAGGCAGAAAGCATCGTTGCGACCTTATCCGCCATGGCTGCTTCCCCCTGCTCAGTGGCGGTGATCCCTTTAACGGAGACCCCAGAGCCACCCTGCCCCCACGACGAAGAAAGCCACCACTAAACCGGCAAAGCGCAAAGTATAAAACCCGACCCAAGGCACATGAAAGGGTGCGTCTTTGGGACGCTGGTGTATGAGTTCCAACACAGGTTGTGGCTCCGCCCCTTGGCGCTTATACAGGGACAGAGCGGAAAGGACGAGGAAGTGGGCAACAACGACAGCGAGCCCCAAGGTGCCTGCAATGAGCGCGGTGAACAAGGAGCGGGTTACCCCACCTGCCAAACCCGCTACCATTAAGGCAATGGCGAACGCCAAACCCCATCGCCCAGCAGAGGAATGACGAGCGATAATGTTTCCACGGGCTGCTGCCCACATGGTCACCCATGTCACCAAGCCGAAGGTTAACCCTTTGTTGCTCACGAGCACTGCCCATGCGCCGCACCCTAAACCAACAACCGTGCTGACCACAAGCGCCGCTAAGAGGTGAGAGAACGCTTTCGCTGCTAACTGAAGGTAACGGGGCAAGGGAATGCCCTGCTCAGCCGGTTGAAGCAAATGCAGGGCGAAAGTGGTGAGCGCCAGCAAAACCATCATCACGGCAATCGTGAGCGTTAACAGCACCCCATCGTTTACCAGCCACAAGGGGGAATTGAAAGCAGCGTCTTGCCCTTGCTCCTGAATGAGTTGAACGACAGCACGGTCGCTTTTGCCGAGATAAAAGCACGCCAAAACCAGCGTGAGTGCCCAAGAGGCGGAGAGTTGGTCTAAGGTGCCTTCGTTCTTGAACAACAATCGGGGCAGTTCCCAGGCAAGCCCATAGGCAAGGGCGCCAGCAATCACTAATGAGGGCAACCCCGCCGACCAAAAAAGATTGTCCAAAGGCAACAACACCAAACCTGCAAGGAAGATCAACTCTGTCAAGCCCTTATCGTATTGCCACACGAGAGACCCCTCCAAAGCGTCGGTTGCGGTGCTGGTAGTCCACCAACGCCATCAAAAACTCGCGCTTGGTGAAGTCGGGCCACAAGGTCGGCGTGATGTAAAGTTCTGTGTAAGCGATTTGCCACAACAGGAAGTTGCTAATGCGCCACTCGTTTCCCGTTCGGATGAGGAGGTCTGGGTCAGGTAAACCAGCAGTGTCCAAAAAGTTCTGCACCGTCACCTCATCTATCGCGTCGGGGGACAAAAGCCCTTCCAGAACGGCGTGGACAATCTTGCGAATACTTCGGACAATTTCGTTGCGCCCGCCGTAGTTGATAGCAACATTGAGCAAAAGGGAAGCGTTGTGGCGGGTCATCTCTTCCGTCTCTTTCAAAGTTCGGACAAGAGACTCTGGCAATCCTTCGGTGGAGCCGATGTGGCGGATGCGCACCCCGTTTGCGCTCAGTTCTTCCCGCTCCCGCTTCAGGGTTGCCTCAATGAGGTGCATTAGGGCTTGCACTTCCAAGGAAGGGCGTCGCCAGTTTTCTGTGGAGAAGGCATAGAGAGTGAGCACGGGGATGCCCACCTCCACGCACACTTCCACCACAGCGCGGGTTGCCCTTGATCCCGCCCGATGCCCCTGCAAGATAGGGAGCCCTCGCTGCTTCGCCCACCGACGGTTCCCATCCATGATGATGGCGACATGGCGGGGCAGTCGCTCTTTATCCAACATCGCCCGCAATTCTTCCTCGCTTCGCTGCTCCAATTCTTGGCGCGTCAGCAAACTTGTTCGCCTCCGAAAGGGATTAGAGCAATCCTGTGTTTTCTGACGCAACAGACGCGCGCCAGTCTATCCACTCGGGCGTTACTATCAACTCTGCTCCTTCTTCCGTCTCCCGATAGTCCACCACCCGCCAAGCAACTGGGCTACCTTTTACTCGCGGTTTTGGTGGCAAGGTTCTGATGACACGCACCTGACCACCTTCCCTCTTCAAAAGAGCCAGTGCTTCCTCTTCCCGCAACCCGACAGGGGAAGGCGGCGGAGGTTTCATTCTTCCAAAACCTCCTTTTCCTTCGCTTTACGCAGTTTCTCTATCTCCTGCACATACCGCTCTGTCACCTTATCCAGTTCTTCGCGGGCACGGCGCAGCATGTCTTCCGAGATACCCGGCTGTTTGTCCAACTTGCGCAACTCTTCCAGAATGTCTTTGCGGATGTTCCGAACGGCAATCTTACCGTGCTCGGCTCTTTGGTTGACCACTTTCAGTAACTCGCGGCGCCGCTCTTCCGTGAGGGGCGGAAGGTTGATGCGGAGCACTTTTCCATCGTTGACTGGGTTCAGCCCCAAAGGGGATTGCATGATGGCTTTGCGGATGGGCTCCAGCATCTGTTTGTCCCACGGGTCAATGACGATGGTTCGGGCATCGGGAACGGAGATGGTTGCTAACTCCCGAATTTCGTAAGGGGAGCCGTAATACTCCACCTTGATGCCGTCAAAGATAGCAGGTGATGCCCGTCCAGTGCGCAAAACCGCCAATTCGTGGGAGGTCACTTGCACGCTCTTCTTCATCCGTTCCTCTGCATCGGCAAGGAGTTTCTTGATGGGCTCAACCATATGCCGTCACCTCGCTCCTAAAGCATCGCTTGCGGAAGTCGCCACGGTTCCTATCATCTCAACCCCGAGGTTTTGGCTCTCCCGAGACCAGCGTTCCCACAGGTTCGCCCAGCACGACGCGGGGAAGGTTGCCTGGGACGGTGATGTTGAAAATGACGATGGGGATGTTGCGCTCCCAACTGAGAGAAAAAGCGGTAGTGTCCATCACCCGCACACCCAACTCTATGGCTTTGGCGAAAGTGAGGTGGTCAAAGCGTTGGGCATTCGCGTTCAAGTGGGGATCGCTATCGTAAACCCCATCCACATCCGTGCCTTTCAGAATCACCTCTGCCCCGATTTGAGCAGCGCGCAAAACGGCTGCCGTGTCGGTGGAGAAGAAGGGGTGACCTGTGCCCGCAGCGAAAATCACGATGCGCCCTTTCTCTAAGTGGCGCAAGGCGCGACGATGAATGAAAGGTTCACACACCGCTCGCACCTCAAAAGCGCTCATCACGCGGGTTTCGGCTCCCAACTGCTCCAATGCGGCTTGGAGAGCGAGAGCATTCATAATGGTTGCCAACATGCCCATGTGGTCAGCAGTCACGCGGTCCATTCCCCGTTCCACAGCGGCTTCCACACCGCGAAAGAAGTTGCCCCCTCCTACGACGACGCCGATATCCACACCCCAATCGTGCACTTCCTTGATCTCCTTGGCGATGCGGTTGACAACGGCGTCGTCCAAACCGAACCCGCTCTCCCCACCCAAAACTTCACCGCTCATCTTAAGCAGGATCCGTCGCCACTTCGGTTGCTGCCCCACAGGCATCGCCTCGGCTTGAAAGGTAGGGCACGGCATGCCGTGCCCCTTCATTCCCCAACAACGAACCGCACAAAGCGGCGCACGACGATGTTCTCGCCGAACAGGGCAATTTTCTCCTTAAGAAGTTCGCCGACGGTTTTGCTATCGTCACGAATGCAGGCTTGCTCCAGCAAGCAGGTTTCCTCAAAGAACTTGTTGAGTCGCTCCTCAGCGATGCGTTCGGCTTCTTCAGGGCTGTAACCGTCGGCAAGGGCGCGTTCGTAAAAGAGGCGCCTTTGTTCAGCGACCACCTCCTCAGGGACATCCTCGCGAGAGACATACTTGGGATCCATCCCCGCTACCTGCATGGCAATCTCTTGAGCCAGTTGCTGGAAATCTGGGGTGCGGGCGACGAAATCGCTTTCACAATTTAGTTCCACCATCGCGCCCAAGCGATTGCCATGGTGGATATAGCAAGCGATGACGCCTTCCCGCGCAATTCTCCCTACCTTCTTTTCCGCCTTTAACAAACCAGCAGCGCGGAGCAACTCCTTTGCTTTCTCGTAGTCGCCACCGGCTTGCTCTAACGCCCGTTTGCAGTCCATAACGCCGGCACCTGTTTCCTCTCGCAGCCGTTTGATTTCCTCAACGGAAACTTTCGTGGGTTGTGACACCGAACATCCCTCCTTGCTCTTGTGCAACGGTTTTTGGGCTTGAGCGGTTATGGCGCAACCTTGTCGCGTTGGGCGGATTTGGGCGACAACGCCTCACATCTTCTTTTCAGGTGGCTCCGAGTATGTTTCGTAAAGTTGCTCCAGTTCTTCCCTATCGGCAATGGGTTCCTCTTCTTCCTCTTCGCTGGAGGCGACGGCAACTACGGTGGGTTCCTCGCCTGTGGTGACCATTACGCCTTCCTCTGTTGTTACCGCCACTGCCCTTTCCATTTGCTCCTTCTCTCTCGCTTCTCGCAGGGCTAAGCCTTCCCGAACGGCTTCCGCAATCTTGCCTGTAATCAAGCGAATGGAGCGGATAGCGTCATCGTTGCCGGGAATGGGGAAGTCCACCAACTCGGGGTCACAGTTGGTATCCACAATTGCCACAATAGGGATGCCGAGTTTTCGGGCTTCCCGAACAGCAATTTCCTCCCGTCGGATGTCCACGACATACAGAATGTCGGGGAGCCGCTCCATCTTCTCAATGCCTGTTAAAAGTTGCTCTAACTTGGCTAACCGTTTGCGCAGCCGAACGCTCTCGCTTTTCGGCAGCAAGTCCATTATCCCGTTTCGCTCCATTTCCCTAAGTTCGTTCAGGTATTCCACACGGCTGCGGATGGTGGCGAAGTTGGTGAGGGTGCCGGGCAGCCAACGGGTTGTGACATAGAACATGCCGCAACTTTTGGCGGCTTCCTCAATGGGTTCTTGGGCTTGGCGCTTTGTTCCGACGAACAGCACCGTGCCCCCCTCTGCCACTTTGTCCCGCACAAAAGCATACGCTTGCTCCATTTGGGCTAAGGTCTTGTGTAGGTCAATGATGTAAATGTCTTGGCGCTTGCCGAAAATGAACTTCGCCATCTTTGGGTTCCATCGGCGGGTCAGGTGCCCAAAGTGGACCCCTGCTTCCAAAAGTTCTCTCATCGTCACAATTGCCAAGGTGGTTCCCTCCTTGCTGAGTCCTGACACGCTCGTGCTTGTTGCGTTGCTCCGTTGGGATTGAGCGGTGCTCCCAAAGTTTAGCACAACCTCATTCAAAGTGACATGTCCTTCTGTCAAAAGCGGTGGCATAATGCAGACAGCGACAGGCTGCTGACAAGACTGGGACTGAGGAGGGTTGACCATGTCACAAACCCGCCAGGTTTGGGTGTTGGTGGAGTGCGACCCCATGGAAACCCGTGTCGCCGTCTTGGAAAACGGACGCATCGTGGACTTGGAAGTGGAACGAGAACCCCGCATTGTGGAGAACATCTACAAGGGCATCGTCCGAACAGTGGTGCCTGGGATTGACGCCGCTTTTGTAGATGTCGGTCTGGAGCGCAACGGTTTCCTGTATGTAGCGGACATTGTTCCCGGTGGCGTTGGGGTTTCTGGGGACGGGCGAAAGGAGCAGTTCCGCACCATCCGCGAAGCGGTGAGGGAGGGGGATGCCGTTCTGGTTCAAGTTACCCGCTATGGCGGTCCGCGAAAAGGTGTGCGCTTGACAACCCGCATTGGCTTGCGCGGGCACTATTGCGTTCTCCTCTGCCAAGGTTCAGACCATGTGGGGGTTTCGGTGAAAGTGACTGACGAGCGGGCTCGCGAACGCCTCCGTCGCTTGGGTGAAAAAATCCGACCATTGGATTGCGGGCTCATCCTTCGCTACCACGCTCTCCATGCGACGCCAGAAGCCATCGCTTTGGAAGTGGAGCAGTTGTATCGGCGATGGCAGCGATTGGTGAAAGAGTTTGCTCAAGCACCCGCCCCTTCTTTGTTATTCAGCCGCCCATCCATTTTCGCTGATTTGCTTTGGGACATCGCCCCCCCTGATACCCAACGCATCATCGTGGATGGCGAAGCGGAAGCCCAACAATTGCGCGCGTTAGCCAAAGAGTTGCGCCCCGAGTTGGCGGATCGCATTGAGGTTTACCGAGGGCGCTCGCCCCTCTTTGAACACTTCAATGTGGAACCCCAACTGCGAACTATTTTTGAACCCATCGTGCCCTTGCCCAGTGGGGGTTACTTAATCGTGGAGGAGACGGAAGCAGCAACCATTGTGGATGTCAACACGGGGCGGCACATCAACAACAAGAATGCTGCTCAAACTATTTTGCAAACCAACCAGGAAGCCATTGAAGAAGTCGCCCGCCAAATGCGGCTGCGGGACCTGAGCGGCATCATTCTGGTGGATTTGATTGATGTCTTGAGGTCCCGTGACCGCAACAAACTGGTAGGTTTGCTGGAGCAACATGTGCGCCAAGACCGCACCCCTACCAAAATCGTGGACTTAACCCCGCTGGGCTTGGTGGAGATCACTCGCCACCGCCGAGGGGAGAGTTTATGGCGAACGATGACCAAACCTTGCCCCCACTGTCGGGGGCGTGGGCGCGTGAAAACCGCACTCACCCTCAGTATTGAGTTGCGCCGTCGCATCCGCTCCTTTGCAGCAACCCTTTCTCCTGATGAAGAAGGGGACATTGTGGTTACCGCTTCCCCCGAAGTCGCCAGTTGGTTGGTGTTGGAGGAAGAAAGCATGGCTCTGTTGGAGCGGCAGGTGAAGCGTCCCATCCATGTTTTCGTCAACCCCTCCTATCCTGACGACCACTTTGTTCTCTCCTTGCGCACCAGTGTTGAAACGACGAAGCCCTCTTTAGTTGGGGTGGAATTCGTTTGCCCTGTCAGCGCCCTTCTTCCCCCCGAAGAGCCGCTCTTTGTGGTGCATGGCAACCACTTAGTTCGGCTTAACAATTTGACGGACCAAGACAAAGGTTCGGTGACTGTTCGCATCACGGCGGATGGTCGGTGGTTCTGCGAGGGGGAGGTGCAAGAGCCTGCTCACGCTGAACTGCAAAGGCGTTGGGGCACATGACTTTGCTCGGCAGCAAACGCCCGAAAAGGGGTGATGCCTATGCCGTCGGCTGCCGAACTGTGGCAACAAATGAAGCCGATGATTCGCCAGCGCATGGCTTTTACCCCCGATGCCTGGCGGAGCGTGGAGGCTGCTGTGCCCATCACCATGGAGGAAAACCTCTTCGTCTTGGGTCTGTCCGAAGAGAACGAGCAGCATCGCGCCTTCTTGGAAACGCAGACGATGCGAGCCCTCATCCGCGAAATCCTGCTGGAGTTGACGGGCAAGGAAATGAGCATTTTGGTCATCCCGGGAACGACGGAAGAAGATTGGCAGCGCTATAAGGCGCGCCAGGAGTTCCTCAAACGCCTCGCTACTCAAACGGCGGAAACAGCAGTCCGCCAAGCCCGCGAGCGACGGGATTGGGTCTGGCTGACCAATCAAATCGCTCATGCCCACGCCCACCTGCCTCACCGCCAGTATGACTTTGTCAAGGCTCAGTTCCTGTTGGATTGGGCACACAAGATTGCTGAGTTCGTAGAAGAATTCCTCGCCGCTAACCCAAAGGGGCAGGACGAGGTAGTGCGGGAGTTGGAGCGGCTCTCGCAACGGTTGGCAGGAATGCTGAACACCTCCGCTTTGGTGGTCGGTTTGGAACTGGAGCGGGCTTTGCGCGCCCGTCAACAGCAGAAACAACAGGCGTCGTAGCACACCGCAAGGACACAACCAAACATCGCTCTCGGAAAGGAGGCAAGACGGTTGGCTGTCTGCGTTCTTTGCCGCCAGAGGAAAGGGAAACGCTTTTGCCCCGCCGTTTACAACGCCATTTGTCCCACCTGTTGCGGAACGCATCGGTTAAAGAAACTCAACTGCCCTTCCTCTTGCCCTTACCTGCGACAGGCAAAAGCCGTGGAGATGGCGCAACGGGAAGCCGAATGGGCACAGCGAGGAACACAACGAGCGGAGGTAGAGCAACGACTTGCCGCCTTCGCTGTAGAAGAAGCCATCGCCTCTTTCGCCGCTGAACATCCTGACCTCACCGATGCGGAAGCCATCGCTGCATTGCAATCAGTGCAAGATGCGGTGGAGCGGGAGGTGATGTCCGGCATCCCCCATGAACCAAAAGGGGAAGGGCGGGTCAAAGAGTTAGCCTTGCGCATCCTCAAAAACGCCCAAACCATGCGCCAACGCATCGGCATCCCCCACAATGTCTTGTTAGCCCGCGTGGCGCGATTGCTGGCTCAGCGGGCACTTTTGCTCTCCCAACGCTCGCGGGATGGACAGGGTTACTTGCGAGCCGTTCGGGTGGATGTTCAACCGAACTCCTTAGAGCAAGTCCTTGAACGGCTGAGAGCCCCCGCTTCGTGACAACACGAAACTTTTGCGCGGTGAGGAAACCTTAACCCTTTCCAATTCGGTCGCATCGCCCTTTATAGGCGACAATGGTCCAACGGGAGGGTCCGTCTCCTGACGAACCGAAAAACGAAAAATCGGCGCATCGGAGAGTTCGCCTTCTGGCAAACCGTAAATCGGCGCATCGGGAAATGCGCCCTCCAACGGACTGCAAGAAAGGTTCTGAGAACTTGCGCTTAATCGCGCGAGAACTTGACAGAAAATCGGCACTTACTATGCCCATGCGTCACAATTGCGGTGTGGCGCACAACATTCACTTTGAAAGAGAGGTGGCTGACGATGGTGCCTTGCCTCAACCCAGGGACAGTCGGTGGTGGGCTCTCTTACGAAGAGTTTGTCGCCTTGTCCAAACGGCACGGGTTTGCTGCAGTGGAGTTCGGGATTGAGTGGTTAGCCCAAAAGGTGGAAACCGAGGGGGAAGAAGCCGCGAGGGCGTGGCTGGTAGATCAGGGAATCCAACACGCCGCCTTCTGGTTGCCTGTTCCTTGGCGGGAGGAAGAGACGAAGTTTCGGGATGGGTTGCAAGCGCTACCATCCAAAGCCCGTGCTGCCCAAGCCGTCCAGTGCACCGCTTGCATCACTTACATCCCACCCGTCATAGATGGTGACCCTAAAGAGTTTCGGGCGATGATGGTGCGGCGGTTCCGAGAGGTTTGCGCTGTCCTTGCTGACTATGGCGTTCGGTTCGGGATTGAGTGGGTTGCCCCAGCTCACTTCCGTCGCACTGGCAACCCCGTTCTGTGGCGCATGGATCAAGCGTTAGACCTTTGCGATGAAATCGGCGCTCCAAACATCGGCTTGTTGGTGGACAGTTTTCATTGGTTCTGCGCTCAGCACTCCCTTGACGAGTTGAAAGCGCTCCCGAAAGAGCGCATCGTCCATGTCCACATCAATGATGCGCCTGACCGACCGGTGGAAGAGCAAGTGGACAACGAGCGCGTCATGCCCGGCGACGGCATCATTGACTTGGTCGGTTTTCTGCGAGCGTTAAAAGCAGCAGGTTACGAAGGCGCTGTCTCTGTTGAGGTGCTGAGCAAGACGCTGCCACAACAGTTCTCCAAAGACGAGTTAGCCGCAAAAGCAAGAGCGGGTTTGGAGAAAGTGCTGGCGCAAGTTTGAGGCGATCGGCGATGATGGCGTCTAACTTGTTGCCGCTGCGCCTTTTCTTTCTCTTCATCGCTTGGGTTGGCGAAATTTGGCAACTATTGGTTGCCAGCCTGCGCCACTTGCGCCCGCGCCGATGGCTGTGGGCGCTCACCTTGGACCAAATCGCAACCAACGGGATAAACTCACTCCCCATCGTCTTGCTCACTATTTCAGCGGCAGGCGCTGTCTTCGCCCTTTACACTGCCCACGAACTGGCGGAGCGGGGTGGGGAGCGGTTTGTGGGTTGGTTGGTGGCTTACACCATCTTTCGGGAAGTTTCCCCTGTCGCCACAGGGTTAGTTGTTGCCGCGCGTGTGGGCTCCGCTTACGCAGCAGAGTTGGGCACGATGAAAGTGACGGAGCAAATAGATGCCCTTCAAGCCATGGGGGTCAGCCCTGTCGCTTTCCTCGTCGTGCCCCGCTTGTTAGCGTGCGTGGTCATTACTCCTGTTCTTTGCCTATTAGGCGATGTTGCTGGCGTGATAGGTGGCTATCTCGTCGCTGTCAATGCGGGCGTGCGCGCCAGCATTTACCTTTGGTCCATCCAACATTTCATGGACTTCGGCGACCTGTTCTGGGGGATGGTCAAAACCATTCCCTTCGGGCTTTTGGTTGCCCTTGTCAGTTGCCATCGGGGGATGAAGGTGGAAGGGGGCGCTTTGGGTGTTGGACGCGCTACTACGGAAGCCGTCGTCATCTCTTTCGTCCTCATTTACGCCAGCGACTATCTGCTCTCTGCCATCCTCCCCCGATGAAGACTTCGGAGGTGACAAGCGTTGTCAAAAGTTGCTATCGTGACCGGAGCGGCGCGCGGCATCGGGCGCGCAATAGCGCTGCGACTGGGGGATGAGGGTTACGCCATCGTCGCTGCCGACATCCTAACTGAACAAGCGCAGGAAACTGCCCATTTAGTGCACCAGCAAGGTGGTAAGGCGCTTGCACTTCCTGTAGATGTGCGCGACGAAGTTCAAGTGAAAGCGATGGTGGAGAGAACGGTTGCTGAGTTTGGCGGCGTAGATGTATTGGTCAACAACGCAGGCATCGTCTGGCGCGCCCATCTGGTGGAGACATCGGCGGCTGACTTTGACTTTGTTATCGGCGTGAACTTAAAAGGGGCGTTTCTGTGCATGAAGCATGTGGCACCCGTCATGCGGGAGCGCGGAGGAGGCGTGATTGTCAACATTGCCTCCCTACACGCTTTTGCCACCCTCCCGAACCTCGCTGTTTATGCTGCTTCCAAAGCAGGACTGGTTGGCTTAACGCGAGCCGCTGCTTTGGACTTGGGTCCGTGGAACATTCGCGTGGTCGCCATTTGCCCTGGCGCTGTGGATACACCTATGCTCCGCGATAAACCAACGGAGGCAGAAAACTTGGCAGCAGCGAAGCGTTGGCAAAAAGCCTCCCCCATCGGTCTGCTATTGCAGCCAGAAGATATTGCCAACATGGTGGCATGGGTTGTCAGCGAGCAGGCGCGAGGCTTAACAGGTGTGGCTCTGCCTTTGGATGCAGGTGTTTCTGCCGACCTTCATGTGCGGCAAATCCCCGTTGACGATTAAGGATGGACACGGCGCGTTGTGTTCCTTCAAGTTCTTCCTTACAAGTCCTGCTCTCCAGCAGGAGCAGAAAAGCGCTGCACTATCCTGTCTGCAAGGATGCTAAGCACCAAAAGTCCCATCATTCCCACTAAGACCCACAACCGCGTTCGTCGCGGGAGGTCGGAGAAGGGTTCAACGAGGGCAGTGAGGGGGAGGGCTGTAGCAAACCCAGCGTAAAGGGTTGGAGAACTTCCCAAAGAACGCAAAAGTCCTGCTGCGATAGCACCACCCAAATAGCCGGCGACGGTCTTGACACCCCACACTCCTCCCAGAGCAACAGGAATGACGGCTGCCCAAAAACCTGTCAAGAGACTGCGAGAGAACCGTTGGGCTTGCTCTTCCCACCATGCCAATAGCGTGGGCACTATCGCTCCCAGCAGGAAGCCAACAAAGGTGTAGTGAGTGTAAAGGTCTGCCCGAGGTGTTCGGAGCGGGTAAGTTTCTGCAAAGAAGCGGAAGAAGGCAAAAGCGCTCACCACGCCAGCGCCTTGCCAAAGAGGAGAGTTCTCCTCCCGCTGCCCAATTGCCAACCATGTCAAAGTCACTGCCATCAAAGCCGCCCCATAGCCTCGGAGCAACTGCCATTGACCAGCGGCAGGGAAGACAGCAAAAGAAAAGACCAAAAGCCCCACCCAAAGCAGCCCCAACCATTCTCGGTGGAGGGACGCGTCAACTTCATGAGCAATGAAGGCAGAAAAGCAAACCAACAGCGTCACGAGCACGAAGCGTCCTTCGCCACACCAATACCCGATCCCCGCTGCTCCTGCCAGCAACAGAAGAGCGGAGAGGAAGAGGGCAAACCTTCCCTTGACAGAATCTCGCCAGTATTGGGCAGCAGCGCTCACTGCACCGACCCCAAGCCAACCTGCAAGAGCAAGGAACAGCGGTAGCGATTGCCACCAGCGTTTATCAAGACCCATCGTCGGCTCGTGCCATCGCGCTAAGGCAACGCCGGCAACAAGGCTGATAACAGGCATAGCATAGGGAAGCCAAATCTTGCCCAAGCAAAACCATGCAAGGACGGCTTGAACAAAAAGACCTATCAAGGAAGGGAAGGGGTTGCCGGGAAAAACGAGGAGCGGTGCGAGGAAAGGTGCAAGAAGGCAGAGGAAAGCAAGCCATCCATGCCCGCGCCAGAGAGTTAGCAACAGGCTCACCATCGTTCCTACAACGCCACAAAGCACACCAATGCCGAAGGCTTCCCCTCGTTGAAAAGGAGATGTAGTGGGAAGTGTGCTCAAAGCGATGAAGAGGGACAAAAGCAAAGTTGTCAAGGCACGAAGCAGAAGGGCGGAAGTTTCTGTCTCTCTTGGTGCTCGCCGCCAGAGCCATCCCACGCCCACCCCGATTACAACTGCAGCGCCAAACAACGCCCAAAAGAGGAAACGATGGATTTGCTCGTCCACACCTATCACCCCTATTGCCTTGCTAACTTACCCTCGCACAATTTTGCCATCCGACGTGAGCGGAAGGACGCAGCAAGTGTTGACAACGCCTTGAAGGCTGCTAAACTTGATGCAGCCGCACGCAGATGGGAGGCGATTGGGATGTCGGTGGTATTGCGTCGGCACTGTTTTTGGTTGTTGGTTGCTGTCTTGTGCAGCGGCGTTTTTATCGCTACCGCGCAACCACGCCGCACTTTAGAAGTGCAGTTAGCCGGCGTTCGTTTAGGCGCGCCTGTGATTGACAAAGACGAAGCAGGCAATCTCAAGCCCACCTGTCTCCTCCGAGTCTGGGGGCTGCCCGATTTCATCATTACCCCCGGAATGCTCCCTGTTCAGCCAGGCATGATGCCTGGAGCGCCAGGGATGCCAATGGGTCCAATGATGCCAGGCGGACCGGGTGCCCCGATGGGGATGGGAAGTGGATTCGGTGGGCAGCCAGGGGTCGGTGCCCCGATCATGCGACCAGGGATGGCAGGACCTGGTGGACCACCAGCAGGTATGCCTTACGGTGGACCGCCTATGCTCGGGGGAGAAATGCCCGGCGGACCCATGATGCCTGGCATGGGAGCAACAGGAACCACTCCCGCCGTTCCCGTTGAACTGGCATGGGCAGTTCCCGTTTTCATCCCGCCCCAACAAAATCAGCGCCTTTGGCTCTACCGCCGCAATGGCGCGGCATTGAGTTTCTTGGAGCAAGATGGTGTGGTGATTGCCATTGCTGTAGCAGGTCACCACTTCCCCTATGCCCGCACCGCCTTGGGTGATCCCTTCCGCTCCATCCAATTAGGTGACGATTTGCAACGGGTGTTGCTCCGCTATGGCGCGCCTGACTCAGCGCTGTTGGTGGGACAAATGCAACCCATCCCCCCTACCGCTGTCGGTATCCATTCTATGGTTTCCCTTCGCTACACGGAGCGCAGCAACATTGAGTTCCTCGTGGTGAACAACAAGGTCGTGCGCATTTTCATCTTCTTGCCCGATCGCTTGCCGTTGCGGTGACTGATCACCTTCGGGGGTGAGAAGCAATGGTGTGCAGGAAAACTTTTGCCCTAAGGTGGCTGTTGACCTTGACGGTGCTGTTGGTCGGCACCGCTGCGTTAACGCAATCGCTAAAGGGCATGGAAGAGCAGTTAGCCGGTGTGCGCTTGGGAGCACTCTTCATTGACTACGATGAGCAAGGACGATTGAAACCGACTTGCCTGTTGGCTATTTACGGGATGCCTGATTACATCGTCGGACGGGGAACTGCTCCTCAGCCAGGGATGCCTGGAATGCCAGGCATGCCAGGAATGCCCGGAGTGCCGATGGGTCCGATGATGCCTGGTGGACCGGGGGCACCGATGGGGATGGGAAGCGGGTTCGGAGGTCAACCGACGCTCCCTGGGGTTATGGCAGGAATGGCAGGGTTAGGACAGTTGGCAGGGGCGCCAGTGGCTCGCCCAGGAATGCCATCCATCCCTGGCGGTCCCATGATGCCTGGCGGACCAATGATGCCTGGTGGGCCAATGATGGCAGGAGAAGCAGAGGCTATGGGTGCCTTCCCCGGTGCAGGACCAATGATGCCCGGAGCCGCAGGAGCAGCAGCACCTACCTTCCCGCGCCCAGAGGAACTTTCATGGGCTATTCCGCCTTTTGTCCAACCAGATGCAAACGAGATTTACTTCGTCTATCGGCGCCCAGGGGCTCATATCAACTTTTTGATGGAACTGCGGGGGGAAAGGGACCGCAATGTCTTCCGGGTCGCAGCCATCACTGTTGCGGGGCGCCGCTACGATGGAGCCCGCACGGCAAAAGGCGACCCCTTCAAAGCCGTCAAGTTGGGCGACGATTTGCAACGGGTGTTAGTGCGTTACGGACAACCCGACGAAATCGTTTACTACAACCCGTTCACACTACAGGTGGAGAATCGCCCGTCCCGCAACATGATTTTGCGCTACCACCGCAGCAGCAATGTAGAGTTTACCCTTTTGGACAACAAAGTCGTGCGCATCTTCATCTTCCTGCCTGGGCAAGTGACCTTGACACGATAAAATTGGGGAGGCGGCTTCTGTCCGATGCCGGACACCAATCTTGTCCGCCTCATCCGCGAGCAGGCAAATATCGTGGAGGTGGTGAGCGCTTATGTTCGGCTCCTGCCGGCAGGAAGAAATTACAAAGCCCTTTGTCCGTTCCACCAAGAGAAAACCCCTTCCTTTTATGTCAGCCCTGAAAAAGGGCTCTGGCACTGCTTTGGTTGCGGGGCGGGGGGCGATGTGATTGATTTCGTGCAGCGCATTGAGGGACTAACTTTTCCCGAAGCCGTCGCAAAGTTAGCACGGCAATTGGGTATCCGCTGGCAACCGTCCCCTACTCTCCGCCGGGAGGAGTGGATGCGGGAGCGACTGCTGCAGGTGAACCAGTGGGCAATGGAGTTTTTTGAGCGCGCTTTGTGGGCATCCGAGGTGGGTGAGAAGGCGCGCCAATATCTCTTCCAGCGGCAAGTCAGTCCCACAACTGCTCGGTTGTTCCGACTGGGTTATGCTCCCCCTGCTTGGGATGTCCTGACCAAGGCTGCTATAGAAGCAGGCTTTGAAGTGAACGAATTGCTGCAAGCGGGGTTGGTTCAACGGGGGCGAGGTTATAGCGAAGTCTATGACCGCTTTCGCGACCGTCTGATGTTCCCCATTTTCAACCCCCAAGGAGAGCCTATCGGTTTTGGTGGACGCGTGTTGGGAGATGGGCAGCCAAAATACCTCAACACCCCTGAAACGCCCCTTTTCCAAAAGCGCAAAGTTCTCTATGCCCTTCACCTCGCCCGCCAAGCCATACGCGAACGGGGCGAAGCCATTCTGGTGGAAGGTTACATGGACGCTATCGCCCTTCACCAAGCCGGGTTTACCAACACAGTTGCCACGATGGGCACGGCGTTGAATGTGGATACCCTTCAAACCTTGAAGCGCTACACTAACCGTGTCGTCATCGCTTATGACCGCGATTCAGCGGGTTTGAACGCGGTGCTGCGAAGTGCTGATCTCTTTCGGCAACACGGGATGGAAGTTAGGTTCGTGAATTTGCCGGAAGGGAGCGACCCAGACAGTTTTGTCCGCCAAAACGGTGCAGCGGCTTTTCGTTCCCTCTTGGAGCAGGCGGAATCGTTAACAAAGTTTCGCGTTCGTTGGTTGGTGCAGCGCTACCCCGATGCCACCACCGAAGGGCTCTCAGCGGCTGTCCGATTTTTAGCCACTTTGTCGGACCCTATTGAGCAAAAAGGCTGCTTGCAACTTTTGGCAGAGGAGTGGAGTAAAGGGCAACCAGAACGAATGAGCGATTTAGAACAAGCCCTTTACCGCTCCCTTCTCCATCACCTGCGGCAGCAACCCCGTTCTTCTGTCCGTTCCTCTGTTGACCCCATCGCTGCCTCCCTCACGAGGGGGACGACCATCCCGCCCGGGATTTTGCAGGCGGAGCAGGAACTGATGGCGGCGATGGTGCAAAGTGAAGAGATGGCGCGCCGCATCCTTTCCATGATGGCTCCAGACGAGTTCCTTCTCTCCCAACACCAAGAGTTGGCGCGCTTGGTGAAGGCGTGTTTGGACGAAGGCAGTTTTGAAGACTTACCTAACCTCATTGCTGAACTGGGAGAGGAAGCGTTGCGCCAAACTTTTAGCGGTCTCTTATTGCGCGATTTGTCATGGGCTAATGCCCGCAACGCCTTGGAAGACCGAGTGAACCGTTTGAAGCGCTTTCGGTTGGAACAAGCCGTCCGCCACCAACGAGCGGAGTTGTTGCAAAAATTGTCAACAGGACATTTATCGCCTGACGACCCAACATGGAGAGTATGGCAGGAAACGCTGAGGAAACTTAAACTGGGCACAAGGTAGGTGTTTGTCATGTCGCTGCCATCTAACGCATGGCAATTTCCAGAACTTCAGGAACTATGGGCAGCGGCTCAAGAAACGAAGGCAGTCTTTCTCACGGAAGTGCGCACCGTCGCGGAAGCGATAGGCACCCCTCTGGAAGAATTGGTGGAATGGCTTTCGGAAGAAGGCATCACCGTCCTCGCTGACGAAGACGAAGTGGAGGAAGCAACAGACTTTGTCTCCGAAGGAGCGATAGAGGACGAATCAGGCAAGTGGGCGGAGGAGGCAGAAGAAGTAACAACAGCACTGAAGGAGGAAACGGATGCTGAATTGGTCAACCCACTGCAAGTGCTCTTCCGTTCTTTGAAATGGACACGCATGTTGACTCCTGAAGAGGAAGCCCACCTCTTTCAACGAATGCAGCAGGGCGACCAGAAAGCGCGGGAGCAACTGATTGAAGCGCACATACGGTTGGTATTGAGCATCGCTGCACAGTTTACCAAAAAGTCCATTGTGCCCATAGAAGACTTGGTGCAGGAAGGATGTTTGGGGCTTATTCGGGCAGTGGACAGATTTGATTGGCGGCGGGGAGTTCGGTTCAGCACCTACGCCGTTTGGTGGATTCGGCAATACATCGTCCGTGCCATTGCCGAACATATGCGGTTTATCCACCTGCCTTTCCACTTGGTAGAGACACTGGGGCAAATAGTCGTTACCTCCCAACGGTTAGCGCAGGAGTTGGGGCGCCAACCTTCCACGCAGGAAGTGGCGGAGGCGGTGGGCATTAGTCCTGAGCAAGTGGATGAACTGATGACTTTCCTCTCCCCGCCCCTTTCCTTGGACACCCCTGTGGACGAAGAAGAGGACTTGGTGCTGGAAGACATTGTTCCTGACCCCAATGTTGTCTCGCCCGAAGATGAGTTCTGGCGCTCTTACGCCCGCGAACGCTTGCGCAGCATTCTTGCTCGGTGCCTAACCGAACGGGAGTGGGAAGTG
>FWWM01009474.1_pt1 | contig 17917 bp, 18 predicted proteins | sample 2228351 | NCBI WGS metagenome assembly FWWM01 (sample SAMEA103939774, study PRJEB20133) | metagenome | reverse complement strand
CCTTCGCCAGCACTGTTGCCAAAGCCAGTTGCACCCTGGAAGATGCGGTAGAAAATATTGATATCGGCGGCCCGACTATGGTGCGTGCTGCAGCCAAAAACCACGCTGATGTGACTATTGTGGTGAATGCTGCTGATTACAACAAAGTACTGGCTGAAATGGCGGCCAATAATGGCGCCACCACCCATGCCACCCGTTTTAGCCTGGCGATTAGCGCTTTTGAACATACAGCGCAGTACGACGGTATGATTGCCAACTATTTTGGCGCTATGCTGCCGGCCTATGACACAGTAGACGCTCAGCCAAGCAAGTTTCCGCGTACTTTTAACAGCCAGTTTGTGAAAAAGCAGGATTTACGTTATGGCGAAAACAGCCATCAGCAAGCTGCTTTTTATGTCGAGCACAATATTCAGGAAGCCTCAGTTGCCAGCGCCACTCAGCTGCAAGGCAAAGAGCTGTCTTACAACAATATCGCTGACACAGACGCAGCCCTTGAGTGTGTCAAAGAATTTGCTGAACCTGCCTGTGTTATCGTCAAACACGCCAATCCTTGTGGTGTGGCTATTGGCAACGACATCCTTAGCGCTTACAACCGCGCTTATCAGACAGATCCAACCTCAGCCTTTGGCGGCATTATTGCTTTTAACCGTGAGTTAGATGCAGTGACAGCTGAAGCTATTGTCAGCCGTCAGTTTGTGGAAGTGATTATTGCGCCCACAGCAACCAGTGAAGCTGCTGAAATCATCGCGAAAAAACCAAATGTACGTTTATTGGTCTGTGGTCAGTGGTCTGATAAAACTACAGGTTTTGATATTAAACGTGTCAACGGTGGTGTATTGGTGCAAGACCGCGACCAGAAGATGGTTGGTTTAGACGACTTAAAAGTCGTGTCCAAGCGTCAGCCAAGTGCAGATGAACTGCGTGATTTGTTGTTCTGCTGGAAGGTAGCCAAGTACGTGAAATCCAACGCTATTGTGTATGCCAAAGACTCAATGACCATTGGTGTTGGTGCAGGTCAGATGAGCCGTGTGTACAGCGCAAAAATTGCCGGTATTAAAGCTGCTGATGAAAACCTGGAAGTCAAAGGTTCAGTGATGGCTTCTGATGCGTTTTTCCCGTTCCGCGATGGCATTGACGCTGCTGCTGCTGCCGGCATTAAAGCCGTGATCCAGCCAGGTGGTTCTATGCGCGACGCAGAAGTGATTGCAGCAGCAGATGAACATGATATTGCCATGGTATTTACCGGTGTACGTCATTTCCGTCATTAATCCTTTCGTGACCAGTCATTGAATATGAATGACGACAAAACGGCAGCTGTGGCTGCCGTTTTTTTTGCTGCTGATCTGTGTTTTTAATGCCAGGTTATTGGCTGGTGATGTGCTGTGATACACAATCTTGCTGCAATGAACTCAGGACAACAAAGATGCGACAACCCCAAATACAGCCCGAGTTTCCGCTGCTCCTCAGTTATCAGGGACAACAGGAAGCGGAACTGATTATGGATAAGCAAATACTGGAACAGCTGCTGCAACAACCATTGCATCTGCTGCCAGATACAGACCGTTTGATTGATAGTGTGGGTCGGGTGTACCGGCTGGATGCAGAGTATCAGCTTTATGCAAGCGATGAGCAGCTTGATTTATCAGAGGTTATCAGTTTGATCCAACAACATTTTTTTGCTTTGGCACAAAGTTGTGTTGTAAAAATACAGGCAACGGATATTCGCTCCGCCTTGTTACTACTGGCAGGATCGGATTGAGCTAACCAACCAAGGAACGTTATGAAACAAAAGTTAGGGTATCTACTCAGTGCACTTGGCCTGAGTGCTTTTTATCAATTGCTGCTGATGTTCACTGTGGGTTATACCCTTGCCGCCCAAAAACCGGATTGGTGGCCTGTTGGTCTTGTTGCTTCAACGGATGGTTTATTCGCCTGGATGCATCTGGCCCATGGTTTTGGTGTGTTATTGGCAGCTTTGGTGATTGCTTGGTTGATTCAGCGCTTTTTCCGACCCAACTGGCTGAGTTTAAGTTGTTGCTCAACTTTGTTGCCATTGATTTTTATGACCCCACCCTTTGGGCAGGAGCATTATTTACAGTCCGGTTTATTGTGGTCCGGTTTACTGGATACCGCTAAATTTTTGTTATTACCGCCTTTTTGCTGCTGGGTCATGGTTAAACGCCAGCAGCTTTATGGCAGCAACTGAATTCGTGGTTTAAGCAATAGCTGTATTGGTGGGCTCTGGTAACGCCTTCACACCAATACGGCTGATTTCAGCCCCCTGTAATTCGGCCACTGTCCACAGCATCCCCGACCAATTGACCGTATCACCGACCACCAGCTTACCGCCGTGTTTGCGCGCGATAAATTCGTTGAGCAGCACGCAGTCACCACACTCACTCAAATCCAGACTATAGAACATGGCTAAATCATCCAGCCTGGCTGAGCCATCGAGCATAAAGTCGCCAAAAAACTCAAAGTCGAAGTTGCGTTGTGGCGTTTCACTGAACATGCGGCCAAGCACAGGCAAATCGGCATCGTGCCCCATAATACAAAGTACATCACCGGCCATCAGTTTAGAGCTGCCCGAAGGGTGCAGCAGCATATTGTCGCGAAACAGCGCCACAATACGGGTGTTGTCGGGCATATTTAAGCTGCGCAGTTCATGACCGATACACCATTTTTCTTCATTGAGTTTGTAGACAAAAAGTTCCCACTGGCTAGCCAGCGTAATTTCAATACCTGCCCTGGACATAGGCGTGGGCATAGCCGGCACCACCACTTTGGCTTTACGTGCGGCAAACCCCAGGGTAGTGCCCTGCAGTAATAACGACACCAGCACAATAAAAAACGCCACATTAAAAAACAGCTGGGCGTTGGGCAAACCTGCCATCAGCGGGAATACCGCTAAGATCACCGGTACCGCCCCCCGCAAACCAACCCAGGAAATAAAAGTACGTTCTTTTAAGCTAAAACCGCGAAACGGTAATAAACCAATAAACACCGAGAGTGGCCTGGCGAATAAAATCATCCAAAGCGACAACAACAAGGCAGGCACAGCAATTGGCAATAACTCGCTGGGTGTCAGCAATAAACCCAGTACCAGGAACATGCCAATCTGACTGAGCCAGGCGAGGCCGTCGAACATATGCAAAATACCGTGTCTGTTGCGGATAGGTTTATTGCCAAGCACCAAACCGCAGACATAGACAGTAAGAATACCGCTGCCGCCAATGGCAGCGGATAAGGCATACAGAATAATACCGCCGCTAACAGCTAAAAGCGGATATAACCCATCGGCAATATGCATGCGGTTAATCAGATTTAACAACAACCAGCCACCGGCCAGCCCCAGTAAAATACCAAGGCCAAACTGCTGTACCAGACTCACCAGCACAGTCCATTCAAAGCTGGTTTGACCGTTGACCAGCATTGCAATCAGCGTCACAGTTAAAAACATCGCCATCGGGTCATTGCTGCCCGATTCAATTTCAAGTGTTGCACCAACCCGTTCGTTTAAACCTTTGCCGTTTAACAGGTTAAATACCACGGCTGCGTCGGTAGAACCGACGATAGCGCCAATCAGCAGCCCCTCGAGCAGTTCTAAATTAAATAACCAGGCCGCGGCAATACCTGTTAAGCCCGCTGTGAGCACCACTCCAAATGTGGCTAAAGATAATGAAGGCCAGAGGGCAACACGGAAACTGCGCGCATTGGTACGCATACCACCGTCGAGCAAAATCACCGCCAGCGCCAGGTTACTCACCAGATAGGCCAGGCTGTAATCATCAAATTTAATACCGCCAGGGCCGTCGACACCGGCAATCATGCCTACCGATAAAAAAATCACCAGAATAGGCACACCAATTTTGCTGGCCACCGAACTCACCATAATGCTGGCCGCGACCAGAATTGCGCCAATCAGCAACATCTGATTGATGGTAACAGCATCCAATATAAACCTCCGGCAACAAACAAGGTGGAACGAGCGTTTATTCTAAAATAGTGACGAATAATGCCAAATTCAATCAAAAACTACCAAAGCGTAACTAAAATTAATATTTCCCTTTTAAAACATAATCTTAAAAATAAATAAAAAAGAAAAAATTAATAAAAACATCATACAAAAACCAACTTAATCTAAAGTGAGTTTGGTTTAGCATTGATTTTTAAGCCAGTTTGAAAAATTCTGCTATTAACTGTCTAAATTGCAGATCACGCGACAACAGCAATCAAGCTTGCTCCAGCTTGTAGCGCAGTAACCACAAGCATTTGCCACAGCTTGCAACCGCATTACCCACAACAGCAGTCGCTGTGTAAAAAACACCCACCAGACAAAATTCAGCTGTACTTTTACAGCTGAGCCGATATAATACGCGCCGCTCTTTTGACTGTTCTTTATACAATAAGGTAATCCTATGCACCCGATGTTAAACATCGCTGTTCGTGCTGCGCGTAGCGCAGGCAATATTATCGCCCGGGCCTGTGGTCAACTGGACATGGTTCAGACCACTCAAAAAGGTACCAATGACTTTGTCACCAACGTAGATAAAGAAGCCGAACAGGCCATAGTGCAGATTTTGCGTAAGTCCTACCCTGACCACGATATCATCGCGGAAGAAGGTGGTGAATACAGCAACAACAATAGTGATTACCAGTGGATCATCGACCCGCTCGATGGCACCGCCAACTTTATCAAAGGCATTCCTCATTTTGCAGTTTCCATTGCTTTGCGTTACCGCGGCAAGCTGGAACAGGCCGTTATTTTTGACCCGCTGCGTGGTGAAGTATTTACCGCCAGCCGTGGTGCCGGTGCTCAGCTCAATGGTCGTCGTATCCGTGTCAGCAATGCCACTGATTTAGGCGGTACTATTCTGGCGACAGGTTTTCCGTTTAAGCACAAACATCATTTAGACGCTTATACCGAAACCTTTAAAACCTTTTTTACCACAGCAGCAGATGTACGCCGTACCGGCTCAGCCGCTCTGGATCTGGCTTATGTTGCAGCCGGTCGTTTAGACGGTTTCTGGGAAATTGGCTTAAAGCCATGGGACACAGCTGCAGGCGAATTACTGGTGCGTGAAGCCGGTGGTCTGGTCAGCGATTTTGTCGGTGGCAATAACCAAATGAAAAGCGGCAATATTGTGGCAGGTAACCCTAAAGTGCTGGCTGCGATGCTTAAAGGCATGCGTCCGCATCTGACCGACTCTTTAATGAAATAATCCTCTGTTTTTTATGTAAAAAGCCCCGCAATTGCGGGGCTTTTTGTTGCCGTATTTGCGAGCCTAAGTTTTAACTGATCTGGATCTTGCGGCTTTGCTGCTCGGGCTCAGCTTTTTTCGGTGCTTTAATCGACAAAATGCCGTCGGTAAAACTGGCGCTGATATCGGATTCATGCACCGTATTGCCCACAGTAAAACTGCGCTGAATACGGCCATAACGGCGCTCCTGCCGGATAATTTTGCCATCTTTTTCTTCTTTATCTTCCTGCTTTACTTCTGCTTCCAGCGTCAACACGCCCTGCTGCAGGCTGATATGAATATCTTCTTTTTTTACACCCGGCAGCTCAGCGCTGATCAGGTAATGGTCTTTGTTGTCCTTAATATCTACCTTCGGCGCAAAAAACTGATTTTGCTCAGATTTCCAGGCCGTTGGCGCAAAAAAGTTATCAAACAGCGAATCAAGATCAGGAAAATTACGCGGGATCAGGCTCATACGTTGCTCCTTTTTCAACTAAATTTCAGCATGGTGACTTACAGCAAAAAAAGTGTAGCCAAGCCAACAACAGCAGCTTTAATACAGATCAAATTTTTGGATGTTTTTTAGTCAGAGATTCAATCAGCATGCAGAGCAGTGCATCGTGGCGGGTAGCAAAGTTGCCGGCAGCAAAGTGCCGGCAACCGCTTTTATCAGAACACAAAATCCAGGGCTACACTAAACAGCCTGGCGTCATTGTGATAACTAAAGTCGTACCAGGGCAGACGATCGCCACTATCCTGAAAGTCGTCATACTGCACTTTTAAACTGGCATTCGGATGGAAGTTATATTTAAGCCCGACTGTAACCATGCGGTGCTCTTCCGCCTCCCCGGTGCCAAATCCCTGATAATCCTCAGTGATTTTTAACAACGCCTGAGACATGCCAATATAGGGCTGCCACACATCATGGTTGTAGATGGCGGTCAGCAGGTAGGTTGGAAAACGCGAGCCATAACCGTCGTCGTACATCACGTAGTTGTAGTCAAACAACAGCGTGACATGGGTGAAATTAAAGGAGCCACTGGCACCAAAAAAGTCGAGGTCAAACTCAGTTAAAGGTGAAGCACCGGAGCGAATAGGCGTACCATCCGGATTTGTGCGCCTTTCCACCACCTGATCCGTCACGCCGTCACCATCAAGATCAAGTTCATCAAAGAACATCACGTCGGCGAAGGTTTCATAAAAGGTGCGAAAATAAGATAAACGCAAATCTATCCAGTCGTTGCTGGCTGCCAGATTGGCGCCCATAATTTTGCTCCAGGTCACATCAGCGGTACCGGCAATATAGGTGCCTTCAGGCGGAAAATAATAACCGCCCCTGTTGCGCCAGAAATCATGGGATTTAATGTTTTTCTGGGTTTCATGGCCAACAAAACCACTCAGGCTGAAATTCCAGTCTTCTACCATAAAGTCTTTCACCAGCGTGGCACCGTTAAACTGGGTAATTTCCCACCAGTATAAATTGGCTGGTGGACGCACCCAGGGGTAAGCAAAGCCCACTTCCATATACTCAGAAAAATAATACATCGGCAAATTACGCCGGCCGAGCATCAGGTATAAATCATCGGAAAAACGGTAGGTGGCATAAAGCCAGTCGATGTCCGGTGAAAAATCATCAGCCCCTTTAGCCACCAATTGGGCGGTAAAAGTCAGATTTTCCATCACATCCATGCGCGCCTGCAGCGCTATCATCGACTCAGGTTCCATCGACCATCCGATCTGGTAAAAGGCATAATCATAAAAATCCACCGGGAATTCTACTTCACCTGTTGGATCCGGGTCACCGCCTATGGTTTTGCCAACCACCAGCGAGCCATAACCGCTCCACTGAATATCAGCAACCGCAGCTCCCGTGGTGCAAAGCAGCACCAGCACAGCACCAAGCCATGTTTTCATAACAGTTCCTCGCTAAGTAAGTAGCGACTAATAGGTAGCAACAACTTTGACTGCAGCAGTGACTTTACTGGCGTCAACAAAACCTATAGTGGCGGGATTGTCAGACACCAGCTGGATCATTTCATCGCTACTGACTTCACGGGGTGGCGTGCCTTTGCCGGTAAAGGTCAGTTTTGACCAATAAGCTTTCAGCTGAGCATCGGTTTTACTCAACACCTTGGTATTAAATTCAGAGCGGCTGGCTTCTGATTCCATCACAACCAGCGGGATCGCTTGTTTACCGTCGCTAAAACTGCGTTGTTTACCGAGAAACAAGGCTTTGATGTCTGAGTCTGACACTGCGGCCGCATTATTTGGGTGAACTATCAGGGCTATGTCTGCCTGCGAATAGGCTGAAACGAAAGGGCACAACAAGATAAAACACAAGACTTTTTTCTGCATATGAACCTCTGCACCTGGATTAGAGCATCCTTCGGGAGTTGTTCATTCCTTTGATAAAGCAAAGTCTAGCCGCTATCGGCTGAATTACCAGAGTACTACTAATCCGCCCGGTTTTATCGAGCGCCCAGCGCAGCAAAGTGATGGCGGACAAAACACCAGCCTGGTCTGAGCCAAAGCAGTGCCTTATCAGAGATACAAAAAAACGCTGGGTCAGCAGGCTGCTGACCCGGGAGCATTAATTGGCAGGTTTTTCCAAAGTTAAACCTTGAGCCACCCAGGCACTGTAGCCACCGGCCAGGCTCAGCACATGCTGATATCCCATTTGCTGCAGTGCATCTGCTGCCAAAGCAGATCGGTAACCGCCGCCACAATACAGCACCATGGTTTGCTGTTTATCCTGCACCACCTGCTCAATGTCACGTTCGATAATACCTTTACCAAGATGCATAGCCTGCGGCAAATGCCCAGCCTGCCACTCGCGGTCTTCACGCACATCAATCAGCACACAGGGCTGTTGGTGCTGCAAAAATTCCTCAATGGTAATTTCTTTCACCCGGCTTTTGGCTGCGTTGACCAGTGCCAGAAAACCAGGACTATGTTGTTTACTCATCGCATATTCCTTTTAGCGTAAAAAAAAGCCAGTCAAATGACTGGCTTATTTTGTTATAAAGCAGAGGTGCCTTCACCTTCTTTTTCAATCACTGTCGGCAGTAAGTCTTCACGGCTTGCTCCGAGGATCACAGCAATAGAACTTGCCATGTAGATTGAAGAATAAGTACCAATGGCGATACCAAACAGCAGTGCCGTGGCAAAACCGTGGATCATGGCACCGCCCATAAAAAACAGCACAATCAAGGTTAATGCCGTGGTGAAAGACGTCATGGTGGTACGGCTCAGTGTTGAAGTGATTGCTTCGTTCACTGTTTCTTCCACTGTGGCATCGCGTAATTTACGGAACATTTCGCGGATACGGTCAAACACAACGATGGTATCGTTAATGGAATAACCAATCAGCGCCAGAATAGCCGCCAGTACCGTCAGATCAAATTCCAGCTGGAATACTGAAAACAGGCCCAGGGTAATGATCACGTCATGCAGTAAAGACGCAACAGCGCCCACTGAATAACGCCATTCAAAACGCGCAGCTACGTAAATCAGAATCCCCACCAGCGCAGCCAGAATGGCCAGGAAACCGTCTTCTTTCAGTTCGTCACCGACCGAAGAGCCAACGATATCCACTTTACGCACTGTCACTGGTGTTTCTGCCACTGTATTAATGGCAGTCAGAATTTGCTCACCAATGGTCTTTTGCTCCACCCCTTCACGAGGGGCAATGCGGATCATCACTTCCTGACTGGTGCCAAAATACTGCACCTGCGCATCAGCAAAACCACTGCTGCCAAGCGCGGTACGTACTTTGTTTAAGTCGGCGGCCTGATCAAACTTCACTTCAATCACAGTACCACCGGTAAAATCCAGCCCAAGATTTAAACCCTGAGTAAACAAACTGACCAAAGAACCAATCACCAGAAAGGTTGAAAATACTAAAGCCGGCCACTTTAATTTCATAAAGTTCAGCGCGGTTTTAAAATTAAATAGTCTCATCGCTGACTCCTTAAACCGGCAGACTGGTGCCGCGACGCTGGCCCCAGATCATATTCACAATTAACCGGCTCACCACCACAGCAGTGAAAATTGAGGTGACAATACCCAGTGCCAGTGTCACGGCAAAACCTTTGACCGGACCAGTACCAATACCAAACAGTATTAAAGCCACCAACAATGTGGTGATGTTGGAGTCGGCAATAGTGGCAAAAGCACGGTTATAACCTTCATGAATGGCATGCACTGCAGAACGACCTTCGGCCAGTTCTTCGCGGATCCGCTCAAAGATCAGTACGTTGGCGTCAACCGCCATACCGACGGTCAGCACAATACCGGCCATACCAGGCAGGGTTAAAGTGGCGCCAGGGATCATTGACATCACGCCAATCAGCAGCACTAAGTTGGCTGCCAGCGCAATATTGGCCACCACACCAAACCACTTGTAATAAATCACCATAAAGAACAGCACAGACAACATGCCCCACATAATGGCGTTCAGACCCAGATCGATATTTTCCTGACCGAGGCTTGGACCCACAGTGCGTTCCTCCACAATCAGGATTGGGGCAATTAACGCACCGGCGCGTAATAACACCGCCAGGTTTTGAGCTTCACCCGGTGCATCCAAACCAGTAATACGGAAGCTGCGGCCAAGACGCGCCTGAATAGTGGCCACACTCACCACTTCTTCTTTCTTCATCATAATGGTTTTGCCGCTGGCATCTTTTTTATCTGTTGGTTTGTACTCGATAAAAACAGTGGCCATGGCTTTGCCAATGGCATCTTTGGTCAGGTTGGAGAAGGTTGAACCACCTTTGGCGTCCAGATCGATATTGACCTGAGGGCGGCCATTTTCGTCGAAACTGGTGTTGGCACCGACAATATGGTTACCGGTCAGCATGATGCGTTTTTGCAGCACCACAGGGTTGCCATTTCGGTCATTAAATAATTGTGAGCTTGGCGGTACACGGCCGGCCAGCGCACTTTGTACATCGGCAGTTTCATCCACTAAACGGAATTCCAGTGTGGCTGTTGCGCCTAAAATTTCTTTGGCGCGCGCAGTGTCCTGAATACCAGGCAGCTGCACCACAATACGTTCAGCGCCCTGACGCTGCACCAAAGGCTCAGCTACACCAATGGCGTTCACCCTGTTACGGATAATGGTAATGTTCTGTGCAACTGCATCTTCACGTAAGGCTTTGAGGCGTGCTTCGCTGAATGTCACCACCAGACTGCTGTCTTCCGCTTCGGTATAAACCATATCAGCTTCTTTTTTCGACAATACAGCTTTGGCTGCCGCCACATCTTCCGCAGTTCTGAACGCCAGCACCACCCGCTGATTCACCAGATCCGGTGTCACTGAACGATAACGAACCTTGGCTTCACGTAAGTCAGTGCGGTAAATCTGCACTAAATCGTTGACGTTTTTATCCATCGCCGTTTTCATATCCACTTCCATCAGGAAGTGCACACCACCGCGTAAGTCCAGACCCAGCTTCATCGGGGCTGCACCTATGGCATCCAGCCAGGCCGGTGTGGCCGGCGCCATATTCAGTGCGCTCACCACTTCATCACCCAATGCAGCTGCAACAACTTCACGGGCTTTCAGCTGATCTTCGGTATTGTTAAAACGGGCTAAAATCTGGCCTTTATTTAACACCACACTTTTAAAACTGATGTTTTCCTTTGTCAGTGCCTGCTCAAGCACAGTCACTTTCTCAGCACTAACTTCGGCACCACGGGTACCGCTGATTTGTAACGACGGATCATTCGGGTAAATATTTGGTAGTGCGTAGATCAAAGCGACCGCAAGCACTACCACAACCGTCAGATACCGCCAGATAGAGTTCTGGTTTAACACGGGTAATTCCTTGTGAAAAAAAGAGCAGCTGTTACAGCGACTTCAGTGTGCCTTTTGGCAACACCGCAGAAATAGCGCCTTTTTGTACAGTCACTTCTGTGGTGTCGTTCAGCGCGATAATGACAAAATCTTTGTCGTCAGCAATTTTGCTGATGCGGCCTACTAAACCGCCGCCAGTCAGCACTTCATCCCCTTTAACCAATGCTGCCATCAGGTTTTTATGCTCTTTTAAACGTTTGGCTTGCGGACGGTAAATCAGGAAATAAAAAATTAAACCAAATGCCACCAGCATAATGATCATGTCTAAACCGCCACCTGGCTGGCCAGCTGGTGCAGTTTGAGCGTAGGCGTTGGAAATAAATAAACTCATGGTTGTCCCCTTAATTTAAAAAACTCAAATTTTTATGCTTGTACTGTTGCCGGTAAAGGAGGCAGCACATCCAGTGCCGGTACTTCCTGCCCACGTTTTTGGTAAAAGTCGGCCACAAAGGCATCCAGCTTACCTGCAGCTATTGCATCCCGTAAACCTTGCATCAGAATTTGGTAATGCCGCAGGTTGTGGATGGTATTGAGCCGTGCTCCGAGAATTTCGTTGCAACGGTCCAGATGATGTAGATATGACCGAGTGTAATTTTTACAAGTGTAACAGTCACATTCTGCGTCCAGTGGCGTTACGTCGTCTTTGTATTTGGCGTTACGGATCTTCACCACACCAGTTTGCACAAACAAATGACCGTTGCGGGCATTACGGGTTGGCATCACACAGTCGAACATATCAATACCACGGCGCACACCTTCAACTAAGTCTTCAGGTTTGCCCACCCCCATCAGATAACGCGGTTTATGCGCCGGCATTTGGTCTGTGGTGTGATTGAGAATTTTGATCATTTCATGCTTAGGTTCACCCACCGACAAACCGCCAATGGCATAACCGTCAAAACCAATCTCTTCCAGACCCTGCAACGACACATCACGCAGGTTCGGATACATGCCGCCCTGAATAATGCCAAAGAGTGCCGAAGGGTTGTCACCATGCGCTTCTTTACTGCGTTTAGCCCAGCGCAGGCTCATTTCCATCGACTTTTTCGCTTGTTTTTCAGTAGCTGGGTACGGCGTACATTCGTCAAAAATCATCACAATGTCAGAGCCAAGCGCAGCCTGCACTTCCATCGATTTTTCCGGTGTTAAAAAGATTTTTTCACCATTGAGCGGAGAGCGGAAAGTCACCCCCTCTTCTTTGATTTTGCGCAGTTCACCCAGGCTAAACACCTGAAAACCACCTGAGTCGGTCAGGATTGGTTTTTGCCACTGCATAAAATCATGCAGGTCACCGTGTTTTTTAATAATGTCGGTGCCAGGGCGCAGCATCAGATGAAATGTATTGCCCAGGCAAATTTGCGCGCCTGTTGCTTCCAGTTCTTCCGGCGTCATGCCTTTGACTGTGCCGTAAGTTCCCACCGGCATAAAGGCCGGAGTTTCCACAACGCCGCGGTCAAATACCATACGGCCACGACGGGCTTTGCCGTCTGTGGTTAATAATTCAAATTTCACAATAACCTCGTATCGCCGGAAAAACAGTCCAGCGCTTGTCAAAAAACCGCCCGATTGTAGCAGAAAGAAATGCCGAACCCTACCCTTGTCACGGCCTTTTGCGCCGCAACAAAAGCAGAGTCAGCAGCAGGATTCAGAGAATAAGCATGGCATCGCCATATGAGTAAAAACGATACTGCTCGTTAATGGCTGTTTGGTAGGCATTCATTACAAATTCACGGGAGCTGAACGCAGATACCAGCATAATCAGCGTAGATTCCGGCAGGTGGAAATTGGTGATCAGGCCATCCACCACGGCAAACTGATAACCTGGGTAGATAAAGATCCGGGTGTCCCCGCTGTAGGCTTCCAGCTCTTTGCCGTTATTTTTGGCAATTTGTGCCGCCGACTCCAGCGACCGCACTGAAGTGGTGCCCACAGCAATCACTTTATTGCCCCGCGCTTTACAGGCTTTTACCGCCGCCACCACCTCGTCCGGCACTTCGATATATTCAGCATGCATCTGATGTTCAAGTACGTTATCTACCCGCACAGGCTGAAAGGTGCCAGCGCCAACATGCAGCGTGACAAAAGCAAACTCCACACCTTTGGCTTTCAGTGCTGCCAGCAAAGGTTCATCAAAATGCAAGCCTGCTGTTGGCGCAGCCACTGCACCTGGCTTTTGGTTATACACAGTCTGATAACGCTCACGGTCTGCGGCGCTGTCGGGTCTATCGATATAAGGTGGCAGTGGCATATGGCCCAACCGCTCCAGCATGGCAAGCACAGGCTCGCTGCCCGTGACTCTGAGCTCAAACAACTCGCCCTGGCGCTGCAGCATTTCCACTTCAGCATCATTTTCCAGCAGCAACATGGTGCCGGGTTTTGGTGCTTTACTGGCACGGACATGGGCTAAAAAACGCTGTTCGTCCAGCAGTCGCTCTACCAGCACCTCCACTTTACCGCCTGAAGCTTTTTGGCCAAACAGCCGCGCCGGGATCACTCTGGTGTTGTTAAACACCAGCAAGTCACCGGGAGCAATAGCATCAAGGATATCGCTGAATTTATGGTGGGATAATTCTCCGCTCCGTCTGTTTAAACGCAACAACCGGCTGGCTGAACGTTCAGGTTGTGGGAAACGGGCGATCAGCTGCTCAGGCAGCTCAAAACTAAAATCTGTTCTTAACATGGGGTTAGTCCGCTTTACTGACAAACTAAAAAAGGGGCGCCATTGTACTGAGCTTTGCCGCTGAACTCAAACCAACAGTGCCGCAACAACCTGTTGCAAAATCAGGTTCAACATCAAGATAAATAGCTAAATGATTAATTTTTGTTATTTTTATTTTTCGCACAGATAAAGCCTGACTATAATTGCGGCATTGAAAAATACGGCAGGACGCCGAAATAAGGAGCATAAATGGAACTTTGGTTTACGCTGTGGTTATTTGGCTGCAGTTTGTTAATTTTAAGCTGGTATTGTCATCAGCTGGCACTGGAAAAAGGTTACCCGCCCTGGCTCTTTGCTTTACTTGGCCTGGTTCCACTGCTCAACTTCTTTTCATTGTTATTGTTGTATCTGCTGCCAGATAAAAATGCCCATCTGCATCAGGTGTATTTTAGTAAACACCGACAACGTCCCTGAAGCTCAGCCCGTTAAAGCAAAAACCAGCATTATGGTGCTGGTTTTTGTTGTGATGGACAGAGTTTCAGCCGTCAGATCTAACGCACAGCACATTTTTTCTGCAGCACTTCGGCAATCAGTGTAGCCATCATACGGTAACTGCGGGCTTTGGTAGACGTAGGCCGCCAGGCTACACCTATATCGCGGTAAGCACCGGCCGTTGCCGGGCTTTGACTAACCAGTTCAGTGCCATCCAGCAAACCGCTGTTAATGGCCATTTGGGGCATAAAGGTCACGCCCAGTTTGTTGTTTACCATCTGGGTTAAGGTATGCAGACTGGTGGCAAAAAACGGATTCACTTTGCGCGAGTCTTCCAGCTCACAGGCTTTTACCGCATGATTGGTCAGGCAGTGTTCCCGTTCCAGTAAAAAAATACTTTCATCCGGCCACTGGCTGATATCGTTCTGAAAACCTCTGTCCAGCCAGTCTTTATGCAGTACCAGCTTAAATGCATCCTGAGCCAACACTTCAGTGTGCAAAGCGCCGGTTTCATAAGGCAATGCCAACAGCACCATATCCAGCCTACCCTCAGCTAAGGCATGCAGCGAATTATCTGAGGTGTCTTCCCGCAGCAACAGCTGTAATTCCGGATAACGCTCACGGCACAGCGCCATCACTTCACTCAGCACAAAAGGTGCAATGGTTGGGATACAACCCAAGCGGAAAGGGCCAGTCATAGGTTTGCCCTGGTGGCGGGCAAAATCGGTCAGCTCTTCACACTGCTCAATGATATAACGTGCCTGGCGCACCACATCCTCACCCAGCGGGGTAAAAATAAAGGTTTTATGGTCGCGTTCCAACAACTGCGCATTCATCGTCTCTTCCAGATTGGCGATGGCAGCACTTAAGGTAGATTGCCCGATATAACAGGCGTCGGCTGCACGACCAAAATGCTGATGTTCATGTAACGCCAGCAGGTATTGCAGTTGTTTAATACTGGGTAATCGTTTCATCATTAAATCCGTTAAAAAGAAAGATTTTTAGCTGTAATTACGATGAATTGATGCTAGTGGATAAGCGCTAACGCAGCAAGTGAAAATTAAGATTTTGCTAAAGCAAACAAAACTGCAGCAGGCGGCAACACAATGGCAGCACTTTTCAGCAATAAAAAAACCCGCCGCAGCGGGTTTTTATTCTTTTTCAAAAGCTTAGAGCGAACCCATAATACCTTTGATGGCATAGAAGAATACGATGGACAGGAAAGCACCCACTGGTAAAGTGACGACCCACGAAATAAAGATGTTACGGATCACACCTAAATTTAATGCAGCGATACCACGAGCTAAACCTACACCTAATACAGCACCAACCAGGGTCTGAGTGGTGGAAATAGGTAAACCTAAACCAGATGAAATCACCACAGTACTTGCCGCTGCTATTTCAGCCGCAAAACCACGGCTTGGAGTTAAGTGGGTGATATTTTCACCAATGGTCTGAATCACTTTGGCACCCAGAGTCGCCAAACCAATCACAATACCCACAGCACCTAAAGGTAAAATCCACCAATCCAGCGCAACTTTATCCAGTATTTGACCACCAGACTGGATAATACCCACTACCGCAGCCAGAGGGCCAATCGCATTGGCAACGTCATTTGAACCGTGGGCAAAGGCCATACAACAGGCAGTGAAAATCATCAGAATACCAAAGATTTTTTCCACATTGGTAAAGTGCATTTCTTTATCGGCATCCGGATCAATCTTGAGCCGGCTAATGGCAATTTTACCAATCACAGCAACAGTGACTGCGATCGCCAAACATAACCAGATCCCCTCAGCAGTGCTGAATTTAAGACCAACATGTTTCAGACCTTTTGAAACTGTCACATAAGCCATAATAAAAGCGGCAAAAAACATGTAAAAAGGCACATATTTTTTGGCATTGGCCAATGGGTTTTCAGTATCAAAAATCAGTTTTTGTGCACTCATAAAGATCAAATAAGCCAGGATACCTGACAGCACAGGGGTTACCACCCAGCTGCCAACAATACCGCCTACTTCATCCCAGTGCACATATTCCATGCCCACGCCTACTGAGGCAAAACCTATAATGGCACCAACAATAGAGTGAGTGGTCGATACAGGCCAGCCAAAATAAGAAGCCACCAATAACCAGGTGCCGGCAGCCAATAACGACGCTATCATGCCGTACACCAAAAGTTCAGGCACTGGCGCAAAAGCGGCTGCATCAACAATGCCACTGCGGATGGTGGAAGTAACTTCACCACCGGCTAACCAGGCACCGGCAGCTTCAAATACTGCAGCCACAATTAAGGCTTGCTTTAAGGTTAAGGCTTTTGAACCTACTGAAGTACCCATGGCGTTGGCAACATCATTTGCACCTACACCATAAGCCATAAAAAAGCCGAACAAAGCGGCGGCAACCAGCAAATAAAAGCCGTATTGAGACAATAATTCCATGATTTAACTACCCTGAGAATTAACGAGCTAACATGATTTCAAGACGCGAACCCACGCGCAGTGCAGTGTCGGCTAAGTCGCCTACCCACTCCAGCGTGCGGTACAGGAACATCACATCAACTGGATTTAACTCAGTTTCTGCTTTGCGGACAAACTTACGCAGGCTCACTTGCATTTGATCTGTGTCGTGTTCAATCTCGTCGATTTTTTCGACCATCTTGATCACCAGATCCACTTCACGGCCACGGAAACCGGTTTCCAGCAGTTCGTCTAACTCGTTAATAGCATCACAAGCCAACGCCACCGCATCGACACAACGTTGCAGATAAGCGTGAAATTCGGCCTGAATTGGCGCCGGAATTTCCAGCTCACGGCCTAATACCCGGCCTGTGATGTCTTTGGCTTTGTTCGCGATTTTGTCTTGTTGTGACACCAGCTCCAGAATGTCGGTGCGGTCCACAGGCAAAAACAAACCTCGGGGTAAGTGAATACGGATATCCCGTTTTAATTTGTCGGCGTCTTTTTCCAGCGCCACTATCGTCTTCCTGACTTCCGCTGCTTTATCCCAGTCTTTGTTATATACAGCAGCGAAAAATGGTAATAACTGCTCGCTGGCTGTTAATACTTTGCGAATATGCTCTTCGATCGGTTTGATCGGTGATTTAGCAAAAACAGCTAAAAATGCACTTGGCATAAGTGTGCCTCTTGGTTTTTTTAGATGGACGAAAGTCGGCGCGCATTGTACTGCATCAGGTGCTGAATAAAAACGAATTCTGCGCTGAAAATACAAAAGCCAGCCTGAATTTTAGTCAGAACTGGCTGCATTGCCGGTTATTTTTCTGATAGCGCCACAAGGCGCTATCTTTTTGTTTTTTTAACGCCTTGCTGAGCTACAGAGATTATGATCAGCTGCGGGCATTTTGCTCCAGACTATCTTCGTCGCTGTGCCGCACATCTTTGCCTTTAACAAAAGAAATCACGTATTCAGCCACGTTTTTACAGCGATCACCAATACGCTCCAGCGAGCGGGCCGACCAGAGCACATTCATGATTTTTGGAATAGAACGCGGGTCTTCCATCATATAAGTCATCAGCTGACGGGTGATGGCTTCATATTCACGGTCGACTTTTTTATCTTCTTTATATACGGCAAGCGCAGCTTCCACGTCCATCCGGGCAAAAGCGTCCAATACGTCATGTAACATCTGCGCAACATGGCGGCCCA
>FWWM01009473.1_pt1 | contig 17918 bp, 13 predicted proteins | sample 2228351 | NCBI WGS metagenome assembly FWWM01 (sample SAMEA103939774, study PRJEB20133) | metagenome | reverse complement strand
CGCTGCCGAACTCGCGGTCGACGTACTCATCGGCGATGACCGGGATAAACCGCCCCAGGATCGGTACGATCGCCTGGCGGCCAATATACTTACGGTAGCGTGGATCTTCCGGGTGGACCGCGACCGCTGTATCGCCCAGGATGGTTTCAGGGCGGGTGGTGGCTACCGGGATATATTCCTCCTCACCGGTGGATTCATCGGATTCTGGGACGAGCCTGTATTTGAAATAATAGAGAGTCCCTGGCTCTTCAGAATATTCCACCTCCAGATCCGAGACAGCGGTCTTCAAACCCGGCGACCAGTTGATCAGACGAGGACCGCGATAAATCAACCCTTTTTCAAAAAGGCGCACGAAAGCCTCTCGCACCGCGCGGGAGAGCCCTTCATCCAATGTGAACCGTTCACGTTCCCAGTCGCAGGATGCTCCCAGCCGGCGGATCTGCTGGGTGATGATCCCGCCGTATTTCTCCTTCCAGGCCCAGGTGCGGCGTAGGAATTCCTCCCGACCGATCTGCTCGCGCGTCAGCCCTTCGCGCGCCAAAGCTTTCTCCACCTGCAGCTGGGTGGCGATACCCGCATGATCGGTGCCGGGGATCCACAGAGTTGGCACCCCTTTCATGCGGTGATAACGGATCATCAGATCTTCCATCGAAACGAACATGGCATGACCCAGGTGCAACTCCCCAGTGACATTCGGAGGTGGGATGGCGATCACGAAGGGTTTAATCGATGGGTCGAACCCAGGCTGGCGTGGGTCGTTGGAAGGCTTGAAGTACCCTTGTTGCTCCCACCAGGCGTAGATGCGTTTTTCGGTGGAGTGAAAATCATAACTCTTGGGAAGCTCGAATGCTGACATTGTTTATTCCTCAATCTCTGTAGTAATAAAAAACCCTTTCGTCTCTTTGAGGACGAAAGGGAACTTCCGCGGTACCACCTCATTTCGCCGATCTGCGGCGCACTCATCACCCCGACCATCATCAGGGCTTCGCTGTAACGGGCTACCCGTGCCGGTCTACTCTCGGGGTGACTGGCTGGTCATTCAGTGAAGCTGATTGTCAGGTTCGCTCCCGATTTCTTCGGCAGGACTCCAGGCGACCTTCGGTGCATGGCGACTGCGGGGGCTCTCAGCCAGCGGCCACTCCTTCTCTGTCAGCGCCTTCTAACACCTACTCCTCCCAGAGAGAGCAAGGTGAATTTATTAGGATTGTTGCAAAAATTATACTTATTTCGATGCTGCTAGTCAACCAGGGAAGGAATTTTTTAAGATGAGACGGTGGGGGCTTGGGTTTTGGGGAGGGAAAACTAATCCAACCTTATCCTCGGATTGAGCATGGCGTGGAGCAGATCCGCGATCAGGTTCGCCAGCGCATAAGCGACAACCGCCAACATCACGATCGCCTGCATGAGCGGCAAGTCGCGGCGGTCGATGGCAAAAAGCAACAGGCGGCCTAGGCCAGGGTAATTGAACACATTCTCGACGACGACGAGCCCGCTGATCAGCCACCCGAAGCTGATGGCGATCACAGTGATGGTCGGCAGGAGGGCGTTCCGCAGGACATGTCTGAATAGGACCGTCCGGCGTGGCAACCCTTTCAGGTCAGCGGTGCGCACATAAGGTTGCTTGAGCTCCTCGATCACCCCGGCGCGCGTCAGGCGGGCAATGTAAGCCAGCAGGACGAGCGTTGCGGTTACAGCTGGCAGGATCAGCATCGGAAATGATCGCAACCAGCTCGCATCCGGCGGGATCGATGAGTTCGCGGGCAGATAGGGCAATCCGTATTTCCTCAAGGTGGTCGAAAATGCCTGGATCAGAACCAATCCGATCACGAATTCGGGCAGTCCGACCACGGAAAGGGAGGCAACGCTGATCATGTGGTCGATGGGCTGGTTTTCTTTGAGGCCGGCGAGGACGCCCAGGGTGATCGCCAGCGGGATCGCCAGGATCATGGTGAGCAGAGCAAGTCGAAGGGAATTTTCGAGCCGTTCGATCACCATCGGGAAAATCGGCAGATGCGTGCTGAAAGCTGACCCCCAATCACCCGTCAAAAATCCCGAAACCCAGCTGAGATATTGACTGACCGGGGGTTGGTCAAGACCCAGCTCCTCCCGGCAACTTTCCAGGGCTTTTTCGCCGACCTCCCGTCCCAGGATCACCCGACAGACATCACCAGGTAGCCAGCGGGTCAAACTGAACACAAGCAACGAAGTGAATAAAAGAGTTATGAACAGGAAGGCCAGCCGGCGGATAAAATATCTAATCATCTAAGCACCGTCTTTCATCTCGGGCTGGTGGATCTGACTTTGCATAGCCGCCAGCTTTTCGACAGGGATATGGCAGAAAATCCTTTTATCCAGGCTGGGGACTGCCTGCCAGGGCGGGGTTTGCTCTTTGCAGACCTCGCCGAGGAGGCGCGGGCAACGGGTGTGAAAAGGACAGCCACGCGGCCGGCGACGTGGATCGGGAAGTTCTCCTTCCAGATGCAATTTTCTTTCTACAAGCCCTCGATCAGGGACCGGCACAGCTTCCAGCAAGGCTTCTGTATAAGGATGGAAAGGCGGTTGGAAAAGCGAGGCGCTGCTGGAGATCTCCATCAGCTGCCCCAGGTAGATGACCGCGATCTCATCGGCCAGATAAGCGACGATAGCCAGGTCATGCGAGATGAAGAGCAGGCTGTTTTCGCTCACCGTCTGAAGCTCGCTGATGAGATTGAGAACAGCCGCTTGAACAGAGACATCCAGGGCAGAAAGCGGTTCATCATAGATAACCAGCTCCGGATTTGCAGCCAGGGCGCAGGCTATGGCAACCCGCTGGGATTCGCCCCCGCTCAACTGGCGGGGGTATCTGTGTTTATACTCGGGAGACAGCCTGACCGCCTTGAGGAGTTCGTCGACTCGCCGGGTTGCTTCTCCTGGAGAGAGCTGCACCAGCCGCATCAGTGGCCGGAAGAGGATCTCGCCCACGGTCAAGTGTGGATTGAGCGCCTCCGCCGGATTCTGGAAGACCATCTGCATGCTGCGCAGCAGGTTCAGGCTGCGTTGTGAAAGCTTGGGTGGAAGTGGAACGCCAAGCAAGGCGATAGAGCCGCCCGTCGGCTCGATCAGCCCCATCACAGCCCGGGCAAGCGTTGTCTTACCGCTTCCGCTCTCGCCAACCAGTCCAAGCGTGTTGCCACGCCGGAGGGTAAGGCTGACATGCTCGAGTGCTCGCACCCCCTGGTTGGATTTACGAAAGATCAGCTCCGGGAGAGAGGGGCGCATGGGATAGAGAACGCTCAGATCTTCTGTGTTCAGGCATATTTCACCTTCATTATTTAGAGCCTGCCCCAGGTTATTCCCATCGGAGGGGAGTCGCTGGGTCTGAACTTTTTCCTCCCGGATCTCCTCCCACCGATGGCAGCGAGTGCGCCTCTGATCGGCGAGAAGAAAGAGCGATGGCCTGTCCTGGCAAATGTCGATCGCCAGTGGACAGCGCGGTCGGAAGACGCACCCTTCGGGGACTCTGCCGGGTGGAGGGATTTGACCGGGGATTGCGCGCAACGGGTGTCGGTTTTTGTGCTCCCCCAGGCGAGGGATGCTCTCGATCAATCCCCGGGTGTAAGGATGCAAAGGAAGAGAGAATATCTGAGTGGGAGAGCCCTCTTCGACCAGCTCGCCGGCGTAGAGCACACCGACCCGATCGCATATCTGTGCCACCACCCCCAGATTATGGGTGACGTACAGGACACTGGTCTCCCTGTGACGGATAAGCTCCTTGAGCAGATCCAGGATTTCAGCCTGTGTGGTGACATCCAGGCTGGTGGTGGGTTCATCGAGGATCAAGAGCTGCGGCGCGCTGATCAAAGCCATGGCGATCAACACCCGTTGTTGCATGCCGCCGCTGATCTGATGTGGGTAGCTGCTGAATACTCTCTGGGGATCTGCGATCTTCACCTTTTGCAGCCATTCGATGACCGTTGCATGGGCTGTGCGCTTCCCGGAGCCGTTCAGGTGCCGAATGACCTCGGTGATCTGATCCCCTACCCGCATGGAGGGATTCAGCGCAGACTGAGGGTCTTGCGGCACCAGTGCAATGCATCTGCCCCACAACTCCCGCATCTGTGGGCCTGTCAGGCAGGTGAGTTCCCGGCCGTTGAGGGTAATTCGTCCGCCGCGGATCCTGCCATTGACATCTAAATAGCGCAGGATCGCTAGAGCCAGCGTGGTCTTGCCCGAACCGCTTTCACCAACCAAGCCATAGATTTCACCTCGATGGACCTGCAAAGTGACATTGCGGAGGACATCCACCCAGGCGTCCGCTTGATGGTAGGAGACGACCAGGTTCTCGATTTCCAGGATGGGAGGTTCATTTGGTCTGAGAGGCATGTCTCAGCTTTCTCAATCAGGGTGCATAGAATAATCCCCTGACAAAACCCGCTTCAAACCATCCGCCAGCAGATTGACACAGGTCACCAGGATCGAGATGGCAGCCGCCGGGAAATACATCGCCCAGGGGGTCCCCTCGACGTAGGTACGCGCTTCTTTAACCATGACCCCCCAATTCGGGCTTGGCGGCTGGACGCCAACCCCTAGAAAGCCCAGAGAGGCGACCAGAAAGATGGCGTACGAAAACCGCAGCGCTGCCTCCACCGACAAGACTGGCAGCACCCCTGGCAGTATCTCTCGAAAGAGAATATACACTCCGGTTTCACCCTGCAGGCGGGCGGCTTCGATATAACTCTTGGATTTAATGCTCAGCGTTGCGCTGCGCACCACTCGGGCGATGATGGGAGTGTACACCACTACCAGCACAATAAGCACAGTATATTTCGAAGGTCCGATCGTCCCCAGGAGCAGCAGGGCTAGCAATAGAACAGGCAGAGCAAGCAGGCTGTCGAAGAAACGCATGATAACCTCGTCGATCCATCCGCCGAGGTAGCCGGAAGATAATCCGATCGTTGTCCCGGCGAGCAGCGCCAGGAATGTGCCAGCACCTGAGAGGGAGAGGATCTCATACGCGCCATGGACGACGCGGCTGAAGACATCCCGCCCGAGGTTATCGGTGCCGAACCAGTGCGTAAACGAGGGTGGCTGTCTGGCATCTTGTGAGATGATTTGGGTGGGCTTATATGGTGTCAGGAGAGGAGCTGCCAATGCCAGGAACAGAAAAAGCAATGTCACGGTTGTGCCTATTGCTGAGGAAGGGCGGGAATAGAGACCCTTCAACAAACGCAATGCATGTCGACCTGCGAACTTTCTTGCCACAGGTGCTTTTTCCAGGACAGTTGTCATGATCAGGGGTTCAGCAGGTAAACAGATGCCAGGCTGGAACGCCCAGGAAATGGATTCATGGAAAATCCCTGAAAGCCCCGGCGGATGGCGCCCAGCTGGGCGAAAAAGTAGGGGATGATCACAGGCCCACGTTCGATGAGCAGCTTTTGTATCTCGCGGTAAGCCTCCACCCGTTGCTGCTCATTCATGGTCCTCCCAGCCAGATCCACCAGCTGATCGAATTCTGGATCGCAGAATTTGGATTCGTTCCAGACAGCCTGGCATTTCAACATGGTGTCCAGGTAGAATTGTGGATACGGACGGGAACCCCATCCGGTGATCCCTAGATCGACCTCCAACCAACCGTTATCACCGTAATAAACGCTCTCCGGTTCAGTGATCACATTGACATCGACCCCGGCTTCGGCCCATTGTTCTTTCAGGATAACCGCCAGGTCAGGGCGGTTGCCGGTGTTGGGGGTATGGAGTTCGAGTTCCAGCCCCTGCTCATAGCCGGCAGCAGCCAGCAGCTGGCGCGCCGCCTGAACGTCTCGCTGTGGCAGTGGCGTCTCCTCGGAATAATACTGCTCATACATCGGCCCGATGGGGCTATCGCGCCCGATGGCGCCGTATCCTTGCAGGACGAGGTCAAAGATAGCCTGCCGGTCCGTCGCCAGTTTCAAAGCCTGAATGACGCGGGGGTCATTTCCGGGTGGACGGTCTGAGCGCAGCCGGACAAGGTCGAATCCGTTGGTGTTCACTGTCAGAGGCACCAGGTCTGGCTCATCCTTGAGGCTCTCGAACAAATCTGTGGAGAGCAACATCACCAGATCGACCTGGCCGCTGCGCAGCGCTTCGACCTGTGCCGTCTGGTCATTAAAGAAGATGAATTCCAGCCCCGCCAGACGGGGAAGCCCGGTCTGGAAATAATCCGGATTGGCTTCTAGGATCAGCCTGTCTTCGGGGGTGTACTCCACCAGCCGGAACGGACCGCTCCCATTCAGAGTCACATTGGCGTCCTGGGTGTTCTCTTTCAAGATCAGCGCATGATTGTCGCTGAGGTCGAACAGGAAAAACGGGTTGGGCTTTTCCAGCGTAAAGGTGACCTCATTGGCGCCGGTTGCCTGGATGTTCTGGATGTTGCCGTAGAGATCCCTGGTTGGGGAGTCGAGGGCGGGGTTCCGCAAACGGTTGAACGTCCACACCACATCCTCGGCGGTCAGTTGCGATCCATCGTGGAATCTGGCATTTTCGGTCAGCTCGAAGACATAGGTCAGACCATCTTCGCTGACTTTCCACGCGGTCGCCAGGCGCGGGATGATTGTGTTTCCTGGCGACACATCCACCAGATAATCATAGACGCTGCTCGCGACAAGGACTTCCGGATCGGAGGAGATGAAGATCGGATCGAGGTTGACAATGGGCTGCATGGCGATCCGCAGGACACCAGCGGGCTCCGCGGCTGCCAGCGAGACTGGTTCTGGTTGTGTCTCGACAGCCGGAGTGCCAGCAGCGCAGGCTTGTATAGCGATCAACAGAAATATAGAAAATAGATATGAGAACCCTTTTGCTGTCTTCATGTAATTATGAACTTGGCGCCACATCTCTTTCTCCATTTGACTTGCAAACCGGACAATTTCTGACAAATATACTCAAATTATACCTTGCCAGCAGAATTTCATATCTGGCTTCCGCCACTTCAGGCTATAATCTCTGAACGTTCATGGGCTCCAAAACGATTCGGAGGACTCCACATGGCAGACATCTCAAAAACAATGATTTATGAAAAACGTCTGACCCGGCTCAGGGATTTGTTGGGGGCTGCCCGGCTGGATGCGTTGATCTTGAATGCCGGCCCGACACTCACTTATCTCACTGGCCTGGGATTTCATCTAAGCGAACGCCCGATCATTGGGGTGTTCATGTCAGATCGCGCGCCGGTGCTGATCCTACCTGAGCTGGAAGTCAGCAAAGTGGAAGGGGTATCTTATAGCCTGCACGCCAGGACCTATGGGGAAAACCCGGCGGGCTGGCAGAGGGTTATCCAGGCGGTGTTCAAAGAAATGAAGATCAACAGCGCCAGGGTGGGCGTCGAGCCGCGCCGTTTTCGTTTCCTGGAATATCAATTGTTGCACGAAGCCTGTCCTGAGATGCGGTTCTCGTCAGCGGAAAGCATTGTGGCGCATTTGCGCATGTACAAGGATGAGCGGGAAATCGAAGCCATGCGCACGGCGATCCGGATCGCACAAAACGCTCTGTTGACCATCCTGCCGTCGATCCGGAGCGGTGAGAGTGAGCGTCAGCTGGCAGGGAGGATCTCCGCCCAGGCCTTGCTGGGTGGGGCAGACGCGGAACTGCCTTTCAGCCCGATAGTGGCAAGCGGACCAAACAGCGCCAACCCGCACGCAGTCGCAGGGGAACGGATTTTACAGGCGGGTGATTGGCTAATCATCGATTGGGGAGCCGCCTATCTCGGTTATATCGCTGACCTCACCCGCACCTTTGCCGTTGGGGAGGTAGATGATGAGCTCGAACGTATCGCAGGCATCGTTCTGGAAGCCAACGCCGCCGCGCGAGCCAAAGCCCGACCTGGTGTTACCGCGGGGGAGATCGACCTGGCGGCGCGCAAGATCATCACTGAGGCCGGTTATAGTGAATATTTCATTCACCGCACAGGTCATGGGCTTGGGATGGAAGCCCATGAGGAACCTTATCTGTTTGCCGGAAATGACCTGCGCCTGGAGGCGGGTATGACCTTCACCATAGAGCCAGGTATCTATCTGCCCGGGCGTGGCGGAGTGCGTATTGAGGACGATGTCCTCATCACCCCAACGGGTTGTGAATCACTCAGTGACTTACCCAGAGAAATAAGTTCGATCGCGCTCAGCTGAAGTGAAACCGGGCATGGAGTACACAACGTGAAACGCGACCTGACGCTGATCGCCTTATCGATGTTTACGTGGGGGTTGGGAGAGGGGATGTTCCTGTATTTCCAACCCATCTATTTGCAACAGCTGGGAGCTGATTCGATCGCTATTGGCACAATCCTGGGGGGCTTTGGTCTGGCGATGACGGTCTCACACATCCCAGCCGGCTATCTCGCCGACCGCTTTGGTCGTAAGCCGGTTCTGCTGGCAGCCTGGCTGATGGGCCTGGCTGCGACCTGGGTGATGGCTCTGGCGTCCACCCTGCCAGTTTTTGTGGCTGGGATGCTGCTGTATGGCGTTACGATGTTTGTCATGTCACCCCTGCAGAGTTACCTGGCGGCGGCGCGGGAGAACCTCTCGGTAGGCAGGGTTTTGACCTTGATTTCGGCAAGCTTTAACCTGGGTGCTGTTATCGGCCCCTGGCTTGGCGGGCAGGTGGGGGAACAGGCCGGCATCCGGCAGACTTATTACCTGGCTGGTTCGATTTTCGTTCTATCTACATTGGTGATCCTGTTCATCCGCCCGCAGCCAGTCGAACGCATCCAGCAGAAGGATGCAGCGGGGATCTGGTATAGATCGAACCATTATCTGATCTTTCTATCGGTGCTGTTCTTTGCCATATTTTCCATGTATTTGTCTGTGCCTCTCAGTCCTAACTTTCTCACCAACCAGGCGGGACTTTCTCTCAGCCAGGTGGGGGTTTTGTATTCACTTGCCAGTCTGGGTGTGGTAGGTCTTAATTTGCTCTTGGGGGCACTGCCTGCCAGGTCAGGCTTCTTGCTTGCCCAGGCTGCCGTGGGGGTGTTCGCTCTGCTGATGTGGCGGGGGGATAGTTTCCTGTTGTATGGGTTGGGGTATTTCCTTCTGGGAGGGTATAAGACCGCCCGCTCACTGGGGTCAGCCTTGATGCGTGAGCTGGTGCCCTCCTCCCAGATGGGGCTGGCCTTCGGTGTCTCCGAGACGGTCGCCGCGCTGGCGATCATCGCTGCACCGGTTACAGCTGGCTTTCTTTATGCGCGCCGTCCATCTATGATGTATGTCTTTGGTATCGCTTTGATCATGATTTCGATACTGCTCAGCTGGATCTTTTCCCCCAGGAACCTGTCTGAAGAAGCTAACCAGGCGGAGAGAAGGGGGACACTCGTCCTCGAAGGAGAAGATGAGCAGGCAGCACAACTCGAAATGATGGCAAAACCGCCAAGCGGCTGATCCTTCGAGAAAGACGTGTACCTCACGGAGGAGGATCATATGTATGATTTAGGGATTGAATTCATCAAATGGCTCCAGCAGATCGGCGCCTGGTTACTGCCTCCCATGGAATTTTCTTCCTTCCTGGGCAGTGAGCGTTTCTTCCTCCTGGTGATGCCTTTCCTTTATTGGTGTCTGGATTCGACTCTGGGGTTGCGGGTGGGGGTCTTGCTCCTGCTCACCAACGGGATCAACCATACAATGAAATTGATCTTCCATGAGCCACGGCCGTTCTGGTATACACGTGAGGTGCAAGCTTACGCGTTTGAGAGCTCCTTTGGGATTCCCTCGGGACATGCACAAAATGCTGCCGCGGTATGGGGGATCCTGGCTGAAGGAGTAAAGAGAAGATGGTTCTCGATCCTGGCTCTCCTGGTGATATTCATCATTGGGATGTCCCGGTTATATCTGGCAGTTCATTTTCCCCAGGATGTGCTATTTGGGTGGTTGTTGGGGGCGCTTCTGGTGGGTCTTTTCTTGAAATTCGAGAGGCCGATCCTGGATTGGCTGAAAAGATTATCGTTCGGGAAGCGTATTCTGGTGGTCTTCTCGATCTCGTTCGCACTGCTTGCGGCTGGCTTCCTGGCTCGTTATGCTTTGCGCGGCTGGGAGCTCCCTCAGGAATGGATCGACAACGCCGGTGCGGCCTTCCCGGATGAGGAACCGATCGATCCGTTCACCCAAAGGGGCTTAATCACCACGAGTGGCGCTTTCTTTGGTTTCGCCGCGGGCGCCATCTGGATCGCAGCCCGCGGAGGGTTTTCCGTAGCGGGTCCGTGGATGCAACGGATAGTCCGTTTCCTGGTTGGTATCCTTGGGACACTGGTGTTTTATCTGGGATTGGGCAGTCTGATTCCGCCTGGGGAAACATCGATGGCGTATCTCGCCGGCTACCTGATCTATGCTTTGATCGGTTTGTGGATCGCGGGGCTTGCGCCATATCTCTTCATCAGGCTTGGCCTGGCGATGAAACGACCTTTACCAGAGGAGTGAAGAAACACCCGCAGATGGAAGGCTGCGGGTGTTGATCGGTCACTCTTCTTTAGCAGCAGCCAGCTCTTTCTGCCGGGCTGCGATCACCTCCTGGGCGATGTTGGGTGGGACGATCTCGTAATGATCGAACTGCATGGTGAAAACACCCCTTCCACCGGTGATAGAGCGCAATTCCGTGGTATAGCGCTGCATTTCCGCCAGGGGCACAAGGGCTGTGACGACCGACCGCCCCTTCTCGGTGGTCATACCCTGAACCCGGGCGCGGCGTGTGTTTAAATCACCGAGCACATCGCCCATATAGGCTTCCGGGACCATGATCTGGACAAGCATGATGGGCTCGAGGAGCACCGGACCGGCATCCTTGAATGCGAGTTTGAAAGCTTCGCGTCCGGCGATCTCGAAGGCAACTGGTTTGGAATCCACCGGGTGTTCTTTGCCGTCATAGACTGCTACCTTGACCTTTTGGATGGGGTAGCCGGCCTGCACACCGCTTTGCATGACACTGCGCACACCCTTTTCGATGGCAGGCATGAAATTGCTCGAAATCGCACCCCCGAAGACCTCGTTCACGAACTCGAAGTCTTCATCCTGAAGAGGTTCAACCCGCATGTGGACCTCGGCAAACTGTCCAGCGCCGCCGGTTTGTTTCTTATGGCGATATTGTGCGCTCCCTGTTTTGGTAATTGTCTCGCGATAGGGCACGCGCGGCTCCTCCAGGATGAGGCCAGTCTGGAATTTGGTCTCCGCTTTGCGGATGGCAACATCGATGTGTTGATCGCCCATTCCCTGCAGGATAGTCTGGTTCGTGCTTGGTTCCTGATACCAGGAAAGGGTCATATCCTCCTCACACAGGCGGGTAAGCGTGGGACTGATCTTGGCAGAGTCAGCCTGCGTTTTCGGGACTACCGCCACACGGTAGAGGGCAGTCGGGTATTCGGGCACCGGAAGCTCCAGGGGGTGACCGCGGTCACAGATCGTGTCTCCCGTCGAAGTGACCGAGAGCTTGGGGACGGTGACGATATCTCCAGCATGGACATGTTTGACCGGGATGGTCTCTTTTCCGCGCATGATATTCAAAGTGCCAATCCGCTCTTCTGCGCCTTTATTCTGGTTCCACACGCGCGTGTCCGAGCTCAGGGTGCCAGAATACACTCTGAAATAGGTGATCTTTCCGACAAAGGGATCCGCGGTGGTCTTCCAGACGTAGGCAGCCAGCGGACCGACGTCCGAGGCAGGCAGGGTTTCTTCGCCGTCTTTGCCTTTCGCCACGGCTGGGGGAGCTTCGGCGGGCGAAGGCAGTAATTCGATCACTGCGTCCAGGAGAGGACCTAATCCGATCTCAGCGCTGCCCGCTGCTACGAACACAGGGATGTAAGAGCGATTGCGGACAACATTCACCAGGCCGCGCAGGATCTCGGTGGCATCGAGGCTCTCGCCTTCGAGATATTTCATCAGCAGCTCGTCTTCACCTTCGGCGGCCACTTCGATCAATTCATTGCGCGCCGACTCGACCTCGGCCGCGAATTCGGGAGGGATTTCGACCGCTGTCTTTCCATCTCCTGCGTAAGCTTTCATCGTGACCAGGTCCAGGACTCCTTTGAAGTCTTGCTTCTCCCCCCACGGCAGTTGAAGCGGGATCAGGCGAACTTCGGAGATAGCCTGGACGGATTCCAGCGCTTTGCGGAAATTGGCGTTGTCCCGATTCATTTTGTTGATCACGACAAAACGCGGCAGGTTGAATTTATCGCAATAATTCCAGGCGATCTCGGTGCCAACTTCAGCGCCGGCAACCGAGTCAATGACCACCATGGCGCTATCCGCCACGCGCAGGGCAGAGATCATCTCACCGATGAAGTCGGTGTAACCAGGTGTATCCAGGAAATTTATCTTGTGATCTTTGTATTCGACCGGGATGACCGCAGTGGAAAGGGAAATGCCGCGGCGGATCTCTTCTTCTTCGAAATCTGCTACCGTCGTTCCATCCTCGATTTTTCCCAGACGGGTTGTTGCCCCCGTGAAATGCAGGAATGCTTCCACAAGCATAGTCTTGCCCGCACTGCTGTGTGAGACCAGGACTACGTTACGGATAGATTCGGTTGTGTATTCTTTCATGGATTGGAAGTCTCCTCGCTTGAGTATTGACGGCTAGATTCTAAGGTATGACTCATCGATTGTCAAAGATGAAATAACAGCATACAATGTGCTCATGCCTCTATGGGGTCAAGACCGGTGACTTAGAGGTGCGATAGATCCGAGATTGGTTTAGTCCCGGCCGCTAAAGTGGATTGGTGGCTTTGCAGGAGTTCGGCAAAAGCCCCATTGGGCAGCTTTGCTAGAGCGAACGCCTGGCTGGCTTGGGAGGAGCGGTTCACAACGCATTCCTGTATAGTAAAATAATCGAATCCATGCGTATCTTACGGCGATTGTTTTTCAATTGGATGTACTACCGTCAACCTCCCTGGGATAGCGGCGTATCTCCTCCCGAGCTGCTGGAGTTTATCGCCTCCCATCCGCCTGGCAGGGCACTCGATCTTGGCTGCGGGACGGGCACAAATGCTATCACCCTTGCCAGATCTGGCTGGCAGGTGACCGCCGTCGATTTCGTCAGGAGGGCGATCTCCAGGGCGAGGCAGAAAGCGCGCCAGGCAGGGGTACAGGTCGATTTCAGGGTTGCCGACGTTCTCCGTCTCCCGGGGATCACAGGCAAATTCGACCTGGTTCTGGATATCGGTTGCTTTCACAGCCTGGATGCTTTCGGAAGAAAGTCTTATGTTGAGAACCTGGCTGAATTGCTCAAATCGGAAGGTTCTTTCCTGATGTATGCTTTCCTGGCAAAACCGGGTGAATCCGTCTCCGGTCTGAGCGAGGCCGATCTCGCCTTGTTTCGAGATCGATTCAGGCTCATAGAGCGCCGGGATGGGATGGAGCGCGGAACGCGCCCTTCGGCGTGGTTTACGTTCGAGAGGTGGCGGATTTAGAAGGTTAAGGTGAGCAGAGTGCTTTTCTTGTTCCTGGATGGTGTCGGATTGGGCGGTGGGGATGCTCAGAAGAATCCATTCGCCCGGGCTGAAATGCCCTGCCTGCAACAGATGCTCGGGGGAAGAGCTCTGCTCCTCGATTCACTGAAAGAATATTATCTTGATGGACGTCCTGCTTATCTCCCTCTCGAGACAGAGTCAGCCACCCTTTTGGCAATGGATGCCGGGTTGGGAGTACCTGGCTTACCCCAGTCCGCCAGCGGGCAGGCTACCCTGTTGACTGGAAAGAACGTCCCCGCTTCGCTCGGTTTTCACTACGGACCGAAACCGAACCGTGCCATCGCCGAGATCTTGTTGAGCGGTAACCTTTTCACTGCCCTGGTCAGATCCGGCTCCCAGGCTGCCTTGTTGAACGCCTATCCCCCCTCGTTTTTCTCGTCCGTTTTCAATGGCAAGCGTTTACTCTCTGCGATCCCACTCGCGGTGACTTATGCCGGGGTACCATTAAAAACCGAACAGGACCTGCGCGCAGGTCGAGCTCTCTCGGCGGACTTCACCGGTCTCGGTTGGAAAGAGCGCTTTGGACTTGACGAGGCCTTTCTTCTGGAACCGCATCAGGCAGGAGCGAGACTGGCTGATCTGGCCAGCCACCTCAATTTCGCTTTCTTCGAATTCTGGTTGAGCGATTATGCCGGGCATAGCCAGGATATGGAAGCAGCCTGCAACCTGTTGGAGTTGCTGGATGGTGTGTTGTGCGGATTGCTTGAAGCCTGGGATGAGCGCTCAGGTCTGATTTTGATCACCTCCGACCATGGCAACCTGGAGGATTTGAGCACCCGCCGGCATACCAACAATCCGGTGCCCGTCCTTCTGATTGGCTCACATGAAGCCAGGAGAGAGTTCGCGGCGGATCTACGCGATCTGACCGACATCGCTCCGACGATATTAAAATCCTTCGACCTCGAGATATAATTGAATAAGGAAATCAAATGTCTGCTGTTGCCATTGTCACGGATAGCTGTGCGAGCATACCTGAGAGCCTCATCGCTACGCTCGGAATCCATTGGGTACCCTACTATATCTATCGCGGAAAGGAAGTCTTGCGGGATCTGGTGACGATCCAGCGCGAGGCATTTTACAAGTGGCTGCCCACCGCCCGAGAATTGCCACAGACGGCAAGCCCGGGTCCCGGAGATTATCTGGAGATGTATCAGGGGCTTGCTGAGCAGGGCGTCCGTCAGATCGTCAGTATCCATATGACCTCCAAGGGGAGTGGAGCTTATCAGGCAGCCCGGGCAGCGCAGTCGATGATCAAGGAATTGATCCCAGATCTGGTCATAGAAGTCATTGATACCTTGAACGTGTCCATGTGCCATGGCTGGATGGTGATCGAAGCTGCGCGTGAAGTTTTACAGGGGAGATCCTTGCCGGAGGTGGTTGCCCGTGTCAGGGAAATGATCCCGATCACGCGCATGATCCAGACCGCTGACACCCTGAGATATCTCTATATGGGTGGGCGGATTGGAAAGGCGAAGCACCTGGTGGGAAGTCTCTTGAACATCAAACCTTTGATCAGCATGGAGAATGGCGAGATCGTCGCCATTGGAACAGCCCGTAGCCGCAGCAAAGCTTATCAGATGATGGTCGAGAAAGTCGCCGCAGCGGTCGGTGAAATGGGGCGGATCAAGGTCGCGTATGTGCACGCCGCGGCGATCGAAGAGGCGGAAAAGATTAAAACCCTGGTCGAAAAACGTTTCACCATCGTGGAATCGTTGATCGCCGAATTGTCACCTGCCCTGGGTGTCCACACTGGACCAGGCACCGCCGGGCTATGCTATTTTCCTCTCTTGAGATAGCATTATCCTCTCGTAATGTTCGCCGGAGGAAAGATCCCCCAGCCTCGCACGAGTGCGATAGCTTGCAAACTCTGATCCGGGTAAACCCCCACCGGATGACCAACCATCTCGAGTAAAGGTAAATCTGAGATGGAATCGGCATAGGCGAAGCTGTCCGTCAGATCGACGTCGATCCCATTGCGATCCAGATACGCTTTCGCCAGAAGGGCTTTGTCCTCATCGATGCAGATGGGTTCACAGGCTTTGCCGGTGAAGTGACCATCACGAACTTCGAATTGTGTGCCGATCACATGCTCGACGCCGAGCTGCTGCCCTATGCGTTGCAAGAGGGGGAGAGGTCCCCCCGAGACGAGTATCACCAGATCGCCAGCGTCCTGGTGGCGCTGCAGGATCTTGCATATGTCTTTTCGCCAATGCCGCTCCACATATTCGGAGACGACCCACTCCCAGACCTTCTCCGCTTCGGAGAGGGAATATCCTCGCATGTACCATGCCAGGTGGGCAGCCCAGGGGCGGCGAAAAGCCGCCTCCGAGATCAATCGGAGACGGCGAATAAGATAAAGTGGATAGTGGAGGCTCAGATAAGCCAGATGCGTCGCCCGCCTGAGCCGATGTGAGGTGAAATAATCCATCAAACCCTGCCACACGCGCGTGGCAGTCAATGTACCATCGACATCGAAGAAGGCTGCTCTCAAGGTTTATATTGGGCGCGGGCAGGTGCAGCCCGCACTCTCCTCAGGCTGCACCTGCCTGGGAAAAAATCAACCTGTTGGTTGTGCTGTGGATTCCTTGTGCTCACGTACCAGTTCTCGCCGCAGAATCTTGCCGACGGTGGTTTTCGGCAGCTCTGAGCGGAACTCGACCAGTGTGGGGACTTTGTATTTCGCCAGACGTTCCCGGCACCAGTCTTTGACTTCGTCTTCGCTGAGGGCCTCTCCGGGTTTAACCACCACCCAGGCTTTCACGGTCTCCCCACGGTAAGGGTCAGGCACGCCAGCCACGCCGACTTCCAGCACTTTGGGGTGCTCGGCGATGACTTCTTCGACTTCTCGCGGCCAGACCTGGTAACCGCCGGGTTTGATCAGCTCTTTCTTGCGATCTACGATGTAGAAATAGCCATCTTCATCCATGCGGGCGATGTCTCCCGTGTATAGCCAGCCATTGCGCAGGGTGTTGGCGGTCTCGGTGGGCATGTTGTGGTAGCCCTTCATGACCTGGGGACCTTTGATAACCAGTTCTCCGATCTCCCCAGGCGGCAGGACCGTCTCTCCATCGTCCAGGCTTACGATGCGACAATCGACATCCGGCAAGGGTAAACCGATCGACCCCGTGCGGTTTTCGCCCAGCAAAGGATTGCAGTGGGTGGCTGTCGGCGCTTCCGAAAGCCCATATCCCTCAAAGACGACCCCACCTGTCAGAGATTCGAATTTCTCTTTGGTCTCCCGCATAAGAGGCGCCGATCCAGAGATGCAGGCTTTGATCGAGCTCATATTATATTTCCCGGCGAGCACATCCGGATGGTTATTGATGGCATTATAGAGCGTTGGCACACCGGGGAAGATGGTCGCTTTGTATTTTTGAATGCTGGTGAGGACGTCTTCCAGATCGCGCGGGTTAGGGATCATCACCATGGCAGCGCCAGTGCGGATGGCAAACAACATCCCAGCGACCATCCCGTAGACGTGGAACAGGGGTAAAGCCATCAAGACAATTTCTTTGCCGTCCTGAGCGGTGGGCATCCACATACGGATCTGCAGCGAGTTTGCAACCAGGTTGCGGTGCATGGCAATTGCGCCTTTAGAGATGCCCGTAGTACCACCGCTGTACTGGAAAAGCGCATCGTCGTCTGGTGTGACCTCGACCATCGGGCGATCCTCGGGTTTGTGACGGGAGATGAGATCCTGCATCCAGTGATCGCCCTCTGCCAGCTGTACCCGAAATCCGCCCTTTTTCTCGCGTGTCAGGGTGAAGAGAAAAGCCAGGATCGGCGGGAGATATTCTTTTAGATTGGTGACCACGAAGGTTTTTATTTTCGTCTTGGGTTGGACGCTCTTGACCAGGTTGTAGAAATTGCTCATCACGACCATGACCTCGATGCCCGCGTCATTGACCTGATGTTCGATCTCGCGTGCCGAATACAAGGGATTGGTTGCCACGACCACACCGCCCAGTTTGAGGATAGCAAAGTAAGCGATCACAAACTGGGGGGTGTTCGGCATAAAAATGCCCACCCGATCGCCTTTCTTGATCCCCAGGTCCGCCAGCCCGGCTGCCAGGCGATCGGTGAGATCATTCAACTCCCGATAGGTCAGCCTTGCGCCTTTGAAAATTGTGGCTGGAGACTCCGGGAATTTTCGGGCAGATTCTTCCAGAAAGTAGAATAGCGGGACTTCAGGATAATCGATGTGATGGGGGACGTCCTTATCATAGTGTTTCAGCCAGGGTCTCTCGCTCATTGGATTCCTCCTTTCAAGAACGGAAAACGGACAGGGTCTCTTGAACTCCTTAGATTTTGGATCCGATGGATCACACCAAAAATAGTATAGAGTTAATCAGGAGCGTTGTCAACGACTCTCCAGCCAGGTGTTTGTAACATACACGGTTGGTGAGTTTGGGAAATTCATACAGGCGCATGCTCTTCCAGGCACATCTCCAGCCTCTACTCAAGG
>FWWM01009465.1_pt1 | contig 17924 bp, 18 predicted proteins | sample 2228351 | NCBI WGS metagenome assembly FWWM01 (sample SAMEA103939774, study PRJEB20133) | metagenome | reverse complement strand
CCGAAGCCGAGGAGCGCTACTACGCCATGCTCGGTGAGCAGCAAATGGCGGCGTGACTTAAACCAAATGGCCTCCGGTGAAGCCGGGGCGGTTCAGACCGAATCAGGGCTCAGCCTCAAACCGGTGATCAGGCGGCGTTCAAGCACCGCCCTGTTGAATGCCTTGGTGGCTGCCCAAAGCTCAGGGGTGCCGGGATCATCCTGAAAGCGGTCTACAAACAGCCGATAGACCTCCCCTGCGTAGGCCACGATCTCTTTGGCCGTGAGCGTGCGGGGTCCTGCCCGAAGGCCGCTGTAGAGCTTGTGTAGCTGATCTAGTGCGGCACCATTCCGGGCAGCAGCCAGAGCCCCGTCACTTGTTCTCAATGAGAATTTCACAACCCGCCCAAACCGAGCGGTGACGACGAATGGATCACCACCAACACGCTCTGGAGGAAGCGTCAGGACTGCATCGCGGCCTTTGAGCGCATCACGGAGATCAACAGGCACATGAGCCTGAAACTGTCCCTTGCTGCTATCCGAACGCCTAGTAGGCCGCGCCATCCGAAGAACCATAACTACCCCGCCCAACTACACCGGTGGACGGCAGGTTTTCCGATGAAATCAGGGGGAACCAGTCAATTCAAGGCCTTAGAGCCGCCTTGAGGAGGAATGGTGCCCAGAGCTGGAATCGAACCAGCGACACTGCGATTTTCAGTCGCATGCTCTACCAACTGAGCTATCTGGGCGCCGGGGATGCGAAGCCGCGTCCCTGTTGGTGGGCGCGGTATAGCCAGTGACGGCGGGGCTGTCCAGTCGCTTCGTCGGCTTTCCGGTCACGATCCCTCGGTCGCCCATAGGCGCCCCGCCCCGCCGCCGCGAGCCCGAGAGAAAGCTTTCGCGAAAGCGCGCTGCGACGGCTTGTCAAAGCGCCCGGCCATCGGGCATAGAGCATCCAACGGAGACGTGGCCGAGAGGCTGAAGGCACTCGTTTGCTAAATGAGCATACCCCACAAGGGTATCGAGGGTTCGAATCCCTCCGTCTCCGCCACATTTCCCAGCCCTTGCAGATCAAGCACTTAGGAAGACGGCGTTCCGGATTGTAACCGGGATTGTAACCGTGGCCTTCCTCACCCGGAACGGCGGCTCGCAGGTCTTCCAGATCCGCATCCCGCGTCGATTCGACCCCGCTTTGACACTTGCTCCGATCCGGCTGACCTTGGGGTCATTGCCGAATTCGCAGGCGCGCCCCCTGGCGACGGCGCTCGCGGGGCTGGCGCAGGTGGAGTTCGCGCGGAGGATGAAAGAGGTGACAGGCCAGACACCGGAGACGGTACGCGACGACGTGGCGCGCTCGCTCAAGGCCGCGATGCCGGTCTTGCTCGGGCTCGGCGCGTTGAAGCCCGGCGCCCTGTCGCCGGCGGTCGCGGACAAGGCGACGATGGCCGCCTTCGACGCGCTGTTCGAGATCGGCGGCCAGCGCGCCGCCGGCCGGGGCGTACTTGCCGAGGAAGGTATCCATTACGAGAAGCCCTTCGTCGAGGCGCTGCGCTCCGAGAACGGCGCCCGCGACCTGCTCGGCCTGAAGCGGGTGCCGGAAGCGCCGGAGGCCGGCAATGTCGATCAGCGCTTCGCCGAAATGGCCGACCGCCTGTCCGGGCTCGAGCAATCCCTGCTCGCCCGGCTCGGGCCGGCGCCGGGCGAATGGCGCGGCCGCCTGTTCAGCGACGTCGCCGATGAGGCTATCGCGGCCAAGATCGAGACGCATGGCGAGGACTGCGGAGACATCTCCAGTCTCCGGCTGCGACGAGCCATGTTCATCGCCCTGATCGGCGACAGGCCGGTGGACAGCTATTCAAACAAGGACATGCAGCATTTCGCCAATCGGCTGAGCTGGATGCCGCCGAACCTGACCAAGAAACCCGGCTTCGATGTTGCGCAGCTCAACGAGATCATCGACGCCAACAAGGCCGGCAAGGGCGCCGGTCTCGCCGAGAACACCATCCAATCCTATGTCGGGCGCGTCCGGACGATGATCGTTCGTGCCTGCAACGAGGCTCGCCTCCAGCACGGTCTGACAGAGGTCCCGACCATCCCGGTTCACGCCGCGCCACCGATGCCGCGGCTCGCACCCGATAAGTCCGAGATCGGCAAGGTCGTTGCCGCAGGCGTCGCGTCCGGCTTCCTGTCAGATGCGATGCTCCCCGTGCTCGCGATCCTGACCGGCCGCCGTATCGGGCTCCTGACCTTCCTGCGCCGCGAGCAGATCCTGCGCTATAATGATGCCTGGTGCGTCTTCCCGGTCGGCACCCAGCATATCGACGGTGTCGTGACCCGTGTTCCGGCGAAGTCCGCCGCCTCGCTGCGTTATTATGTCCTCAACGATTTTTTCGCCCGCTGCGGCTTCATCGCCTGGGCAAAGAAGGCTGACGGTCCCGTCTTCGAGCACCTGATGAGGGCCAAAGATCCGGCCGATGCCGCCCAGAAGCGCATGGGTCGGCTATACAGGACGGCCGAGGTCGATCCCGCCATTGCGGGGACTTTCCATGGGTTGCGCTCCGGAAAAATCAGGCATGAGCGCTCCAGGGCGACTGACGGTCGAGCCCTGCGTCTGCAGCTCGGCCACGCCATCGCGGACGAGCATGACGGTTACGATCCCGTCATGACCGACGAGGAGCTGCAGCACTTCGCGGAAGCGCCGATGCCGGAAGGCATCGACTGGAGCCTGTTCTACGGGCTGGATTTCGAGGCCTTCGCCCGGAAGGTTCCGAAGGGCGGGCGGCCGAAGAAGAGCTGACGCCGAAGAATAATCGGCGTCAGCTGACCGCAGTCCGGTGGGTTGGCTGTCAAACTGAAGGTTAAGTCTTGCGGCCATATTTCGAGCGCCCTGGCCGTTCGCCAACCGGCAGGCGAAGCGAACCTGGACACCCTCATGAACGCGAGAGCAACCGCCGGAAGCTATCACGCAGCCGCTCCCCCAGGCTTGTTGCGTGGCTGCCTCGTTCACGGCGTTGCTGAAGCGAAATCAGCTGCCGAACCAGCTCTGGATGATGCTTCAGCTCCATCATCGCGACGGCATAGTCAGTTTTGGCCAGCAATCCACGGATCAAGTCGATGACCGACTGAATGAGCAATTCTCTGTCGCCGGCGTCGACGTCGCGCAGTTGCAATACCAGTTGGCGATCCAGGTCACGCGTCATGACACGGTCGACAGCGACGAGCGTCTCAAGCTCTGGAGCGGCCAGCGCTATCTTCTTCAACAGCGCAAGCGTGCTCGGCTCATCCCTGGTCTTGAGGTTGAGCTCAACAAAGCCGTCCTCACGCTGCTTTTTGCGGCTCCTAGCCTTCCGAAGGGCATCGGGGCTCTTGCTCGCTTTTCCGAGTACAAAGGCCCTTGTAGGGAGCAATCCGAGTTCTGCTGCGCGCTCGGTCAGGCTTAACTCTGTGGTGTCACTGAGATCGTCTTCGAGACGATCAGAACCGTGACATGTCTGTGACTGGTCACACTCGCCGGCGTTCTGATCCGCGTGTCCAGCATAATGATAAGGCGCCGGCAGCGCACGAAGCAGCGCGTTCCCCGAGGATCGCTCGTGACGTTCGGCTTTCGATATGAGATCGGTCAAGGGAACCCCCTTGCGTCCTCTTTGGCACCGCCCGGTGGATTTCTGAGCAGGCATGACCACCGGGTCGGTGCCAGGCTGGACGCTGAGACGGTCCAAGGCCCTGTTCAGGCCGATCAGTCGCAGCGCTTGGCACCGAAACCGGCCGACACCATCAGCATCACCTCTATTTTTGTATTCGGCAAGCGCCTGCCATGTTGCATTGGCGAGGCTAAGGCTGGAGATCGTGCAACCCAGCGGGCACCGCCCGCTCATTCTTGCCGAGCACCTTGATGAGTTCCTCTCCGTCAAGCACCGACCGTTCCAACAGTGCGTTCGCGACCTTCTCGATCGCCCGTCTGTTTTCCGCGACGAGCTTCTTGGTCGAGATCATCAGCCGATTGAGTTCCTGCCCGATTGCATCGGCCAGGCTCCGGTCCCGGGCGACGAGATCGAGCAATTGATCGGGACTGGCGCGGACTACCAGGCTGTCAGCGAGGCCAAATGTCAGCCGAGCAGCGGCGAGCAATCTCGTTGCCTCGGCCAGGTCTGCGGTGGCGCCGGTATCGGGCGGCGCACCAAACAAGGTGTTCGCTGCCCGACCGGCCAGCAGCACCTTCACCCGTCCTTCGATCAGAATGCGGTCGGACACAGCCGGCAGCCTGACGTCGGTCCAGCCGCCGGAATTGCCGTCGCCCCGGATCGTCACCGACTCGACGCTGTAGCCGAGCAGGTGCGCGACGACAGCATGACCGGCCTCATGGATCGCGACATGGCGGAGTTCGGCAATCGGCCGCGGGTCCGGTGGCATGATCGTGGCGCGCAGATCCGCCTCGGTCAGCGTGCGGTTGTGGCTGCGCGCAATCCTGCGGGCCTCCCGCACGATCCCGGTGACGTCGGCACCCGTTCGCCCGGGCATCAGCCTTGCCAGCGCGATCAGGTCCGCGCCCGGAAGATCCGGTCCCAGATGGGTACGCAGGATCCCGGCCAGCCCCGCCGCATCGGGCGGGTCGATCCGGAACTGCCGGTCGAAACGACCGGGCCTGAGCAGAGCGCGATCGATATGCTTGGCATGATTGGTCGCGGCCAGCAGAATGACACCGCGCCGGTCAGTGCGGCAGGCGTCGATATGAAGGAGCAGACCGGTGATCACGCTGGTCCACCAGTCTCGATTGCGGGAATCGAGGGTGGCGCGATCCGGCAGCGCGTCGAGCTCGTCGAGGAACAGAATGCTCGGCGCGCTTGCCCGAGCGCGGGCGAACACATCCGACACCTGCTGAAGCACGTCGCCGAGATGGCCGGAATTCGTCTGGAACCAGGCGCTGACGCTGGTCTGGATCAGAGGCAGATGCGCGGACTTCGCCAGCGACCTCGCCAGCGTCGTCTTGCCGGTCCCGGGCGGACCGTAGAACAGCGCCGACTCGAGCTCGCCGGCGGAAAGCGTTCCCGCCAGAACCGCTTCGATGTCGGCGAGCGTTGCCAAGCACCAATCACGGGCGGCGCCATAGCCGGCCAGATCCGCAAGCAGCGGCGTCCGGTCATCGGTCGTCGTCACACTGCGCGCGGCACTCGCGGTCCTGAGCCGCGCCGCACAGGCCTTCGGCGTTGCAGACGGCCGCAGCGCAGCGGCGAGATCCATGAGGTCGAGCCCGGCGATATCGATCGCGGAAAGCTTCGGGGCAGACCGCCCCGTATGGAGCCTGATCGCCCGGCGCATCAGCTCAGGCGTGGGAGCCGGCAGCGTCAACACCAGATCGGCGGCGCTGCGCAGCAAAGCCGGAAGCTGGGCGTCCGGATTGGCGGCAATGCCGCAGACTGTCCTGCCCTGGTCGAGAGCGTCCAGGATCAGCGCCTCGACCGAGCGCCAGTCGCGCTTGTTGGCCTTGCCGTCGATGATCAGAAGCTCTCCGTCGTTCTCGTGGACGTAAGAGTGGACGGGATCGATCCAGCTATCCGTCGGGACTTGGACGATAACCGCCATCTTGGGGCCCCGCGGCAGCGTCCGGAAATCCCGACGCTTCGCGATGGCCTGCCACGACAACTCGACGATCAGGCCCAGCGGCGACAGCTGGGTATCGGTCGCGTCCTCGTCATCGGCCTCGGACGTGGTGTCGACGTTGAGGAGGAAATCCTCTTCGCTTTGGTCACCGGAGAGATCGCTCTCGCTCATGACAGCGCCTCCATCAGGGCCTGAACGGCGGCTCGTCGGATCTCCGCCCGCGACGGCCCTCGCCAGGAGCGCGTCAGCGCGTCGACGTCCTCGCCGAGATGACGCCTGCGATCCAGCGTGAAGGCCAGGATCGTCCGGGCCGCCTGCGATCCGGCGAGCGCATGGGAGAGCACCATGCTCATGACGACGTCATGCCGGATGGTGTCGAGCACATCGACACCGGACAGTCGCAGCGCCATTGCCGCGGCCGCTGCGTCGTCACCCGCGAGCGCCTCCCTCCAATGGTCGACCCCAAAGGGCCTGGCTGCAGCGAGCAGGATCCGCAATGCGTTGCGCTCGGCCTCGCCGAACGCATCTGCCGGCAGACGCCGCCAGAACTCGCGGGGCGGAAACGTCGTGTCGGCATCCGCGAACGGCAGCTCCCCAGGAGTGTCGCCGGGGTCGGCTTGCATCTGCTGTCGCGGGAAATCGAGAACGGTGGCGGCCATCGGACAGAGCTCCGCCGATCCGCCCGAGTTCTCAGGCGTGATGCGGCTTTCGATTTTCGGGAGAAGCGCGGCAGCCGAACAAGCTGGCGCGGCGCCAGATCAGTATGGTGGCGGGGCTGCTAGCGCAGTCACGCTTCGATCAGCCGGCCGCTGTTGCCCATCACGACAACGGTCGGATCCGCATCCTGCCCCGCGTGGACGCGGTTGAGGAACCGCGGCAACTTCTGAAGCATGCCGAGCCGCATCGCGCGGGCGGTGGCGTCGGTCGTGGCAACGATCGGCACACCGAAGAGCTGGTCGAGGCCCTCGCGCGTGACCGTGAGCTCCGGTCGGAATCCGGACCTCCCGTAGTAGTCGATGACCCAGCTCTCGCAGCGTCGTACGGGAATGCCCAAAGTCTTCAGGAAGGCCTTGAGCTGGAGCCGCCCGCAAAGCAGGTTCCGCTCGGTGGTGCGACGCTTGCGGACTTCGGTCTCCCCGCCGCCCCTCTTGATCTCGACAAGCCTGGCGACCTGGTTCTGGCGGTCGATCACGATCATGTCGAAATGGGCGATCCTGGTCGCGGCGCCATCGGCCCGCAGAGCGATGCGCCGCAGCTCGCTCGCGTCATTGGCCTCGACCAGCTTTTCGGCGGACTCGGTGATCGGCATCCGCACCTGCGTCATCACCGTCATCTGGCTATGACGGCGCAGCGCCGCGCAGATGCCGGCCTCGAGGATCGCCCCGTCCCGCTTGACCAGCGAGGACAGGAACGACGAGAGCCTGCTGAGATCGTCTCCCATCAGCGGATCCACCGCGAACGTGGACGCTGCCGCGCCGGCAACGGTCGTGTCGATACGCGCCTTCAGCTCGGCGGGCAGAAAGCTACGCCGGACGGTATTTTCGGTGGAGAGGGGCTGCTTGAAGGTGTTGAACAGGTTGGTTTCGGCCTTGGCCATGACATATGCTCCGGTCCGTGGACGGCGTGTCCACGGGATCAGAAATTGCGCTTTCGGAGCACAATTGCAATCTAGAAGCACATTTATGGTTAACCGAAAACAGCTCTTGGCGGCACGTGCTTGGCTCGAATTGTCTCAGCAAGAGCTAGCGGACCTATCTCGGGTATCGAAACGCACGATCAGTCATTTGGAGGCAGGTGACCGGATCCCACACGAGCGAACAATGCGTGACATTCAGGAGGCGCTGGAGGCGCTTGGTGTAGAATTCATCGTCGAGGGGGGCGTAGGTACCGGCATCAGAGTTGCGATGAAGCCGGATCGCTGAGGCGAAACAGCAACTCTACAGACTGTTCTGGCTATCTCATCGGGAACGATGTTCGCTGTGGGAACTGGCATAAATGGCCCATTGCTGACGCTCATAGTGTCCGCATTTCGGCTAGGTAACTCAGCGACACTGGGCCCGCGGCACACCGCAACGCCGAGCCATTTCCAATGCACCATTGCTGCCAGAGATCGCCTCTAGCGATCTCTTCAACGAAGCGTCAGCCCCTTGCTGTAAGTGCCGGATCTTGTGCCTTCAAAGTCCCACTCATAGAGCGTTGCAGGTCCAAGGACCGGCTGGTGCTGCCCGAGGAAGAAGGTAAAGCCATTCGGGGCAGCAATGAACAGATGAAGCATGGCCGAACGCGGCTCCTTTCGGATCGCGGCTACAATATCCTCTGCGAGCTTCATGGCATGCGATCCCGATTTGACGCTGCCGCCGGACGCGCCACCCGCAAGTCCGGCAACGATAAGTCGGCCTATCGCGGGCCGACTCCTCACGAATGCGCGCACCATCGGCGAGATGTCATGCGTAAGGCCGATCGCCACCGCGATCTCCTCTCCGGTGCCGATCACCTCTGTCGCTTGATCGACACCCGACCAGGCCGGATCGAGCGGGACATCATCGCGGCTCCAGAACCGCCGTCCGTTTGTCCGTTGCTCGACTTCGATATCTTTGCCCGACTTCACGTTCAGAATTGAACCCACGGCGAAGGCCAGCGAAACATGCGCGTCGAGAACGAGCCGCATGTAGTCGCCCTTCTGCGCCTCTGTCAGGACAAACGCCTTCAGCTGCGGGAGCAGGTCGGCTTCCCAGCCAGCTTCGTCCTTCAGGAATCGGCCCTCGAAATAAGGAACCAGATTCAATGTCGTTGTCGCGCGCGCTTCGATGCTGTCGATCGGATGCATGAACGACCGCACGCCGATCGTCGCTTTCGCAGGAGCCTTCGGACCGGCGAGGAGCTTCTCGTCGTTGACCAGCTCCCGGAAGCTTTTGCGGTCGAACGTCTTACGGCCCTGGGCATGCAGTTTTCTTATGAGGTCGTCGTAGCTGAATCCGGCTGCATCCCGCGGAATTGTGCGCATGCCGACGGCTTCAAACCTGTCGTTGAGCTGATCGCGCAAATCCTCGCCGGAGCGAATGCGCAGGTTCACCCCGAGCGTCCGAAGGAGGCGGCGCAGTTCGTCATCATCAATATCCAGGTGCCCGCCCCAGAGGCCCCGCACGCGCCCCATCATGCTGTTTGGCCCGCCCGTGAATATAGGATCGAGGTCGAGCGCGTTAGTCTGATTCAAGATGAGCTTGCGAAGAGGATCCTTCTCGCGAGGGTTCCAGTTCGTGACGAGGTGAAACCGGGCGCCTTCACCAGCAGGGGCGTAGTCGAGCTGTGCGGCGCGGGCGCGCTGGAGGAACGATACCGCACTGCCGCCGATGAACTGAGGGTCGACGAAATCGTTGAACCCGAAGTCGCCGGGCCGAACATGCCATTTGCATTGCCTGTGATCGCGCAGAATCGGCTTTCCGAAGTGATCCTGGGGCGCGCCTTCACGGGCGTAATCGACAACGACATCGTCGAACGCCTTCGGTCCGATCTCATACATCACGGCGCGGACGGGGGAGTCCTCGCGCAGCAGATTGGCCGCCTCCAGCCAGAAAATCCGCGCTTGGAAATCGTCGCCCTGCTGCCGTGCTACTACCTGGTCCGCCATAGGATGCCTCAGCTCGTCGGAAAATAACGGCCCATGATCTCGCGCCAGAGACTGATCGCTTCAGTCTGCTTGCCCTGCTTTTCGAGCCGGACGGCAAGGGCCGCCTTCATCTCGGCCTGGCGGAGCTTCTCCTTGGCCGCCGCGATCAGCTGCGGTGTCATTTGCTCGGACACGGGAGGACCGTAGCCCGCAGGGTCCGGCCACTCACGGTCTATTCCGTCGAGCGCCGCCGCGAAGAAGCGCCGCACCTCACTAGGGTAGGTCGTGAAGGGCGCGTCAACTAGGTCCTGCATCATGACCTCGACCAAAAAGGCCGGTTTGATGGGCTTATCGGCAGAGCGGTTCCAGCGCTTGATCATTTTGACCAGCGGGATCCATTTGCCGCCAAGTTCCTTGTTCTTGGCCGTCGCCTGTTCCATGTGGATTTCCGGATCGGTCTTGACCCAGTCACCACGGATACGATCGGGAATCTCGTAACAGTCGCCGAGATCGAACGCCGGGACGGCATCGATCGAGAGGACCTTGCCTTCCTTGTCCTTGGTGTTCTTCTCGAACTCGACCGTCGCGCAGCGCCGCCCCGGCTCGACGGCGTCATCACCGTAGACGGCACGAAGACTCTTGACGAAGGCGTTGATCAGTTCCGCTGGCGGCTTGCTGCGGTACTTGTCGCGCTCCTTCTGGCCCAGCACGAAGAAGACGTCGACGTCCTTCAGCGGCTTGGTCTTGGTGTGGCGCTTATAAGAGCCGGTCAGCAGGTCGCGATCGACGGCGAAATCGCCGCGGATCACTTCGCGCACCTCATTGTGCCGCTTGATCGTGTTCTGGCGCTCCGTCTCGCTGAGTTCGAGGCGCTGCCGGTATTTTTCGAATGCTTCTTCTGTGGTGATCATCTGTAATACGTCGCCGATGCCATGATGTCAGGGGTGCCGATAATGGTCCCGGCTTCGCGGGCCGTCAGGCCGCTCAGTCCGAGGAACTGCGCATCGGCCATGCCCGGCAGGTCGCGCGCGCCGCTGCGGGGAACCAGCAGAACGCGATAAGTGCAGCCCGCGGGCGGCCGGGCGGCCTTCGCCACCGAGCCTTGCAGGAAGTCGGAGTCGATCCACATCTGATCGATGTCAGCGCCGTCATAGCGAATGGGAAAATCCCACCGCGCGGACGCATTGGTTGCGCCGGGCTGGTAGAATTCGACCACGAACTTGAGGAGGTCGCCCGTCTCCATCCATGCACGGGCGGCGTCGTGGACCCATCCGGACCACGCATCCATCAGCTTCTGCGGATCAAGGCCGTAATTGAGGATAAGGGTCTTGATGATCGAACGCATCTTGTCGGAGACGAAGATCGCGGTCTGCGTCCGCGCATATGATAGGGTGTTAACAGCGCTCATGATCAGCCCACAGCTCCCCAATCGATTTTGAGTTCCTGGGACTTGGTTGCAGCCTCTTCCTCGTCCGCGGGAGCCGCGTTGACGTCATGGACCGCGATCCGCGAAGCCCTCTTCTTCAGCGTCTGGTTCATCCACGCCACGTCGGCCGCTTCCGTCGGCGCCGTCATGGCCCAGTCGCCAGCCGTAGGGTTCCAGGTGAGCTTGGCGACATCCATGTCCGCATCCATGGCGTCCTCACCGAAGAGGCAATAGATCACGAGCCGGGAGCCGACACCCTTGACGACGATCGGGACCTTCGCGGGATGCTCGTCGGTGATCAGCGATTCCATCACGCTGGCGGCCGCCGTCAGGCTTGCCGCATCGACAGACCCGTCACCGGTGATCAGGTTGACGATCTCCCGCCACGTTTCGGCGGCCGAACGTTTCGGAATCGAAGCGATGTCGCGCCGGACCTTCATGCCGCGTCCTCCTGGATATCGGGCTGGCTGGCCGCCCGTTTCAGGGTCGCGATCACATGCTCGGGCTTCAGCTTGTTGAGGTCTTTCGCCGTCTCGATCGAAATCGCCGCCGCCGCCGTAATGGCCTTGCGCAGGCGCCGGCCGTCCATGCCATCCGACGCATGGATATAGGCCGCCACCTGGCTCTTTAGGCCTTCGACCTTGGGCCACTTCTTAGCCAGCAATGTCAGCGTATCGAGGATGATCTCCTTGCGCGCCTCCGCGTGTGGAGGGCCGACATCCTCGATCCAGTCTGCGCGCGACAGCAGCGCCCGGTCGACCGCCTTCGGGTAATTGGTCGTCGCGATCAGGAGCGTGTTGCGGTGTTTCCTGCACAGCAGATCGATACCGGCCAGCGCGGCATCGGTGGCGCGGTGCGCGTCGATGGGATTGGCCTCCAGGCTCATACGCTGCCGGTCGGCCGCCAGCGTCTCAACCTCGTCCAGCAGAACGATCGTCGGCCCCTGCGCCGCGAACTCCGGAATCAGTTGCTGGAAGATCTTCGACACTTCCTTCTGGCTTTTGCCGAGTGAAGCGCTGCCCAGAGCGTGTGCGTCGAGCTGGATGTACCGGGTGCGTCCGAGGGCTTTGCCAACCTCGTTCGCAAGACCGCGCGCCAGCGTCGTCTTCCCGGTGCCGGGCGGCCCGGAGAGCACGATCAATCCGTGCATCGGCATGGCGTCGAATGAGTAATGCTGGCGCAGCTGGAGCGAGAGAAGAGACTGCGCGACCAGCCGCTCCTTCACGCCGCTATCGACTTTGATCGCGCTCCACGCGACCTCGAAGTCCGCTTGCGGCAGCATAACGTTCTCAACAATCGCGTCCATGATCACCTTTCCGGCCCCGCCATCAGCTGCGGCAGTCTGATTTTGAATCCTGCCTGATACTCCAGTGCGCATCCATATATAGCGCTATACGCCGATTGTACCACCATATGCGGCGGTCAATCAAGAATGCCGCCACAGGAAGTATGGCTACTCCGAACATCATATGGGCCAGCGAAAGGTTGTCAAGTACGAAAAATATCGCTACTCTGAACAACTAAAATGCAGGAGTATGCGCCGTGAGCACCCCTCTCGGAACGAAAATCAGAGAACTCAGAAAGCAGAAAGGGTACACGCTCGATAAACTTGCAGAGCTTGCTGATTCGAGTAAAAGTTATATTTGGGAGCTGGAGAACAAAAACCCGCCAAGACCTTCCGCCGATAAGGTCGCACGGATAGCATCAGCGCTCGGCGTTACGTCGGACTATCTCGTGGATACGAACGACAACGTCACGGTAGAGGATGCGGCCGACCAAGCCTTCTATCGCAAGTACCGTGAGATGGATAATTCGACCAAGGACAAAATACGGCGCATGGTTGACCTGTGGGGTGACGATAAGTGACGTCGGAGCCGTCTCCCGTTCGGTGGGCCATTGATCTCAGTGTGCTGCTCAGCGCGGCCATCGGCCCGGAACGCTTCCCCGTGGATATCACGGAACTTGCCATCGAATACACAAAAGTGCGTTTTCCCGACGATCCGGTATCGATCGTCGCGGGCGACAACCTGCCCGGCTTCGACGGCGCCCTTATCAAAGCGCCCAGCCACAAGCGGGGCTGGGGCATCTTCTACAACAACTCGTTCTCTTCAAAGGGCCGCATCAACTTCACCCTGGCGCACGAACTGGGCCATTACTTGCTCCACCGCAATGCCTATCCTGAGGGCTTTCGATGCAGCTCCCAGGATGTCGTGCGATGGGACAGCGAATACGGGCGGGTGGAACATCAGGCCAATTTGTTTGCCGCCAGTATCCTCATGCCGCTTGATGATTTTCGCCGCCAGATCGCCGATCATGCACGTCCCGAGCTCGATATGCTGGGGCATTGTGCGGACCGGTACCGCGTCTCGCTCATTGCCGCGACGCTGCGCTGGCTTGAGTATACAAATCGGCGCGCCGTACTCGTCGTATCTCGGGACGGCTATATCCTCTGGGCCCGGTCGAGCGCGCGCGCACTGAAGACACGCGCCTTTTTTCGTACGTCTAAGGGGCCGATAGAGATTCCGTCTGCATCGCTTGCTGCGACTCAGGATCTTCTCATCGATGGCAGGACCGGCGTGAAACACGGCCCGCGGGTCTGGTTTCCCGAGCCGGTCCATGAAATGACGATCTTTGCCGAGCAGTATGACTTTGTGATCAGCCTGCTGGCGCTCGAAAGCGAAGCGCCTGTATGGCAAGCCGAGGAGCCCGAAGAGGACACCTTTGACCGCATGACGAGGCGGTAAGGGTCGTCGAAGCGCCGCTTCCAGCGGCTTCGATAATTATCATTTATATTCAGCGATTTGCCTAAATGATGCCGATATTGGTAGTTCGCAAACGGCCGTCGTTGCGAAGCTAGGCTTAGTGAAACAGGTTATTCTCAAACTTGGATCAGGTTTGAGAATATGCTATTTTACGAAGTATGACTGCGCAAACTGAAGGCAAGCTGAACTATCTGGAAAAGACGCTCCCCGACGGGCTGCTGGTTGATGCCGCCTGGATGGAGAAGCACGGCTATTCGACGAGCCTGCGCAGCCAATATGTGAAGGGCGGATGGCTCGTGCAGCCGGTACGCGGCACCTTCAAACGACCGCGCGGCGTGCTGACCTGGGAAAAAGCGGTCATCTCTCTCCAGACTCTGATGGGGCGCCCGCTGATAGTCGGGGGCCGGACCGCGCTCGAATTGCAGGGCTTCGGTCACTATCTGTCCCCGGACGGCCCGCGCATCGTGCATCTGCATGGCCGGGAGGCGCCGCCGAACTGGCTCGCGAAGCTGCCGCTCAATGTGCGGTTTGTGTTCCACCGCTCGCAGACGCTCTTCCGGTCCGAGCCCGTCACGAAGGGCCTGACCAGTTTCGCATGGGATATCGAAACCAACAGCGGCCAGCACGCGGAGGTTTTCGCGGGGGGCGCGGTGCGCGCCTTCCAGACGGACGCCGAATGGCCGCTGACCATCTCGACCACCGAGCGGGCTTTTCTTGAAATGCTTGACGAGCTGCCGGCGCGGGAGACGTTTCACAACGTCGACATGATCGTGGAGGGGCTGCGCACGCTCAGCCCGAAGCGCCTTCAGAAGCTGCTGGAAGATTGCCGCAGCATCAAGGTTCGGCGTCTATTCTTCTGGTTTTCCGAACGCCATGGCCATCGCTGGTTAAATCAGATCGACCGGGAGCGCGTGCCGCTCGGCAGCGGAAAGCGCGTGCTGGTCAAAGGCGGGCGGCTCGATCCCAAATACCTAATCACACTACCGGAGGATCTGAGTGCCCCGGTCTGACCGCTATCGCGCGCAGGTCGCGCTCCTAATCGCCGTCATGCCGTTCGTCGCGGCGGAGGAGGAGTTCGCCCTCAAGGGCGGGACAGCGATCAACCTGTTCCTGCGCGACATGCCGCGCCTCTCGGTCGATATCGATCTTGCGTATCTGAGAGTCGCGGAACGCGCGGAGTCGCTTGCCGCCATTGACGGCGCCATGAAGCGCCTGGCGGGCGCGATCCGCGCGGGCCTTCCCGATGCACGGGTCAATGAAGTCGTGAACGCCGTCGAAGGGATCGTCACGAAGCTGACCGTCCAGCGGCCCGGCGCGCAGATCAAGATCGAGGTCACGCCCGTGCTGCGCGGTTGCGTGTTTGCACCGGAGACTCAAAGCGTATCGGCGTCCGTGGAAGAGGAATTCGGCTTCGCCGAGACGCAGGTCGTTTCGTTCGCCGACCTTTATGGCGGGAAGATCATGGCGGCGCTCGACCGCCAGCATCCGCGCGACCTGTTCGACGTGCGGGACTTGCTCGCAAATGAAGGCATCACGGACGCCCTGCGGCAGGCTGATCCGCCCCCGCCGACTGGTCCAAAGCGATTGTTAGTGGAGAGTTGGCCTCGCGGCCAGCGCGGGCGGCGTAGCTAGTCCGGGTTGCGCAGTCGCCCGCACGGTCATGGCGGGCACGAAGACCTCCGGCGCGGGAGGCTTGTATCCGAGCGAGCCATGCGGGCGGACGGTGTTGAAGTGCCGCCGCCAGCTTTCGACGATGATCTTCGCCTCCGCGAGGGTGTAGAAGATCTCGCCGTCGAGGAGTTCATCGCGCAACCGGGCATTGAACGACTCGATGAAGCCGTTCTCCCAGGGACTGCCGGGCGCGATGTAGGCGGTCTTCGCGCCAACCGCGCTGATCCAACCCTGCACAGCTTTGGCGACGAACTCGGGGCCGTTGTCTGAACGAATATGCTCTGGCACGCCGCGCAGGATGAACAGGTCCGAGAGCACGTCGATGACATCGATCGCCTTCAGCCTTCGGTCGATGCGGATCGCCAGGCATTCATGCGTGAACTCGTCGATAATGTTGAGCATGCGATACTTTCTCCCGTCATGGGTGCGGTCCTCGACAAAGTCGTAGGACCAGACATGGTTGGGCCGCTCGGCGCGAAGGCGGATGCAGGATCCGTCTCCCAGCCAGAGCCGACCTCGTTTGGGTTGTCGGGCTGGAACCTTCAGCCCCTCGCGTCGCCAGATCCGCTCGACCCGCTTGTCGTTGACCACCCAGCCTGCCGTCGAGCGCAGCAGCGCGGCGATCTTGCGATAGCCGTAGCGGCCATAACGGCGGACCAGTTCGACGATGTCGGCGATGAGCTTTTCCTCGTCCTGGCGTCCATGCGGGATTCGACGCTGGGTCGAGCGGTGCTGCCCGAGCACACGGCAGACCCGCCGTTCCGAAACCTTGAGGGCGAGCCGAACATGGTCGATGCAGGCGCGGCGACGCGCGGGGCTCAGTAGTTTCCCGAAGCCGCCTCCTTCAGGATCAACTTGTCGAGCGCGCCCGGCTACAGCCGGCTGGAGAATGACGAAGAGCGCGCCGCCTATGACGCGGTATGGGACCGGTATCTTTTCGCAGGGCTCATGCTGATGCCGTTCTCTCCCTATCTCGCGATGGTGAGCGGCGGCACGCAGATCCCTGCGATGCCCTTCGACTTCGCCAAAATCGATAAGCAGGGCGTAGCCGTTCCCGACGAGGTGAGGAAGGCGACCGGCTATCGCGAATTGCTGGCGCTTCTCGAGCATTACGCGGCACAAGGCCTGGCAGCGTTGCGGAAGGTGAATCCCGTAACGCGCGGTCAAAGGCCCGAGGACGTCAAGCGCGATGACTAAGGTCACGGCTTTCGGGCGCATCCTACCGGACTGGGCTCTGGGCTATGCGCTGTGTTCCTGCTGCGCCGAAGCTGCGCAGGATCACCAACCTGAACCAGCGTGACACGCTCGTGATCGACGGCTCGGTAACGCGAGTGAGTGCCGACGCGGTGAAGCGCGAGCGCTGGTTTCCTAGACCGCAGCGCGAGCCTGTTGAGCGGTATATGCAATCTCAGCTTCCTGGCATGCGGCCATCGTCCGCTTGTGGTGCCACGCCGCATCGAGCCGCCCACCCGCGGATAAATCAGATGCCTACCGCACTCCCGAATATCGCAGTACCCAGAGTCCCTGGTTCTTGTCGGTGATGTAGATGAATCCGCGGCGGTCCACGAGGACGTCCTCGGTCTGGACGACGAGCTTGTCCTCCGGCATCGGGCCGTAGCGCCGCGTTGGCTCAAGCTGCCCCGATATGACGAGTTTGCATGGCGTCATGAAGCTCACGTCCACGGCGGCCAATGATTGTGGCGACGGCGTCGGCCGTTAAGGCGGCAATGGCTTCGCCGTTCAAATGACCGGCATTGAAGAGCGCAAGAACTTCACCTCGTGTCAGCGGGAAGCCAAGTGCACTCAGCGGCAACGCTTCGGCTGGAAGGCCGAGATCAAGCCGCGTAAGCAATAGCGCTGCCGCCTCTTGGTCCTCGGCCCGCTCCAGCACAATCGCGGCTATGCGCAACGCGGACTCTAGCAGAAAGCGGGAGCCATCCGCGTAGCCGCGAATGTCGCCGTGCCCTACCCTGACGAAGGCATTGGACGAGTAGCGAGCCTCGATATCGTTGGTCGGTTCACCAGCAATCCAGTCGCTCACGATGAGCGCGCGCTTGCATCGGGCATAGAACGCGACGTCGCTTTCGGCACGATGCTGCAACGCGCGGCCCACGCCATGTCCGAAGCGGCCAAGGGCAACCTGCTGCCAGCGCGGCTCACCATTGCGGATTTGCGGTGTGTAATCCTCGTCGCGCTCCGGCAGGCATTCGACGAGAACAAGGAGGGCTTCTAGCGTCGCGTCGGCCGGATCAACGCGACGCAACAGCTCAACCAGGCGCATCGCGGACTCGAGCGTGAGGGGCGACTCGCCGCAGGCGCGCCCAAGCATGGTCAGGCGGAGATTGTCGCCGTCTTCCTCGATCAGGCCATCCGCAATCATCCGGGCTAGCAGCCGCTCGAGCGTCGGGACCATGCGCTCGCGCCATACGGGATTTTGGAGGGCGGCGAGATAACCACCATAGGTATTAGCGATCAGGTCGACGACCGCTCCGCGCGGAACATCTCTGACCTGCGTGAGCAAGCGTATCACCCACGTGCCCGGCTCGTTCGGGTTGAACGATGACCGGATGACCTCCGGCTGACCCTGTACGTATCGCCGGAAGAGCTGATTGCGCTCCATGGGAGTATCGGCGAGCAGGATGGCCTTCCCCTCAGCCTCAAACCCCAGGCGCCCGGCACGTCCTGCCATGTTCTTGTATTGGGCAACCGTATAGGGCTGCCGCTCCCGCCCGGGGAAATCCGTCTCGGCGATGACGACGGTGGATGCGGGCGTGTTCACGCCCGCAGCAACCGTGTCCAGCGACATTCGGAACTGACCCCTTTCCGTCATGAAGAACTGACCCCCATGCCGTTTGCCCTTCAGGCGGTTGCGGGTTGATGCG
>FWWM01009463.1_pt1 | contig 17928 bp, 13 predicted proteins | sample 2228351 | NCBI WGS metagenome assembly FWWM01 (sample SAMEA103939774, study PRJEB20133) | metagenome | reverse complement strand
CGTCGATTTCGATTTCCCAATTACTCTACACGACGCGAATGTCGCAAGTCGAGTCGTGAGCTTGTCGCAAGTTGTGTCGCAAACCTGTCGCAAAGATCACCTCCTTTCCAAAGGACCGTTCAAAGTTCCCATACAACCTCGCAGGCCAGGTATTCGCTCAGGACCATTCGTACAATCACCCCGCCTGTTTCGGACACTGAATATCGGTAACGCCCCGGTTGAACCACGACCCAACCACCTGAGAGCGGGAGTCGGTCCGGAGATTTCCCGAACGCCCTCAGGAACGCCCGGCTGCCGATTTCCGGCCACAAGTCGGTCTCGTCATCGCCGGCGACCTGCTCGAACGCCGATCTTTGGTCATCGCTCAATATCTGTAGGGGCGCAAAACCGACTATGCTCGGTTTCTCCAGTTTCGGGTACAACTCATATGCGGCGTGCCCTCTTGCGAGTTTCAGGATCACGTTCCGAACCCGACCAGCCTCCGGTTCCCATATCAAGTTGTCCGCCTCATCTTTTTTCCAAGCCCCCTCTATCCTCAATTGCAACGCCGGATTACCTTCCAGAATGCGCTTGACGTTGGGACGATGAAGATCAGAGGCCTCTGCGCCGCCGTGGATGACACAATCCAAGAAGCAAGCCAGATATTGCTCATCCAGCGAGAACGAAGAGTTGCACTTTTTGCAGGCACCGACGACCGGCAACTCCGGCGGATAGGGTTCATCCAACAGGACCTTCGAAGGAACGTGGTCGCGCGTATCCGGATGGGTGCCGCAATAAACGCACATGCCGGTGTGGCGTTCATCAATGAATAGATGGCGCGGGTCCATCATTGCCCGTTTGTGCAATCTGATTATCCTGAGTCTTCTGCGCAAGAAGATACGAGAATTTATCTCTAATCAACTTCTTGCGCTCTTCAATGAAGTCTTCGAAGCGGTCGATCTTCCAAAGGTCCTTATCCTTCGGTACCAAGTGCATGTCGAGGTAGCTTTCCGGCTTGTCGGCGAACCAGACTTCGGGCAGGGTGTCGGATTTGCCGCCGGCTCCGTTCTCCGCCTGGGTCAACAACATGCAGTTGGCCAACTGGTCGCGCGAATCCTGTTTGTATTTCACGATGCTGAGCCGACCCGTTTCCGGGCTGACGGCTTTGATCTTTCTCAGGGCGCTCTGCGGAAAGATGTGGTCGACTTGCGGAAGGTTGTTGTCGTAAGCAGGTGTGTAATTGAACTCACGGTACCACAGATTGAAAAGCAGATGGATCGAGTCGGAACCGTAACCCATCCGCCAGAAGCGATCCTCGGTAAGTTCGAGACTTCGTCCTTTCGAACGGATGGCGTCGAACAGATGATTGAGATCGAAGCCGTTCCGCTCCCTGATCTTTCCGACGCAGTCGTCGATGAGTTGGTCCGGGGTTCCGCTGAATGCGCCGCTGATTAGAGCACGCAGCAGGTAACTGTCTATCCCCTGCGCGGCCTTCCAGTTATCCGGAAAATGATAGCGGGAATAGACCAACGGAATCAGGACAAGATAGGACGGCAAGGCTTTGTCACATCGGATGAAGGTTTTCCCGCGGACAAAGTCCAGAACGTCTTTCAGCGCTTTCGTGATGTCCTGCCACCTGGTTTCGATTTCCTCCCGCACGCCCGGTTTGCGGAACTTCGAGACCTCATAGCGTGCGCCTTGGTTCAACAGCGTAAGGCATGATTTCAAAACGAAATCACGAGTGAATGCGAAGCCGTGGCGGTTGAGGTCCGACAGAAGGTCCTCCATCTGTTCGTCGGCGCGGTCCCAGCTTGAGCTCAGCAAGGAAAAAAGCAGATCGGATTTGCCCAACCGGGTGCCGCCGGAATTAGCCCGTATAAAGACCTCCACAACGTCGTCTTCGGTGTAGAGTTCGGCGTTTTCGGTGCTGTCGAGCTCCTGGTATGAAATCCCGTCGTCGGAATGAAAAGTCTTGAATACGATGCCGACGTGGCGGCTGATTTTGCGACGTTCATCAGGGGAGAGTCCGCGGCCCGCTTTGGCGATCAGGTCCTCCGCGGCGGTAAGCGGATCGGCGGTATTGAAGACCAGGTCTTTGAATCTGATCCACGGAAAGCCGGCTTTGCCTGCGTCGAGAAAGGCAAACCTGAACTTGACGTCGTCCGGAGCGGACACCTCTCCGCTTAAAATGTCGAGGAAAAGCTCCCGCCCTTCGTAGCTGCCGCACAGACCGATGAACAGGCTTTGAAGTCTCTGCTGACCGTCCAGAACCAGACATTTCTTCCTGCCGTTTTCGGGGACGTAAAAATCGCTCAACCGGAGCTTGCTGCGGTAGTTGTCGATGAACTTTCTGTGGCGGACCTCAGCCTTGGTCTTCCATATCAGCAGAGTGCTGATGGGGTATTCCCTCAGAATCGAGTCGAAGAGACGGCAGATCTGGTCCTCGCTCCAGACGAACGGCCGCTGGATATTGGGCAGCCAGAAACCGCCGTCCTCGTCAGGATTGTTTAAGAAGCTGACGATCTTCCGCAGGGAATGTTTCGGTGTCTTCATTATTCAGCGCCGCCTCCATCACATTGCACATTCTTATCCCTTGGGCGGATATGGGTCCTTTCCGTAGGTGTGCTCGGTCTGAATCGTCATATCCTTCTTGTGGATCACCACCTGCCCGAGCTCCTGGTTTTTCGCAAGTTCCTTGGCTCGATCCACAGCCTCCGCCTTCGTATCGTGGCTGCTGGATGCTCTTGATGCCTTCTCTTCCTTAACCTTCCAGCCGCCGTCGGTATTGGGTGTCACGTGATAAGTCTTGCGCTTCGACATTTTCATACCTCCTGATTTGAGTTGGTTTTCTCTTCGTCCCCGCGGACCGCTGCGAGTATCCGATCAATGCATGCATCGAAATCCTCTTCGACTTCATGCTGCCACAGGCGGATCACCGTCCATTCCATCTGCCGCAGTCTCCGATGGTTTGCGGCGTCCCGTTCCCGGTTCTTGTTTATCTTCTTTTTCCAAAAATCAGAGACCTTGTCCTCCCAGGAAGGGAAGCGGTATCCGTGCCAAAAATCGCCGTCCACGAAGACTGCGACCCGAGCCTTGCTGAAGACGATATCCGGCCTGCCGGGCAGTTCTTTGACGTGCTTGCGGAACCTCAAACCTCTCCTATGAAGCGCTGACCGCACCCGCACCTCCAGACCCGTATCCTTCCCCTTGATCCGGGACATACAGTAGCTGCGCTGTTCGGGTGTCAGGTTGTCGGCCATGACTTTCCGACCCGATCATCCGCGCTCGCGTGAAGCTCGATGATCGCGAGCGGCCTCCATCCCGCAGAACTCGCCGAAATCACATTCGGCGCAGCGGACCTTGTTGTGCGGGTTCCTCGGTGCGGATGTGGGACCGGAGGCAAAACTGCGGTCTCGAATGCGCTTTGCCGTTTCAGCCACCGTTCTCTTCGCACTGTCGAGTGACTTCTCATCGAGAGGAACGCGCAACTCCGCCTTCGAAGGATCGTCGGCGTCCAGGTACCGCACCAGCCCCTGTTCAGGTTGGTATTCCAGCTCCTTCTTCACTGCCACCGCGTAAAGCCCCACCTGAAGCTGCATCTGCTTCTCGTCGAGTTTCTGGTGCAGGTCGGAGTCCGGATCTCCAGACTTGAAGTCGATGAGCGTAACCCTGGGCGGATCGTCCTGGCGCACGATGTCGATTGCTCCCGAAACAAGAGCGCCGCCGCTCCCGTCCTCGTATTCAATCAGGCTCTCAAACTCTTTCTCGGGCTCGAAGGTCAGCGTGGCGAGTTCCGCGGCGTAACGCTGGACGTAGTCCGCAGCGATGCGGACGCCCTTTCTACGCATGTTCGCGGCGGGCTCACCCGTGGTGTACCGCAGATAGAAGAGCCCCCGCTCGATGAGCGACTGGATCTCGCGCTCCAATGCCGCACGGTCGCGGGCGAGTGCCGCCCACTTCTTCGGGTCCGAATGGACGGCTCTCATCAGGTTGTGGACGCCGCGCCCGTAGCCGAAGGCCTGGTCGATGGTCGGTGAGAAACCGAGCACCTTGCGCAGGTAGAAATCGTGCGGGCACTCCAAGTAGTAGCGCAGGTCCGAAAACGACGTGGCGATACGCACATCCCGCTGATGCTCTTTCGGCGCGTACTTCAGCTCCTCGAGGAGCTTCTCCGGGTCGTCGGTCACTAGGCCGCCCGCTTCGGGCATCAAGTCTTGCAGCTTCTTCACGAACTTCGACGTCTGTCGGCCGGAATGGCTGACGAAGAGAAAGCGTTCGGCCCGCGTCAGGGCGACATAGAGCAGCCGTCGCTCGCCGTCGTGGTTGGCGTTGTCGGCCAAACCGGCGATGTCTATCTGCTTTACGATCTTGCCCGACAACGGCAGCTGCGGTGTCCTTCGTGCGTAACCGCTCGGAAACCGCCGAGCGTTGACGTCCGCCAGGAAGACCGCCGCGAACTCAAGACCCTTGGCCGCATGGATGGTGGTAATGCTGACCGCATCGGGCTGCACCATCAGGGGTTGTTCTTCGGTCCGCCCTTCCTCCGCTCCGAACTGGCACAGCCCGATGATCTGCCAGGGGTAGTCCCGCACGCTGGTCCAGCCGGGCGTCTCTATGCCTGTGATGAGGCCGCTGAGCGCCCCCAGGTGAAACAACGCCGCTTGGCCGCGTCCCTCGCATGTGTCCCAAGCGTCGACCTCCGCTTCGGACAGCAACATGTGGAAGATCTGCTGCGGGAACACCCTGCGGAGCTCGTTGCGGGAGGACAAGAAGTCCCGGAGTCGCGGCGTTCGGATGACGGAAGAGCGGGCCATCCTGCGGTTCTCCGCAATACGCTCGTGAACGGCCTTCGCCGCAAGGAGAAGGCGCGCTTCGACATTCCGGTCGAAAGCCAGGCCCGTCCGCCGCAGGGCTTTGGCGGCCTCTCGCAGGACGGCCTCCGGTCGCGGTGCGCAACCGAGCACGGACTGAATCCTGTTCGGGAGGCTCTTGGGATTGATGGGCGAGCCGATGAACTCCTCGCGGCCCGAGGTGATGGCGAGGGCGGCTACGAAGAGGAGCACTTCAGGCTGTGAGAAGAGATCCGGCCCCGCGCGCACCACGCAGGGAATACCGGCGGCCTCCAATGCTTGCATGTATGTCCGAACGTCGGTCGACGAGCGGACCATGACGGCTACGTCCGACAGGGTCAGCCCCCGCTGTGAACCGTCCCTCTTGTCGTGCAGTGCGCCCTCCGCCTCGGTCGGCACCAAGATTCGGATCGCCTCTGCGATCCATGAGGCCTCGTCTTCCCGACCATGGAAGCTCACCAACGCGAGGTGTGATTCGTGATGATCCGTCCGGGTCTTGTTCCCGTGCTTCATCGGTGCCGTCGCCATCGACCGCACAGCACCGATCGTCCTGGACCAGCGATTGGCGAGATCAATGATCCGCGGCGTGGATCGGAAGTTCTCCTCGAGATCCACGACCTTCGCGTCGGAGGCGGACTTGAACTCCTCCCACAACTCGCCGATGATCTCCACCTTGGCGCCGCGGAAGCCGTAGATGGACTGCCGGTGGTCACCCACGACCGTCAATCTTCCGGAATCTCCGACCAGCAGTTCTATGAGTTCGCGTTGGACGGGGTTGATGTCCTGCACCTCGTCCACGACCAGATGAAGTTTCTGCTCCGCCAACTGTTCGAGGCGGTCCCCGTCGGCGCGCAGCCGGCGTATGAACTCGCTCTGCGACGTGCTGAAGTCGAGAAAACGGCGGCACCGGAGGTAGGCGTAGTAGCGGGCGGCGCACACGGCGAACGCGCGCGCCTCGGATGTGTCACCGACGTCCGTGAGCAGCTTGGCTTTCTTGCACCACTCGCTTTCCGTCGCACCCAATTCGTAAGGGGGCTCGCCGGAGGGAAGCCTCACCTCGAACCGGTTGTGCTCGTGGAGCTGATCGTAGGCCTGCGTGAAGCTCTCCAACGTCGCGTACTGCCCCAGCCCCGTTGCGTCCTTGAGACCCTTCAAGCCGAGCAGGCCGTGGAAGCCGCGAAGGATCAGCGCGGCCCTCGCACCCTCATCGAGGATGTCGTAGTTGTGGTAATCGTCGGGCCAGTACTCCCGGGTCTTCGCCAAGCAGAAACCATGGATCGTTCCGACGTACATGCCGCCGAGAGCGACCTCTTCACCGGCGGGCGTGATCTTTTCGAGCCAGTGCCGGATGCGGAACTTCATCTCCTCGGCGGGGCGTTCGGTGAAGGTGAACGCCACGATGTCCTGCTTCGGGACTTCCCCCACGGAGATCCACCACGCGATCCTGCGCGCCATCACCTCGGTCTTGCCGGAGCCTGCACCCGCCGCCACAAGCAGACGCCGCTTGGGGGAAGTAACAGCCTCCTCCTGTCTTCGAGTCAGCCTCTCAAGAAGAACGGCCTCGACCATCATGTCCTTTCTCTTGTTTTGCACACGTTGAATCCTTTAACAGAGCCTTACGGACGACCCGTGCATGCGCCGCGATGAACGGCGGCGGAAGGGCGTTGCCGATCATCAAGGCCACGGCGGATTTATTATTTGTGATCGGGAACTTGTAGCGGCGGGGGAAACCTTGCAGAAGCGCCGCCTCGCGCATGGTGATCGCCCGGTCTTCCTCGGGATGCAGGAACCTCCCCTTTGACGGGTTGAAGCATCCGCCGGTGATCGTCGGAGCCGGTTTCTTCCAAGCCATGCGGCCGTAGACATCCTTGAAGCCGTTGCATTTTTTGTGGCACTCGAGCCGGAACTCCTCAGGGATATCTTTTCGGCTTCCGCCGTCTTTCGGTATAAGCCGGATGATCTCCAAAACCTTCGGGGTTCGATTCTCAGGCATGTCATGCACGGGGTCCCCGCTTTGACCCGCTTTCGGCAGCCCGCCGATCGCATCCTCAACCGTTTTCATCTTGGCGGCTTTGCCGGCGAAAGGAATTGTCACGCCCAGCCCCGCCAAATAAATCAACCTGCGTCTCCTCTGCGGAACACCGTAGTGGGCGGCATTCAATATGCGATGCTCCCCCAGGTATCCGAGGTTCTTCAACTTCCGGCGGAAAGCCTCGAACCGTTCGTCGTCCGCCAGCCCAGGGACGTTTTCCATCATCACGGCACGCGGCCGGAGAGCCTCCACGAACCGTTCGAACTCCAGCAACAGGTCGTTTCTTGGGTCATCAACCATGAGAGCCCCGTTCAGGGTCCGCATCGTGGAGAAACCCTGGCACGGCGGGCACCCCGCCAGGAGATCGAGTCCGCCTTTCTTCAATCCGAGCGTGTCGAGCAGTTCCTGCGGATCAAGTTCTCTGATGTCCTTTTCCCATAATGTGACATCGCGATGGTTCGCTTTGTAGGTCTTGACGGACAGCGGATCGACGTCCACCGCACCCAGGACCCTGAATCCGGCTCTTTTCAACCCGACCGTCAGTCCGCCGCAACCGCAGAACAGGTCGACGGCCGTGGGCTTGCCGTCAACGTTTGGACGGAGTCCTCTGCTTCGTTTCGCCTTGCCTTTCATCGGAAAAACATCCTTTTGTTCGAATAGGCGCTCCCCATGAGCGTTTTCAGGAGGTTACTTACCGATGGGCCGACTGAACCGCCGGCTTCATCCGTGGAATGGAAGCGTTTTGTCCCGGAGGGATCGCATGTTGTTTTTGGGGTATCCGTCGCTTCCGGCGGCATCCATTAAATCTCCAATGTTTTGAGCACAGCCCGGTCTATGTCGCCGTAAAACACCACGTCCAGGCGTTCGATCACGTCCTCCGGCAGTCCAGCGAACTGCGTTTTGTTGGAAACGGGGACCAGGGCGCGGAGCGCCCCCGACTCAAGCGCCAACTGCAAGGGTTCGGTGATCGAAGCAGGTCCCTTGATGTTCCCCTGGATGGTCAGGTCGCCGAGGATCACTGTGCCGGCCTGCACAGGTCGGTTGCGGACGGCGGAGATGACGGCGGCGAAAAACGCCACACCGCAGGGGCAGTCGATGCGGCCGCCGGAGAGGTCCACGGCTTCGGCATAGATGTCCTTCTGCGCCAGCATCTGTGTGAGTCCGAGCTTGTCTTTGACGCTTTGCAGATAACTGAAAGCCCGGTTGAGGGATTCCTTCAGCGATTTCTCAAGGCCCGTCGGGGTGCGGAGCTTGCCCGTCCCCGCCGACAAGGTGACCTCAAGCCTGAACAAAGCGACCCTGGCTTCGGCATCGACCGAGGCCGTATAGACGGTTCCAGGAGGCAGGGGGTCCTGCGAAATGACTCCGGCACCACCTTGCTCCGGGACGCCCACGGACCGTTCGGTATCGTCCGCGAGATCGATGTAGGAGAAACTGGTCTTGTAGAACTCGAACGATCCGCGTTTTTTGAGCTGTTCCTTGACCCGGCGGCGCCCCTCCATGGCCAGTTCGACATACTCGGTGAGTTCCTCCTTGGTCCAACCTCCGCCCGGATGGAGGATTTTGAGAAGGCCGCTCACCGTCTTCTTGACCGCCGTGGCATCCCTGCCCTCGACATGGGAGCCGAATCGAAAAACCCTTTCGGCCTCGTCGAAGCGGTTCTGTTTTCTGAGCGCCCGGAACGCTTCGGCCAGATAGTCGGTGACGAAGCCGTAACGGCCCGTGAGCATGTCCTTGGAGTTCTTCGGAACCTCCCAGCCGGGCAGGTAGAAGTGCATCCGGTCGAGCAGCGCCAGATCGAATTCTTTCGGCAGCGGCTGGAAAAGGTCCGTGGCCGAGTTCCGGACCAGGCTCTCCACCGGTTGGTTCAGGTTGCCGATGAACACCAGGGACGCGTCCGCCAGCACCTGGGTGACCCCGCGGCTGAAGCGGCCGTTGGCCATGTAGTCCTTCATGATCTGGACCGCGTCGGGATCGGTGATTTTCATGCCGCCGACTTCGTCGAAAGCCACGACGTCCCAATGCCCCACAAGGCCGACCTGCCGGCGGGCGTTGTTGTAGAACAGGTTCGCCGTACTCGCCTTGCCTCCCGAGAGCAACATGCAGTACGGGGACATTTCGCTGAACGCGTAGGATTTTCCCGTGCCCCGAGGACCCAGCTCGATGAAGTTGTAGTTTTTCTCGACGAAGGGGATGAAACGGCTGAGCAGAAGAAGCTTCAGGCGGCGTTCCATCCGCAGCGGCTCCAGCCCGACACTCCGCAGCAGGAGCCCCATCCATTCCTCCCTGGTCAAACTGCTCCTGCCCTCAAGGTATTCCTCCAGATCAAAACGCGCGAGTTGGATCGGTTTCAACTCCACGATGTGAAAAGGGCTTCCCTTCGCGCCCTCCTCGGACGGCCTGAATTCGACGTCGATGACGGCCCAGATGCCGCCCTCAAGCAGGCGTTCAAACCGTCTGTGGAACTCCTCGGGGATGTGTATCTTGGCGTATCCGAAATGGTCCATGGACGCCCAGTACTTGTTCTCGCTCGGGAGGAAGCGGACCTCAACGCGGTCGATGAACCGATGCCTGCCTTTCTGCTCGACCATGGACTGGGCCTTGTTCGCCTCGTCGTGGCGGAAGTAATTCGTCGTCAAGGTTTCTTTGACGGCGTCCACGCCGATGCGGATTTCCTCGTCGTTGTCCGAAGCACAGTATTTGCCCAAGAGATACTCGAGCACATAGGACGGTACGTTCTCGCCGCCCTTGATCTGGTGCAGAAGGTCTTTCCGCACCACTTTCCCGGCGAAAACGCCCGTTGCTTTCTTGTCCAGGTCGTCCTGTTGCATTCCGGTCTCCTTAATCGAGCATCGCGTTCTTCAGCTTCCGCTTCGCCCACACGACGCGCGTCTGCGGGTCGCTCACCCTGATTTCGATCTCCGCCCCGTCGAAATCCGGGTCGAGCAACACAGGAACGGGCGTTTCTTTGCCCGCCTGCAGGGTCACCTCACGGGTCTTCTCGTCCCGCGCCTCGCAGTCGGCGGCCTCGCCGACCACCTTGGCTTTCGCCCCGGAACCGTCATAGGCCTCGACCCGCACCCGGGCGGGGGTCCCGAACATGTCGCTCTGGAGGTGGAACTTGAGGCCGATGACCCGGCTGGTGAATTTGTCCGACCGATAACGGACGTCGATCTCCGGCTTGCCCGCGGTTGTTTGTTTCTGCCGCCCGGCCCGGAAGACGATCACCGGCACCACCGCCTCTTGAAGACTCAGTCCGCCGTGGAAATAACCCTCGCCCTCCGAGAAGACGCGGAACCCGATGGGCAGGCAGACTTCCTGCACATCCCCTTGAACCCCCACATGGCCCGCCTTCAGGGTGACGGTCCCGGCCGCCCCGGAAAGGCCCGAACCCAGCAGGCACCGACGCTTGGATGCCGGCCAGCCGCCCGGAGGCGTCTGGACCACATCGCCCGCCGGGATTTCCGGGAGCATCATGTGGCCGTGGTCGGCGCTGATCACCACACGGTCGACCCCCTGGGACACCAACCACCGGACCGCGGCCGCGATATCCCCGATCACATCCGAGAGGTAGCGCCGGGCGCGCCAGGCACCGAGGTTCTCGGCCACCGCGTCCGGGTCCTGGGTCCGCACCACAAAGAACTCCGCTTTCTTCAGGTTGGCGGCGGCCTTTTTCGGCGAGCCGAGCAGGTCGTCCAAGGTGGTCTCGAAAAACCGGTCGCCGTAAGTGTCGGCCAACAGCTTCATACGGTCCGCCGATGTCTTCAGCAGGCGGGTTCCGAGAGCCGGGACAAGGCCCCCGTCTTTCTCGACAAGCCGGAGCATTCCGTCCGCACCCGGCATGAGCGCCGCCATGCCGCACCCGGTCACCGTCGGGACAACCCCCGCGGCACAGCTGACGTGGACTTCGCCCGTCCCCGCCAGGGCCTCGCCCAAATCGCGGCCCATTTCGTAGCGGAGGGAATCCACCATGAAGAACGCGGTTTTCTCGCGGCGTTCCAGCAACGGGGCCACATGTTCGTCGAAAATACGGGTCTGCCTCGACGCTCCGTCCGGCGGCCAGCCCTCCGCTTGAACCGCCGCGAGGAAAGCATCCTGCAAGGCCGTGACGGCTTCGCGGTAGCGACGGCGACAGAGGTCGACGACCGGGGCGATGACGTCATCGTCGGTGCAGGCGGTGAGGGCCGTTTCAAACAGGCGTGACGTCCGGTCGAGGTCCGACCAACCGCCTTCGGTGTAAGCGTTCATCAAATCCACGAGGTTCTTTTTCCCGGTCAAGCCCCCCGAAACCGCGGCGGCGGATTCGATCACAGCGGCCGCCCTTTCAAGCGCCGTCCAGGCCGGCGACCTCTGCGGGTCGTGCCGCCAGATGGAACCTTTCCGTTTCTCGATCACGGTTCGCGCGGCCTCAATGTTCCCGGCGACGACAAGCTCGACCGCACGGCCGAGCAGACGCCGTTCCTCAAAGGGGAAGGTGTCGCGTTCACCGGGGTCGAAATCCTTCGGCATGAGGTCCGGAAGGCGGAGTCCGCTTTCGATCCCCTGCGCCAGCTCGACATAGGTTTCACGCAGACCCGTGTCGCTGCGCATCCTGTCGCAGGCCGCAAAGACCACGGGCTTGGCTTCGACGCCGGCGCGCGGCACGGCGCTCAAGGCGTCGGGAACGCTTTCCGGGAGATCGAACACGAACTCGCTGAAGAAGATATATTCGGCGGCTTTCGGCCTCAGCACATTCCAATCGCGGCCGCCGCCTGTGTGTTTGAACCCGACGGCGGCGGCGAGCAACCGCAGCAGCTCGTCGACGCAGCCCGGCTTGGCGGCGGCTTCCTTTGCTTTCGCCGTGTTGCACAGGGCAGCCGCGATGATTTCCGCCGGGGTTTCCGTCCGGAAAACGTCGTTCAGCAGCGGCCAACGCTGCGTCTTTTCCAAACCGTCCAGAAGTGCGATGTCCGGTTTTCCCTCGCGGAAAAGCCTTGTGATCTCGTCGGCCTTGTCCGGCATGGCCTGGCGGGCGAGCGATTCGATCTTCTGGTCTTCGGCGTCGCCGAAGGGAGCGCCCGCCATGGCGTAGACCTCGAAGGGGTCCCGCATTTTCTCTTCCTCGCCCGCGCCCCGGCGGCGCGGTATGTAGATGAGCAGGCAACGGTCCCGTTCGGCCGGGTTCTCGGATTCGTTCATCAGCCGGTAAATCTCGTCGGCCCGGCGGCGGGTCTTAAGGACGGAGGCTTCGGCGGACAACACCTCGCAGTTCGGCGCGTTGAACTCCGCGGCGAAGGACTTGAAATCCCCTTCGGCGTCGTACCAGACCACGATGCGGCGGTCGCCCAACAGATCGACAATCTTCTTGTGCAGGAACGAGGTGAACTTCATCGGGCGGCCTCGGCTTCAGAATGAATTGAAACCACCTTGACTTCTTCAACCTTGCACATCGGCTTCGTCGGTTTTTCCATCGTGACGAATTCGTCCACACCGGCGACCGCGGCGGCCCCGATGTGTAGAGCGTCAATCGGAGTCATGTCATATTTCGAAGCCATAGCGAGCGCACGGCTGGTCAGATCAGAAGAGGTTTCCAGATTCTCTGCGGCTCCGTCAAAGACCGTCTGCATGAACTCAACTTCTTCCTGCCGTTTGTGGAATGTCGGTTTCGGCAGGACCTCGAGGCGCAGATAATCGCTCACCACCAACTTCCTCCCTGGGTCATCCAGCACCCGCAGGGCTCTTTGAGCAACCTGTTCCTCTCCTCGAAATGCGGCGATAAGGACGTTTGCGTCAATATAGGTCCTTTTCATCTTCTTCTAATTCTCCCCGGCGTCGTTTGACTTCATCGAGCACCTCTTCTTCGGAAAGCAGTCTTATTCCTGAAACCACGGCTTTAGTGCGCAAAGCATAAAGTCTCTTGCCTAAGTCCGTCCTTGGCGTGAATACCAGCTCCCACTCGGATAAAGAGACCTTCGTCGACTGACAGGTGCTTATTTTCTTTTCAACCGGCATAATGAAAACCATATTAGGAACGGCAGGCTCCCTGGGAGTGCCTTCACGACTCCTATTCGCAACACCCAGCCAGTCCTCCCAAGAAAACGGAAACAGACTGCTTCCGGTCATGCGACCTGAAATCTCGTTCGTCAAAGCCATTGTTCCAGTCATATGCTCACCCTTCGTATTCCGGTTCCAAAGCTTCAATCGTTTCCGGTTTTAAGATATTGAAAAACATTTTCTTGCATGAGGCATGAACTTCATCAAGTCTTTGATCAAGGACATCCCATGACTCACCGTCCGCCATGGGCTTGATGCTGTCAATGTCTACGAGAACGCCTTTAAGCCGACCTTCCATTCCCGGTAGACCTACTTCCGCAGGCGAGATGATTTGGACAATATGAACCAAATCGCCCTCCTTGATTTCCGTTCTCAGTTGAACAGGTTTTGCGGCCAACTCGTATTTCCCCATTCTTAGATCAAGATTCAGATGGGCAAGACCGACGGGTTTTTCCAACTCAATCAGGTCTATGTATTTGAGAGAGAATCTTTCCAACCGGTCGACCAACCCTGTTTCCTGAACCGCTTTGGCGAGTTCGCGTATATCGGCGGAAAACTTCGACCATCCGGAATAAGGCCGGCGACAGCTCAATGAGACGACGCGATCACCGATCTGGACGATCTGATTGGAGCCTTCAAGTCGAATTTTCGGAACATACCGTAAGTTCGGGTCATGCTCGATGATAGGGGCCGGTATGTCCGCAACGGGTAACTTGGAAGCCGTATCGTATTTGCCGGGAAACGTTTTGAAAAGCATTCCCGGAAGCAAGTCGGCCACCGGGGATTTAGCGCCGGGGAAGCGGATTTCCCATATCGCTTCAAGCAGAGGCTCTTTCTTGAGCCTTACGGGGATTCTGTTGTTCATATCATTCTCCTTCTGAATGAAGTTTCTTCTTTCGGCGGCCGCCTCTCTTCTTGGATTCCGGGGCTTCGACCTCGCAGAGGTCCTCAAGCCCGTGGGCGATGGCGATGGAGCGGTCGCGCTTGCAGACTTCCCGGACGCGGTCGGGCCATATCGTGTACGCCAGGTGCGCCCAGTCGTAATCACCCTTGGCGAGCTTTTTCCAGCACTCTTCCGTGTCCTTGGCCCAGGAGCGTAGCCGGAAAAGCTTATGCAGCGGCGCGGCGTTGATGATCACGCCGTCGTTGAGGTCCGGCTTGTAGGGCAGCGCAGCGATCCTGAGAAGTTCCTCGCGCAGGTCACCCAGCTCACCGAGGAACGCGCGGGCCTCTTCCAACTGCTGACGCAGTTGTCCAGTGGGCGGTGGGCAGTGGGCAGTGGGCAGACTGTCAGTTATGCCACGCTCCCGAGCTTCAACCGCATACTGCATACTGTCTACCGCCTTCTGCACTTCGGCGATCTTGGGTTCAACATACTTGTTGACGACCATGTAGAGCGTCTGGTCGTTCAAGCGGTGGTAGTAGAACCAGATCGTGTACGATCCCGAAGCGGTGGAAAGCGGCCAATAGATCGGGGCCTTGCGCCGGCTCTTGGAGTAGCGCTTCAGATGGTCCTGGAAGAAGCCCGCAGGCCTTCGGAAGTAATCCCGCAGGTCGGAGACACCGAGGATGTCGCAGGCTTCCTGTTCGATCTCGTGGGATTTGTCCTTCCAGAGCAGGTCGAATACCTCGCGCACGCGGCGGACGATGTCGTCGCGGTGCGGCCGGTCGCCGTTGAAACCGGGGTCGTCCACCAGGACGCCGTCCCAGGAGATACGGAGCGGATACTCAGAGTCAGTAGGCAGTATGCAGTTGGCAGTGGGCAGTGAGTCATCGCCTTCAGGGATGATCCATTTTCCGTCTGCATACTGCATACCGCCTTCTGCCCTCTTTCTCAGCCATTCCTCGCTGACGATGCGGTTCGGCTCGGCGGGTAGGCCGTCCGCTCCGACCAGCATCCCCGGCGGGCAGACCGGCAACGGATCGAAGGGGCCTGGAGAAGTAGGCAGTAGGCAGTGGGCAGTAGGCAGGGCGAAGCGGATGTCCCAGCGGCCGAAAGCGACGCCGACGCACCAGGAAAACAAGTGGGCAGTGAGCAGTGGGCTGTAGGCAGTCGTACCGATCAGCGGCGACTCTGGCGGAGTCGCGTTATTTTCCTCGGTAAAGTCCTCATCGTTTTTCTCATCGGATTCCTTGCCTTCTGCAGTATACCCCTCACTGCTGACAGCCCAATGCCCACTACTTACTGCTTTCCGCTCTTCTTCCGTGAACCCGTAAAGGTCGAAGGCGGTTCCGTCCACTTCCGATTCTATTTTTGATAGTTCCGCTTCAGTTTCGGCGGACTGTTTTTGGCAAACCGCCGTTCGCTCGGCAATGGTCGCACCTTTGGACTGCAGTAAAGTCGGGAGAGTGAAAGCGTGAGTGGTGTCATTCGTCAGGTCAAAAGATCGTTTGAGCGACCAAGCTGAGAGAGCCGATTTGGTCAATGATGTCCGCTCTCTCCCTGTTGGTATAGGGACAGGAACTCCTTGTATAATGCCGACCTCGAACGACCGTGCGGTCTTATCCGCGGCATTTAGACTCAACTCGACCAGAATGCCGAAAGGACAGGACAGCATGAGCGACAGCACTGAAAGCAAATCTTTGCCAGTATCGCTGGATCCAAAAGCAGCCGGCCCTTTATCGGCAAAAAGTGCACCAAAAGTAAGAACTCGAACACCGAATTGTTGTGTACGACGCGGCCACGTCAGCCCGGGGCGGAAATAGTAATCGGGATTGCGGATCACACTTCCTGAGAAGGCCTTCATCTCCGCCCCGTCCTTCTCCCAATTCACGACGAGGTGGATGTCGGCGTAGTAGGGGGAGTATACGCCGCCCTTGGCGAAGGGGACCCAGCGCTTGCCCTCATAAGTTCTTCTGCGGCACCATGCCTGAAAGTCCCGAATCCTCTCCTCCGTCCACTTTTCTGCCTGCTCTTCCCGCCTGTCGCCTGCTTTTTCTACATCACCGCTCACTGCCCACCGCCCACTGCCCACTGCCCACTGCTCACCATCAAGAATCCGCTCCGCCGGCACCTCCCACCACGCGCGCACGAAGCGGAAATCATCGGCGGTCGCCAATCCTTGTTTCACGGTCCGGCCTTCGCTTTCAAAGGGCGGCAGTTCTTTGAAAAGCCGCCGGATGCGTTCGCTCACCCAATAGCAGAACGGCGTGTTTGGAACCTGCCGGAACGATTCGGGGTTGACGGCGTACATATCCTCGTCCGCCGCTCCTTCCCGCAACGCGGCGATCCGCCGGGCCAACGTCTCTCCCTTGTCGTTCTGATTCAGCAGGCGGATGAAGAGGGTGTTTGTCATCTGCCAGCCTCCTTGGTCCCGGACAGCCATGTGAGGATGTCATTCACTTTTTTTGGAACAGCGGTAGCCGGATCGGCCGCGATGAGCCTCGCCCTCGTCGGCTTGCCGGTGTTGGGATAATTCTGACACAGCCGCTGATATTCGGCGTCGCTGCCTACTGCGGCTTTTAATTCATCCTCATATCTTTTTACGAATTGCCACGAATGGTTCCCATCGACACCGAGAGCGTCCAGATCCGCGTTGTATTTCGACTCTTCGTTCTTGTCATTGATTTCCGGTGAATCTTCGTCATAGACGACGCCGAAGGGTATATTGAATGACCTTGCGATCCGACAGAATTCGATCAGGTTTCGCTTGCCGCCGACCTCGACGATGGAAGCGCCCGCCTTGTCCAAGTCGAGGCCCAAGCGACGGGCGTATTCCGGAAAGGCGAGTTTCTCCGTATCCCCCTCGACAAAGAGAACCCGCGTCGCAAAAAACAACTCGTTGCGCTCAGGATCGAGTTCTTTCAGCAGTTTCTCTTTCCGCTTATCATCCATCGGAAGATTCGAAAGCCTCGCACATGTGCCGTCATCGTTCTTTCTGACCAGTGCCACCTGGTCGTAATCCGGAACGGCGACGAAATGTGGGGAATGGGTGGTATAAATGACTTGATTGGTCTTCCCAATTTCACGGAGCGTCTTGTAAAGCGAGCGCTGCATCTGCGGGTGAAGGAACATCTCCGGCTCTTCAATCAATAGGATCGCGCCTTGCTTTCGGCGTGTCTCAAATGATTGAAGGATCGCCAGGACCAGAGCGTTTTGGATGCCTTCGCCGAGCTCGGTGGCGCTGATGGTGAAATTTCCCTCGCGCACGCGTAGGTCGAGCTCCTTGTAGAAGTCCATTGTGTCGAACGGAGAGAAGTAAAGATCAAGTTTGTCACCGTCCACCACCGGATCGAAACCGAGTTGGCGGAGTGCGTTTTCTTTGATGGATCGCTCAAGTTGAACAAACGACTCGGTGCGCAAAAGTTCCATGGTGTTCGTCATAAATTCCCTGAAACGATCGGCTCTTGCCATGGTCGTTTCGGAACAATGAGCGTCAGTAACACCGACGGTCTGGGAAGGATCATGAAGGTCACGATTGACATCCTCAAGAAGTTGTCGAAGTAGAGAATAACGGGCTGAAGGGAGCTGTTCCTTGAGCGACCGGTTGGTGCCGATATAGATGAGGGGCACGCTTTCGCGGACCTCCGACGGGATGTTCACCAGAGGTTCATACTCATGTTTTTCACCTTTCTTAGGGGCCTTCTTCAAGACCATCGGAGGCTTGTCGTCTTGTGTCAGGCATTTCTGTTCCAGCCTCCGCTGTCCCCTGCTTTCCCCCACCTTGTATCGGGTATATTCAAACGAGAACGTTGGTATCTCCACCGGATCGGCTTGTTTGAAACGCCGGTACTGTACGGGTGGGTCGAATGTGATGGTTATTCTCATATCCGCTTCCGGGTCGCGCCCGTGAACATCGTCGAGATCAAATGAATTCACGGTGATCCAATCTCTGCCGAGAACTTTGTAAAGTGCGCTCAGTATATTGCTTTTGCCTGCGTTGTTCGGTCCGACCAGAGCGCAGATTTGAGGGACATTCAATTTAAGGTGTTTTATGGAACGATAGTTCTCGATTTCGATCCGGTTGATCCTCATAGCCGCGCCTCCAAACAGTATGCCGCCGCTTCCACCATCGCGCTGTCCATCACGCCGTA
>FWWM01004534.1_pt1 | contig 17935 bp, 17 predicted proteins | sample 2228351 | NCBI WGS metagenome assembly FWWM01 (sample SAMEA103939774, study PRJEB20133) | metagenome | reverse complement strand
CTTCCTCATCGTAAAATGCTATTCTTTCAACTTTAATACCTAAATCTTTTAAAATAAATGCTATTCCTTCTCTAAATGCACCTTCACTACTAACTCCCCATCTTGCACCAAGTGCTCCAATTTTAATGTTAAAACTAGTTTCAAATTCTGAAATTTTCCTCGTATTGGCTTCTACTGCCTTTTCTAATCTATCAATTCTTTTATTACTTTCTTCAACTACCTCTTCAAGCCTGTCAATTCTTTTATTACTTTCCTTTATTGCTTCTGTAAGTTCACTAATCGCTTGCCATACCTTATTAAACTCCTCTCTTGTACTCTCTTCAAACCTATCAATTCTCTTATTACTTTCCTTTATTGCTTCACTAAGCTCTTTAATAGCTTCCCATACTCTACTAAACTCGTTCCATACCCTATTAAATTGCTCCTCATTACTTTTTCTCATTTTCTCAATTGCTTTTTCTAATCTATCAATGGACTTCCAAACCCTACTAAATTCCTCTTCATTACTTTTCCTCATTTCTTTAATACTATCCAAGAGTTCTCTAACAACATTTGTCAACTCACCCATTGCATTCCATATCTTAGAAAATTCATCACTTACAAGTCTTCTATTCTCTTCTATTTGCTCCTGTATCAGTATCTCAAATGCAGTCCTTACTGGTTCTCTATATTCAGGTGGTAGTCTCTCTAATATCTTATTTATTTTCTCTATCATTTTGATAATTTTAAAGGATAATAGCATTTTGGTATTAGAGTAAATTCAATATACTATCTTCAAATATCTCTGTAAACTTATTAACATCAAATTGCAAGTTTCTAACCATTTTAGCATCGACTTTATAAAAATTTTTAATCAAATCGTATTCATAAGGTTTAATTTCGAAATCGCCCTTCCTCAAACATCTACTGCAAAAACCACCTTCACCCTTCTTATAAACATCTATTTTTTCAACACTACAACCCTTGCAATGAAGTAAGTGTTCAATTTCTTCTAATGAATAAAGAATTTTATAAAGCCAAAGAACATAAAGTTTCATTATGTCCTCATCTTCATAAGTCAAATACTTTAAATAATTTAGTGTAATTTCATATATCTTTTCATTTGGAAAGAAGTTTGGCAAGTGTTCATTTATAATTTTAAAAACTGAAATTGCATATTTATATTTTTCGTAGTTTTTAACAATTGGATAAAATGAATATAAAAATTTACTATCCTTAATTTTAATAAGCTCACTGTTATCTTTTAAATAAAAACTAACTTTATAAACAGATAAGGTTAATAGACTTTGAGAGCCTATAAACCTAACTTTTCCATGCTTTCTAGAAAGTGCTACTGAAACCTTAGGTCCAATTTTGCCAATTATAAGAATTTCATCATTTTTTAACATTCCCTAAAACAAGGTTTATAGCGATGAGCCAAGAACATATAGCGGATATGAGGCACCAAATGCAAATTGATCTTAGAACAAATAATTCAACTATTGTCAAATAAATAGAAAAAATAGCTCCAACTAATGCTACAAATAGCAATAAATCATTAAATTTTTTGACAAAACTCAAGACTAAAATAATTATATAAAATAATGCTCCCCAAATCGGCAATGAGATATTTAAGAATTTAGAATAAACACTATTTGCAACAATTTCACAACCACTTCCAAGACAAATAATACTTTTTGAAATTTCATAAGCATAAATCAAATATAGACTAACAATTAAACCAATTATTGAAAAAATTCTAATAAAGCTCATTCTATATTAAGAAGCATTCTTAATTTCTGCTTTCTCCTTTGATTGTTCATAATTTTAGCAATAGCTCTTGCTTCTATTTGTCTTACTCTTTCTCTTGAAAGTCCCAATTCATCCGCTATTTCTTCAAGCGATCTTGGAGGCATATCATCTAAACCAAATCTCCATATAATAATCTTCCTTTCTCTTGGAGTTAAGGTATCAAGAACCTCCATAACTTTTTCGCGCAATAAAGATCTTCTGGAACTTTCAACAGGTGTAGCATATGATCTATCTGCTATAAAATCGCCAATATAAGCATCTTCTTCTTTTCCTATTGGCTTATCCATACTTATTGGTTCTCTTGCAGCTTCAATAGCTTGTCTAACCTTTTCAACAGGCATAGCTAGGTAATCTGCAATTTCCTCATATGTTGGTTCCCTTCCCAATTCTTGCATTAAAACCTTATTTGCTTTTGTAATTCTCATAATAGTTTCTATCATATGGATAGGAATTCTAATAGTCCTTGCATGATCTGCTATTGCCCTCATAATGGACTGTTTTATCCACCAAGTAGCATATGTTGAAAACTTATAACCCTTTCTATAATCAAATTTTTCAACAGCTTTCATAAGCCCAGCATTACCTTCCTGTATTAAATCCATAAACTCAAGCCCTCTATTTAAAAACTTCTTAGCAATCCCTATAACAAGTCTAAGATTACCAGCTACCATTTTATTTTTGGCATTTTCATACTGCCAATAAAATCTATCTATTTCTTCAACAACTTTTTTAATCTCTTCATATGAACCACCAAAATAATTCTCATAATTTTTCACTTCCTTTTGAAGGACTTTCAATTCCTCTTTCAAAGAATAAAGCTCTTCTTTTTCTTCTTCGCTTAATAAATTACTACCCTCAAGCTCATTTATTGCAACTTCTATATCCTTCTTCCTCAAATAAACTCTTTCAAAATCTTTAAATTTATTCTTCATCTTTTCAACAACTTCCATAACTTTCCTAAAATTTGGTCTTAAACTCACTATAATAGATACAGTTTCAGAGAACTTACCTTTCTCATAAGCTGATTTTATCTTCTCAAAAGAAGTTCTTATCCTTTCCTTCTCTTCCCTATTCTTCTTTTTGTTTGTCCAATAATTTGGATCAACTCCTACTATCTCTTCAAGAGGCAAAATTTCATATTCTATTTGTTCTATCCACTCTAAGAATTTTTTTATACCATACTTTGTTGAAAAAAGTAGCTTTGTAATTTCGTTTTTTGCATCATCTATTTCCTTAGCATATTGAACTTCTTGTTCCCTCGTCAAAAGACCTAGATTTGCTATCTGTTTAAGATAGATTTTAGCAGGGTCATCACCAATTCTTCCCTCTTCCTCATCATCAAGCTCATAAATTTCAGATAACGTTTTCCTATCATGGTATTCAATCTCAATACCATTATCCAATAAGGCTGTTATTATAATATCAAAAGCTTCCGTTCCTTCGGAATAATCACTAGGAATTTTCTTAACAAGATCTTCATATTTGATTTTATTACCATTACTTCTAGCCTCTTTTATATATTTTTCTATAAGCTTTTGTAATCTTTCCTTTTTACTTTTGACCATTCCTTTTTGTCTTGGCATTTTTTATCCTCCTTTTCATTTTATTCTCCTTCCCCTTGCTATGATCATGGCATCAAGACTATTTAAATTCTTCTCACTTTTGAGCTTATTCATAGCTTTCCTTTCTTTCCACTTTCCTATAAATTTCATAACTACACTCTCAGGAAGCTCTTTATTACTAAATTCAATTTTTGAAATTGTTTTAATGAAATTTTCATCATCAAATGTATTGGATTTAATAGCTCTAAAAATCTCCCTTGCTTTTGAACTAAAAACATCTTCATCCAATTCATCTAAAATTGGTCTTAAATTGGAACTTTTATATACATTCCATAGCGCATAGACCTCATCATTAATAGTATCACTTGCAATTTCTTTAAAATTTAGCTTTAATTTAAGCGATTTATATAATTCATTAAGATAAGGCTTTATTTCTTCAATTAGAATACTACCAAAGTTATTTTCATTTACATCACTAAACGATTCTCTAAACATCCTTAAAATCTCCATTTTCCCCTCTATACTAGTTTCACTTTCATACAACATTCTAAAATAACTATTTATATTATAAGGATTTTTAATTAATTTTTCAAGACCCCCTTCCATTACGATCTCATCCGGATCCCTATTCCTATCACCAACCAAAATATATGGTATTAAACCTGCTTTTAACAAAGTGCCTAAACTTCTAATTGTAGCTTTCTTACCTGCACTATCGTTATCAAAAAATAAATAGACTTTATCAATATATTTTTTAAGCATTTGTGCTTGATAATCACTTATATTTGTTCCCATAAATGAAATAGTATTTTCATAACCTAATTGATGCAAAGCTATAACATCAAAAAAACCCTCAACTACAATAGCAAACTTATTCTTTACAATTGAACTTTTAGCAAAATTAAATGCATAAATTGCATATCTTTTCTTAAAAACTTCACTATCCTGAGAATTCTTATACTTTGGATCACTACCATCTAAACTCCTACCAGAAAATCCAATAACATATTTCCCATTACTTGAAAAAATAGGAAACATTATTCTATTTACAAAAGAAAGCTTTAAATTACCACTATTATCTTTATAAACAAGTCCAAGCTGAAATAATTTTTCAGTTGAAAATCCTTTATCTACTAAATTCTTTATAATATCAAATTTGTCATCTGCATAACCTATTTTAAACTTAATTATTGACTTTTCGTTTAAACCTCTTGATCTCAAATAATTTATAACTCTTGCATTCTTCTTTAAGTTTTCAAAATAAAATTCAGCAGTATAATTTAGAATTTGATAAAGTTCATAATTTTTATCTTCTTTCTCTGGAAGTGGGATATTGAATTTTCTTGCAAGATAACTAATTGCCTCTTCATAGTCATAACCATAAACCTTCATTACAAACTTAATAACATTGCCACTTTCTCCACATCCAAAACAATGATAAACACCAATAGGACTTACATAAAATGATGGTGTTCTTTCATTATGGAAGGGACAAAGTCCCCTATATTGGCTACCCACTCTTTTTAACTGAACAACTTCCGATACTACATCAACAATATCAATTTTCTCAAAAAAATCAGTAGTAATCTTCTTCATTGTAATTTTCTTCATCCTCTAATTCTTCATACTCTTCTGCTTCTCTCAACTTCATGATTTTCTCCTCAACGCCCCTCAAAAACTCACCAGTAGCTCTAAATACTTCCTCAACATCAACAATGCTTATTTCACCATTTAGAGCCTGTTTTATAGTTTCTCTGAAATTTGACCTTGTCATTTTAACATCCTCTATAAGTGCATCAATAGATATCCCTTCCTCTTCAAAATCTTCATATTCCTCTTCCTTTTCTTCATTACCCATTACAATACTCAAATTTTCAAGCTCATCAAGAATTTCAGAGAACTTCGTCTCCCAATCCTCAACATATCCTGTTATACTCTGCCACATATCAAGAAGTTTCTCTTCACTCATAATTTCACCTCCTTTTTATCCTCCAAATACAAATTTTAAAGCATTAACTAAAAAGCTGTGAAATTGATAAATAAATGGTAACATTACAAGCGATACAATTGACATCATCTTCAATAATATGTTAAGTGAAGGACCAGCAGTATCTTTAAATGGATCACCCACAGTATCACCCTCAACACTAGCTTTGTGAGCTTGAGAACCTTTACCACCAAATGCTCCTGTTTGCTCAATATATTTTTTTGCATTATCCCACGCAGCACCTGCATTGTTCATAGTTAAAGCTAATGGAATCCCTGAAACCATAGCACCCACTAAAAATCCACCAAGTGCTTCAAGACCAAGTGAAATACCAATTATCAAAGGAGCAAAAAATGCAGTCATTCCTGGAACAGTCATATTTCTAATTGCACCTGATGTTGTAATATCAACTATTTTAGCATAATCTGCTTTGACACCAATTCTACCTTCCAAAAGTCCTGGAATCTCTCGCCATTGCCTTCTAACTTCCTCAACAACTAATTTTGCTGTTCTACCAACTGCCCTCATTGCACCTGATGAAAAGAAAAATGGAATAATTGCACCAATTAATGCTGCTGCAACAACCTCTGGTTTCATAAGCGATGGATTAAATTCTAAACCAAATCTTTGAGTTATTGTATCTGAAAAAGCAGAAAATACTGCCATAACTGTAAATATAGCAGAACCTATTGCAAATCCTTTACCTATTGCAGCAGTAGTATTACCTGCTGCATCAAGAACATCTGTTATACTCCTTACCTCTTTACCAAGTCTTGCCATTTCTACAATACCACCAGCATTATCTGCAATAGGACCAAACGCATCAACTGTTACAGTTATACCTGTAATTGCAAGCATACCTATACAAGCAATAGCAACGCCATAAAATCCACCATATCCACTCACTTCACCCATTTTAAATGCAATTACAAATGATATTGCAACTGCAATACCTGGAATCACTGCACTTCTCATACCAAGTGCAATACCCTCTATGATATTAACTGCAACACCTGAATTTGCAGCCTCTGCAAGTTCTACAATGCGCCTACCTGTTGAATAAAATTCAGCAAGATAACCAATTAAAATACCAGAAACAAGACCAAAAATTAAAGGCCAAAATAGAATTAAATTACCAAAAAGCGATATTGTCAAAACAAAGGAAATAATTGCAAATATAAGACCTACAATAAAAACTGTTGAAAGTAAAATTCTTTCAGGCTTTAAGTTCTTTAAAAATGGTATTAGGAAATAACCAAGGATAGAAACCAATGTTCCAATTGCACCAAGTGCTAATGCATATCCTATGCCAAGGATAGGGTCAGCATCCTTTGAAAATGCAGCAATTACAATTGCAGAAACTGTGCCTGCAACCAGTGAATCATATAAATCTGCACCCATACCAGCCGTATCTCCAACATTATCTCCAACATTATCTGCTATAACAGCAGGATTCCTTGGATCATCCTCGGGAATACCAGCTTCAACCTTACCTACTAAATCTGCTCCAACATCAGCCGCCTTAGTATATATACCTCCACCAACCCTTGCAAACAATGCTACAAAAGCAGCACCCATTGAAAATCCTGCAACTACACTTGCAGAAAGCTGAATATTATTACTAATGAAATAAAAAATTAAAAATAATCCTGACATACCAAGAATTGAAAGACTTGCAACTGAAAGCCCCATTACAGAACCACCCAAATAAGCAACTTTAAATGCTTCAAGTAAACCTTTATTCTTTGCAGCATTTGCAGCCCTCACATTTGATAATGTTGCACTATCCATTCCTATCCAACCAGCTAAAAGAGAAAATGCAGCACCGAATATAAACGCAATAATTGTATAAATTACATAGCTAATACCTTCATAAGATAAACCAAACATAATTATAAGAATTACAACAAGTGAAAGGATTGCAATAGTTTTATATTCTCTTTTCAAAAATGCTCTTGCACCTTCTCTAATATAAGAGGATATAGTTTTCATTTCTTCTATTCCTGGATCAATTTTCTTTACCATATTTGAAAAGATAAGTGCCACAATAAAAGTGATTATAGAAGCTATAAAAGCAAAAATCACCAAGTTCATGTTTTCACCTCCTTTGTATTTATCATTTGAATTGCCTTTTGAATATAACCTTCATCATAAAGTTTAAGCGCCTTGTAAATTTTCTCAAACTTTTCAGTTAAAGCATTAAGCTCCTCATCTGTAAAATCAGAAAGAACCCAATTTTTCAAAGGGATATTTGGATCTTTACCAATACCTATCTTTATCCTTGCTATATTTTCACTATTTAAATAATATATAACAGATTTCATACCGTTATGCGAACCTGCTGAGCCCCTTAACTTAAATTTAATAGTTCCAAATGGCAAATCAGCATCATCATAAATTATAATAAGTTTATTTAATTCAATTTTGTAATAATCAACAATTTGCTTAACTGCAATACCTGAAAGATTCATATAAGTTAGAGGTTTAAATAATTTAAATGTTCCACACTCAGCATAAGCATAATCACCCCTCCCAGCCCTAAAATTACAGTTCAATTTTTTTGATAAATAATCTAAAAATATCCATCCTACATTATGACGATGCTTCTTATAAAGCTCACCATAATTTCCAAGCCCTACAATATATAGCATAAAACTATGTTTTATTCTGATTGCTGAGATTGCTCTTCAATTCTTGGTGCCAGAATACTCAAAATGACTTCATCCAAATCTTCCTCAAACTCAACTCCTTCCACTTTTATATCTCTAACATGAATTGAATTGCCAATATCAAGATTAGAAATATCAATTACTATATGACCTGGTATATTTTGAGGATAGGCCCTCAAATCAATTGTATGTAAATGAACCTCTAAAACACCACCTTTCTTTAATCCAGGAGAAGTTTCTTGACCTTTTATTACAATTGGAACACTAACGCTAACCTTTTCCTTTTCATGAACAATATGAAAATCCAAATGAATTACTTTACCTGAAATAATATCCCTTTGAACTTCCTTTAAAAATGCTTTCTTAACTATTCCATCACACTCAATTTCAATAAGTGCAGTTTCTTCAGTTACTTCTTTTAATAGTTTGTAAATTTCTTTCTCAGGAATAAGCAAATGTAAAGTTTTTTCATTCTTTCCATAAGCAACAGCGGGAATAAGACCATTCCTTCTCCATTTTTTAGCACTAGATGTTCCAAGCGCTTCTCTCATCTGAGCTTTAAGTTTAAAGATTTTCATAATTTCGAAAATTTTAAAGCAATAACTCTTGCCTTAAAATTTTCAATGAAACTAAAATTTCTTCTTAATCTAATTAAACAAATTATAAGTGTTAGGCTTGATATGCGAGAAACTGAATTTAAGGCTATAAAAATAGATGATAACTTAGATGTTCTTGGAAATGCCTATGCTTATGTTTATCTAATAAATGTAGATGACAAGCTAATTCTAATTGATACAGGAACAGCTTTCTATGGTGACAAAATTAAAAATTACTTGAAGGAGAAAGGCATTCAAAGAATAAACTATTTACTTTTAACACATTCGCACTATGATCACATTGGAGGTGTTCCAATTTTATTAGAAAACTTTCAAGTTGATAGAATTTTTGCACATAGTTATGTCAAGAATGTTTTAAATAGCCAAAAAGCAATTAAACTAATAAATCATTTAAATAAGATTGAGCTTAAAATTCTATCACCTTTTATGAAATATGAATTTAAACCATTTGAAATTACAGATGAGGTTAAAGAAGGAAATATGTTGGAATTTAGCAAGATAAAAATCCAATTCTTTGAAACACCTGGACATACAAGAGATTCAGTTTCATACTATGTGCTTCCTTATAAAATACTTATCTTAGGGGAAGCAGCAGGTGTTCCAAACAAAGATGATACTTATATCTTCCCTCAATTCCTCTCAAGTCTTGATGAATATATAAATAGTCTTAAAAAAATCACAAATTTAGATATTGAAATTCTTGGTTTGCCTCATGAACATCTAATTATAGGAAAGGAAAATGTTAAAAATTATTTAAAAATTTCATTAAAAACAACTTATGAATATGTTCAGATTATTGAAAAGGCAATTTTAGAAATCAAAGAATTTGAAAAAATAATGGATTATTTAACAGGAGAAATTTATGAAAAGAAAAATATAAGACAACCAATTCATGCATTTAGGGAAAATTTAAAAGCACAAATTATTGCTATTGCACGCTCAAAGAATTTAAACTTAAAGCTTCCTTAGCAAGATTAATATCATTTTCAATTTTCCTTTTTAAACTTTCAACATCGCTAAACTTAACTTCATCGCTAATCCTTTTAATAAATTCTATTTTAATAAGTTTATCGTAGATATTTTCTTCAAAGTTAAAAATATAAGTTTCAACAATATCTCCTACATAGGTTGCAGAATGATAAGTCAATTCATCAATATAAGTTTTTGTCAAATATACACCTCTTTTGGGTAAAATTTTCTGAGGATTTATTTGTAGATTTGCTGTTGGAAATCCAAGCTTTTTTCCTATACCTTTTCCTTTTACAACTTTCCCCTTCAAAAAGAAATTGTAGGTTAGGAGTTTATTTGCAAGTTCAACATTACCATCCTTTATAAGCTTTCTTATATTACTTGAACTAACATCAATACCTTCATATTGAATAGGAGGTACAATTGTAAGGCCATATCTAAAATTATTGACATTTTTAGCTAAATATAAACTATCACCTTCTCTATTTTTTCCAAATCTATGATTATAACCAATTACAATCCAACTCACATTGAAATTTGTCCTCAAAATCTCAATAAATTCATCTTTTTTAATACTCATAGCACTCCTATCAAGCAAAACAACATAATCAGCATTAAAACCTTTCAAAAATTCCAATTTTTCATCCTTTGTTAAAATCAAATCCTGATCAAGATGAGGATGTTCTATAAATGTAAAAATCATGCTCTTTAAACCTAAAGCCTTTGAATTTTGAATTGTAATATCAATTAAAAATCTATGAGCCATGTGAAGACCATCAAAAGAACCTATTGTCATGCACGTTCTATCGCTAATTCTTGTATCTCCAAAGTAAATAATTTTCATATACTAGAACAATTTTTAGTCATAATGAAAATTTTAAGGCTTTTAGGCTTTATAATTTTCAAATGGTTGAACTCTTCCTTTTATTATACTTTGGAAAAAATAAGATACAATATAAAGATTTTGATTGGAAGATAGCTCAAAGTGAGCATTTTAAAATTTTTTATTATGAAGGTGGTGAGCATCTTAAAGATTTTGCAATAGCTATTCTTGAAGAGGCATATGAAGAATATAAAAATATAATGCCAAGAATACCAAAAGATAAAATACCAGTCTTAATTTACAACTCAGCAGAAGATTTTAGACAAACTAATGTTATATTTGATCTTATAGATGAAGGTGTTGGAGGATTTACTGAGGTTTTCAAAAATAGAATTGTAGTACCATATTTTAATTCATATGAAGATTTCAAGCACGTTCTAAGACATGAATTAGTCCATGCATTTCAATATGAAGCACTTTCAACAACTGGTTCTATATTATCAAATATTGGAAGGGTACCATTGTGGGTAATGGAAGGTATGGCAGAATATTTGTCAATTGGTTGGGATATAACAGGCGAAACATTCATGAGAGATCTAGTTTTAAATGATCTTGTAGTTCCTATTGAAAATTTAAGCTATTGGGGTGGATATTTAATTTATAAAGAAGGACAAGCAATTTACTATTTCATTGAAAGGGAATATTCAAGAGAAAAATTAAAAGAATTTATCTCAAATATCTTGACGATGTATGACTTAAATAGTGCAATTAGAAGAACTTTTGGAATGGAACTTGAAGAATTTTCAAGAAAGTTCAACATTTTTTTAAAAGAAAGGTATTATCCTGATTTGAAAGAATTTAAATTACCTTCAAATGCCATAAGAATTACAAACAATAGAAAAGGACAGGGCTATTTTAACATTGCACCTGCTATTGACAAAGATGCAAATAAAGTTATATTCATATCTGATAGAAATGATTATACGGATATTTTTATATCAACAATTACAGGCTCATATCAAAGAAAAATTATAAGCGGACAAACTAAACCTGACCTAGAGAATTTACATCTGCTTTCTGCAAAAATTTCATTTTCACCTGATGGTGAAAGTTTTGTATTTTCTGCAAGAGGTAGAGGTTATGATATTCTTTATATTTCGGATACAAAGGGTAAAATTAAAAGGAAAATTGAATTTAAGCATTTAGATGGCGTAAATTACCCTTCATTTTCAAAAGATAAAAATTATATAACATTTGTTGGACTTAAAGATGGTAAGCAAGATATTTATATTTATAATTTAAAAAATGCAGCTTTAAGAAAAATTACAAATGATTACTTTGATGACCTTTTTCCAACATTTGATGATGAAGGGAATGTATATTTTGTTAGCGATAGAAATGAAAATAATTTTAAATATGGGAATTATGCAATCTTTAAGTATAATTTACAAAATGACTCTATTTATCAGATAACACCTTACCTTGGTAAAATTTATTATTTTGATCTAAGAAATAACAATCCCGTTCTTGCACTTGAATACAAAGGCACTGTGAATGTCTTTGAATACAAAAATAATAAGTTATATCAATTAACGAATTTTCCAAGTATAGTTTATAGCTTTTCATTTGATGGTAGTGGAAATAAGATGGTAATAAACTTACAATATGAAGGTGCAAGGGAAATTTTTTATATACCAGAGATTAGAATTTTAGATAGTTTAGAATTACCCTATAGTAATTTCACGGAATTTAAACTCGTTGATTACAAAAACTATAAGTATAGGACTGAATTCTCATTAAGCTGGTTCTCTAGTGTTGCAATAGGGTTTGGAAGTGGAATAGGGGGATATGTAATATTTGGTTTTAGTGATTGGACGGGTGATAATTGGATTATAGCTCAAGTTCAATCCTATATAACTGATATCTCAAATTCTACATTTTTCTTAGATTATTTATATCTTAGAGAAAGATGGGATTTGAATGTTTCTGCTTATCAGTATTGGAGTATAAGTTATTTGGACAAGCTTTACTCTTATACATATGATAAAATTCTTGGCTCTCAATTTCTAATATACTATCCATTTAATAGATTTGATAGGCTTGAACTAGGGCTATCATATAACTATTACACGAGGTTTGTTGGAGAGTTTATAGATTTTAGTTTTTTCTACAATACAATTTTATACAAGAATAGTTTAAATGGCTATATAGGATTCTCAAGAGATAAAATCTTATACTATCCTTGGGGTCCAGTTCAGGGACATGGGTTTTTTATTGCATTTCAACCATCACTTCCATTATCTCAAATCAAAAACAGTATTGTATATGGAGATTTCAGATATTATTTGAGATTTATAAAAAGATATACACTTGCTTTTAGAATCATTGGTTATAGTGCATTTGGAGATGATAGGGAAAGTATTATACTATATGGTCCAGATTTAATTAGAGGTTGGACGTTAGATACACTTTTTGCAGGAAACAATGCCTTCATTACAAATATAGAGTTTAGATTTCCTTTTATTGAGTACTTAAGACTTGGCTTTCCTATATCGCTTACATTATCTTCAATAAGAGGTTCAATTTTCTATGATATAGGTGCGGTTTGGTTTGATAATAACTTTAAGTTCTTTGATGGCGATAGTTTATATACTCCAAAATCATCATTTGGATTTAATATCTCAGTATTTCTTGGATTTGGGAACATATACTTCACTTGGGCTTGGAGAACAAATCTAAAATATGTTGAAGATTCACCAAGATTTAGCTTTTATCTAGGACTGGATTACTAATATGCACCTTTGAAACATTTTTTAAAAGCTCACTTTCTAAAACGATATAAAGACCCCTTGCCTTAATATATATTTCACCTTCATCCAAAATTTCACCAACTACAAAAACTTTCTTATTATCTTCAATTCTCTCAATCCTCCCAACAGCTCTTATTCGCTTATAAAGTGGAATCATTTTAAAGTACTCAATTTCCATATGTTTTAAAACTACACTATATCCACTTGCCCACGCACAAATACCCATAACTTCATCCAATAAACTAAAACTAGCAGCACCATGAACATATCCAGGGGGCCCTTGAAAATCTATACTAAATTCATATTCAGCTTCGAGTGAACCATCATCCATTAAAAACAATACAGCATTTAAACCTCTTTTGCTCGTATTACCGCACACAAAGCAGTAACCATGATAAGGAATCTTACGCATTTTAAAATTTTAAATTACTTTACTATAAAATTTCAAATATGATAAAATTAAAAAATGTTTCAAAAAGCTTTGGGAATAAAAAAGTTTTAGAAGATGTTAATTTTGAAGTTAAAAAAGGTGATTTTGTATTTATAATTGGAGAAAGTGGTATTGGCAAAACAACCTTATTAAGACTTCTATATTTAGATGAATTTGCAGATAAGGGTGAAGTTTATATTTTTGACAAATTAGTTCAAAGAAGAATGAAAACAAAAGAAATACAAGATTTAAGGAAAAAAATTGGAGTTATATTTCAAGATTACAAAATCTTACCTAATAGAACAGTTTATGAAAATGTATTACTACCATTAAAATATATGGGACTTTCAAATCCTGTTTGTTATGAGAGAGTAGAAACTGCACTAAAATTTACTAAATTGATTGAAAGGAAATGGGACTTTCCAGCTTATTTATCAGGTGGAGAACAACAGAAAGTAGCAATAGCACGAGCAATAACTCGACAACCAGAAATTTTAATAGCGGATGAACCAACAGGTAATTTAGACTTAAATACATCAATAGAAATCCTAAAAATTTTAGTAGATTTAAACTTTCAAGGTATGACTATTATAATAGCTACTCACAATTTAGAACTAATTAACTACTATAAAAATGCAAAAGTTTATAGAATTGAAAATTTTAAAATTTTTGAGCTTTAAAATTTTAGTATGAAAAATTTAACACCTTATCAAGCTTATGAGGAACTGATTAAGCTCTCAAGAAGGCTATCTTATATATCAGCAGCATTATCGCTTTCAGGATGGGATGAACAAACTTATATACCTCTCCAAGGCTTTAAACATAGAGCGGAATTTAAAGCTATTTTAAGCGAATATCTTTATGATGAGTGGACAAAAGATTATGTAGGCGATCTTATAGAAAAAGCTAAAGAAGGTGATTTAGATGACATTCAAAAAATGAATTTATATTGGTGGGAGAAAAGCTATAAAGAAAATAAAAAAATTCCCAAAGAATTATTGATACGGCATGTCCAAACCTCAACTATTGCTTATCAAGTATGGAAGGAAGCAAGAGAAAAGAATGACTTTGAATTATTTAAACCTTATTTAAAGGAAATTGTTGAAATTTTAAGAGAAAAAGCACATATTCTTGGATATAAAAATGAACCTTATGACGCTTTAGTTGATAAATATGAAGCTGAAATGACTGCTCAAGAGATTGCAAAGATATTTGAAAAATTGAAAAGTGAAACATTGAGATTACTTAATAGAATAGGAAGTTCAAATAAAGATTTTAAGCGTTATTTATTAAATGGAAAATTTGATAAAGATAAGCAAAGAGAATTCTGTAAATTTCTACTTGAAAAAATTGGATTTGATTTCAATAGAGGAAGACTAGATGAAACAATTCACCCATTTGCTATAAGAATTTTGCCAAGCGATGTGAGGATAACTACAAGATTTTATGAAGATAATATAATTGCTAGTATATTTGGAACACTTCATGAGATGGGTCATGCATTTTATGAAATAGGACTTAAAGAGGAGTATTTTGGAATGCCAGTTGGTAATAGTGTTTCACTTGGCATTCATGAATCCCAATCAAGATTCTGGGAAAATTTCATAGGCAGAAGTCTTGCATTTTGGGAGTTATTTTATGATGATTTAAAACGATTCTTTCCATACTTTGAAAGTGTTAAATTAGAGCATTTCTATTTAGCAATAAATGAAATAAAGCCTTCTTTTATAAGAGTTGAAGCAGATGAACTAACTTATAATTTACATATTATTTTAAGATTTGAGCTTGAAAGAGATGTTATAAATGGTAAGCTAAATGTAGATGATCTTAAAGATGCATGGAATGATAAGTTTGAAAAATTATTTGGAATAAGGCCAAAGAATGATAATGAAGGTATTTTGCAGGACGTTCATTGGTCATCTGAGATGGGTTACTTTCCAACTTACACACTTGGCAATCTAAATGCAGCCCAATTCTTTTACAAGATGAATAAAGATCTTGGAAATATATATACTTATGTTAGAAAAGGTGATTTTAGAACAATTTATAATTGGCTTAAAGGAAATATATATGAAAAAGGTTCTTTATATAAACCGCAAGAACTTGTTGAAAAGGTAACAGGCGAGAGAACAAATCCAAAGTATCTTGTAAATTATCTTGAAAATAAAATTGAAGAGCTTTTGAGTATTGAGTAATATATTTGATTATTTCAAAAGACTTAATGTTTTATAATTGTCCCAAGTTCCAATCAAAAGCAAAATAATAGCAATAATATAATTTCCCCCAAGCATTACAAACAAAACACTACCAGAAGTATATAACAAAGCCAAATTTGAAGCACTCCATAAAGCTAATGTTTTTCTATCAAATTTATTTTTCGCTTTTTTAATGGTAAATTCATTAAGGTATGAAAACAAAAAAACTATTAGGATTGGGAATAATTTATAAAATGAACAAACTTCTGGTTTTTCAATGTTATTGATGACTAGAAGTGCCAAAATATATGAAATAATTGGAATTATGATAAATTTTTTCATTGCTTTAAACTCTCTCTATACTTGTTTATAATATCTTTAATATAAGCACTTATCATTTTTGACCATTCCTCTTCTTTATCAGAACTACGATCACTTCGCGAATATATCTCTTTACCATCTTTAGAATAAATAGCGATTTTGAAATAAATTGTATTTTCCTTTATATCTAAGTTTCCCCAAACGAAAGCATCTAATTGAAGTATTGAAACTGCTTTTAATATCCCATCCAACTTTGGATCATCTTTGTTATAAACATTTGCAGTTTGTTCAGTTGAAACAACTGTTATATTTGGCAATTTCCTAATCTCATTTTCTATAATATCTATCATTTTATTAGAAATGTCCCTCAACTTCGAAGTTTTAGTTGTTAGAGAAAATGCAAATACTCCAACGTATTTAATGGATGGTCCTGCAATAGCACCATAACTTTTATTCAATTCAGTTAAAACAACATCAGTAATATCGTTATTGCTATTAAAGTATAGTATAAATTCATTATTACTCTTGTTTATAACTAAATCATAATTGTTTCGCTTTGCAATACTATCAATAACACTATAAATTCTACTTATATAAGGTCCAACAAGTTGCTGATATCTTTGACTTATCTGTTCATAAATGCTTTTAGCCATATTTTGATATTCAGCTTCTTTCTGTTCTATTTTTCTCTGCAATGTATATATACCTTCACTTGTTAAAAAACTTCTTTGCTCTGAGAGGATATTTTTCAAGCTATCAATTTCTCTTTTTAAACTATCCAAAGCTCTTTCTTTATCAACTTGAAATTGCCTCAATTGATTCATAGCATCTTTATAATCATAGTAATTTAATTTTATTTTCTCCATATCCACAAATGCAAAGTTGGCCTTTTGGGCAAAAATTATAATTAGCATAATGCGGTGGGGGTGGGATTTGAACCCACGTCCCCTTTTCGGGGAAGCTGATTTCGAATCAGCCCCTTTCGTCCACTCAGGCACCCCACCAAGCTGTGATATATCCGAAAATTTATAATTTCGCCATTACATTATTTGGTATTCTCTATCTTATCATTACAATTTAATGTTATATAAGTAATAAAGCTTATATTATTCTTTTGATGTTCATTGGAAATTTGTGCTAAATTTATTGTAGGCTGGGCATCCTGAAATTCAATTCTTTCAATTGAGCAATTCTCACTTATAAGCTTAGCATAATTTTTGATACTGTTTAATATCTCCTTCATATAATTTAGCTTTTCTTTTAGAAGGAGTGAATCAGAAACTGCGAATTTAGTGCCTTTTAGCTCAAATGTAATATCGGACTTTTTTAATTGTTTTGAAAGGAAATCATTAAGCTTTTTAATTTCATCTTCCTTAACCAAGGTAAATTCTATAGTAAAGTAACCTGTATATCCTGAAATAACTTTTTTATCAGAATTCTCTTCAATTATGTAAAGTGGCATTACTCTACTATCAATTATCTCATACTCGTAGTTTGACTTTCTCAGAATTTGTTCAAACTCAGAAAATTTGCTATTTATTTCACTCTCAGAGGAACCCTTAGCTAGCTGAAAACTATAAGTCGTTTTAACAATATCAGGCTCTATACCCTTTGAAAATATAAGTGAGTAATTTAAAATTTGCATAAAAATTAAGTTTATCATCTTAGTTGTCTTGATTGACCAAATTGAATAGATGATTCAAGTCCCATTGGTGTTGTGGTTAAAATTCTTTTGCTCTTAATAAAATAATACAAATATCC
>FWWM01009455.1_pt1 | contig 17959 bp, 16 predicted proteins | sample 2228351 | NCBI WGS metagenome assembly FWWM01 (sample SAMEA103939774, study PRJEB20133) | metagenome | reverse complement strand
CCATAGTTCTCCTTCAACCAGGGAACAATAACCGATGTGTCGAGGCCACCTGAGTAAGCCAGGACGACTTTCTTTACCAGCGGGCGCTGCCCTTTTTTTGCGTGGGGGTGGGGCCGGACGGGTGGAGATCGACGCGCCGGGCAAGGCGTGACCGGGCGGCGGAGGCAAACCGGCCAGGGCGACGCCGTTGTCGGCCCTGGCCGAATTTATGCTCGCGCCCGCGGCTGGGCAGCGGGGGCGGCCCTAGCTGACGATGTTGAGGGGGATGACGTCGTTCTGGGCCAGCGTGACCACGCTGACCCGCGCCGCGACGGCCTGGGCCAGTTGCCGGAAGGCCTGGCCCGCCGGGGAATCGGGCGCGTCCACCACGATGGGCCTGCCGCTGTCGCCGCCGACGCGCACCCTGGCCTCCATGGGGATGCGGCCCAGGAAGGGCACACCGTACTGCCCGGCCAGCTTCTCGCCGCCGCCCTGGCCGAAGTACTCGCCCGCCATGTTCTCCACCACGCCCAGGATGGGGACCTGTAGCTCCTCAAACATGGCCAGCCCCTTGGCCGCGTCGGTGAGGGCCACGTCCTGCGGCTGGGTGACGATCACCGCGCCGGTGAGGGGCACGCTCTGGGCCAGGCTGAGCTGGGCGTCGCCGGTCCCCGGCGGCAGGTCCACGACCAGGTAGTCCACCTGGGGCCAGGCCACGTCGTTGAAGAACTGGCGGATGGCCCCGTGCAGCATCGGCCCGCGCCAGACGAGGGGCTTGTCCGGCTCGATGAGGAAGCCCATGCTCATGACGTGGATGCCGAAGACCTCGAAGGGGACCAGCTTGTTGCCCTCCACGCGCGGCCTGCCGAAACCCAGCCCGACCATCATGGGGATGTTCGGCCCCAGGATATCGGCATCCAGGAGGCCGACGCGCGCGCCGCTCTGGGCCAGCGCGATGGCCAGGTTGACGGCCACGGTGCTCTTGCCCACGCCGCCCTTGCCGCTGCTGATGGCGATGATGCTGCGCATGGCGGTATCCAGACGCCCGTGCAGGCGTCTGTCCGTAGGGACCTGGCTGTCCCAGGTGATCTGCACGTCGCGGATGCCCTCCACCTTGGCGACCAGCGCGGCGCGGCAATCGCGCAGGAAGACATCCTTGAGCGGGCAAGCGGGGGTGGTCAGCACCAGGCGGAAGCGGGCCACCCCGTCTTCGACGCGCAGGTCCTGCACCATGTTCAGGCTGATGATGTCCCGGTGCAGCTCCGGGTCGTTGACGGTCTTGAGGGCGGCCAGGACCGCCTCGTGCAGGTTGGTTTGTTCGCTCATATACCCTTGCCCTGTGTTTGTAGCAGGCCAGCCGGTAGGTGGTGTGCCTGCGGCTCTTTTTTTATGATGGTGATTGTGTTTATTTTAACGTATTTTGGGCAGCCGTCCACCCCCGGCGCGCCTAATCGAACAGCGGGGCGCTGCCGTTTTCCTGCCAGCGCCGGACCTCCTGCCGGGCGGCCTGCCACAGGGCGAGCAGCTCCTGGTCGCTGCCCTTGAAGCGCAGCACGTTCTGGCGGGCGCACAGCGTGCAGCCCAGCATGGCGCGGTAGCTGTCGGCGTGGCAGGTCAGGCAGCCATCCAGGCGCACCATCATCAGCATGAAGCCCAGCACGTCCGGGTGCGTCTGGGGCAGGGCGCTGACGCGCCTAACCAGCCCCCGCCACAGTGGTCCCCGCAGGCCGGCGAGGGAGGCGATCACGCGGGGCGGGAACAGCAGGTCGGTGTCGCTCTTGTATAACATAGTTCCGCTCCCGTCGTTGAGTGACCGCAGCAGGGCATCCATCTATGGCCCTGCTGCCGCCGGTGAAGGCGCGATGGAGGCAGGCGGTGAGCGTGTGCAGCAAGGAGGATGCCCGCGCCTTTACATTGACCTTGCCCTGGGCGGGCGGGGGCATCCCTGGATTGCGCGTCAGGCTGATTCCCTGGACCCAGGCTGTTCCCTGGCCGCTTTGGCCCTGGCCTTGAGCACGTCCTTGTGCTCCCAGCCGCCGCGCTCCTCGGCCTCCTGGGCGGCGGTGGTGGGGGCGATGGAGACCCAGTAGCGGAATTCTTTGGAGAGCTTCTTCTTATCGAAGATGTGGGCCGCTGTGCGGTCGTAGCTGGCCAGCTCGTAGTCATGGTCCATCTTGATGGCGTCGAAGGGGCAGAACTCGGCGCAGAAGCCGCAGTTCATGCAGATGTCGATGTCGATATAGAACTCCTCCGGCTCCGGCTTGGGGCGACCGGTCTCCGGGTCAGTGCCGCGCACGATCCAGATGCACTGGGGCGGGCAGACCTTGGCGCAGATGCCGCAACTGGTGCACCAGTCATGGCCGGGGTTTTCCTCATCGTCCAGGTTGTTGATGACCAGGAAAGGGATGAAGCGGAAGCGCTCCGGCACGGCGATCTTCTCCTCCGGGTATTCCACGGTGAAGAGGCCGCGCGCCTGCCAGCCCTGGCGCACCTGGAAGGCGGCGTTGTTGCGCTTGCCCCTGCCCAGGTACTTGAGGTCGGCCAGGTAGGTATCCAGGAAGTGCTTGAGCGTGACGCCCATCCCTTTGAGAAGCCCTGTCCCGTACATAGTCTCTCCTTGTAAACGCCGTGTTGCAGCGTCACACTGTTGATCAGCGGTCTACTTCGCCCAGCACGATGTCGATGCTGCCGAGGTTGGCGACGATGTCCGCCACCTTGTGCCCCTTGCAGATCTCGCCGAGGGCGGTCAGGTTGATGAAGCTGGGGGAGCGCACGTGATAGCGCCAGGGGTTCTGGCCGCCGTCGGAGACGACGTAGTAGCCCAGCTCGCCCTTGGGGTTCTCCACCCGCCCGTAAGACTCGCCCGCCGGGACGCGGGGGTTGTAGGCCGGCTTGCCGGCCATGATCGGCTCGCCTTTGGTCTCCTCCAGGCGGGGGAGAAGCTGGTCCAGGATGCGGAGGCTCTGGCGCATCTCGTCCATGCGGATCAGGTAGCGGTCGTAGATGTCGCCGTTGTAGCGCACGGCCACGTCGAAGTCCAGCTCCGGGTAGATGCTGTACGGCTCGGCGCGGCGCACGTCGTAGGGCACGCCGCTGGCGCGCAGCACCGGCCCCGCCGTGCTGTAGGCGATGGCCAGCTCCGGGGGCAGGATGCCCACGCCCTGGCACCGTTCGACGATGATCTCGTTCTCCGTCAGGTAGCGGTCGAGCTGGTCCACCGCACGGGGCAGGCGCTCGCGGATCAGGTTGTGCAGGTAGACCAGGGTGTCCTCCTCGCGGACCAGGTCGTTTTCCAGGAGGGGGATGCCTTTGATCTGCTCCGGCAGGTCCTTGAACACGCCGCCGAAGCGCATGTAGTTGCACATCATGCGGCTGCCCGCCGTGGCCTCGAAGAAGTCCAGGATCAGCTCGCGCTCGGCGATGGCGTACAGGGCCGGGGTGAAGAAGGCGCCCAGGTCGTTGAGCAGGAAGCCGATGGCCCACATGTGGTTGACGATACGGGTCAGCTCCACCATGAGGACACGGATGACCTCGGCGCGGTAGGTGGGCGGGCTGTAGCGCGGGCCGAGGGCCAGCAAGCGCTCCACCGCCAGGGCGTAGCCGAGGTTGTTGGACATGCTGGAGATGTAGTCCAGGCGGTCGGTGAAGGGCATGTTCATGATCCAGGTGTTGCGCTCGCCGATCTGCTCGTGGTTGCGGTGCAGGTAGCCCATGATCGGCTCCAGGTGGACCACGGTCTCGCCGTCGAGCGTGACCACCATGCGGAACACGCCGTGCGTGCTGGGGTGGTGGGGGCCGAGGTTGACGATGATGCGGTCGGTCTTGAGGCCGGGCGTGCTCATCTCCTCGATGTCCACGCCCAGGCCCAGCCCGGCGTAGTTAGGCCGCTCGCCGGGCGCGGCGTAGCCATCCAGGGTGAAGCCCTGGGGGTAGCGGACGTTCTTGCCGTAGGGGTTCTTTTCCTCGGCGCGGAAGACGTGCCCCTCCGGCCAGCGGCTATCGAAGGGTTTGTGCTCCTGCTCGTAGTAGGCCTCCCGCCAGTCCTTGCGCATGGGGTGGCCGTCGAAGCCCTCCCACAGCAGGATGCGCTTGAGGTTGGGGTGGCCCTCAAAGCGGATGCCGTAGAGGTCCCAGGCCTCGCGCTCCTGGAAGTCCGCGCCGGGCCAGATGTCGATGAGGGAGGGCAGGGTGGCCTTGTTGCGCGGCGTCTGGGCCTTAAAGACCAGGGCCGGGCCGCCCTGGCGGATGCGATAGGCGTGGTAGACCATCTCCAGGTGGTCGCCGTTGCCGCCCCAGCCCAGGTAGTCCACGGCGGTGGCGCTGGAGAGGTAGTCGTAGCCCAGCTCGTCGCGGATGGTGCGGGCCACCTCAGGGAGGCGGTCGGCGCTGACGATGACGCCGCCGAACCCCTCGCGGTCGTCGTCCCGCACGTCCTGCGGATAGCGCTCCTTGAGCAGGGCGATGGCCTCCTGGGTGGGGTCGGTGACGGCCTGCTCGTTGGTGGTGGTCGGTTGCTCGGTCATGGCGCTCTCTTAGGCCTCCTCGGCGCGGTGGGCGGCCTGCTCGGCCTGGCGGCGGATCAGCTCCGCCTGGCGCGGGTCGATGATGTCCGGCCCCAGGATGGGGACCGGGAAGGCCTCGCTGGACCCGCTGCGGTACCAGGGCACGGTGCGCAGCGACTGGCTCTCGATCTTCTTGTGCAGGGTGATGAAGCCGTGCAGCAGCGCCTGGGGGGTGGGCGGGCAGCCGGGGACGTAGACATCGACGGGGATATATTTGTCCAGACCGGAGACCACGTTGTAGCCCTCCTTGAACGGGCCGCCGCCGCTGGCGCAAGCGCCCATGGCCATCACGTACTTCGGCTCCGGCATCTGGTTGTAGATGCGCACGATGGGCACCACCATCTTCTTGGTGACCGTGCCGGAGGCGATGAGCAGGTCGGCCTGGCGGGGGCTGGCGCGCATGACCTCCATGCCGAAGCGAGCCGGGTCGTAGCGGGCGGCGGCGGTGGAGATCATCTCGATGGCGCAGCAAGCCAGGCCGAAGAGCAGCGGCCACACCGAGGAGCGCCTGCTCCAGTTATAGAGGCGGTCCAGGCTGGTGACGGCGATGTTGGCCCGCAGCTCTTCCGGCAGGGGGTAGTCCGGGTTGTGCAGGCCGGTGAGGTCCGGTCCGGGGTGGGTCATCGGTTAGTTGCCTCCTCGTAGTACTCCCGCAGGATTTCGATGAGCAGCCCGTCGTGGGCCAGGGCCGGGTCATCGGCGAATGCGGGGAGCGTGACGATCATGTCGTAGAGTTCCTGTAAGCCCAAACTGTCCAGGTCCACGTCGGGATAGCGTTCCAGCAGGTGCAGCACGATCTCGTAGGAGGATTCCCAGTAGAGCGGCCCTGGCGGGGTCGACGGCTTGCTCATCGAAGGACTCCGATTATCCCTGACCGCCCAGGATGGCGTCGGTGTCGATCTGCGCCCGCTGCAACCGCCCGCTGTAGTCGACGTAGACGGCCTTCCATTCGGTGAAGGTATCCAGCGCGGTTTGCCCGGCCTCGCGCATGCCGTTGCCGGTGCCGCGCGTGCCCCCGAAGGGGAATTGAATCTCCGCGCCGATGGTGCCGTGGTTGACGTAGACGATGCCGGTGCTCAGGTCGCGGATGGCGCGGAAGGCCGCGTTGACGTTCTCCGTGAAGATGCTGCTGGAGAGGCCGTAGGCGGTGTTGTTGTTGATGCGCACCGCCTCCTCCAGCGTCTCGAACTCCAGGATGGCGAGCACCGGCCCGAAGATCTCCTCCTGGGCGATGCGCATGTCGGGCGTCACCCGGTCGAAGAGGGTGGGCTGGTAGAAGAAGCCCTTGCCGTCCAGTGGGTCGGCGTAGTCGCCGCCCACCAGCAGCCGGGCGCCCTCCTGCCTGCCGATCTGCACATAGCGGTGGATGTTCTCCCGCGCGTGGCGGTTGACCAGGGGGCCGACGTCCACGCTCTCGTCCAGGCCGTAGCCCAGCTTGAGCTTTCGGGTCCGCTCGGTCAGCGCCTCCACCAGGCGGGGTTTGATGCCCTGCTGCACGATGAGGCGGCTGGTGGCCGTGCAGCGCTGGCCGGTGGTCCCGAAGGCGCTCCACACGATAGCCTCCACCGCCAGGTCGAAGTTGGCGTCGTCCATGACGATGATGGCGTTCTTGCCGCCCAGCTCCAGGCTGACCTTCTTGCCCAGGCGGGCTGCCTGGGCGTAGAGCCGGTAGCCGATGTCCGTGGAGCCGGTGAAGGAGATCACCTTGACCGCCGGGTGCTCGCCCAGGGCGCTGCCCACCGTGCCGCCGGGACCCAACACCAGGTTCAGCACGCCGGGGGGCAGGCCGGCCTCCGCGAAGACGCGCACGAATTCCGCGCCGAGTTTGGGCGTATCGGAGGCCGTTTTGAAGACGACGGTGTTGCCGGCGATGAGGGCGGGCAGGGTCTTCCAACTGGGGATGGCGATGGGGAAGTTCCAGGGCGTGATGAGGCCCACCACGCCCACCGAGTCGCGGAGGGCCATGCCGAACTTGTTGGGCAGCTCCACGGGGGCGGTGTAGCCCAGCAGGCGACGCCCCTCCCCGGCCATATAGAAGGCCATGTCGATGGCCTCCTGCACGTCGCCGCGCGCCTCGGCGATGACCTTGCCCATCTCCTGGGTCATCAGGCGGGCCAGCGCCTCCTTGCGTTCCTGGAGCAACTGGCCCACGCGGAAGAGGATCTCCCCGCGCCGGGGGGCAGGCGTGAGCCGCCAGCCCTCGTAGGCGGCCAGGGCGGCGTTGACCGCCGCTTCCACGTCGGTGGCGCTGCTCTTCGCCACGTGACCGATCAGCTCCTCGGTGGCCGGGTTGATGCTCTGGAAGCGCTCGCCGGAGGCCGCCTCAACCCACTCCCCGCCGATGAAATTGCACACCAGATCGGTCATGGCTGGAACCTCTCCATCTCCTGGGCAGGCCACTGGCAGGCTAGTGTACATCGAAGGGATCGAGAAATCAAGAAACCAGACAGAATTGGTGATATTTAGCACAAATCAGGCGTTACCGAGGGCCCTCAACCGGCGGCCTCGCTGATGGTGACCGTCTCCAGGATGCGGTCGAAGAGGCCGCGCACCTGCTCCCAACGGCCCTGGGGCACGTCGGCCTCGATCAGCACCAGCGTGCGCTCGTCCGGGGTGAGGAGCACGCGCTCCTTTTCCAGGCCCTGCTCCAGGAAGTGCGCCCGCACGCCGGTCAGGTCGCCGAGCGGTTGCTCCGTGATGGCCTCCTCGCGCCGCCCGCTGCGGGAGACCATCTGGAACAGGATGTCCTGGGCGGTGGTTTCGCCGGGCAGCCCGAAGTCCTCCAGAGGGGCGCGGAGGAAGTGGATGACGACGGCGTTGGGGCTGGCGGGCGGCTCGCCGGGCGTGGCGGCGTAGTTGCTGAGCATGAAGTAGCCGCTCTCCACGGGGATGATGCGCCAGTCCGCCGGGTAGTCGAGGCTGAGGCCGTCCGGGGAATCGTAGTGCTGGGAAAGCTCAAGATCGTTGAAGGAGACCGGCCTGGGCGCGCGCTCGATGGGGATGGGCGCTGCCGCGACCAGGAGCACCATGAGGGCGATCAGGATCACCAGCACGATGAACTGCCAGGAAATCGGTTGCTGTTCGTCCATGACGGAATTGGCTCCAGGTGAGTGCAGATGAAATAAACGGCGAGGATACACACAGGGACCGCTGCGCAGGTAAGTATAAGCGATCCCTCCGCCGCTGACCACCTGTGATGATGCCACCTGCCTGCTCCAGGCCCGCCGGGGGTTGGCGCTGCTGCGGCGGGCATCAAGGTTGGGAGGGGCTGCGGGGCAGCTAATGAAGTGATTGATTTGAGTCGCGCGCAAGGGGGCGGCCTCTGAAGCGGCCCCCCACAGCGGGTCCAGCCCACAAGTGCCCCGGCCAGGAATACCGGCTCAGCATTGAGGTGGCCGGCGCACAAGGGCGAAGGATGCTGCCAGGCCTCCTGCTCAGCGAGGGAGGCCCAGCGCCGCCTTGCAGTGGGCCACCGTGCTCTTGATGTTGTCCAGCACGGCCTCGTCCGCCAGCTCGAAGGGGTAGAAGACCTCGATGAAGATCGGCCTGTCCTGCAGCCCGGCCTGCTTCACCAGAGCGCCGAAACGGGCGACATCGAACGTGCCCCGTGGGTCCGGCCATCCCCAGTGCGAATCGCTGTGGCCGTCGGTGTTTTGCAGGTGGAGCAGGCCGATGTCATCCCCCAGCTCGACGAGCCAGGACTCCAGGGAGGCGGCCAGGTCGTCGCCGTAGAGGGGCCTGTAGATGGCGTGGCCCACGTCGACGGCGTACTTCACCGGGATGGCTGCCGTGCCCGCCCAATCGCCGGCCATCTGCCTGGACATTTCGACGGTGTGGGGGAACTCGCGCGTCAGCGGGGTCGGCTCGATGTACAGCGTCTCCAGCCCGGCGTCTGCGGCGATGCGGGACAGTTCGACCCACGTCTGGGAGGCTTCCTCGAGACGTTGCTTCGCCACGTCGGGGCGGGCTGCGTCGGCCACGCTAAGCCCGCCCAACTGCCCGCCAAGGCCTTTGCAGCCCAGGTCGGCGGTCAGGTCGATGGCGCGCTCCCACCAGGCGCGGGCGGCCTGGCGACCGGCCTGCTCCGGGTGCAGCAGACCGTTGTAGGAGTAGGCGGCCAGCCCCACGAAGGCGCTGTGGATGGTGATGCCGTAATCCTGAGCGGCCTGTCTGGCCTGGGCGGCCAGCGCCCGGCGGTGGGTCTTGGGGGTCCAGGGGTCCAGCAGGTCAAAGGTGAACTGGACGAGGTCCAGGCCCAGGGATTCGCGGACGAACCTGGCCCACTCGCGGGCTTCCGGCAGGCGTTTGACGGCAAAGCTGAGGTTGGCACCGAGCTTCATTTCACTGCTCCCATCGTGAGGCCACGCACGAGGTGGCGAGAAACCAGCGCGGCAAAGATCACCACCGGCAGCACGATGATGGTGCCCGTGGCCATCATCTCTCCCCAGCGGATGCCCATGCCGGTCATGAAGGTAGAGGCCTCTACGGGGGCGGTGCGGGCCTGGTCCTGGGTGAGCAGCAGGGCGAAGAGCATCTCGTTCCAGGAGAAGATGAAGGAGAGGATGGCGGAGACGACGATGCCGGGGATGGCCAGGGGCAGGTTGATGTGGAAGAAGGTCTGGAACAGGTTGCAGCCGTCGACTTTTGCGGCGTCGTCCACGTCGCGCGGCACGGCCCGGAACTGGTCCAGGCACAGCCAGACCACCAGGGGGATGGTGAAGGTCTGGTAGACCAGGATCAGGTACCACTGGGTATCCAGCGCCCCGATCTGGCGCGCAATGAGGAAGAAGGGCAGCACGACAACCACGGGGGAGATGAAGCGGTTGGAGATGTACCAGAACCACAGGTCGCGCTTGCCGCGAAATTCAAAGCGGGCCATCACGTAGGCGGCAGGCGTGCCCAGCAGCACGGCCAGCAGGGTGGCCCCCCCGGCGATGATGAGGCTGTTGAGCGCGGCTTTGGGAACCAGGCCTTCTTCTAAGATTTTCTGGTAGTGCTCCAGGCTGGGCTGGAAGACGAAGACCGGGGGGACGGCAAAGGTGTCCACCGTGGTCTTAAAGGACGTGGTGACCATCCAGTAGAGCGGGAAGAGGATCATGCCCAGGATGAAGAGGAGCGCGAGCAACTGGCCGATATGCTGCCAGGTGAGCGGCTGGCGTCGGGCTGCGGCCCGCCTGGCGCTCAGGCGCAATCGCGTGGTGGTATCTGCTGTAGCCATGGGCAGCTCCCTAATCGACGACCACTTCGCGGTAGAACAGGGTGATGTAGAGCCGGGACAGGAGGATACACAGGATGAGCAGCAGGACGGCCTGCGCCGAGGCGATGCCCATGTCAAAGACCCGGAAGCCGACGCGCTGCACGTAGAGGCTGATCAACTCGGTGGATACGCCAGGCCCGCCCCGCGTGAGGATGAAGGGCATGTCGAACAGCTTGAGGATGTCGGCGGTGCGCAGAATCAGCACCGCCGTGATGCCGGGCAGCAGAAAGGGGAGCTGGATGTGGCGAAAGATGGGCCACCAGCCGTCGGCGTCCAGCTTGGCGGAGTCGATGCTGTCCTCCGGGACCAGGGTCAGGCCGGAGAGCATCACCAGGGCCACAAAGGGGGTCCATTGCCAGATGTCGGTGAGGATGATGGAGACCATGGCCCAGTTGGGGTCCCCCAGCCAGTTGATGGGCTGCCCGCCGAAGGAGGCGACCAGAAAGTTGAAGAAGCCGAAATCGCGGTTGTAGAGCAGCCGGGCCATCAGCCCCACGACGGCGGGGGTCATGGCAAAGGGGATGACCAGCGCCACCCGGAGCACGGCGGCCAGCCCACGCCAGCGCGTGGCGTTGAGCAGCAGGGCGAGGGCGATGCCGATGAGAATCTGGGCGGGCACGACCAGGATGAAGAGGATGGCCGTCCGGCCTATCGAATCCCAGAAGAGGGGGTCGGTCAGCACAGTCCCGTAGTTTTGCAGGCCGATGAACGTCCCCAGCCCCCGGGGCCGCGTGATCATGTAGGTGCGGAAGCTGACATTGAGCGCGAAGAGGAGGGGATACAGCCCGATGACGAGCAGGGCGATGATCGAGGGGGCCATCATCACGATGGCCAGCCTCCTCTCCGGAACAGGTGAGCCACGTCTTTCGCCGGTGCGGGGCGCGGTGGCGGTACGGTAGGCGTCCATGGGCAGGCCTCATTCCAGGTTGGTATGGCGGTGGCGCATTTCCTCAGGGCTTTGTCCCGTCCTGTCCCGCAACAGAATGGAGATAAAGTCAAAGAACAGCAATTGGGCCGCCTCGTACAGGCTGCCCATGGGCAGCAGGCTGGCGGTCGCCCCGGTGTCGTCGGCCATGGTCTGGGCGGGCAGGTGGATGACCACGTCGGCCTGTTGGGGGGCCTTTCCTTCCGGCTGGGCGGTCACGCACAGCGTCCTGGCCCCGGCGTCCCTGGCCACGCCCATCAGGGCCAGCACGGTTGAAAACTGGCCCGGTCCTGCGCTCACCATCAGCAGGTCGCCCTGGCCAATGGGCGGCGTCGTCATGTCTCCCACGACATGGGCATCCAGGCCCAGGTGCATCAGGCGCATGCAGAGGGCCTTCATCATCAGCCCTTCACGGCCCACACCATAGCAGGCGATCCGCCTGGCTGCCAGAATCTCCTGGCACATCGTCTCTGCCGTGTCGGGGGCCAGGCGGGCGAAGACGGCTTCCAGCTCGGCAAAGGCCTGCCTGCTCATCGCATGGAGGTCGTGTTGTTGAGTCATAGCTGGCTGCGCAGCCCGGCGCGGCGGGCCTGCGCCTCTCTCCTTTCCTTCGTCTCCTCAGTCTGCCGGGATGGGCGATGGGGGGCGTTTTTGGCGGGAACGCCCCCCAACCCGAACGGTGTAGCCGGACCCCGTGGGGCCGATGTTGGACAGCGACGGGCGGGGGTTACCGGCCAGCCAGCGGCCCTGAATTACTGGAGCATCGGGTACTCGCCGTCGTAGTAGGGCTGCAAGATGCGCTCGATCTCGGCTTCAATGCGGGCCACGCCTTCCTCCACGGTGACGTTGCCCAGCATCATCTCGCTACCCCACTGGGCGATGACCTCGGAGATCTCCGGCCATTCGGGGAAGCGCGGGCGGAAGATGGCGTTGCCGTAGTTGGCCCAGGATTCGACCAGCGGCTCGAAGTAGGGGTACTCCGCGCGTAGCTCCTCGTCCTCGTAGACGCTCATGCGGCCCGACACACCGCCGGCGCGGATGTAGTCGTCGGCCATTTCCTCGGAGGTCAGCCACTGGATGAAGAGCCAGGCCGCCGCCTGCTTCTCCGGCGCGCTGAAGGCGTTGACGCCCAGGGAGAAGCCACCCAGGGCCGGGCTGCGACCGGCAGGGCCGGCAGGCTCCACGGCCACGTCCACACAGTCTGTGATGACGGAGGTCTCCGGATTGGTGAGGTAAGCCCAGAAGGCGGACCATTCCGTGATCATAGCCACGCGGCCCTGGGCCAGGCCCTGCACGGTTTCGTCATGGTCCCATTCCACGATGTCCGGCGGCATGTAGGCCATCAGGTCCTGGCGGAATTGCAGCCCGGCCAGCGACTCTTCCGAGCTGAGGTTGGGCCGGAAGTTCTCGTCCAGCAGCGAGCCGCCGAAGGGCCAGATCATGCGCATGAAGGAGTCGGCGGACTGGGTCTCGCCAAGGCGCGACTGCAAGGCTAAGGCGTACTGGTCGTCGTGGGTCAGGGCGGGGCCGTATTCCTCCAGCAGCTCCATCCAGGTTTCCGGCGGGCCGTCGAAACCCGCTTCCTCCAGCATGCAGCGGTTATAGAAGAGCAGGCCGGAGTAGTTGTCGAAGGGCAGGCCGTAAACTACCTCATCCCAGGTGCCGAAGGATTCCAGCAGGATGGGGAAGAAGCCCTCCAGGTTGAGGTTGGGGTCGGCCAGGGCGGGGTCCTCGTAGAAGGTGCTGAGCGGCACCACCCAGCCGTTGGCGGCGAACTCGCCGATCCACACCACGTCGATCAGGATGACGTCGTAGGTGGCGGCGCCGCTGACGAAGTCCAGCACCTCACGCTCGTGGGTGTTCTCGTAGGGGATCTGCTCGTAGGTCACGGTGATGCCGGTGATCTCCTCGAACTGGGGGATCAGCTCGATGGCTGCTGCGTAACCTGGGCGGGGAAGGAAATAGGCGTTGATGGTCAGGCCGCGATACGGCTCGGCGGCGGTGGCCAGGTCCCATTCCCCCTGGGCGGTGGCCGGTCCTGGCTGGGGAACCAGCGCCAGCACAACCGCCAGGACGAGGACGAGAGCGGGGAGACGGGCAAGAACTCTGTGGTGGTGCATGTTTTCCTCCTGTGCAACGACTACAGGTAAACTCTATATCGCAGCATGGCGATATTGCGGTCCCGATCAAGCGGGCGGCATGATGGTCTTTTCTCTGAAGAGGCTCAGACGTGTGGAAAACGGGCGTTCTCTGGTAAGATCGGTGATAGGCAACCCCCTTGTGTGGCGACGTGGTGCAGGTTTGAGGCGGGTGAGGCGTACCGCTCAGACTAAAAAGGCCGGTGCAGTCAGCAACGGGAAATGTGACGTCACATTAACCTGTTAAAGTCACCCTAACATGTTTGGGCAGTTGGGATCAATTCTCGGAGTGCCAAGTTTGTGCCATGGTGTGCCGTCTGGGGAGGCAGCGCATGACGACAGTTGAGGCGGATTTCACGGAGCTGGTGGCCAGCGCCTACCAGCAGCTCTACGACCTGGTTTCCCTGCGCACCCATCCCCTGACCCGCTACCTTTGCGCTGACCCGGCGCTAAACCCCAAGAAGCGCGGTTGGGAGCTGCACCATATCCTGTTGGAGGTCATCAAGGAGCTGGACCCCGGCCCCCAGGCCCCCGCCTTCTCGCGGGAGTGGCGTCGCCACCGACTGATGGTGATGCGCTATGTGGAGGCCCAGGACCCGCAATCGGTGGCCAGCAGGCTGGCCATCAGCCGGCGGCAGTATTACCGGGAGCACAAGGCAGCTATTGAGGCGGTGGCGGGCATGCTGAGGGCGCGGCATCTGGCCAGCCGTCGCCAACCGGCGGAGGCCGCTGCCCAGGGCGAGCAGAGCCGCCCCGATTCGCTGGAGCTGCTCCGCCTGGAGGCCAGCCGCATCTCCCAGAACAGCCGCCTTACCGACCTGGCGGACGTGCTCCAGGGGGTGCTGGCGCTGCTGCACAAACTGTTGCAGGGGAATCAGCTTGCGGTGCGGCAAAAGCTGCCGGAGGGGTTGCCGGCCATAGCCATGGATCGCAACCTGCTGCGGCAGATGCTGCTGGGCATCCTGGGATACCTGGTCGAGCATACGGCCCGCGCGGCGCTGGTCCTCACCGCCCAGGCCGACGGGACGGCTGTGCACCTGTCCGTTGAGGTGGAGCCGAAGACGGCCCTGGCGAGGGCCTCCCACGCAGAAGTGGCGCAGCGGCTGGCGACGTTTTACGAGATGGCGGCCCTCAACGGCGCCCGCATCGTGCCGCTTGGCCCTGAGCATGCGGTGGTGGGCCTGCGGGCGGACCTGCCCACTGCCCCGCAGCGCACGGTGCTGGTGGTGGACGATAACGAGGATGTCCTGACGCTGTACAAGCATTACCTGGTCCCCCACCGTTACCGCGTGTTGCTGGCCCAGACCGCCGAGGAGGCGCTTGACCTGGCCTGCCAGCAGCGCCCGGACGCCATTACGCTGGACCTGATGATGCCCGATCAGGATGGCTGGGACCTGCTCCAGACGCTGCGGAACCATCCCGCCACGCACCACATCCCCATCATTGTGTGCAGCGTGCTCAAGCAAAGCGAGCTGGCGCTCGCCCTGGGGGCCACGGCCTTCCTGGAGAAGCCGATCACGGAGCAGGACCTGCTCTCGGCGCTGAAGGCCCTGGAAGCGGGCTGAGGGGAGGGGGCTGATCCGGTCTCACCCCTGCTGGAGGCGCAGCAGAATGGCCTCGCCGGGCTGTTCGGGCGCGGTAGAGGGGGTGGTGGCGTCCAGCACCGCCTGAATCACCCGCAGGATCTCCCCCGGTTGAAAGCCGCTCAGTTTGTTGATGGTGATGGGGCCGCCGAGGCTCTCCAGCGCGTTGACCTCGTCCTGGCCGGATACGATCACGATGGGGATGTCTTTGCCCGCCGGGATCGAGCGGATGCGCTCCATAACCGCCAGCCCGTCGAGGTCCGGCAGCTTCAGATCGAGCAGCACCAGGTCCGGCTTGAGGCGGGTGATCATGGCCAGGGCTTCCTTGCCGCTGTAGGCGCTGAAGACCTGGTAGCGGCGCAGGGGGTTATCCAGCAGGCGGGTCATCAACTGGACAAAGTCCTGGTCGTCGTCAACCACCAGCACGCGGTCCACGTCTTCGGCGAACTGGCGCAGCACGTCCCACAGGCTCTCGCGGGAGACGGGCTTGATCAGGTAGCCGCTGGCCGTGCCACGCCGCCCCTGGCGCTCCGCCCCAGGCAGCGCACAGGCGATGAAGGGGGTGTGCGGCAGGCCCCACGCCCCACTCAACGCCTCGATGCCGTCCCTGCCCCAGGCCGCGTCGGAGGGGTCCACCAGGACCACCTGGGGCAGCATCTGGCGGGCCACGGACCGGGCCTGCTCCAAATCCTGGACGATGATGGTGCGGCAGTCGCGCAGGTAGCGCGTCAGCATGGTGGCGGCGGACGTGCTGCGGGTGACCGCCAGGACGAGGCGCGACTGCCTGGTCTGGGGGGAGAGGTGGGGGTCGGACTCGACCAGATAGCTCAGCGTCGCGGTGTTGTTTACGGGCAGGCTGAAGTAGAAGGTGCTGCCCCGGCCCGGCTCGCTTTCCGCCCAGATGCGGCCCCCGTGCAGCTCCACGAACCGCTTGCTGATGGTCAGGCCCAGGCCGACCCCGCTGCGGCGCCGCTGCATGCTGCCATCCAACTGGTGAAAGGCCTCAAAGACGCGGGGCACGTCCTCCGGGGCGATGCCCACGCCGGTATCTTTGACGGCCACGATCACCTGGTTGTCCTGGTGGTAGACGCGCACGGCAACGTAGCCCTGCTCGGTGAAGCGGGCCGCGTTGTTGAGCAGGTTGAAGAGCACCTGGCGAATGCGCACGGGGTCCACCCACAGGGGCGGCAGCCCTGGCTCGATCTCGGTGAGGAGTTGCAGCCCCTGCATCTCGACCAGGCTGCGGGCCGTATCCACGGCCTCCTCCACCAGGACGGCCAGGTCGGTTTTCTCCGGAACCAGGTTCATTTGCGCCGCCTCGATGCGGGCCAGGTCCAGCACGTCATTGACCAGCCCTTGCAGATGCCGGGCGTTGCGGTAGATGATGCTCAGGTCCCGCAGGTAGGCGGAGGGGAGCTGGCCGCCGTAGTACTCCGGCGACTCGATCATCGTCTCGGCAAACCCGACGATGAGGTTGAGGGGGGTGCGCAGCTCGTGGCTGATGTTCTGGGCGAACTGCTGCTTGAGGCGGCGCGCCTCCTCGGCCCGGTCGCGCGCCACGCGGAGCATGTAATTGGTGCGCTCCAGGTTGTAGGTGGCCGTGTCCAGGTCTTTGAGCACGCGCTTCAGCTCGGCCTGCCGCTCCTGGGCGACCTGCGCGTTGTGGCGGGCTTCCTCGTAACCGTTGAGCGTCCAGGCCAGCGCGGTATACAGGTTGCGCTTGGAGAGCAGAGAGGCCACGGTGACCAGGGCGAAGATGAGCATGGGCACGATCACGTCGCCTGCCAGCGGGTCGATCACCTGGAGGGCGAGCATGAACAGGCTGGCTGCCACGGCGATCAGCACCACGGTGCGCTGGCTGAGGAGGACGCTGGCGAAGATGAGGGGGATGAGATACAGGTAGCGCAAATCCGGGGATTTGAAGAGCAGGATGGCACAGGTGGCGGCCAGCACCGCGCCGCCCACCAGCAGGCCGGAGGCAGCGCTGAGGTACCTGGGGTAGCGGGTCTTGAGCAGGTAGCCCAGCGCCGCGCTGACCAGCAACGCAATGCCCCCGATCCAGGCGACGGCGGGCATCTTCCGCCCGCTGCCCGGCCAGGCCACCCACACAAACCAGAAGTAGCCCAGCACGCCGACAAAGATGGCGATGGCGTTGAAGATGTCGGCCTGCAAATAGGCCAGGTGATCCCGGATATCTTCCATGCGCTCGGTGGTGTACATGAAAGCCTCCAACCAGGTGGGTTCTCCGCCCTGGTCATGAAGGGTATCTCTAGCTGGGGGTGGGCACAAATCGAGCAGCCCGCAACCTGGGCCGGAGGCCGACACGGGCGAAAAGCGTCGAGGTCCCGGCCCAGCTCCGGGCCGCCGCCGGAACACAGCGGCGCGAGGCGCCTGCCGGACTTCGCGCCGCTGCCGGAGCTATCTATGTCAGGAGTGCCATCGCTTCCGGCGGCAGCCCCGCTACTTACGATGAGCAGCGCCTAATCGCCCACCTCCAGGGTGAGGGTATAGGCTCCTGCGCCCCGGTCGTTGAAGCTGAACACCTCTATCGTGTAGGTCCCCTCCCGCTCCAGGACCAGGTCCTCGATCAGCGAGTCGGTTTGCACGCCGATGACGATGTCGTCGGCGCGCGCGACTTGCAGGCCATCCGGGCCGCGCACGATGACCAGCGTGTCCAGCGCGTTCCGGCGCTCAGGGTCGAAGACCGCGTTGGCGGGATTCTCGGCGGCCACACGGATGGTGACGCGCTGGCCTGCTTCCCCGTCCCAATACCACAGGGCGTGCCCGCCGGGGGACAGCTCCCCCTGGTTGTCGCCGGGCTGCGCCACCAACGTGGCTTCGGGGGTCGGGGAGAGGGTTGGGGTCGGCATCAGGTTTGGCTCGGCGCTGATGGACAGGGTATAGACACCGTAGGTGTCGCGGGCGCCATTGGCCCACACCCGGTACGTGCCGCTGCGGGGCAGCACGTAGCCCTCGATGCGGGCGTTCACATCCTCCCTTCTGCGGTCATCATTGGCGGTGAGCGGCAGGCCGTCCGGGTCGATCAAAGTCAGGAGGGGGTCCAGATGCCTGTCGAGGGACTGCATGCTGACGGTGACCACCTGTTGAGCCTGCCCCTCGAATTGCCAGTGGTCGCCGTTGCCGGGGCGGATGATCACCCCCTCCACCGGGTCGCCGTTCACCACCACCGTGCCCAACACCGCCGGCGTGGGCGTGGGCGTGGCCGTGGGGAGGGCCGTCGGCTGGGGAACGGGCGTGGGCGTCGTCGCCTGGAGGTCGGCCAGCGTGAGCAGGTAGGCGCCGGCGCTGTCGCCAAAGCCAAAGGCCATGCAGGAAGACGACAGCGGGCTGGATACCGTGCTCATCCTGATGGGGCCTGACGGCGCTGAACTCCAGTACAACGATGACGGCTGGTATGATTTCAACGCCATCATCCCGGATTACCCGCTGCCCCAGAGCGGCACCTACACGATCGTGACGACTCTCCCCGCTAACACTTGCACCTGCGCTGCAAG
>FWWM01009454.1_pt1 | contig 17961 bp, 14 predicted proteins | sample 2228351 | NCBI WGS metagenome assembly FWWM01 (sample SAMEA103939774, study PRJEB20133) | metagenome | reverse complement strand
TTGCGGTCTCGGGTCAGACCCTTGCGGTCACGGGTCAGACCCTTGCGGTCACGGGTCAGACCCTTGCGGTCGCGGGTCAGACCCTTGCGGTCACGGGTCAGACCCTTGCGGTCGCGGGTCAGACATGGCCGCTCCCTTACGGTCGCGGCTCAGACTTGCGGCCGGTGTGGGGTTTCGGTCATGGGATCATGGCCCGGAGCAGCCCTTCGGCCTTGTGCCAGGTCTCTTCGTATTCGGCGCGGGGGTCGGACTGGGCCACGATCCCGCCGCCCACCGGGGCCTGCCACCAGCCGCCTGCGACGGTAATCGTGCGGATGAGAATGCTCAGGTCCATGGTCCGGTCAAACCCCACGTAACCCAGCGAACCGCAATAAGGACCGCGCGCCGTGGGTTCCAGCTCGGCGATGATTTCCATGGCCCGCACCTTGGGTGCGCCGGTTACCGAACCGCCCGGAAAAGCCGCCCGCACCAGGTCCAGCGGCCCAAAGTCGGAGCGAAGCCGCCCGCAGACCGCCGACACCAGGTGCTGGACGTACGCATAGCATTCCACCCGGCAGAGCTGGCTCACCTGGACGCTGTCGGCCAGGCACACGCGCGACAGGTCATTGCGGAGCAGATCGACGATCATCACATTCTCGGCCCGGTCTTTCTCGCTCTGGCGGAGGTCGGCAGCGGCGAACAGGTCGGCCTCGGGCCGGGCCGTGCGCGGCCGCGTCCCCTTGATCGGGCGGGCCTCGACCTGCCCCTGGAACACCCGCAAAAACCTCTCCGGCGAAGCGCTGACCACCGTCGCCGGCCCGAGATCGAAGTAGCCGGCAAACGGCGCCGGGTTGCGCTGGCGCAGCCGGAGGTACAGTGTGGTCGGATCCTCGCGCGCAGGAAAGAGCAGGCGCTGCGAGAGGTTCACCTGGAACACGTCGCCGGCCCAGATATAGTCGATGGCCCGGCGCACGGCATCGAGATAGGCCGATTCCGAGAAGTTGCTGGTCAGGCCCTTGGGCCCCCGAGCCGCATCCTGGGGGGCCAGCCGGCAGGCGGGAATGGGCAGCCACTCGGCCGCACGCCGGCCCCGGGTGGCAACCCGGTCCGGCGCCGTTTCCCCGCCTCCTTTCGGATCCCGTCCCGCCGCGCTTGGCGCATTGCCGAGCCATTTTCGGAGCTCGGCCAGCCGCCAGGCTGCCCGCCGAACGCGCCGGGCCGGTTCCGTCTCTGGAAACCCTTGTGAGACGATCCACGCCCGCCGCTGGACATGATCGATCGCCAACACCACATCGTACAAGCCCATCGCCAGCGCCGGGATGCAAAACTCGTCGAACGCCGGAGGCGCCACCGTTTCCAACTGCCGACCCAGGTCATACGAAAGCAGCCCCGCTGCACCCCCCTGAAACGGCGGCAACCCCGCAACCGGCTCCGCCTTGAAGCGTGCCAGGGTTGCGGCCAGCTCGGCCAGGCTGTCGGTGCAATCCACCGGTTGCTCGAGATAGGCGAACGGCTCGGCAGCAAGGAACGAGTATCGCCCCAGCACCGGATCGCGCTGGGCGCTGTCGAGGAACAGACAGTGCGGGTGCCCGGCCAGGCGCAGGAACGCTTCCTCGACGTCCGGCTCGCGGGGAAGCTCTTCGACCAGGGGAAGTCCGGGACCGCTCACGGCAGCGATTCCTGGCGCGGTTCGTCGCAACCTTCGCCCCGGCGGCGCCGGGCGCGAAGCAGGCGGCGCTCCAGGCGCGTCAACTCCCGAACCGTCAACATCCCCCAATCCAGCGCCTCATCCTGGCGGTATTGCTTGCCCAAGGTCAGCGCCGTAACCGCCTTGGCCATTTCGTAGCCCAGGTAAAACGCGTGGGTGCTATCGATGGGCGCTGGCGAGGCTTCGAGCATCTGTTCGAACAGGTCGAACGGGTCGGTTCCCTCCAGGTGCAAGCCTGCGGCGATCACGTGCAGCCGGCCCCCTTCGGCAAAAATGCGGAAAGAATGGTCCTTGATGGCGGCCGCCAGGGCGGCCAGGCTTTCCGGCCCGTGCTCCAGGACCTTGACATCGCGGAGCATGACCAGGCGCGGCTCGAGGTGTTTGGGCAACACCCCGTGCCGCACCGAGTAGTGCACCAGGCGCCGCGCCAAATCGCATTCCCGCACCGCGGTGCGGGCCCAGTTGATCTCCTCGGTCGTCAGCACGCTGCGGATGCCCAACTCCTGGCAAAACCCCAAAAGCAGCACATTGATCCCCGCCGAATCGACATCCGTCAACTCGGTGAGGTTGCCCACCCCCATCAGCATCTCGGCCGCGGGCCAGCGCCGCCGGGCCTCCAAATAACGCCCCAGACTTTCGGCGAATCCGAACCCAATGGGATTCAAGATCGGGTCGATCCGGGCAGGGATGCCGTGCTCGGCCAGCATCCCCAGGGTCTCCGGCACGCCCTCCAGCGTGCCCGGCACATCGGGGACTACGACCACTTCGCATCCCCAGCGCACGGCGTGGCGGCGGTTGGTGCGGTTGACGGAAAGGACCAGTTCGGCCCCGGCCTCGACTGCCGGTGCGATCTCGGCCGGGTTGTAGCTATCGATCGACACGCGGTACCCTTCAGCCCGCAGCGCCCGAACCGCCTGGCCCACCTGCTGCCACGTCTGCCGCGGCTGGCAGCCCAGGTCGATCACATCGGCCCCCTCGTCGGCGTACCGCCTGGCCCGCCGCAAAATCTGGGACAATGAAAGCCGCGGCGCGTGGTTGATCTCGGCTAGGATCTCGATGTCGTACTCCCCGTAATCCGACCGGTCCGATTTCTGGCCGAAATACTCGGGCAGGAGGCGCAGATCGCGAGGCCCGCGCTCCACGGGCAGCAAAACCTTTTCGGCCAGCGGACCCAGATCGCCGTCGCAGTATCCCGGAATCATCACCCGCGTCACCCCCCGGGGCACCGACAGGTGCCGGGCAATCCACCGCGGCGTCATCAACGCCGCGACGGTGATGGGCAGCACCGCCACCGACGCGCGGATCCCTGCGGTCTTCTCGAGTTCGGCAACGACCTTCCGAAGCGACGCCTCGGCCAGCTTTCCCGTGACGAACAGGTAATGCTCGCGCGGCATGGATCAACGCGGGTTCAAAACGCACAAACAGGGCTTTGGGGGTCTCCGGGGGCCCCAGTCTGTGCCATTATTGCCGCATGTCCGGCCGGCGGAAAGTGTGGCCGGCGACGCCCCATGCCTCGCACCCCTGGGCCAGCTCCCGGGGGCCGCCCCGGAAACTGCCGGCCCTCACAGCCCCGTGGCCTGCCGGTACTGCTCGATATCCGGCTGATAGGCCACGGCGTCGATCAACGTGAACCCCAGGAACATCACCAAAAACAAGAGCCCCACCACAAACAGCAGCGAGTAGAACGCGCTTTCGTACCGCAGATGCATGAAGTACAACGCCACCAGTGCCGCTTTGACCGAGGCGATCGCCAGCGCCCCGAACAGGTTCCACGCCCCAAAGTCCAATTCGGCGACTTTGACCGTCAGATAGGTTAGCGCCACCAGCGCGCCAAAGACCCCCAGCAACACCCGCAGCGGCACCACATGAACCGACTCGCCTTCGAACGGACTCGCCGTGGGACCATTTCGTTCTGCTGCCGCGTGTTCCATGGCGCCATCAACCGATCAGGTATAACAGGGGAAACAGGAAAATCCAAATCATATCGACCAGGTGCCAGTAAAGCGCCACGAAATCGACCGGGGCAAAGTAACCGCTGCCATAGCGGCCGCGCACCGCGCCGGCCAGCAACCAGCCGATCACCCCCATCCCTCCCAGCACGTGCAAGGCGTGCAGGCCGGTCATCAGGAAGTAAATACTGAAAAAGATTCCCGTGTCGCGGGGCGGCGGCTGGCGGCTGCCTTCGCCGGCGTGGCCAGGGGAGTCCGAAGCCTCGGCTGGCCGGAACCATCCCGCCCATAACAATCCGTGCCGCCATTTCTGCGAGTACTCGACGTACTTGACCCCCATGAACACCGTGGCGCACGCCAGGGTGATGCCCAGGTATGCGCACAGGGCCCGGCGCTGGTTCAATTGGGCGCAGCGCACCGCCCAAGCCATCATCAGCGATCTGAAAATCAGCACCGCGGTGTTCAGGGCCCCCAGGTTCTTATCGAGATATTGGTGGGCATAAGCGAAGATCTCGGGGTGGATGGCCCGGTACACCGCATAGGCACAGAACAACCCCCCGAAAAACAGGATCTCTGTGACCAGGAAAATCCATATCCCAAGCTTCCCCGCGTCGAACTGCTGTTGGGCCGTGGCGAAATGGTGCGCCACGCGGGGCCGACCCACCTGGGCCACGGAAATCCCAGACGCGACCGGATGGACAGCAGGAGTTTCAGGCATGGGCTGACCGATCGGGCTGAAGCTCGGCGGCGAGGCGTGGCGCGTAGCCCTCCACCACGGGGTCGTACTCGAACCGCTCCACATCGTAAGGGTCGCCGGCCGTGGGCGTGGTGGCGAAATTATCGTGCGGCGGGGGTGACGGGCATTGCCAGTCCAACGTGGCCGCGCCCCAGGGATTTGCCGGAGCCGGCCGGCCCCGGAACAACGAGTGCACCAGAGTGCCCAGCACCACGACCATGGCCGCCGCGGTCAGATACGCCCCGAGCGACGAGAACAGATGAAGCCCCTGAAACTCGGGATGCCGCTCCAATAGCCCGCTGTAGTCGTAATACCGCCGCGGCATGCCCCGGCTGCCCAAAACGAATTGCGGAAAGAACGTCAGGTTGAGGCCCAAAAACAGCAGCAAGGCGCCCAGTTGCCCCCAGCGCTCGCGGTACATGCGTCCCGTCATCTTCGGCCACCAGTAGTACAGGCCGCCCAGAAAGGCCACCGTGGTCCCCCCGAACATCACGTAATGGAAGTGCCCCACGACGAAGTACGTATCATGCAGGTGCACATCCGTGGCCAGCGTCCCCAAAAACAAGCCCGTCAGGCCGCCAATCCCGAACAGACAAATGAAAGCCAGCGCATAGCACATCGGCGTGGCCAGGCGGATGGAGCCCTTGTACATCGTCGCCAGCCAGTTGAACACCTTCACGGCCGACGGAATGGACACGCTGAACGTCAACGCGCTGAAGATCATGGCAGCCAGCGGAGTCATGCCGCTGGTGAACATGTGGTGCCCCCACACCAGGAAACCCCAGATGGCGATCGCGATGCTGCTGTATGCGATGAACCGGTACCCGAAGATATGGCGGCGGCTGAAGGTGGAAACCAACTCGCTGATGATCCCCATGCCCGGCAATATCATGATATAAACGGCTGGGTGCGAGTAGAACCAGAAAAAGTGCTGGAACAATACGGGGTCGCCGCCCCATTTCGGGTTGAAAATCCCGACTTCCAGAACGCGCTCCGCGGCCAGAAGAAGAATGGTGATCCCCAGGACCGGGGTGGCCAGCACCTGAATGATGGCCGTGGCGTACAGCCCCCACAGGAAAAGCGGCATCCGGAACCAGGTCATGCCCGGTGCCCGCAGTTTGTGAATGGAGACGATAAAATTGATCCCCGTGAAAATCGAGCTGAAGCCCAGCACAAAGGCCCCCAGTCCCGCAGGGATGACCGCCGTGGGCGTTTCCGTGCTGTAGGGTGTATAAAAGGTCCAGCCCGTGTCCAGCCCGCCCGCATGGATGGCGACCAGGAAGAAGATCGCTCCGATGATCCACAGCCAGAGGCTGGCCAGGTTCAGGCGCGGAAACGCCACGTCCTTGGCTCCCAGCATCAAAGGCAGCGCGAAGTTGCCCAGCACCGCGGGGATGCCCGGGATGATGAAAAGGAAGATCATCACCGCCCCGTGGAGCGTAAACATGTGGTTGTAAGCGTCCTTGCCCATGATCGTCGGCCCAGGGGAGAGCAATTCCGTGCGCACCAAAAGCGCGAACACGCCGCCGATAAGGAACGACCCCAGGATCCCGATCAGGTACATGATGGCAATCCGCTTGTGGTCGAGCGTAAACAGCCACGAGCGGAGGCCGCGGGCATGGGTCAGATAGTTATCGGCCGCAGCCGGCGGCGGAGGAGTCGGCGGGGCCGGTGGAGTTACAATCGCTTGCGACATGGATGGTGCCTGGAGGTATCGATTCGGAGCACAGGCGCGTGCCCAAGGGCCCCGCCGGCTAGTTTGCGGCGTGCATAGCGCGCGACAAGCCGGGATGGTTCCGGCCGCACGCGAAGGTTCCGGCAAGCCCCTAGCGCAGCGACTTGATGTACTCGATGATGTTCGTAATCTGTTTGTCGGTCAGTTGCCCTTTGAAGGTCGACATGCGATCCTCGTAGCCCTCGCGGATTTTCCTGGACGGGTCGAGGATCGATTCCCGGATGTAGTTTTCGTCCACCACGGTCGGCGGCGCGTTCCGGAAAGTATGGGTCTGGCCGAAGATCCCCTTGAAGCTTGGTCCGCCGTTGGGAATCGCCGTCCCGTCGGACGAATGGCAGGAAGCGCAGCGCTGGATGACCAGGCGGCGCCCGGCCTCGAGCGGTGAAAGGCTCTGGGCACGTTCGTCGGCCTGGCGGAGCCACGTCTCGAACTCGCCGGCGGGATGGACCACGACCTTCGTAATCATGTCGGAATGGCCCGTGCCGCAGTACTCGGCACACACCAGGTCATATTCGCCGGGCTGGATGGCCCGGAACCAGGTCGTGGTATAACGCCCCGGCACCACATCCATCTTCACCCGGAATGCGGGGATGAACAGGCTGTGGATCACGTCCTGCGACTGCATGGTCAGGCGGACGGCCTGGTCGACGGGGACGTGCAGCTCGCCGTCTTCGTACCCATTGGGGTACCGGAACGTCCATTTCCACTTCTGGCCGACCACGTAGATTTCATAGGCCGTTCGGGGCGCGGTGCGGATTTCCATATACCCATAAAACCCGGTGGCGAAGATCACCACCACCAGGATGAGCGGGATAATGCTCCAGGCCAGTTCCAGCGTGGTGCTGTGGGTGGGAGCTTTTTGGGCTGGGGTTCCGGGCCGGCCCCGGTAGCGGAGCACAAACACCGTCATCAGCGCCACGATCAACAGAAAGAAAAACGAGGCGATCCCCAGAATCAGGTGGAAGGCCTGGTCCACATAATGGGCGGTGCTGGAACTCTGCGGCGGGAGCCAGAAAGTGCCGCCGGCCTGGCCGATCGGCGCAGCCGCTCCCGCACTTGCCAAGGGCAGCCAAGCGCTGTCGATCACGGCGTCCATCCTCCGCGACCAACGGGTGGTCCAGAACCGGCAATCGTGGCAGAGTGCTTTGCAGAATCGGCTGGCGCCGGACTGGCCCCAGCCGCCCCGGCCTCCACGAGGGGCGAGGTGCCTGGCATCGGGGGGGACTCGCCCTTGGTGCCCGCGGAGCGGCGGGCCCTCACCGCCTCGCGGCCCCAGAACGCCAGCAGGGTTCCACCCAGCCCGACGGCAAACAAACTCGCCCCCAAAGTCATCACCCGCCCAGCGACCGGCGCATACCGCCCCGCCGCCGAGTCGTAGCGGAAACAAAACAAAATGACTTTATCCACCGTTGTGCCCAGCTTCCCCTCCGCGGCTTCCAGCAGGGCCAGGCGAAGCGTCTGCGGATCATACTCGATGCCGTAAAGATAGCGCGATACTCGACCGTCCGGCGTCAAGACCATGGTGACGGCCGCATGCGCGTACTGCCTGGTTTCTTCGACGTAAGCGTAGCGGAAGCCCACGGCGTCGGCCAGCCGACGGATATTCTCTTCGGTTCCTACGAGGCAATGCCAGCCCTGGTCACTGGCGGGGCGGCCATAGGCTTCGAGATATTTTTCTTTGGTGGCCTGGGCGCGCTGGGGCGACTCGCGGGGATCGATGCTCACGGTGAGCATCTGGAACTGGTCGCCCAGGGTCCACCCCAGCCGCTCCAACCCGCGGAACAGCCCGTTGAGTTGCAGGCTGCACAGGCGCGGGCAGTCGGAATAGTTCATCGTCAAAAGCACGGGGCGGCGGCCATCGAAGAAATCGCGGAGCGAGACCGGCCGGCCCGAGGAATCAAGAAACGCCAGTTCCCGCGGCACGGGGGCGCCGAGATGCTCGTCGGTGCCGACGTTTTCGAGTTCCTTAGGGGTTTCTTCGGCCCGTTCGAACGGTTGCGCCCGGGCGGCCCGGCCAGGGGCGACCACGAAGACCGCCCATACCACTCCGGCCGCCAGGACGGCATATCGGCACAGCGACGGTGGTGTAACGGCTTTACGACTTTCCATGTGAAGGCCCGCGCGACGGCGGTTCCCTCGGCCCGCCAGCGGCCCCGGACAGTTCGGAGACGACCAGTTGGATGGCCCGCTCGATTGGGATGCGGACCACGCCGTTTTTCGGGTCCACGAGGCGGTATTGGTTCAGCAGCGATTGTTCCTCGGCCAGGGCAGCGGCCACCGACGGTCGCGGCTCCACGGTACCTTTGACCGTTTCCTGCCAGGCGGCCACCCGGCGGTACAGCACCTCCAGCCCCAGAAGGATGACCAGGAGGCTCAATACGCCAACGGCGCCCACCAGGGCCACGGTCGAGGTTGGTACGTCGTCTCTTTCCATCATACGCGGTTGGCCGGGCTAAGTCTTGGGGGGAAGGCTACGTATTTTCGAACACCAGCGATTCGACCAAGCGCGGGTCGCGGCGCGGCACGAGGCAGCGGGTTGCGGCAATGCGGGCGGCTCCGGCCAGGTACAGCGCTCCCATGCCCACGGCCAGAAGCCCGTCCACCATGGCCCCCGAAAAACCGAGCGGCTGCTTTACAGCCGGCATCACCAGCCAGTACAGGTCCAGCCAGTGCATGGCCAGCAGCCAGGCCGACCAGAAAGCCAGTACACCGGTCCGCCGCTTGGCATGACGCGACAACAGGCCGAAGAAGGGGATGAGGAGGTGGCCGGCAAGCAGCACCAGCGCCAGGTTCTCCCACCCGTCCGACAGCCGCCGCCGATACCACTGGGTCTCTTCCGGAATGTTTCCGTACCAGATCAGCAGGAACTGCGAGAAAGCGATGTATCCCCAGAAGACGACAAAGGCGAACAGCAGCTTGCCGAGGTCGTGGTAGTGCTCCACCGTCACCACGCCCCGTAATCGGCCGGCGCGCTGCAATCCCAAGGCTACCAGGGGGAGGGCCGCAAGCACACCGACCATGGCCCCGCTGAAAAAGTACACCCCGAAGATGGTACTGTACCACCGGGGTTCCAGGGCCATGATCCAGTCGAAGGCGGCAAAGGTCGCGGTCAGCGCCAATAGCAAAAGGGCCGGTGCGCTTGCCCGCTCCAGGCGGAGCGTCAGCACAGGGTCCCCGGTTGCATCCTGTTCCGTAGAGCGATGCAACAGGTACCGCCCCAGCAGCCACCACAAACCGAGAAACCCGACCGTGCGGAGCACGAAGAACGGCACATTCAAATAGGGGGCTTTATGGCTGAGCAGCGGGTCGTTTTCCACGGCCAGTGGATCGGCCCACTCGTATAGCGTGTCGATGCCCAGGAGCACCGGGACCCACAGCACGGCCAGTACGGCGAAGTTGGCGCCGAACACCTCGGCGAGCCGGCGCACGGCCACGGCCCAACCTGCCCGGGTGACGTGGAATATAGGGACCAAAAACAGGGCACCCAGCGACAGGGAGGTGTAGAACGCCGCGTTGAGCAGCCAGGAATGGAAGAACCACCGCATGGCATCTGCCCGCAGCCAGCCGAACAGCCCCGCCGCGCCCACGGCCAGCGCACCGGCGGTCCACAACATGCCCGTCCGGCCGGCTAGCGGCTCGCCCAGGGTGATCTGCTCGTCGGGGAGGTCGGGCAACAAGTTCGGTCGCATCGGCGGGTTAGCGCTCCAGGGAGCCGCGTTTTTCCGGGGGGACGTCCTCCAGCCGGGCATTCTGGCTCCGCTGGAGGGCTTTGATGTACAGGACCACAGCCCAGCGATCCTCCGGCGAAAGCTGTGCCGCGTATGAGGGCATGGTGTTGAGGCCCCGCGTAATCGTTTGGAACAACTGGCCCACCGGCTGGTTTCGGACCGCTTCGACATGGAGCGAGCGGGGGGCGACCCAGCCTGGCTCGGCCCGCTCCAGGGCGCGGATGGCCACTGGTCCGCGGCCATCGCCCGCCACGCCGTGGCACACGGCACAATAGATGTTGTAACGCTCCCGCCCCCGGGCCATCAGGGCCGCGGTGACCGGCAGCGGGAACGAATCGACCGGTTTGCCGGCGTGCTGGCCGGTTTCTAAGACCGGGTCCACAGGCGGCCGGCTCCACGGGATCGTGCCGGGCACCGGGGGACGCATCGCTCGGCCGTCGGCAAACAGCGGTCCCGGCCCCTGGGCCACGTAGCGCGGTTGGAAGTCCATGTCCTGAATGGGGTGGATCCTTGGCCGGCTGGATTGGACGGCCCGCGAGCGCGCGATCCATAAGGGGGGCAAAAGGGCCCCAAGCAGGGCGAGCACGCCTGCCCAGAGCATCCATGCGGGCAGTGCGGGGCGGGAGGCCGGCTCGAAGCAGGTCTCCACGCACTGGGCGCCCAGCGATTCGAGCAGCTCGCGGGTCGAGGTCTCGCAAAAGCGGGGGTCCCGCGCCTCGATACCCAGGAAAAAGCCGTCGGTCGTGACCCGCCGAAACCGCGGGCTGGAAAACACCGGGTGCCAGAACTGCGGCAGGCGGTTCAGGCCCAACACGCCGATAAACGCTGCCGCCGCTGCAAACAGGATGACCAGCTCGAAGGCGATGGGGATGTTGGCCGGCAGGCTCCACAAGGGCTTGCCGCTGATCAACAGCGGATAATCGCGGGCGTTCATCCACCACTGCATGAGGAGGGCTGCGGCACAGCCGGCCACACCGAAGGCCAGCACCAGCCACGGCAAGCCTGTGGGCCGGATGCCCATCGCCCGCTCGATCCCGTGGATCGGATACGGGCTGTACACGTCCCAGTGGCGGTAGCCCAGGTCGCGGACGCGCGCGGCGGCCTGCCGGAGCGCTTCCGGGCCTTCGAACTCGGCCAGCAACCCGGCGACGCGGCCTTGGGGCAACGGGGTATCGGCGCTGGGCGGGTGGTTGTTCATGTCGTGGCGGACACCTCCCGACGAACCGGGGACGGGGCGTGCAGGCCGCCCGCGGACGCCTGTCCTGCACTATCGACCGCGGCTTTCACCTCGGCCATGGCAACCATCGGCAGATAGCGGCAAAACAGCAGAAACAGCGTAAGGAACAGGGCGAAGCTGCCCGCCAGCATCCCCAGGTCCACCCAGGTGGGCTTGAAATAACCCCAACTCGAAGGCAAGTAGTCGCGGCTGAGCGAGGTTACGATGATCACAAACCGCTCGAACCACATCCCCACGTTGACCAGAATGGCCACCAGCACCATGCGCCACGGCGAGGTCCGCCACCGCTTGAACCAGAAAAGCTGCGGGGCCACGACGTTGCATCCCAGCATCAGCCACCAGGCCCAGCCGTAAGGCCCCAGGGCCCGATTGGCCGAGGCGAACCACTCGTATCCATTGCCGCTATACCAGGCGGTGAAGAACTCGATGCCGTAGGCGTACCCTACCATGCACCCGGTGGCCAGGATGATCTTGCACATGTTTTCCAGGTGGCGAAGCGTTACCAGGCCTTCCAAGCCGAAGAAGGCGCGGGCGGGCACCATCAAGGTGACCACCATGGCGAAGCCGCTGAAGATGGCCCCGGCCACGAAGTACGGGGGAAAAAGCGTAGTGTGCCACCCCGGGATGACCGAGGTGGCGAAGTCGAAGCTCACGACCGAGTGGACGCTGAGCACCAAGGGGGTGGCCAGGGCCGCCAAAAGCAGATAAGCCCGCTCGTAGCGGTGCCATTGGCGGGCCGAGCCGCGCCATCCCATGGCCAAAACCCCGTACACCGCCTGGCGGAGCGGGGTCGTGGCCCGATCGCGCAAGGTGGCCAGGTCCGGAATCATTCCCAAATACCAAAACATGGCCGACACCGTCCCGTACGTGCTCACCGCGAACACATCCCACAACAGCGGGCTGCGGAAATTGGGCCAGACGGCCATCTGGTTCGGATAGGGGGCCAGCCAGTAGATGACCCAGATGCGCCCCACATGGATGGCGGGGAACAGCCCCGCGCAGATGACCGCAAACAGGGTCATGGCCTCGGCCGCGCGGTTGATGCTCGTCCGCCATTTCTGCCGGAACAAGAACAGGATCGCCGAAATCAGCGTTCCCGCGTGCCCAATCCCGATCCAAAACACGAAATTGACGATATCGAACGCCCAAAACACCGGGCTGTTGTTGCCCCACACGCCGATCCCCGTGCTGATCAAATACGCCACCAGCCCGAAGAAGACTACCGTGCCCAAACCACACACGGTCACCGCGGCATACCAGGCCGGGGGTGCGGGCCGCTCCACGATCTGGCTGACCGTTTCGGTAATCGAGACCGGATCGCACGGCCCGATAACCAGCGGGGCGCGGCGGGTCGGGTCGTTCTCGGTGTTGTCGCGCTCGATGGGCACAGCCAGCGTGTTCATGACCTTGCGCCCGACTCCTCCAATAGCGGGTTCGTGTTGCGGATCCGGGCCAAGTACACCGTGCGGGGCTTGACGTTCAGTTCGGCAAGCATGGCGTAGGCCCGGTCTTTGGCGGCCGCCTGCGCAACGGCGCTGGTGCGGTCGCCCAGGTCGCCGAAGAGGATCGCCCCGGTGGGGCAGGCCTGCTGGCAGGCGGTCCGGACTTGCCCATCGCGGATTGGCTCGCCCCGATGCCGGGCCGCGATCTTCGCCCGCTGAATCCGCTGCACGCAGTACGTGCACTTCTCCATCACGCCCCGGCTGCGGACCGTCACCTCGGGGTTGTAGACAAGCTTCAACACCTCGTTCTCCGGCGACTCGAGGTCCTTGTGGTAGTTGAAGAAATTGAATCGCCGCACCTTGTACGGGCAGTTGTTGGCACAATAGCGCGTGCCGATGCAGCGGTTATAGACCATATCGTTGAGCCCCTCGTGGCTGTGGACCGTGGCCGCCACGGGACACACCTGCTCGCACGGAGCATTCTCGCACTGCTGGCAGGTCACCACCTGGAAGGCCACCTGGGGATCGTCCACCGGTCCCTGGAAATACCGGTCTACGCGAATCCAGTGCATCTCGCGGCCCCGCAGCACCTGCTCCTTGCCCACCACCGGCACGTTGTTCTCGGCCTGGCAGGCCACCATGCAGGCATTGCACCCGATACATTTCGACAGGTCGATGGCCATGCCCCAACGGTAGCCCTCATATTGCGGTTCCTGCCACAGCGACTCCAGCGGTGGATGATGCACCACATGATGCACGAAGTGCGGGTGCTTGCGGTAATAGGCCAGCGTGGCCTGGCGGAGCAGCTCGCCCAGGCGCTCGGCCCGGCCGCGCAATCCCACCATGTCGATCGCGTGGTGATCCTGCGTGGTGGCCAGTTCGACACGCCGGCCCCTCGGCTCGACTGTCACCCCCGAGGCGAAATCCATGGCCTGCCGCGTCCGAAGCCGATACACATCGGTCCCCACCGGCGGCACCCCGGCCGCTATGTCGCCGCCGACCTTGCCCGCCGCTGTCCGGCCGTACCCCACCGCCACCGCGATGGAGCCCTCCGGCTGGCCGGGAAGCACGTACACCGGTATTTCGACCGACGAGCCGCGGCAAGCCAGGCGCACCACCGAGCCGGTCTCGACCCCCAAGGCCTTCGCGGTAGCCGGGCCCAGCAGCGCCGCATTGTCCCAGGTGAGTTTGGTGACCGGGTCGGGCGTTTCCTGGAGCCAACCGCTGTTGGCCCACCGTCCGTCGTGGACCGAGGCATCGCGACAGAACACAACTTCCAAAGCCGGCCCCGGATTGGCAGCCCCCAGGCCCATGGGCTTTCCCTCCGTCCAGGGCGTGGCCGCAATGCCGGCCAACACATCATCCACTGCGCCGCGGGGCTGGACGTCCAGCGGGGCGAACCGGCTCCCCTCCCACAGGCCTTTCTGCACCGTGCTGCGCCACAGCGGTTCCCAATCGTCCTGTCCGGCAGGCAATCGCGGCCGAACCAGCTCGCCGAACGTCTGGCGGACCAGTTCCAGCCCAAAGCTGGTGGGCAGGCCGGCCACCAGGGCCATCAGCTCGATGGCCGAACGACCCCCGTACAAGGGCTCGACCAGCGGTTGCACCACGCTATAGGTCCCGTCCCAGCTCCGCACGTCGCCCCACGATTCGAGGAAGTGGGCCTGGGGCAGATGCCAGGTGCACTGCCGCGAAGTTTCGTTGTAATACAGACTGAGATGGACGCTGGTGGGCACCCGGCCCAGCGCCTGGCCAAAGCCGCAATCGGCCGGGGCATCGTACACCGGGTTGCCGCCGAGGATAAACAGGGTGTCAACCTGCCCGGCCTGCATCCGGGTGGCAAGCTGGCCGATCGCCTCGACCGACGCAACCAACGTCTCCCGCGGGTCCTGGCTATACCAAACGGTCTTGCCCACGTTGCCCAGCATGTGGTTCAAGTGGTGTACCAGGGCGTGCACTTCTGGGGGCTGGCGGGGGCCGGCAAGGACCAGGGTGGGCAAGCCCTTTCGGGCGGCCGCGACCAGGTCGCCAGCCAGGGCCGCCAGAAACCGCCGCGGTTTGCCCTGCCCAGCCTCCGGCGAGGGCATCTGGCCCCCTTCGGCTAGCGCCTGCTGCACCGCCTCGAGCAATGCCTTGGCAAAGCTGCCAATGTGGCTAGCCGGCAAAGGCAGACGGTGGTCTGCCGCCGCGCCGGTCACCGTCAGCGTACTCTCGACCACGTACAGCCGGTTCATCCACGGCCCGTCCGCATCGCGACGGGAAGCGAAATCCCGCGCACACCGGACCGCGGCCGGATGCCACCCCAAAAAATCGCTGTCTAAAGCTACAATCACCCTGGCCTGGTCGACTGCCAATTGGGTCCGCACCGGCCGGCCGAATGCCAGGCGCGATCCTTCGCGAGGATTGTCCCACGCCAGGGGCTCGTACTCGAACCACTGAGCCTGCGGGTATTGAGCCAGCACGCTTTTGCGGAGCCTGGCTAAAGTGGGCGACGTGCTGGGCTGAGCCAAAACGCACAGTCCCTGGCCCTGGGTTGCTTTCCAGCGGTCCTGCTGCGAGGCCAGAAACCGTCCAAAATCGTCCCACGTGCGCCCCTCTGCCTCTGCGGCGCGCTGGATCACCCCCTGCGACCGGTCGGGATCGTAAAGCTCCAGCACAGCGGCTTGCGCCAAAGCATCGGTGGCCCCCAGGCTCTGCGGGTGCGCAGGATTGCCTTCGACCTTGATCGGCCGGCCGTCGTAGGACGTGACCAGAAGCCCCACGGCCCCTTCGCCCAGTTCCATGGCAGTGGCGAATTGCTCGGGAACACCCGGGACCCGCTGGTCCGGCCGCCGGGCAAACGGCAAAATCTCGGTCTTTTGCCAGCGGCACCCTCCCAACCCCGCCAAGGCCAGCGAGGCCCCCATCAGTTGCAGCCAGCGCCGGCGCGAAAGCCCCGCACCATCGGCCACGGAAGGAAACTCGGCTTCCAGCCACGCCCGGAATTGCGGGGTGCTGGCCAGCTCCTCCAAGCTCCGCCAGTACGGCGGCTGCGACGAATGGGCCTCTAGCGATGGCATGTCGAGCAGTCGGTCGAAGGTTGAATCTTCAGCTTCGCCTTGATCAGCGCCCCCTGGACCGCCCCGCTTTCGCCCGGCGCCCCATCCATGCGGGTGATGTCTTCCTGCGGCCGAAGGTGCGGCTCCGGATTCCGGTGGCAGTCCAGGCACCACCCCATGCTCAACGGCGCCACCTGGCGAACCACATCCATCTGGTCCACCCGGCCATGGCACGACACACAGCCCACCCCCCGGGCAATGTGGGCACTATGGTCGAAGTACACGTAGTCGGGCAAGTCATGGACCCGCACCCAGCGGATCGCCTCGCCCGTGGCCGCACTCCGCCGCAAAGGCTCCAGTTGCTTGTTATTCGCCCCAATCCGCTGGTGGCAATTCATGCAGATTTCCGTCGTAGGCAGGGCCACATGCGCCGACGGCATCGAGGTTCCCGGATCGTCCCGCTGCCAATTAGCCGGCACCGTGGCCAGTGTCTCGACATTGAAATGGCAATACCGGCAATCCATGCCGAGTTGCCCAACGTGCACCGCATGGCTGAAGGGAATCGGCTGTTGTGGCGCGTATCCGACATCGGTGGTCTGCGGAGACCCCCCATAATAGAGAACCGCAACCCCGTAGACCGGGACCAAGATCAACAGCGCAGCCGCCAAAGGCCTCGCGCGGTCAACCCATTGAGGGATCGGATGGCCACCCATCGGCACGCCGTTGCCTCGCTTGCGGGTTCCGAATCACGGTGCTTGTGCTTCACCACCCCCGGACCCATAGCGCACCGGCCGCACTGGCTGTCTTCCGGTAGCAGGCTTCCGCGGATGGCTCAGTCAGTAAGCAGTGCGGCACAACATTATAGAGCGGCCGGCAAGCCAGTTGGCAGGTCCCCTATTCTTGTCGGCCCCGCGGCACCGCGGCCCACCGAGCCCATCTTGCCACCATCCGGCGGCCTTGCTAGGTTACCCTCGCAGCACGCCCCCAATTCAGAAATCAAGTATATGCGTGTCGAACGAGACGTGTTTGGCCTGACAGCCCACGGAGTGCCCATCGAGCGCTTCACCCTTTGCAACGCTCGGGGACTTCGTGTCCAGGTGATGACCTTGGGTGCGACCCTTTTGGGGGTCGAAACGCCCGACCGCAGTGGCCAACTCACCAACATCACCCTGCACCAGGACACCTGCGACCAGTACCTGGCCGGCCACCCCTGCCTGGGATCCACCTGCGGCCGCTATGCCAATCGCATCGCTCGCGGTCGTTTCACGTTGGATGGCATCGAGTATCATCTGACGACCAACGAGGGGCCCAACCACCTCCATGGGGGCCGATTGGGCTTCGATAAAGTCCTGTGGAAAGCCGAAGTCCTTGAGGAACCTCCCCCCGCCGGCGTGCGTCTGTGGTACATCAGCCCCGACGGCGAAGAGGGCTATCCGGGCACCCTCCGGGCGTCCGTCGTCTTCCGCTTGACCGACGACAACGAATTGCAACTCCAATACACCGCCGAAACCGACAAACCCACCATCGTCAATCTGACCAATCACGCGTACTGGAACCTGGCCGGAACCGGGTCGGCACTCGATCACGAGCTGACCATTTACGCCGACCACTATTTGCCGGTCGATGCGGGATTGATTCCATTGGGAACCTTGGCGCCCGTGGCTGGGACGGCTATGGACTTCACCTCGCCGCGGACAATCGGGGCGCGCATCGCCGAAGTGCCCCCCGGCTACGACCATTGCTACGTTCTTCGCCGGGGACAGCCGGGCCAGTTGGCACCCTGCGCGCGGGTGTATGAGCCCACCACCGGCCGGACCATGGAGATCTGGACCACCGAGCCAGGCGTTCAGTTCTACACCGGCAACCACCTGGACGTGCGGTGCGGCGACCGGTGGTATCGGAGACATGACGGGTTCTGTCTGGAATGCCAGCATTTTCCAGACTCGCCTAACCATGCGCACTTCCCTAGCACGGTGCTTCGGCCCGGCCAGACCTACCAGCAGCTTACTGTGTACCGGTTTGGCGTTCGGTAGTGCCGTGGCGGAAGGCGGGGGCCACGGAACGTTCAAGGTCGTGCTTGCCGAAAAAGGGCTCCCAAAGCGGGGTCAAGCTGGTGGAACCTGCCGCATGTCGCCACCACCGGCACGCGCCGACAAAGCGCCCAACCCACCGCATCGAGCCGCACAGCGTAAGCCCCCGGTGCCAGCCGTAGGGTGGGTGCTCTGCACCCACGCAATAAGTCTCTTCAGAGCCGCACGGCGTAAGCCCCCGGTGGGCGCGTGTGGCACGGCCAGAGCATAGCGATGGCCGTGGGCTGTGCCACCGTAGGCACAGAGCCGCTCGGCGTAAGCTAGAGCCGGGGGCGTAAGCCCCCGGTGGATAAGCAACTGGTGAAGCTAATCGCCGTGA
>FWWM01009451.1_pt1 | contig 17963 bp, 22 predicted proteins | sample 2228351 | NCBI WGS metagenome assembly FWWM01 (sample SAMEA103939774, study PRJEB20133) | metagenome | reverse complement strand
GGGTACAAACGCGCCATCAGACGTCTTTCCTTGCCCATTTTGGCTACCATCCTTAGCCAAGGTGCCGCCTCGGTCCGTTCGCTAAAGATTCGGGGACTACTCAAAAGCGCTTTCAAGGCTCGACAGAGTGGGAGATTTGTCTTTAACTGCAGGTGATTTGATAAGGCTGGACTGTGAAGAGACCGGTCGGGAGGTTGTTGGTGGCTAAGAGGCTGTCCGTTGTATTGCCCTGTTTCAATGAGGAATCAAATATTTTGCCGATGGTGCAGGCCTTTGCCGAGACCGGTCTAGCTTCGGAATATGACCCGGAATTGATCTTTGTGGATGATGGCAGCGAGGATGGAACCTGGAAGGAAATTCAAAAAGCGGCCGGACGCGTCCCATGGGCGAAAGGTATTCGTCTGTCTCGGAATTTTGGTCAGCAGGCCGCGCTTTTAGCTGGCTTGCGGGCCGCCAGAGGCGATGTCGTCGTTACCATGGATGCCGATTTACAGCATCCGCCAGCGTTAATCCGCAAACTCCTCGAACACTGGAAGGAGGGCGCAGAATTGGTAACTACCGTGCGTGAGTTCGTCGGAACCGAACCTTTTTTTAAACGCATGGCATCCCGTCTGTTTTATCAGGTGTTCCGGAAGACCACCGGGTTACCCATTGTACCAGGACAGGCCGATTTTCGCCTTTTTGATCGCAAGGTCGTCCAGGCGATTCTCGCCATTCGGGAAACCGGTGTGTTCCTCCGAGGTCTTGTCTCTTGGATCGGTTTTCGCCAGGCGACCGTGCGGTATCAGGCCGCCGACCGGCATGCGGGGGAGACAAAGTACACCTTACGGCGTATGGTCTTGCTCGCGGTGGAGGGCATGTTTTCGTTTTCCAACGTGCCTTTGCGGATGGGTTTCGCTCTGGGAACAGGGCTGATAGCCGTTTCCGTTGTTTTGGCGATTGCGGCATGGGCGATGGGATCGGCTGTATCGGCAGGATTTTTCCGTCTGTGGGGTAGCCTGACGGCCACGTTTTCGTTCCTCCTTGGGATATTGCTTCTGTATTTGGGCATCATTGGAGAATATCTGGCTCGTGTGTACCTGGAGGCGAAGGGACGTCCTCAATATCTCATTGCTGAGACCACGGGCGATCGTCCGCCGGATCATTCCACCACGACGAGCCCGTCGTAGTGCGGCGTGGCGCGTCGATTACGAACCACGTCGATGGGGAAGCCGTTAGCCCGGCCTGTTGCGAACACGTCGATTCCACACGCCTCGAGAGAAGGACGCGCGTGATCCGGGTGTCGGCATGCAGGGGGTGCACGCCGACATGTCTTGCACAGGCGACACGGCCCCGCTCCCAATGCAAAAGCCTTGTAGTAGCCGTTCGAGAAAAGGCATCGTTCCAGTTTCACAGCCACCCGGGTCACATCGGGATGGCGGTTACCCTACAGCAGGAAGGCGTGTCGGTAAGTCCGGAGAATGGTGGCTGTCTGTTCGGGAGTGGGTGCATACGGTGGACATGTCAGCCGTTCCCTGAATCCCCCGCAGCCATATTGGCACTTGATGCGTACCCAAGGAGCGGTCACTATGCTTCCGGCATGGGTCAGCCGCGCGTCGCACGCTCCGCAGGTGCGCGCTTGATCAAGATAGCGGCTCAGATCGTGGCGAGCGGGGTTCATATGACCTCCTTTCCACTAGAGGTGCTGTTGGTGGTGACGGTAAAAAGGATTGCTGTGGGTCCTGATTTTCCGCGGGAAAGGCGTCGCCGTGTCATTGCGGCTCTACGCGCGGTGCTGTGTCCACACGCGGGAACACATGGTCAAGAGCCTGGTGGACGTCGGAGGGAGTTTGCAACCCGTTCAGCCGTTTGCGAATCTCGCCGGCGCCCTTCCGACCCGCCACGTACTGTAGAAGGTGGGCCCGAAACTGCAGAACGGCCGCGTGTTCGGGTGAACGCGACCGTTTCCGCGTGTGGGTGCTCCGCGGGTCACCGTGCTTCAGAGTGCAGAGCCGGTCCAGGTGTTCAAGGATCAAGGCACGCTGTTCCGTGGCTGATGGCGGTACCCACGGCCTTCCGGCAAGGTAGGCGGCGATCTCCTGGAATATCCAGGGATTCCCCAATGCCGCCCGGCCGATCATCAATCCGTCCACTCCCGTGTCTGTCCAGAGACGGAGGGCGTCTCGGGCGGTAGACACTCCGCCGTTTCCGATGATCGGAACGGAACGGTCTGTCTTTACGCGTGCTATAATATCCCACCGGACGGGTCCGCTGTGGCGGGCGGACGCGAACCGCCCATGGATGGCGATTGCCGCCGCTCCAGCTTCCTCGGCTGCGCAGCAGACATCGAACACGGTCAAACGACGGGGGGTACGCCCCAGTCGGATTTTGACTGTCACGGGGAGGGAGACGGCTTGGCGCATGGCCCGAAGAAAAGTAAAAATTTTTTCCGGATGATCCAGGAGCGCCGCGCCTGCACCTCGTGCCATAATTCGGCGCACGGGACATCCGCAGTTGAGATCCACCAGGTCGAAACGACGTGTTTCCTGAATGATTCGGGCCGCGTCGGCTAGGATGCCAGGATCCGAGCCGTACAGGTGGGCGCCCAAGGGCCGGTCGCCATGTCCGGAATACAGGAGGAAATGGGTCGCTGGCGATCCGTGCACGAGGGCCTGCGCATTGACAAGTTCCGTGTAGGCCAATCCACAACCGTGCCGCCGGCAAAGGGTTCGGAAAATAAAATCCGTATGGCCGGCCATGGGAGCAAGGGCGAAAGGGATGGGCACAAGAACCGAACCCACTCTCAGGGCGCGCGGCGGGAAGTTGGTTGGTGCTTCCGAAGAGTGGGGAGGGGCGTCCTTCATCATTCGCGTATGCCGTCAGCATATTGACAGGGCGTTGTAGCATCTTCGCACGGAAGGAATCCGTGTGTGCGCAACCAGGGAACGACCAGGTGGACCGGAAGCCCCATGATGTTCGTGCGCGAGCCGGTAAAAGCGCGAATGATCCGTTCGCCCAGCTGGTCCATGTCATAAGCGCCGGCTTTGTCGAATGGATTCACGCGACACAGATAGTCCCGGATAGACGTGTCATCCAGGGGTAGGAAAGTCACGGAAGATTCGGCTACACACACCGTGGTGGGCCAGCCGGGGACACCGAATGCGACGGCTGTGAGGACAGTATGCGTCCGATTGGAAAACATCGCGAGGAACTTCCTGGCCTCTTCCCACGTGTGTGGCTTCCCCATGCAACGGCCGTCAAAAGCGATCGTGGTGTCCGCCGTCAGGATGCAATCCGTTGGGAAACGCCCCTGGCACCAAAGGTTTTTCCGGCGCGCGTTTTCCACGGCGATTTGTTGCGGGGCTCCATCCGATGGGAGTTCGGAAATCATGGGCGTCACACTCTCAAAAACAACACCGAGAGCACGAAGAATTTTGCGGCGACGCTCGGAGCTGGAGCCGAGGATGAGACGTGGTTTCATGCCAGCAGATACTGGCACATGGCACGCAAAACGCAAGACAGGAGACGAACAACAGGGGCGGGATGGAAAAATGGGGCATCCTCTGCAGTCCCGGAATCAGGATCCGCCGGAGTGCCGAGCATAGCCTGGATTCTCACCCCGGAAGATCGTGCTGAGTGACGCGACGCTCGGGTAGCCGGGGGGCTCTGGTTGGCGGCGCAAACGGTATCCGTTTCGTTGCGTAGGCGATGGCGTGGATTCGTCACGGTCTTTCCCCCTAGAAACGGGCAGAATTCGGTATGCAACATTCTAACCGGCAATCGCCTGCGATGTGTGAAAGGACATTGTGCGTGGGAGCGTTTCGCGCTGTCACCACGTGAGTCGAACGGGGATCCCGGAGGCAGCCAGATGCCATTTGATTTGGGGAATCGTATACATGTCGGTGTGGAGGATCCCGGCGATAATGGCGGCGTCCGCCTGAGCGTGGCGAAAAACGGCGACCAAATGCTCAGGACAACCCGCTCCTCCGGAGGCCACCACGGGAACACGCACATGTCGGGCGATCATCCGCGTCAGGCGCAACTCATAGCCCGAGCGTGTTCCATCGGCATCAACCGAATTGACCACGATCTCTCCCACACCGAGTTGTTCCGCGCGCCGGGCCCATTCCAATGCGTCGAGTCCCGTGCGTTCCCGAAAGCCCCGAATAGTGATCTCGTAGCCGCTGGGGCAGCGGCGGGATCGCGGGACGGAAACCGGATCCATTCCCAGAACAATGCACTGGGAACCAAAGGTTCGAGCGCCCTCAGCGATAAGGCGAGGGTTGCGTACCGCAAGAGAATTAACGGACACCTTTTCCGCCCCTGCCAGTAGCACCCGGGCCATGTCCCGAAGCCCGCCGATTCCGCCTCCGACGGCAAAGGGAATGCGAATAGCGCGAGCCACCTCCCGAACCATGCCGAGGTCAATGGGACGACATTCGGCCGAGGCCGTAATATCGTAGAAAACCAGTTCGTCGCAGCCGTGTTCATAATAACGAGTGGCCATTTCGACCGGGTCGCCCAACTCCACATTGCCCTGGAAGCGGACTCCCTTGGTGACCTTTCTATTGCGGATATCCAGGCATGGGATGATGCGTCGGGTCAGCATACGTGCCTCATCGTGGTCGACGAAAGGTCTGTCCATGGGATGTGAGGAGGATTCCACCGCAGAAAGTTTTGGAGCACGCGCAATCCAAGGCGACCCGATTTCTCGGGATGAAACTGTGTCGCCACCACATTACCGCGGGCCACCATGGAGGCGAAGCGAAGACCTGCGTACTCGGTCTCGCCCAGTATACAATCCCGATCGGCCGGCCTGGGGTAATAACTGTGGACAAAGTAAAAGGTGGCCGATGCCGGTATTCCCTCGAGAAGAGGGTGGTTTTGAAGCCAGCGCACGTCATTCCAGCCCATATGAGGAACCTTGTCTCGTTTCCGCCGTGGACGGAAGGCGCGGACGATTCCTCGTAAAAGACCAAGGGTTTTAACGCCGCCATCTTCCTCAGACATGTCGAAAATGATCTGGCTACCAAGACAAATACCCAGGAACGGAGTGCCTCGCCGGACCACTTCCCATATCGTACTCCTCAGGTTTAGCCGGCAAAGATTTTGCATGGCCGCGCGAGCCGCTCCTACGCCAGGGAATACAACACGGTCCGCAGCCCGAACGGTCCGCGCACACCGTGTGACACACGCCGGACATCCGAGGGTTTCGAAGGCAAGGCGGACGCTGGTGAGGTTGCCTGCCCCGTAATCGATGATGGCGAGACGCATAACACTATGCTAGCCCGGAGTGCCGGTAGGTCAAGCGAAGAACCCGAAACGGCGGATAAGGAACCGCGAGCGAGCGGTCGAGACTCTGGTGCCGGCTTGAGGGATCGTCTCGCGGGGTCACGCAGTGCGGGATGGCGGGGGATCGTGGCATGGAACCGGACTGTCGCCCACCGGTCGTCCAACGTGCCGTCCGCGCAAACTACCGTTCGCGCGCGACTCGCAAATCAGGGTTTTGTCTTTTGTCCGGGCCCTGGATTCTATGACGGCCCGGGTTTCCTTACCGGGGGGCCCGGCGCAAAACCACCTCGGTTATCAAACGTCCATCGGTAAGCACCGGGGCTTCCCGCGGACGCCAGGCACGCCGTTTGGCTGTGACAAGGAGATAATGGCCACGTGTAAAAAATAGAAGCATGTCCATCTGGGCGGCCAACACGTAATGGGGAAACGCAAGGGTGTAGAGGCGCACGAGACTCCTCGGCGATGGATTCTCCCTGCCTTCAAGGCGGGAAGCCAACCACCCGACCATCGCGTCCACAAACTCGACAAAGAAACGGGAAAATGTGCGCACAGCGTGCACATCAAAGCCGTTTCGAAGAATCCGGAACAACTCAGACTCCGTGTATCGCCGCACCATCCCCGAGGCCGCCCCGGCGGGTTTTCTGCGCAGCCATTTCCGAATAGCCGGCAAGACGGAAAACCTTTTCCGATTCGGAGCAATGAGAATCAACCGCCCGTCTGCCTTCAAAACCCTGTGGCACTCCGCAATAAGCCCTTCTGGGTCTTCCGTTCCCACGCCAAACTGCCCAGCGATGACGACATCAAATGTTTTTGGCGGAAATGGCAAGGACTTTCCATCCCAAAAGGCCACGTTATCGTGAACGAGGGCTTTAACGGCGGAAAGCACCGAGGGGTTACCGACCACCGTATGCCAGGTCCCTCCACGGCGCCGCAAATGCCAACTCATAACGCCATTGTCCAATGCAAGTTCCAGCCCCGTCAGCCCTCCCGTTGGCCCCAAGGCGCACAGGATTTCATCCATCCGCACCCGAAGAGGAAGAGAGCGGCGGAAGATCAACCTTTCGAGTTGCCCATCGTGTGGCATCGCCGGGTCCATGGGAAATCCTGTTCCATCACCACGCCCCTTAGGCGTTTTCTCGTCCACCATCACCGTTACTATAGAAGAAGGCGACAGCCAAGTCAAAGGGGTTGACACGGATCCTTGGACTGCGGAAGGGACATGGTATCCCCCTTATGGGGATTCGGTGTTTAGGGGAGATAGGGGTAAGGTATTGAGGGAGAGAATTGGGAGGGAAGTAGCAACTTGCCTGCCCCCAGGGGGGAAGGGAGCAGACAAGGCCGTTCTCCAAAACTAGAATGGACACATGGCGCACCGCCTCCAACATCGGAGGCTCTAAAAAGATCAAGAAAGAAGGTGCGCATGTGTCCAATCCCATACTACGAAATGATTAGGCAACGTAACCGTCCGGAATATTGGCGACTGAGAGTGGTGCAGGTAGCGCGCGAGGAGGGGATAAAACCTGCTGCTCGGATTTTCGGTGTGACGGTGCGCAAGTGGGTGAGGCGGTTTGATGGGAGCCGGGCGAATCTGCGGGATCGCTCCAGAGCGCCCCACAGGCGTCCACGTCGTATGTCCCGTGCACGGGACGGGCACATCGTGAAGCTCAAGCGGCGGTTACCGACTGGGGGAGCGGAACGCCTCCGACGGGAGTTCACTCTTCCCTGTGCGGCCAAGGCCATTAGACGGGTATGCCGAGCTCACGGCCTGATCCGACCGCGTTGACGCACGGCCAGGGCCAAAAGGGATCGGAGAGCAATCCAACAACAGGGGCGGGTTTTTGTGCACATTCAGATGGATACCAAAGAGCTCTACGATATTGCGGCCGACTGGCCTGCGATGACTCAAGGGGGTTTGCCCCGCTGTCAGTCCACCGCCAGAGATGTGGTGAGCGAGCTTAGCTTCACGGCCTTTGCACAGGAGCGATCCCGGACCTAGGCGGCGTTATTGGCCGATCGCCTTACCCTACCACCTCGTGCGCCCACATACCAAAGCGACGTGGAGGCCTTCCATGGCATCATCGAACGTGAACGGTTCCACATAGAACCCTTTGGCACTCGGTCAACCTTCCTGCCGAAAGGGACCACCTATCAATGGTTCTTCAACTATGTGCGAGCCAACTCCTACCAAGGGTATCAAACCCCCATCGCACTTATCCGTAGCACGGCGCCTCACATCGCTCCTCATATCGGCCTGCTTCGACCTGTCTTCCTCGAAAATCTCCTACCTCCATCCCAAAAAGGGGATTACCATGTATGGACACTTGACTCGAATTTTGGGCGTCGCCGGACGGACCCGGCGGCCCCAGCATGGAGAGTTCTCTTCCGCCTCGTCTCCCCGCGTGGCTGCAACCATGCGTCCCTGTTTGGAACGCCATTCCACCGTGACCCCCGGAACCCTTTCCGACGTGACGGCCTTTTCCCTAGCCCGGAAGGCATGAAAGAACGATGGTGGTCATGCGAACGGCGTGGTCGGAGAGAAACGCCGCGGGGAGTTTGACGCTGCAGACGTCACATTTTCCTGGAGCGTTGGAGATATCCGTTTGCCAAAGAACAGAGCCCCGGTTGCCTTCTGGCCTTGTTACACCGCCTCCACGCGCCCTTCTTAAGGGGGGCATTTCCCCATCGCTCTCAGATTTTGAAAACTGCGTCGAATCGGACCAAAGTCCATGCCGTTTTGAGCCGCCTGCTCCACCACATACCATTCGGTATGTTGTGTAGTCTCGCAGAGATCAAAGATTTCCGGCCAATTTGCTTTTCCTTCGCCCACAGCGAGTTCCGGGGCGTCGCCGAAATCCTTCACGTGCACCGATCGGGCCCGTCCGGGGAATTGACGCAGGATAGCCACCGGGTCGCCTCCACCGCGGGCGCAATTTCCGATGTCAAGCTGCATGATGATGTCAGGAGAAAGCGAACGAAACAGAATCTCCCAGGCGGTCCCATTTCCCAATCGAGCAAAATCAAATGCGTGGGCGTGATAACCTGTCCACATTTCGTGCGGGGCAAGTGTGGCGGCAGCCTCAGTCAGGATGTTTCCCAATTCTTGGATTCCCGCTGGAGTTGCCATTCGGTTTTTGTCACCTGCGATGATAAGAAACCGGTTGTCAAGGTGATGACTGAATTCAATCGTCCGTTTGAGGTTATCCCCCTGCATGGCCTGGGTGCTGAGGTGCAACCCGCAACAGACAAGCCCGGTGTCGTCAAACAGGCGGCGCAACTCGGCAGCCTTCCATCCCTTCCACACCAAAGTCACACCGTCATAGTCCCAGAGTTCGACGGCGGTATAACCAATGGAACGCACCTCCCGGAGGGTGGCAGGGAGGTCCTCTTTTTCGCATCGAGCATAGACAGAAAACAACTCTACTCCGATTCCAATGTTTTGCACAATCGCGCGTCCTTTCGAAAGAAAAGGGCCGCCCGACGCTAGGGACCAGGACCCCTGCGTACCACCAGGGGCGGCAGGGTTCGCCAACGTTAGCCAATTCACAGCGAACGCTTCTTTTCCCTACCATCATCGCTACTCGTTGGGCAACGGCAAAAAGGCGACGGTGTCGGTCGTGGCAAGACTTGCTGTGGGTCGAAAAGCGCCGGTCTATCGACATCAATGGTTGTCGCGGATGCTGAGCAGGCCGGGACGGAGTCCAATGCCATGTGCGCTCGAAGGGTAAGGCAGGTGTTCGCGTGTTGACAAAGTCGCAGGCGGCTGCGCAGAATCGTTTCAAACGGGCAGAGACCCGTAGACTCAGCCTGCGGCCTGTGGAGCATAAAATCGAAGGAGCACACGGTCACGGGTCGTCGCGTGTCCCCACGAGAGGCTGGCGACACAGGGCGTGCGAGGAGCCTACCGGCGATAGGGAAGGTGCGGTGCAGTTAGGAGCCGTTCATGTGCGCGGGATGAACCCTTATGGACGTGGGGCGCAATCAAGGAGGATGGCTCCGTGCCGTTCGATGTCCGCAAGGGCGTTCCAGTCGAAGGAAACCTCGCCCTCGGATGGCAGTATCGGATGCTCTGTTCGTTAGGCGGAGGCGCCCCATCTGAAGGCAAGATGGACGGCTGGATGCTCGCGGAGACGGCGGACGGGCCTTTTGGCGTTTGTGTGCGCGATTTCTGGCAGCAGTGGCCGAAGGCGTTCTCCGCCGACGCAGGCCAAGTCGTTGTGTGGCTGCATTCGCCGCGCGGCGAGCCGTTCATGGCCAAGCCGGGCACGGCCAAGACGCACGAGTTCTTGCTCGACTTCGGGTCCGTCGGGGCAGAATCGCTCCGGGCGCTGAACGCAGTCTTTCAGGATTGGCCGCTCGCGCGGGTTTGCCCCGAATAGGTCTGCGGAACCGGCATCTTCGGTCCGCTGCTGCCGCGAAGCGACCCCTTCGGCGACGGCTACAATGCGATGGCCGACCTCTTTGTCGAGTACATCAAGCAGACCGCTCGCACCATCGTCAACCGCGCTTACTGGTAGGCCTACGGCAACGCGGAGTTCGGCGATTTCCACACGACCCGCCCGTGGAACGGAGCGGACGGAGTTGCCCGCGAGTTCATCATCGAGTTCCTGCGCGGCGGCGACCGGGAATGGGCGGAGCGATGCCCTGTTTTCTGCTGACCGGCGACCGCCGTGCGCTTGAAGTTCTGCGGGAACAGGCGGACTGGATCGTGCGGGCTTGGGAGAACAAGCGCAACACGGTCGTTCGCTACCCCACGTTTCTCTTGACCTCGCTGCTCGACGCCCACGAGGCCACAGGGGAACTCAAATACCTCCGGACAGCGGCGCTTGTGGCCAAAGACCTTTCCTTCAAGGCGGGCAGAAAGAAAGAGGAAGGCGGAATCATCAGTTTTTCCCGCCAAGCGGTATCCCTGTGGCGCTTCTGGCAGTTGAACACGCCCGACGCGGCAACCGGAATAGACAACGACGAACTCAAGCGTCGTTTCGCCGAAGGCGCCGCCGAGCATATGAAGTGCGAAGTCCCCGGCTGCACGCCCGGCTACATCAGCGCCTGGGCGATTGCATGGGAAACCGGCCTCTGGCCGGAAGAGACACGGCTGGACTTCGAGAGAAAAGTTCTTCCGGTCATCTGCTTCGACCGTAAGGCCAAGCGTCCGCTCCTGCTCCAATACAAGATACCCTTTGTCCGGTTCGTGTGGAACGAAAGGGCAAAGACGGGGAAGTTCGTCACGTTCGACCCGAAGGAGATGGCGAAGAAATACTTCTCCAACCGCTACCTCTACCATTTCACGTGTGACTATGCCGAGGGCGGCATACACTACACCATGCCCGGCTACCCGCACTTCGTGGCTGTTTGGAAGCCGTATCACGAGAAGTATCTGAAGCCCCGGATGGATGAGCACGGGGTGCTGGAATTCACCACCAGCCCGGAGCAGGATTCGAGATAACAGGTCCTTGGAGGAAGGGAAACGGGTCGCGGAAGGCTTCCTTTACGCCATGACTTCCCCAGGATGGATGCATCCAATTGTCACGTTCTGTTCGCCTCTCTATCCCTGAACGAAAAGGCAAAAGGTGCCTGTAATAACGGAAAATCCCAACATCCTGTAGCCAATCGGGGAAGATAGCCGCATTCTGACCCGACGCATGTGATGTTGGCCGGGGCGGAAAGCAGGGCTGTTAGCAGAGGTTCGGACGGTAGCGTTGTCCCGTTCCACGATAGTCGGCAGGACGCATGCCGAGCGCGGCGTGAGCGGGCTCGAACGCACGCCGTTTGCTCCGTAACGATTTTTCCGGAGCGGTGCGGTCGCGTGGCCCCTATGTCGAGCGCCGCTGCTGTGTTCTCAACGCGGCACGCCAACAGGGATGATATAAAGGGGTCTTTCTTTGGCCGGCAGACCGAGGATTTCGGCGACCCTTCGATCGTCGAAGGCACCAATGGGCACGGATCCCAGCCCTAGTGCGACCGCTTGGAGATGGATGTTTTCTGCGGCGTGACCGACCTCAATGTGCACATAACGCTCCCCTCGTGGGCCATACCGTTTTGTTGTGCGCTCGTAAACAGCGGCCAGGACAAGGGAGACGGGAGCCTCTCGCACCCAGGGCTGCCCCAGGCAGGATGAGGCCAGAATCGACCGCACATCTCCCGGCCGTTTGGACGTCAGCGTATGACTTTCTGGATGGTAAAGGTACACTCCTTCATCCGAAACCAAATAGATCACAAGCGGATAGGTCGCACCTGCCGATGGTGCGGCACGTAGACCGCGATGCCGATCGGTTACCCCCTGGGCTGCCCAGAGCAGTTGGGATACCGTCTCTACACTCAGCCGGGTTGGGGCGAATTCCCTTACGGAGCGCCTGCCGTGTATAGCCTGCTCGACAGACACGTTTCCGGTGGTCTTGGGTGCAGGTAGAGCGTGCATGGGGGATTCCTTTTCGGGGGCAGGAGCCGCAGCCTCGGCACAGCAGCTCGCCACCAGACAGACGGCAAGCGCTGCCTCCCGCTCTATTCGCCGATGTATCGCGCACGGCCCTTGTGAAAAACCGTTCCTCATGTTTTGCTAATCGGGGAAACCCTGAATGTCCAGATTCGTGAGTCCTACCGCGTGGGCGTATTCTACGACGGTGCGGTACTCTTCCTGGGTGATGGGCCGCGAAATCTCAGGGTACTCAAACGCTTTATAACAGGGACGGTACTGTGACATGATATTGAGATATGTCTCCCGGGGAAGGTGGGTGGCGATCCATCGCACCACGGCACAGGATCCGCCGACGTCGTTCGGCATCACCAGATGCCGAATCATCAGTCCACGCCGAATGATACCGTCGGGATCCGGCTTGGCAACCCCTACCTGTCGGTGCATCTCAAGCAGGCCTTTCTGTGTCAGGTCCGGGTAGGACTCTGCGCCGGCTGAGTACGTGGCCGCCATGCGTCCATCCGCGTATTTAAAGTCGGGCAAATAAATGTCTACAATGCCATCGAGGCGCTTGAGAATGTCCAGACGTTCCCACCCGCAGGTGTTATAAACGAGCGGAAGGTGCAGCCCTTTGGCGGCAGCCTGGTCTAAAGCAAGAACAATATGCGCCACATAGTGCGTGGGCGTCACCATGTTGATGTTGTGGCAGCCCATGTTCTGGAGTCGAAGCATCATGTTGGCCATGTCCTCGATGGAGCAGGGGCGGCCTTGACCGAGGTGGCTGATTTCCCAGTTGATGCAGAAAACGCAGCGCAGCCCGCAGTGACTCAGAAAAATGGTGCCGGATCCTCCTCGCCCCACCAGAGGCCGTTCCTCTCCGAAATGAGGGTGGTGTGAAGAAATCACCAGTTGTGAGGACGCGCGGCAAAAGCCTGCCTTTCCCTCCAGACGGTTCACGCCGCATTCTCTGGGGCAGAGTCGGCAGCGCCTCATCACATCCCACAGCTCCTCGCCACGCCTCTTCAGTTCTCCGGAACGGTGCAGGGCCAGATAGGCAGGTTCAAACGGCCCGGCTTTTCCCTCCGCCTTTCCTTCGGCCCGCGCGGTGCACCCGGACGCATGGGTCATGCGCAAAGGCCACACGAGACCGGCGGTCACCCCGCATGCGGTTCTTCCCAAAAATTCACGCCGGGTCTGCCAATAGCTCATAAGACCTTCCTAGCCATGCCAAAATAATCGTTCTGTTACTCGCTGTCAATATGTTTGGCGAAAGCAACAAACCGATTGCGTTTTTCAGCCAAGGGCCTGTATTTCCAAAGCGATCTACACCAACGCCCGTCGGCCGATTTCCGAAGAAAGCGTCACCACTCCGGTCAAAAAATTTTTACCACATTGTCGCTCCTTATCCTGGGAGGCGGAGACCCGCAGCGTGGCAGACTCCCCGCATAAAGCTCTACCGCGCCCATCGCGGCAAAGGCCGCGACACGTACCCCATCCGCGTGCTGTGGTTCTGTGTCGTCCTCCCACACGGAGCGTACCCCCATTGTTGAGACACACCACCTCCTTTTCGTTGGCCCCTGCCGCCCCCCCAGGGGGGCGGCACGCCCGGCTGGTTTTGCCTCGCGCGTCGATTTCGTGCGGTTGTCAATCCAACCTCGAAGGGGAACGTTCGAGAGCCCGGACGAGCGGACCCCGCAAAACAGGGCCACTGTCCGCCGAAGCGCCTCGACACCGAACGGCGACGCCAGGCTGTCCGACACCTCCAAGGCCAACACAGAACGATTGGATCCGTCCCGTATCGCCCCCAGAAACAGGTAGCCACTTCGCCGGGAAATGTACGGGAGGTCCGCTCCCCCGACCTCGTTCGGAACCTTGATGGCCAGGCCGTTCACGAGACACGGGGCAGACCTTGTGCGGGGGATGGGGCTGACTCGTATGCGGGCCCGGCACGGTCGCCTGAAGCCGCATCAGACGGGGCTCCACGCCTCTCGTGGACGAACCCCTCCCGCCGGAGGACCTCCCGCATGATCCAAGGATCCCCATAAAAGGGCCTTTGCCGAGACCCCTCGTCGATCACGCGCATCCGCCGAAGGTTCTCCTCCCTCTCGGTATACCGCGGCGCGTCGTATCCGCTCGACCGAGCCTACCCCAGCCGCGTGCGTGGCGGAGCGATCGGGCACGGTGCCTGTCCCTTTCGATTCCTCCGCGCTTCTCCTTCCGCGGAATCAACCGAGCTTTTTTGCGCCCGTCGTCTCTCCCTTCCGTCGGACCATTTCCGCGTAGAGCGGGCTGGTCATTTCTTCGAGGCTCGGCTCGTTCCCGTTTCCCCTCGGGGGAGTACCGTTGGAGTTCATGCCGAGGTTACGCGGGATACGAGAAGATGCCTGGGGGGCTTGACACCGGGCCATTGCTGAGGAGAGTGGCGAAGGAGGGAAAGGATGGTGCGACGAGTTATAGGCGGCTGGTGGAGGATCGGATACGGCAAAGGGAGGAAGAAAGTCTCAGAGATAAACACGACGCTGTCGGGCCGCGATTTTGTGCTGTGGGCCGGGTGCAGGTTGGTTGATGAAGCGCGTTGAAAAGAAATGCCAAATGTTAACGATATGTCCCCAATGGCATGATCCGTTATCTTGCCGGCGCGACCGGATATCCGGAGTTTCTGGCGCGAGAAGGATACATTTACGCGCTTAGCGGCAAATGGCATTTTGGCGACGCTCACCACCCACACATGGGGTTTCTTTCTGGGCGACCCACGCCAAGGGCGGCGGTCCATATTACGGCGCACCCATGATCCGTGATGACGCGGTCTATGAGGAGACGCGGTATGTCACGGACGTTATGACCGACACGGCTCTGAATTTTCTCGACCAGCACTGTTCAACAAACGGGCAAAGGCCCTTCTATCTCCGCGTTCATTACACTTCTCCGCACAGTCCCTGGAGAGACGGAACGACCATCCTGCGGCTACTATGCGGCCGTGACGGAGACGGATCGCAACATCGGCCGACCATTCGATCAGCTTGAGGCCGCGGGCCGGATCGAGAATACGCTGATCTTTTTCATCAGCGATAATGGGATGAACATGGGCCATCATGGCGTATGGGGAAAGGGCAACGGTACTTTGCCACTGAACATGTCCGTAAAAGTGCTGATGATCGCGGCCGGGCCGGATGTGACGGGAGGAGGGCGTGTTTGCGGGAACCTGATGAGTCATTACGATTTTATGCCGACGCTTTTTGACTTGCTGGGGGTGGCGCGTCCGACAGACTCGCGCCTGCCCGGCCGAAGTTTTGCAGCGGAACGTAGAGGGACAAGATCGGATGACCGCGGTCATCTTGTGGTTTTCGGCAGGGAGTTGGACGAATGGTTCAAACGATTCGCTGATCCGGATAAGGGATGGCTACCGGTTGCCGGTTTCCGGCTCAGTCCAGATAGATCAAGTGGGGATATCCGGCGAGCTGAGGGTCTTTGCGCCGCCGCCGAAACGGGTGGCGGACAGATAAGGCAAGGTACCGGTTTGTCATGTGCGCTTCCGCTTAATACGCATGCGTCATGTCTCACTTGCCGCGTGGCCGTTGCCCATGTTTCAATGAGCGAGAGCAGCTTTTGTCTCCGCCGCGGCGGCAAACAGCCGGGCAGAGCGATCCTGCCAGCCGGAACTGAGGAACCAGTCGTCGTCGTTGCGGCTCCAGAGGACGGCGCGGGTGCGCTGATCGAGCATATCCTGCAACTGTTTTGCCTTTTCCGCTCCGAGCTTGGCGCGGTGGGTCTTGTCGAGCAGGGCCTTCTCGATGAAGATTCGGGCCTCGCATTCCTGAACGCCCTCGCGGATCATTTCGAATCGTATGGTTGAAAGGGCACCATCGGGGCCGGGGGAGAGCATACAGGTCTTGATGCTGAGTTGGGCCCAGTTGCTGTAGGAGTAGCGGTTGACCAGCGTGCTGGCCCATTTGCCGTCCTTGTCCTTGAGAGCTGGCCAGAAATCTATGCCGTTGCGGCCGAACCCGCTTTGCTTGCCCTGAATGTTGTGCTCTGCCAGCAGCCGATGCTCTGTGAGCCGGCAGGAAAGCACCAGGTCGCGCCGATACTCGGCCACGATTTGCGCTTTCCTGCCGCGTCCCTGCCAGCCATACGTGCGGGCGACATCGGGATCGGTGGCGCCGGCCGCCTGCCAGACGGTCGAAGAGTAGCCGACCGGGACGCCGTGTATGCTGACGGCATGCCCGTGGGATTGCGCCACCCACGGCACTCCGGGCAGAAGCTCCGCCCACAGATCCACCATCTCCTTGCTTGGCCGCTGATCGCTGAAGATGCCGATCATGACGGACTTTTCCAGCCCGCGTTTCTTCATTCGTTCCATCAGTTCAGTCATACTTGGTTTCCAGAATGCTTTTGCTTCGGCGGTTTCGACATACATGGGACTCTCGAATGTTGTAACCTTCTGTGTTTCGGGGTCGAGCACGCTGACGGGCACTTTTCGCGGTTTGTTGCGGCCGAAAGCCCTGCCGAAGTAGCCTCCGCCGGCCATGTGATCCCACGCGTAGAGGCAGACGACCCTGGGTTTGCCGAGATACTTTTCGGCGAGGTCAAGATACTTTTCCATGATCGAAAAGTCGCCTTTGTAGCTGCCATCGGCCTGTTTGACATAGCGCACCATGGATTCGCTGTTGCCGAAGTGTGTATGGCATATCAGCGGAATGTACACGGTCTTGTTGCCGATTCTACCGGGATGTTTGAACGACTTTTCCATAAGGGCAAAGTGTCTGTCCGACCAAAGCGGAACTTCATAGCGGAGCGCCACCGATTCCGGCGACTCGATCAGATCAACAAACGTGACGTAATCACGAGGGTGGGGGAGCTTCCAACCGGCCACCTTGACCAGAACGGGCACTGCCGTTTCCTTGAGACCGTCTGCGCTAACGGCAAGCGTTCCATGGTAATCGCCTGCCGGCGTGTCGGCAGGAATGTTAACAATGATCCAGATCGGTTGAACGGCGCCGGCTGTGAAGGCGGAACGTTTTTTCGTTCGCACTGGCACCTCGGCTGGCGGGGCTTCGGCCAGAACATCGAATCTGTTCGCATGAGGGCATCCATAACGTTCGGCTGCGTCATTCTCAATCCCGCCCGGCAGGGCATACCGAACATCAACGGCAGATGCCGGGATTGTCCCGGCTGATCCCCTGAGGTCGCTCATGATCGCCTGAATACCTTTGAGGGGCTGATCAGAGCTTACGACGACCTGTCCGCAGAAAGAGCCATTCTGAGCGCCATGGATTCTTATCGGGCCTAGAACTTCGCAAGGGTCGCCGTAGTCAAGATCGAAAATCGCCGTCATCGGGGTGGCATTCCATACCTGGATGCCCTTTGGGCGATCAACATTGGGAACAACGGCGCCCGGCCTGGCGGCCTTGAGTTCCAGCGAGACCATCCCGACATGAGACCAGGCGCCTTTCCACCGTTCTGCCACCTTCAGAAATGATTCATGCACCGGCGCGCGGTGAATCTGAAGAGCCAACACATTCGTTCCGTTCCTGAGGTATTCCGGCGGCAGGACCAGGCCGGCGAGCTTCCGTATGCGGAGCTGATATCTTTCTTTATGCCTGTGGTCCACCGAGCGGTGTAGGTACTTGCCCTCGGGTGTGGTGTATGCCTCGAAGGGATATATATCCGCAAGCGAGTCGGCGGTCAGAGCGCCTCCGGGAAGGTGCTTGCGCGCAATCTCACGGCCGTTGAGATAGATGACCAGGCCTCCCCGGAACGCCACGGAAAGGGTGAGTTCCGCTTGAGCCGGGTCGTTGACGAGGAATCGCCCGCGAAGGCAAATGAGGGCGTGGGACATGGGTTGCTTGAAACCGTATCCTCCATTCAAGGGACCGGGCGCGCGGTTCCAATCGCTGTCATCGAATTCCGGGTTCATCCAGTCCTGGGGCGGCGAATCGGAGTCAAGTCGCCATCCGTGGGCGCGCCCGATAAACGTTTCGGGTGGCGCTGGCCTGGCATCTGATGCGCTGGTGCCGACCGCCGGAGCGCGCAGGGTTATGTGGCTTCGCCAGTAGCTGTGTGTGTTCATGATCACTTGTTCTTCGGCAGTGACATGGCTGCCGAGGAGGGCGGCCATGGCGAAAACAAGCGGGATGAACTGTAGGGACGAACTGTTGTTCATATTGACTCCCCAGCGATTTGTTCCCGTGAATTACTGAATACGATTACGAAGCCAGGCGCCTTGTATAACCTGAATGTTGCAGGTAATGCGCTTTCGGTTGAAGAACCATCTGGGAACCGC
>FWWM01007204.1_pt1 | contig 17969 bp, 14 predicted proteins | sample 2228351 | NCBI WGS metagenome assembly FWWM01 (sample SAMEA103939774, study PRJEB20133) | metagenome | reverse complement strand
GCGCCTGGACGGCCGTCGGCCGCGCTCATGTGATCTTCGACAACTTGATCGCGCGCGGCCAGGCCAAACCCATGCTGGTTGTCATGCCCCTCGGCTACGGCGCCCCGGAAATCGTCTCCCGCGCCGCCGGTCCGCCCCTGCGCGATCCGCAACTCCGCCGCCGCAATTACGACCGCTTCCGGGACGCCCTCTTCACCGAAGTGATCCCGCAAGTGGAGCAGGCCTACCGCGTCCGCAAAGACCGTGAAGCCCGCGCCATCGCCGGACTCTCCATGGGAGGCGCCGAGTCCCTCTATACCGGCCTCAATGCGCTGGACCGGTTCGCCTGGATCGGTGCTTTCAGCTCCGGCGGACTCCCCGAAGATCTCAACGCAGCTTTCCCCGGGCTCGATTCGAAAGCGAATTCCAAAATCCGTTTGCTGTGGATTGCCTGCGGCACCGAGGACCGTCTCATCGCCGCGAACCGCAAGTTCCGCGAGTGGCTCCGGTCCAAGGACGTCCGTCACACCGCGCTGGAAACTCCCGGCGCCCACACCTGGATGCTCTGGCGGCGCTACCTCGCCCGATTCGCTCCGCTGCTGTTTCAATAGCGCCGCGGTGGCGCAAGCGCTGGCTGGCCGGGGCCTTCCTCGCGGGTCTGCCGGGCTTTGCCCGCCAACGCTCGGAGCGCCTCCACCGTTTGCGGTACGATGTTCGATGACGTTTCGCCGGCCCCCTGCGGCGAATCACAAACAAGGAGGGTAATTCATGTATTCCACCTACAAGCCGGTGAGCATCCCCGAGCTGGGCCGCACGGTCGGCACCGGTTGGCTGTCGCCGCTGCCCGATTTGCGGGATTACACCGAGGCCAAACCGGAAATCGCCGCCATGGCCAAGAAGCTCGGCGTGACCGGCAATGTCAAAAAGCCAAGGGCAGTGCCCCCCAGCGTCGATCTCCGGATCTCGCCCGTTGAGAACCAGAAAAACCTCGGCTCGTGCACCGCCCACGCCGCCGTGGGCGTCGTCGAGTACTTTCAGCGGCGGGCTTATGGCAAGCACATCGAGGGCTCGCGCCTGTTTGTCTACAAGGCCACCCGCAACCTCATGCAGGTCACCGGCGACACCGGCGCCTGGCTCAGAAACACCATGGGCGCCCTCGTGCTCTGCGGCGTTCCCGAAGAAAAATACTGGCCCTACACCGACGCCGATCCCGACTTCGACCGCGACCCGCCCAGCTTCGTTTATGCCGTGGCCGACAACTACGAGGCGCTGCGCTTCTTCTGCCACGACCCGATGGGCGCCAACATCCCCGGCCGTACCGTGCTGGCCAATGTCAAGAAGTACCTCGCCGCCGGCATCCCCTCGATGTTCGGCTTCTGGGGGTTTCCTTCCTTCCATTCCAGCGACGTCAAAGGCGGAATCCCTTACCCCTGCCCGGGCGAACAGGCCGAGTGGGGCCACGCGATCGTCGCCGTGGGCTACGACGACAAGAGAAAGATCAAGAACACAAGCTGCAACCAGAGCACGACCGGGGCGCTGCTCATTCGCAACTCCTGGGGGACCCAGTGGGGCGACAACGGCTACGGGTGGCTGCCGTACGACTACGTCCTCAACAAACTGGCCCTGGACTTCTGGTCGCTGATCAGCATGGACTGGGTCGACACCAAGCAGTTCGGCCTCTGACGGCCGGGTCACGCCCGGCCGAGTTTTTCGAGCGCCTGCTCGATCCGCTTCAGGCACGTTGGGCGGCCCAGCACCTCCAGCGTCTCAAACAGCGGCGGGGACACCTTGCGCCCCGATACCGCCACGCGAATCGGCTGGAACATCTCGCCCGCCTTCACCGCCAACGCCTCGGCTTCGCCCCGCAGCGCCGCTTCCAGCGCCCGGCGCTCGAACGGGACCTTCCCCAGCACCTCCCGCGCCCTCCCCAGCACGGTGCGGGCGAAAGCCCCATCCCGCTTCTTCGGAATGAGCTCGGCCGGATCGTACGGGGGCAGCTCCTCCCGAAAGAAAAAATCGGCTACCGTGGCCACGTCGCTGAGCTTGGTCATCCGCTCGCGAATCAGCGGCGCGATCGCCAGCAGCTGGTTCCGGTCCGCCGTGTAGCCCGCCGCCCGCACGTACGGCCCCAGCCGGTCCGCCAGCTCTTCCACCGTCAACTGCCGAATGTAGTATCCGTTGAGGTGGTCCAGCTTGTCGTAATTCCACACCGCGGGTGACGCGTTCACCCGCTCCAGGCTGAAACGCTCCACCAGCTCGGCGCGGCTCATGATTTCGGTCTTGTCGTCGTAGCTCCAGCCCAGCAGCGCCATGAAGTTCACCATCGCCTCCGGCAGGTAACCCAATTCCTCGAACCGCCGTACGGACACCGGCAGCAGGTGCCCATCCGGCGCCCGTTCCTCCCGCTTGCTCATCTTCCCCTTGCCCGCCGGGTTCAAAATCAGCGGCAGGTGCGCCATCACCGGCGGCTCCCAGCCGAAGGCCCGGTACAGATGAATGTGCAGCGGCAGGCTGTTTACCCATTCATCCCCCCGGAGAATGTGGCTGATTTTCATCAAGTGGTCGTCGACCACATTCGCCAGGTGGTAGGTCGGAACCCCGTCGGACTTCATCAGCACCGCGTCGCGCAGCACCGCGTTCTGGAAGGTGATGTCGCCGCGGATGATGTCATGCACGCTGATGTGGCCCTCCAGCGGCGCCTTGAACCGCACCGTGTGCGCTTCGCCTCGGGCGGCCCGTTGCGCCGACTCCTCCGGGTCCACGCCCCGGCAATGCCGGTCGTAGCCCGGCTGCTCCCCTTTTCGCCGCTGCTCCTTCGAGGCGGCTTGCAGCCGTTCCGGCGGGCAGAAGCAGCGATAGGCCGCCCCGGTCTCCAGCAAGCGCCGGCAATAGCGCTGGTAGATCTCCAGCCGCTCGCTCTGCACATACGGGCCATATTCGCCGCCCACTTCGGGACCCTCGTCCCAATCCAGACCGAGATAGCGCAGCCCGTGCAACAGCCACTTGAGAGCTTCCGGGTTGTACCGTTTCCGGTCGGTGTCCTCAATGCGCAGAATGAATTTGCCGCCGTGGCGCCGTGCAAACAGATAGTTGAACAGCGCCGTGCGGGCGCCGCCGACGTGAAAATCCCCGGTCGGACTTGGCGCATATCGCACCCGTACCGGCTTCTGGGCCGACATGAGATTCTCAGTATAGCCGACGCGCTTTCCCGGCCGGTTCCTCGCCGGCCGTGTGATACTGTCTGCTAATAGGCGTTTGCCCGTTGCATGAATGAAGACCGCCTTAAACGGCTCGTCCGAAGCCTCGAAGCTTTGGCCGAAAAGGACGCCCAGCGCCTGCGTGAGGAGCAGAGGATCTGGAACCTGCGCCGCCAATCGGCCTTCGAGCTGTACGTCATCTGTTCGAACTTTGTCCGTACCCTGAACGCGCAGCTCACCCGCATTCAGCTTGAGCTCTCCCCGTCCGAGTTCGCCGCCGACAGGTTCCGCGACGCCGGGCCGAACATCTTTCAGATCAACGCCTCCGGCCGTATCATCCAAATCGCTTTCGAGGCCGCCGAGCCGTTGGTCTCCACCGAGGATTTCCTGACGCCCTACACCCTGGAGGGCGCCGTCCGCTGGTTCAGTCAGGAGTCGCTGGAAGGAATGGGCATCGGCGAGCATCTGCTGTTTCTCTGTCTGCGCAACACCGCCGCCGAGTGGGTCTACTTCGATCCGCAGACCCACCGCCGGGGCGCCTTCGACGAGGATTACCTGGCGTTGCTGCTCGAACAGCTCGTGAAATAATGAAGGAGGCTGGCCGGTGAGAGTCGTGTTGCTTGGCGGCATCGCCGCCTTGGGGGAGCCGCTGATCCGGTCACGGCTCCAGTGCGACTGCGAGCTTGCCGTAGTGCGCGACCCTTCGCCGGTCGGCCCTTACCGCGAGCTGTTCGAAAACGCCGACGTCATCGTCGGCTGGCCGCTGAGCGCCGAGATCACCGCCGCTGCCCGCAACGTCAAGCTCATTCAGGTGGCTGGCGCCGGCGTCGACGGCGTGCCGTTCGACCGGCTCCCTCCCGGCGTCACCGTCGCCAATACCTTCCACCACGAGTCCTCTATCGCCGAGCACATCGTCATGGCCATGCTGTGGCTCCTCCGGCGTCCCACGGACTACGACCGGCGGCTTCGCCAGGGGCGCTGGGAGGGCAGCTGCATCTGGGGCCTCCCCCCGGCGCTGCCCGTGCTCGAGGGCAAGTCGGCGTTGTTAATCGGCTTGGGCCACATCGCCCGCGAAGTCGCGCGGCGCCTCCGTCCGTTCGGTGTCTCCGTCACCGCCGTCTCCCGCGACCCCACCACCCCGGCCCCCGACGTCGACCTGCGCGTCGGCTACGATGCCTGGGAGGATCATCTCCCCCACGCCGACTTCCTCATTCCCTGCTGCCCGCTGACCCCGGAAACCGACGGCCTCATCGCCGCGCCGCAGTTGGCGCGCATGAAACCGGATTCATTCCTCATTAATGCCGCCCGCGGCCGGATCGTCGAGGAGAAGGCGCTCTACGAAGCCCTCCGCGACGGCCGAATCGCCGGCGCCGCCATCGATGTCTGGTACCAGTACCCGGCGGACCCCCAACAGCCCTGTTACCCCTCGCAGTATCCGTTCCACCAACTGCCCAACGTCTTGATGACGCCCCACCTGTCAGGCTGGACTTGGGCCACCGTCGAAGGGCGCATGCGCGACATCGCGGAAAACATCAACCGCCTCGCCGCCGGAGCCCCCCTCATCAACGTCGTCTACGTCAGCCCCCGCGAAACTCCTTGAGCCGCGGCGCCCGCACCTCCTCTTCCCACTCCGCCAGCTTGGCCTTCAGCTCCTCCGCCACCTCCGGCATCTGCTCCTTCAAGTCCCGCTCCTCCCGGACGTCCTCGCCGAGATGATAAAGACCTTCCTGCCCGTTGTCCCACAGGTACTTCATCCACCCGTGCCGCACCGCCTTGCGGCGGTTCTTCCCCCGTTTGTACCGCCAGTAGACTGTCCGCTCGAATTGCTCGCGTTCGCCCCGCCACACCGGCAGCAGGTTTACGCCGTCGAACCGGCGGCCCGCCGGCGGCTCGATACCCGCCGCCGCCAGGACCGTCGGCAGAAAATCCATCGTCATCGTCACCTGGTCCGACGTCCCCGCTCGGAGCCCGCCGCCCGGCCAGCGCACCATGCCCGGCACGCGGATGCCCCCCTCCCACAACGACCCCTTGCCACCGCGGAACGGATCGTTTCGGCTCAGGCGGTAGCCGCCGTTGTCGCTGAAGAACGCAACGATGGTCTCCTCCGCCGCGCCCATCACTTCCAGTTGTTCCAGGATCCGCCCCGCCGCCTCATCCATGCTCTCCACCATACGTGCGTACGTCGCCCGGTCCCCGTCGTTGAAGTTCTCGTCGGTGATGACCTTGTCCCGGTCCTCCGGCCCTTGCACCGGCGTGTGGGGCGCCGTGAACGCCACGTACAGGAACCACGGCGCGCCCGTGCGCTTCCGCAGCCAGCCCGTCGCCTCGTCGGCGATCAGGTGAGTCAGGTAACCGTCCCGCTCGATCGACTGCCCGTTGTGGTACAACACCGGCGCCCCGCCCGCCTCGCGGTGCGTGAAGTAGTTCGCATTGCCGCCCAAAATGCCGAAGAATTCGTCGAAGCCGTGGCGGTTCGGCGAGAACTTCTCCAAGTACCCCAGGTGCCATTTGCCGATCAGCGCCGTCTGGTAGCCGTTCTCTTTCAGGATCCGCGGCAGCGTGATCTCGCTGGCCGGCAGCCCGAGCTCATCCCGCTGCTGAAGCCAGATCGCCTCGTCATAGCGGCCCACATTGCCGACGCCGATGGCGCACTCCAGCCCGCCCACCCGCTGCTGGTACCGGCCCGTCAGCAGCGCTGTCCGGGTCGGCGTGCACTCCGGGGCGTTGGCATAGCACTGCGTGAACCGTATGCCGGCGGCCCCGATCCCGTCGATGTTCGGCGTGCGGATGTCCGGGCAGCCATAGTTGGAAAGGTCCCCGTAGCCGAGATCGTCAGCCACCAGCAACACGATATTGGGCCTCCGTCCGATGCGCCGCGAGCAGGCGGCCCCTGCGCCTGCCAGCAATGAAGTCCTCAACAGCCAACGGCGTGTGATCGATCGGCTTGCCATTGCTCCTCTGCTATACTGCGCCTTTGATCATGCCACATCGCTCGATCGCCGCGGAGAGGCGCCGATGAGTGATCCGGCCGCACCCGACGCCGCCCGCCCCGCCCTCCGGCACAACCTCCTGGCCCGGAAGTATCAGGCCCAGGGCTTCGTGGTCGGCACCTTTCTCGAAATCCCCTCCCCGCCGCTGGTCGAGCTGCTCGGCCTGGCCGGCTTCGACTTCTTCGTCGTGGACTGCGAGCACGGCGCCATCGGCCTCCCGCAGACCGAGGAGCTGATCCGCGCCGCCGCCTCGACCGGCATCTGCCCGATGGTCCGCGTGACCCACTGCGATCCGGTCGCCATCCGCCAGCCGCTCGATATGGGCGCCGCCGGCGTCCACGTCCCTCAGATCAATTCAGCCGAGATGGCCCGGCAGGCCGTCCGGGCGGCCCGATTCTTTCCCAAGGGCGATCGCGGCCTTCAGCCCTTCGTCCGCGCCGCCAGCTACCGCGCCTACCCCACCGCCGACTTCCTCCGGCACAGCAACGAGAACATCATCGTCGTGCTGCACATCGAGGGGACCCAGGGCGTGGCCGCCTTTGACGAGATCGCCGCCGTCGGCGGCATCGACGTGGCCTTCCTCGGTCCTTACGATCTGTCCCAGTCGCTCGGCATCCCCGGCCTCGTTGACAGTCCCTTGGTCCGGCAGCAGATGCGCCGCCTCATCGACAAGGCCCAAGGCAAGCAGATCGCCATCGGCGCCTACTGCGACGACGTCCGCACCGCCCTCCAGTGGCGCAAAATCGGCGTCACCTACCTCACCGTCAGCGTCGACGCCCACATCTTCCTCTCCGCCGCCCGCCGCCTCGTCGGCCAACTCAAGCCGCCCTAACTTGGAAACAGACTGCGCCATCACCCAATTCAACCCTCACCCGGTGGTTGGCCGCTCGAACGCTACCGGCACGCGCCTCTTCGTGTTGTCGAATGCCGCAGGCAGCGCCACCAGACCGTCGAAGCCGCGCCCGCGCCGGCTCCTGAACCAGAAGCGCCGCATCGCCGGGAGGTCAAGCTCAGCCGCCTGGGACTATACCACCGGCCTCCGCGGCCCCATCCGCTTGCACGCGGTCAAGAACAGCAGCCCCGAAACCAGTTCCGCCGCCACGGAAAGCGCAATTAACGCCGTCAGCGAAACGTCGTACAACGCTCCAAGCGCCGCGCTGCCCAGAAACCACGCCGCTCCATAGCCGGCGTTGAACCACCCATAGGCGGAACCACGCCGCTCCGGAGGAACGATCTCCGCCACTGCGGCCCGCATCACCGATTCCTGCGCACCCATGCCCGCGCCCCACAGCAACATGCCCAGCAGGGCCAGTCCAAGGTCCCCCAGCAAGGTCAGTGGCGCCAGCGACGACGATGTGAGCGACACAACCACCAACGCCGACATGCCGATCCGGTCATAAAGATGTCCCAGCAGCAGCGCCGCCCCCGCATCTGTCCCCATCGCCGCCGCGTAGAACAGGGGAATCCACTGCCGGGAAACCACGGCGGTCCGCTCAAAATGATAAGCGATGATCGCAAAGTCCAGGTAGCCGGCCGCCATGAGTCCGGCCGCCGCCAGATAGAGCCAGTAGGGCCCCGGAAGGCCGGCCGAGCGAAGCACGGGCGTTGTCGGCTCCAAGTCCCGCGCCCGGGGGTACAGTGCGCGGGCCACCAGCAACACCGTCATTGCCAGCCCCGCCGGTATGAGGAGAATCACAAAGGCGGCGCGGAAGCTGCCGTGCCAGTGAAGGACAGCCGCCACGATGACGGGCCCGGCAACCGCGCCGACCTGGTCCAGCGCCTCATGCAAACCGAACGCCCGGCCGGCGCCCAGGCGCCCGGCCGCGTAAGACAGCATCGCATCCCGGGCGGGAGTGCGAACCGCCTTTCCTACACGTTCGGCAACGAGGAAGCCGGCGGCCAGCTCCCACCGCCCGGCCAGCGCCAGCAGCGGCACCGCCCCCAAATTGATGGTGTAGCCGATCACCGTGAGCGCCCAGTAGCGCCGGCTCCGATCGCCGATCCAACCCGACACCAGACGCAATCCGTAGCCCGTCAATTCACCCAGTCCGGCCACGATGCCCACTACCGCCCCACTGGCTCCCAGCACGGCAAGGAACGGCCCGGCAATGCTCCTTGCCCCCTCATACGTAATATCCGCGAACAGGCTGACAGCGCCCAGCAGCACGACAAAACGAAGCGCTCTGTCGCGCGAAATGTCCATGGCAGACGCCTCGGAGGAGTCTTTTGGTGGCAACGCCGCCTCCGGCCGGTCGCTCCGAGTATGCCTCTCGGCTGGCGGGGCCGTCAAATCCTGCCGGAATTTCGGGGGCAAGCCACACAATCACCCCATCCGAGCTGCCACCCCGCTGCCCCGGACCCCTTTGCGAAGAAAGACCGGCTGTCTTCTCCATTCGTCAGCCGGCGGTTGGCCCGCTCGAACACCACCAGCCGGCTCGGAGTCTGCTGCCGCTTCAAAACGCTCCCGTGTGCCGCCGTCCGGTTCAGCGGCGCCCCATGGGCATTCAGGCCGATCGTCGGCAGCACCGGCGGGCGGAACTTCTCCGCGGACCGGAATGGGCACGTCTCCCCGTCCAAAGGCGTCCACCAACCGGAGCACAACCCGTTGCTTGCCCGATCGGAAGCCGGCATCGCCCGGGCTCGTGACGAGCCCCTGTTCAGCCGGCCGCTTCTCGCCGCCCGTCGGGTCGCACGCGGCCGGGACCGCGGAGAGCTCCCAGCCTAACCTTTAGCCGCGCGCTCCACCGTCACCACTAGCGCCCGGGTGCGCGCGGCGCCCAATCGGCGGTATCCGTGCGGCTGGCTACTTTCGAAGTAAATCGCATCTCCTTCCGAGAGCGCGTGTCGGTCTTCGCCGATCCGCAACGCCAGCTTGCCCGAAATCACGTAGAGGAATTCCACACCCGGATGTTCGTGCAGCACGACGTGCTCCTCGGCGATCGGCTCGAACTCAGCCAGATAGCAGTTGAGCGCGCGATTCACAACCGGAAAATCCAGACTCTCGAAGTAGTAAGCGACACGCAGCCCATCGGGCGACTCCGGAAACCGCAAGCGGTCCTTCTTCCGCACAATCTCCGCCACCGGCGCTGGCCCCGGACTGAAGAAGTGCTCCAGGCCCACGCTGAACACCATCGCGATCCGCAACAGCGTCGGCAGCGTCGGATACATCACGTCCCGCTCCAGCTTCGACAGCAGGCCCGGCGACAAACCCGTGTGCCTGCTCAGCTCCAGCAATCCCATGCTCTTGCGCAACCGCAGTCGCCGCAGTTTGGCGCCGATCCCATACTTCTTCAAGCCCGTAACGATGGTTTCCGACTGCATCTTGAAGTTTGTTTTCCTCTCTGTGCCTGTTCGGCTCGCGTTTTTTCCCGTCGTGAAAACGGATTTGCCTTTCTTCTTGAGGGTAAAAAAAATTTTCCTTAAAATCAAGATGTGGCTGCAGAAAGACGGCCATCGTAAACACTCAACAAGGAGAGACAACAGATGAAACTTCGCATCCGAATGCTGTTGCCCGGCGCACTGGCGCTCGCAATGGCTGCCAACGCATCCGCGGCCGACATCGTCGACACCGCGATCGCCGCAAAATTCAACACCTTGGTGGCCGCGGTGAAAGCGGCTGACCTCGTGGGCGTGTTGAAGGGCAGCGGCCCGTTCACCGTCTTCGCGCCCACCGATCAAGCGTTCGCCAAACTGCCGGCCGGCACGCTGGAAACGCTGCTCAAGCCGGAGAATAAGGCCAAGCTGCGCTCCATCCTCACCTACCATGTGGTCCCGGGAAAGGTGATGGCTAAGGACGTGGTGAAATTGCGGTCCGCCAAGACCGTGGATGGCCGGAGCCTCTCGATACAGGTTAGCGGCGGCGCCGTCATGATCAATGGCGCTCGCGTAACCAAGACTGACGTGGCGGCCAGCAACGGCGTGATCCACGTCATCGATTCGGTCATCCTGCCTGAATAAGGCCGGCCCGTAACATCTTCCGTCACTTGAGGAGGCAGAAAATGAGAAAAGTCTTTCAACTGATCCTTACCCTGACTCTGGCGGGCGCCGCAGCCCCGGCTCTGGCCGGCGATGCGATGGTGTATGCCGTTCACGGCATCCCCGGAACCGCGCTGGCTTTGCCGACCACCGACCTGCCCGTGGACGTCGCCGTCAACGGCAATTGCGTACCGGCTCTGCAAGGGCTCAACTTCGGCGAAATCCGCGGTCCCTTGCCGCTCCCTGCGCCGGCCGTGTACCTGGTCGAGATTAAGCCCGCCAATCCTCTTGCCCCTTGCTCGGAGGCGACCCTGCTCAGCACGAACGTAGCCGTTCAACCTGACATCAACGCCGGCATTGTCGCCCATCTCACTGAGGGCGGAGCGCCAAACCTTGCGGTCTTCGTGAATGATGTCACGAACCCTGGAGCCGGCAAAGGCCGCTTCATCGTCCACCATGCGGCCCAGGCCCCGGCAGTCGACCTGCGCGTGTTTCGCGGGGATGGATTGGGAAATTCCCCGGCAGTGGCGATTCCCGGCTTCGCCAACGGCGCCCAAGTGGCCGCCGACTTTCGGCCGGGAGACTGGCAAGTGACGCTGTCGGTGGGAGGCACAGTCGTTTTTGGCCCGGCGACGCTAACGCTGCAACCGAAAACCGCCCAGTTAGTCTATGCCATCGGTGTCTTCCCGGATTCCTTCACCGTGATCACGAAGACCATTCCGACCATCCGCTAACCTTCCTCACAACGAAGACAATGGCGGGCGGCCATGGGGGCCGTCCGCCTCCTTCTGTTCATGGCGCCTTCTCCCGGATGGCGTGTGGGACCGGCTGAACGAAGGCGCAGGCATGGCGATTCATCGGGGCGTTGACAGCCCACGGCCGCTTATGTCCCCCTCCACTTTCAGATACCTCGCCAGCCACCCGTGCAGCTCTTGGAAGAAATACCGGCTGTCTTCCCCATTCGTCACCCAGTGGTTGGCCCGCTCGAACACCACCAGCCGGCTCGGAATCTGCTGCCGCTTCAAAATGCTCCAGTAGGCCAGCGTCTGGCTCAGCGGCACCCGGTAATCGTTGACGCCGATCGTCAGCAGCACCGGCGTGCGGAACTTCTCCGCGTACCGGAATGGACTTTGCTCCTGCCAGACTTTGCTCTCCCCCCACGGCGGCCCGCCGTTCATGACCTCCCGGTGGTGGATGGTGTCGCTGGTTGCCCACTGTCCTTCCAGGCTGATCAGCCCCGCATGGCTGTACAGGCACCTGTAGCGGGTCGTCGTCGCCTGAAGCCAGTTCGCCAGGTGCCCCCCATAACTCGCTCCGCCGGCCGCCACCCGCGAGCCGTCGAGGAACGCAAACCGCCGCACCGCTTCATCGACCGCCTCGTTGATCTCCTCGCCCGGCGTCTTCAGCGGATCGCCCTGGATCGCTTGCGCAAACTTCTCGCCGAACCCCGTCGAGCCGGTGTAGTTCGGCGCCAGCACCACGTAGCCGGGACTGGCCAGCAGCGCGTAATTCCACCGAATGTGGAAATCGTCCTCGCTCATGCTATGCGGGCCGCCATGAATGAATACCACCAGCGGGTACCTCTTCGTCTCGTCGAATCCCGGCGGCAGCGCCACCAGACTGTGGATCCGGCGCCCGCGCCGGCTCGTGAACCAGAAATGCCGCACCGGCTGGAGGTCGAGCTCCGCCGCCGCGGCCCGGGCAAATTCGGTCAGCGCGCGATGCCCGCCCCGCTCGGGTTCCATCCGCACCACCTCCCGCGGGCTCCGGGCGCTTTCCCAGTTGGCCAGCAGGACGGTCGCCGGCGCCTTCGCCGGAATCGCCAGACCGGAGTATGTTCCTTCGCTCACCTCCAGGACCGGCTCGACCGTCCCCCCGCCGGCAGCCACCCGAAACGGCTTCGTATGGCCCGCCTCTTCAGCCAGCAGGTAGATCCAGGCGCCGTCCGGGGCCACAGCGAACGATCCCACCGACCGGTCAAACGACGGCGTCAGCACTTGCGGCTCACCCGCCGGCGGCCAGGCCAGCCGCGCCAAGCGGTTAAGGTTGTACTCCCACTCGTTGGTCGGCTCGTACAGCGCGTACAGGGCCCGTCCGTCCGGCCCGAAGGCCGGCCGGGAATAGCTGTCCTTGCCCGGAGTCAGGTCTTCCGCCTCCCCGCCGGTCACCGGAACCCGAAACAGGTGCGTGACCACCGCCGCCCGCGCCGCCTCATGGCGGTTGATGGTGGCCGTGATAATCACTGACTCGCCGTCCGGCGCCCACACCGCCTGGAGATCGCTCCCGCTGGTTGTGAATGGAGCGGCAAACCCCGCCGAACCCGCCAGCCGCGTTCCCGCCAGCAGGTCACGCGCTTCGGCGCCGGGCTCGGCCCGCTGTACGAACGGGTGCAACTTCGTCTCATCCAGCCACCGGTCCCAGTGCCGGATCGGAAACCCCTCGTAGATGCGGACCCTGTATTTGCGCTCCCTGCGCTCGGCGGCCATCTTTCTGTTCTCCTGCTCGTTCCGCGCTCCGGGATACACCCGGCTCTGGAACAGCAGCGACTTGCCGTCCGGGCTCCACCTCGGCTCCGAGGCTCCGGCCGCCAGATTCGTGTACCGGATCGCCTCGCCCCCGCCGGCCACGTCCAGCACGTAAATCTGGTTCTCCTCGTCGCCCTCCCGCTTCGCTGTGAACGCGATCCGGCGGCTGTCGGGACTCCAGGCCGGATCTGCCTCGCTGCCCTTGCTGAACGTCAGGCGCCGCGGCGGAGAACTCCCATCGGCGGGCACGATCCACAGGTCGGAGACCTGCTTGTCATCCTCGTAGGACGGCTCGGTCACCGAGAAGACCACCCACCGACCATCCGGGCTCGGAACCGGCGCCCCCACCCGCTTGATCAGCCACAGGTCCTCGTGCCGGATCGGCCGCTTGTCCGCCGCCTGCGCCGACACACCGATGAGCACCAATAATCCAACGCGCGCGAACGACATATCCGCCACGATAGCATCGGCGCCCCGCGTCCCACTCGCATCCTGCTCGCAGCCAGGCCCACCGCCGCGGCAAATAAGACGCCTTCACCTGGTGGCAGGGAGGCGGGAAGCGCCAGCCGCCCCCGCGCCTCCGGCGCGGCGAACAAACGGCCCGTCCAACGACACAAACGCAGCCTCCGCCGGCCTGCCAGCCAAGTCCAGATGAACTCCGTGCCCGGCCCCCAGCCGCGAGATGCGCATGCTCTTCGGCAAAATGATCTCACCCTTCGCCCACAGTCGTATGGTTTGCACCGCTAAGGGACCGGTAAGATTTAGACGGCGATGAGGTGGCAGATGCCCGCTCAGAGCCGACGCTGTGACGGTGACGGAAACGAATCGGAGGCGGCCGCCAATCACTTGACGGCACAAAACTCGGCTGGCGATGGTGGGCGCGACAGGACTCGAACCTGTGACCTCCTGCGTGTGAAGCAGGCGCTCTAACCAACTGAGCTACGCGCCCGCGCGGCTCGCTTCGCCGGAACGCCGTGGCCCTCCGGCTCACGAATGATTATAACCTACCGCCTCAGTAGCTCCACGCCTCGAACCGGATCTCGCTGTTGTCCTCGAACTTGTCGGTCCAGATCAGCCCCCGGCGGATCTCCAGGTAAGGCCCCCGCTGGCCATACCGCACCGACGCGTTCCAGATCTTCATCTTTGGGCCCATCGAATACAACGTGTGACCCTTCAGCAGTGTGAACCGCCGCCCCCAGGCTCGCTCAGAAAACGGCCTGTCGGTGCCGATCTCAAAGTCCCGCAACAGCGGCATGATGGAGTCGTCCGTCGCCGACAACGTCTTCGTCGCAATTGCCACCGGCACTACACCGGTCACCCCAGGCGGTTGGTAAGCAATCGTGTAAGTGCCCGGAATGAACCCCTTGAACTGAAAGCCGCCTTCCTCGTCGGTCACCGCCGTGGAAACCTTCGGCACCAGCTTGACCGTGGCTTGAAAGAAAACCTCATCACCCGAGATCTCTGCCAGATACAACCGCGCCTTGGCTATCGGCTTGCCGCTCCGGCCTGTAAACACGCCGGTCGCCACAACCGCTTCGGGGGTCGGGTCTGGCGGCGGTTCGCTCTTGGCAGCCTCGGACTGAACCGCTTCCGTGGAAGGCGGTGTTTCCGCAGGAGGCTGCGTGCAAGCCCCCAGTATCAACACGACGGCCAACACCGAAATCACATTCTCGCGGAGATTCATTCGTCGTGCCCTCCCCACCGCCTATTATCCGCCTCGCCGCGGGCCGATTCAAGATCAAATTCTCCGTTTTCACAAGCCGCCCCCCTCCGTCGCCGCCGGAGCGATTCGCTATGATAGCAGTGTAATGAGCCCGCCGGAAACAATGGAGGCTGCGCCGGCCGTGCTTTCGCGGCTCGGCGAGCTCCAGGCGGTCCTCGGCCGGGCCTTGCGGGGCAAGCCCGAAGTGGTTCGGCTGTCGCTCGTCTGCCTGCTGGCCAAGGGCCATCTGTTGATCGAAGATGTGCCCGGCGTGGGTAAAACCACGCTCGGACACGCCTTGGCCCGCTCGGTGGACTGCGACTTCCACCGGCTCCAGTTCACCAGCGACATGTTGCCGAGCGACGTCATCGGCGTCACCGTCTACAACGCCCAGTCGCGCCAGTTCGAGTTCAAGCCCGGCCCGATTTTCACCAACTTCCTGCTCGCTGACGAGATCAACCGGGCCACCCCCAAGACCCAATCCGCGCTCCTGGAAGCCATGAACGAGCGCCAGGTCACCATCGACGGCCGCTCCCGCCCCATGGCTGAGCCCTTCATGGTCATCGCCACCCAAAACCCCGTCGAGCACCACGGCACCTACCCGCTGCCCGAATCCCAGCTCGACCGCTTCCTGTTGCGCCTCCGCATCGGCTACCCCGATCCCGCCAGCGAACGCCAGATCCTTCGCAGTACCGAAACCACCACCGCCGGCGCCGTCACTCCGGTCCTGTCCGCCGAGGAAGTGACCCGCTTGCAGCGGCAGGTCCACGCCGTCCGCGTGGAGGACGCGCTCACCGATTATATGATGGCCATCGTCGAGCGCACCCGCTCCCACGAAACCCTCTCGCTCGGCGTCAGTCCCCGCGGCGCCCAGGCCCTCTACCGCGCTGCTCAGGCTCTCGCCATGCTCGAAGGCCGCGACTTTGTCATCCCTGACGACATCAAGCAGCTCGTCGTGCCCGTCTTCGCCCACCGCGTGGTCCTCAACACCCGCGTCGCGCTCACCCAGCGCGGCTCGGACGCCAACGACCGCGTCCTCGAGGAGATCCTGACCGAGGTTGACGTTCCCTTATAGTCCCGGGGCCGCCGGCCCCAAAACCGATCGGAAATGAAGACCGCCATTATCGGCCTGCCGATGACCGGCAAAACCTCCCTGTTCACCATCCTCACCGGCGTCCACGAAGCCGCCCGCATCGGCGCCCTGGAGGCGCGCGCCGGCATCACCCGGGTGCCGGATCCACGCATAGACGCGCTGGCCGAGGTCCTCCGGCCCGCCAAAGTCACCCACGCCACCATCGAATACCTCGACTTCCCTTCAATCTCGAAAGACGCTCTGCGCAATCCCAGCTACCTCGCCAGCTTGCGCCTCGTCGATGCCCTCGCCCACGTCTTGCGCCTGTTCGAGGACCAAACCGTCCCCCACGAAAAGGGCGCCATCGACGCCATGCGCGACCTCGAGGACGTCGAAACCGAGCTCATCCTCAGCGACCTGCTGATGGTCGAAAAGCGCCTCGAGCGCCTCGAGAAAGACCGCAAGAAAGTCAAGGACCCGGAGCTCGACCACGAGTTCGACCTGCTCACCCGCGCCCGGCAATCGCTCGAGGACGGCAGACCCCTCCGCGCCCTCGCCCTCCGCGCCCTCGACTTCTCCCCGGAGGAGCAAAGGCGCACCCGCGGCTTCGGCTTCCTCTCCCAAAAACCCATGCTCTACGTTCTCAACCTGGGCGAGCAGGAGGCCCCGCGCTTGCATCAGGTCGAAGCCGCCTTCCAAGAAAGGCTCGGCGGCCGCCCGCACACCGGCGTCGTCGCCATCTGCGGAAAGATCGAGTCCGAGCTGGCCGAGCTTGAACCGGACGAGGCTAAAGAGTACATGGCGAGCTTCGGCCTGCCCGAATCCGGCATCGAACGCCTCGTCGCCGCCACCTATTCTCTGCTGGGCGTAATCAGCTTCATCACCGGATCCGAAACCGAAGTCCGCGCCTGGACCGTGCCCGCCGGCACCACCGCCCTGAAAGCCGCCGGCGCAGTCCACACCGACTTCGAGAAGAAGTTCATCCGCGCCGAGGTCGCCGACTGGAAAACGCTGGTCGAGGCCGGCGGCTACGCCGGCGCCCGCCAGAAAGGCCTCCTCCGTCTCGAAGGCAGAGACTACACCGTCCAGGACGGCGACGTCCTGCTGATCCGCCACGGATAGCTTCAGCCCGCTTCGGGACGGTGCCGCGGCCACTGCGCCGCCGCCGCCAGCCCCAGCCCCAGCGCCAGGCACCCCCACCCAAACCAGTCCCCATGGCGGGTGTAAAACGTCGTCCCTTCCTCGTACCCGTAGCGCAGCCGCGCCGCCAGCCGCACGTCCGTCTCCAACCGCTGCCGCACCCATCCCGCCGGATCGATCGCCACCGTGATCCCGTTGTTGGTCGAGCGAATCAGCCAGCGCCGGTTCTCCGCCGCCCGCATCCGCGCGATCAGCAGATGCTGCGCCCGCGCGGCGCTCCGCCCGAAATACCCGTCATTGCTCAAATTGAGAAGAACCTCCGCCCCGTCCCTCGCAAAGCGCCGCACCAGGTGCGGAAACACCGCTTCGTAGCAGATGAACACTCCCGCCTTCCGCCCGTTCACCTCGCCCAGCACCACGCCTCGCCCCGGTACGAAATCCCCGGCCTCATCCGTGATCTTGTCGATGAAGCCGAACAGCGGCGGCACGAACTCTCCGAACGGCACCAGGAACATCTTGTCGTATCGCATCGCCGGCATACCGTCCGGCGCGATGAGTTGCGCCGAGTTCAGCGGCGCACCCTCCTGGGTGTAGGCCACCGTGCCGAACAGGAAATAAGTCCCTGTCGCCCTGGCCAGGCTGTTGGCCGCACTTTGAAAACGGGGGTCCGTCTCGTAGTAGAACGGCGCGGGCACCTCCGGCCAGACGATCATCGCCGGCCGCCGCTCCCCCGCTGCCAGCGCCGCCTCGATGGAAAGGTAGGCCAGTTCATCCCGCGTCGCGTCCACCCGGCTCGGCGTCCACACCTGGTCCAGGGCGATATTCGGCTGCATCACCACCAGTTCCTCGCTCGCAGGCCGCCTCTCGGGCAGACCCGGCAGCAAAGCAAGCCCGGCGAGCACCGCCAGCCACGCCAACTCCCGTGTCGGGCGCCGCAACAGTGCTGCCGCCAGCGCCGCTCCCAGCATCGCGAAGACAAACGAAAGTCCGTAGACGCCGGTCCACGGCGCCAGGCGCATCGGCACGCTCATCGCGATCCCCGCGTTGCCCAGCGCCAGCCACGCGAATCCCAGCGGCCCGTGCGTGCGCTCAAGCCCCGTCCACAACGCCGCCACCGCCGGGATCGCGTATGCCGTGTCCGCTACGTAGCCGGCCAGCAGCGTGAAGACCCCCATGTGCAGCGCCTTGACGAGGCAAAACAGCAGGAATGCGCCCCAACTCGCCGCCGCCCCCAGGCCCCCGTGGTAGCTCAGCACGAACTGGATCCAGTAGCAGACCCCGAACCAGTACACCACGCCCGCGAGCTCCCCCAGCAGGAATCGCCGCCACGGCTCCACTTCCCGGGCCGCCGCCACTATCAACGGCGTCAGCGCCATCGGCGCCAGGTAA
>FWWM01009447.1_pt1 | contig 17974 bp, 18 predicted proteins | sample 2228351 | NCBI WGS metagenome assembly FWWM01 (sample SAMEA103939774, study PRJEB20133) | metagenome | reverse complement strand
AGGTTATATCGACGACGTGATCGACCCCAGCGAGACCCGCTACCTGCTCATCCGGCACCTCGAGATGCTGGCCCAAAAGCAGGAGGAGCGGCCCTATAAGAAGCACGGGAACATCCCCTTGTGATACCCCCACCCTGGCGGGGTCAGAAGGGGAGCCACATCCCCTGGCTTGAAGAAAAGGCTGTGGCCGGGGAACCCGGCTTTCTCCAGTTCGGCCACCATACTGGCCTAGCGCTGCACTAGGCGCACGATGGCCAGCAGCCCCAGGCTTTGCAACAGGGGGAAGGCCATCAGGGTAAAAGCGCCGGGCCAAAGGGCGAAGAGGGCGATGGGGACTAGGGTAGCCAAAAGGCTAATCCACATCAGTTCGCCCCGGCCCCGCTGCCTGAGCAGACGGTAGACGATGTAATTGTTGATCAGGGCGAAGAGCAAAAGCAGAATCCAAGCCAGCACAAAGGTGTTCATTGGCTTGATTCTACGCTACCCATCCCCTGGGCTTGAAGGAAGCCGGGTCAACCGATAAACTTGCACCCAGTTCAACTTTTTGTTTTGACGGGAGACCCTATGCTCACCATTCCGGAAAAAATCGCTTTCCTCCTCCTGCTTTTGGCCTCTTTTTACTTTGGTGGGGGTGCGCTTTACCGCGTCTACCGGGCCATCCGCCGGGGCCAGCCAGAGGATCGCTTTGACCGGCTTCCAGCCCGATTGGGTCGGGCTTTATGGCAGACCCTGACCATGCAGACCGTCTTCAAAAAGCGGCCTTGGGTCAGCCTGCTGCACGCGTTTGTGTTCTACGGCTTCGTTTTTTACCTGAGCGTGAACCTAGTAGACATGCTGGAAGGGTTTTTTCCCTTCAAGGCACGGGGGGGCTTCTGGAACGGGTATAACCTGGTGGCGGACCTGCTTACCGCCCTTATCCTGTTGGGGATTGTGGGCCTGATGATTCGGCGCTTTTCTGCCCCGGGCCGTAAGACCTTTAGCTGGAACGAAAAGACCCCCCTGCACGAAAAGGTGCGCCAGGGGATTCCCCGCGACTCGGCCATTGTGGGTGGGTTCATCTTTTTTCACGTGGGTAGCCGTCTGCTGCATAAAGCCGCCCAAGCTGCCAACCTCGAGCACGGCCCCGACCCCTACCAGCCGGTGGCCGGGTGGGCCTCGGCTTTGTTCATGGGAGTGGATGTGGATCAAATCGTGATCCTCGAGCACCTCTTCTGGTGGTTTGCCCTGGGCTCCATCCTGCTCTTTATCCCTTACTTCGCCCGTTCCAAGCACATCCACCTCTTCCTTGCCCCGCTCAACCTAGCCTTTAAGAAGGAGAAGCCAGGGGCGCTCACACCCATTGCCCCAGATTTCGAGGCCCTGGAGAAGATGGAGAAGTTTGGGGTGGCCCGGCTGGAAGACCTCACCTGGCCCCGTCTTTTGGACGCCTATAGCTGCATCATGTGCAACCGCTGCCAGGAGGTCTGCCCGGCCTACACCACCGGCAAAGCCCTTTCGCCCTCGGCCATCCTCATCAATGAGCGCTACGAGCTAAACCGCATTCTGCCGGATTTCGCTGCCGGGAAGGAAAGCCCCCGCCCCCTACTGGAGTTTGCCCTCAACAGCGAGAGTCTCTGGGCCTGCACCACTTGCAACGCCTGTGTGGAGGTTTGCCCAGTGGGCAACGAACCGATGCTGCACATCCTGGACGTGCGGCGCGAGCAGGTCATGATGCAGGGGGCCTTTCCCGCCCAGCTCAACAACGCCTTCAAGGGCATGGAGCGCAACGGCAACCCCTGGAACCTGGGGGCCGACAAGCGCCTGGCCTGGGCCGAGGGGCTGGGCTTCGAGGTGCCCACCGTGGAGCAGGACCCCGAAGCCGAGGTGCTCTACTGGGTGGGCTGTGCCCCGGCCTACGACCCCCGGGCCCAGAAGACCGCTCGAGCTTTCGCAGAAATTTTGCAGGCCTCCGGTACCCGCTGGGCCGTCTTGGGTAAACGGGAAAAATGCACGGGTGATGCAGCGCGGCGTGCGGGAAACGAGTTCTTATTCATGCAGCTTGCTGCCGAAAACGTCGAAACCCTAAATGCAGCTATGCAGGTGCGGCCCAAGACCATTGTGACCACCTGCCCGCATTGCTTTCACACCCTGGCCAACGAGTACAAGGATTTTGGCGGCCATTACCAGGTCAAGCACCACACCGAGTTCATCGCTGAGCTAATCGGGACGCAGAAACTCGAGCTTCTGCCGATGAAGGGCGAGGTGACTTACCACGACCCTTGCTATCTGGGGCGGCACAACGGGGTGTTTGCCCCTCCTCGAGCCGTCCTTCAGGCCGCTGGCCTAAAGCTGCACGAGCCCTCCCGCCACGGGCCTAACAGCTTCTGCTGTGGTGCCGGCGGGGCCCAGTTCTGGAAGGAGGAGGAGCCGGGCCAGGAACGCGTGTCCACCAACCGCTACCGCGAGCTCAAGGGAACGAGGGCTTCCACCATTGCGGTAGGCTGCCCCTTCTGCATGCAGATGATGAACCTCGAGACCGCCCAAGAACCCGAGGGCCAGGGGCCACAGGTGCTGGATATCTCCGAGCTGGTGGTGCAGAACCTCAAGCGCAGACCCTCTGATGCGGCTGCCGACTGAGCCCCTATTGAAGCCCTAAGGAGCTATAGGTAGACTGGGCCTGTACCGCAACACCCCCCGATGGGCTCGCCTAGGCGAGGGCTCACAGCGTGGGGGTTGGTACAGATACAGTGGAGGCCAAGATGGCTAAAATTCGGTTGGAGCACGTGTACAAGCGCTTCGGCAAGGTCACGGCGGTTAAGGATTTCAACCTCGAGACCGAAGACGGCGAGTTTGTGGTCTTCGTGGGGCCTTCGGGCTGTGGTAAGACCACCACCTTGCGCATGATCGCCGGCCTGGAAGATATTAGTGAGGGCAAGCTCTACATCGGCGACCGTCTGGTTAACGATGTCCCCCCCAAAGACCGGGACATCGCGATGGTCTTCCAGAACTACGCCCTTTACCCCCACATGAACGTATACGAGAACATGGCCTTTGGCCTGCGCCTGCGCCGGGTGCCCAAAGACGAGATCGACCGCCGGGTCAAGGAAGCCGCCCGCATCATCAAGATCGACCACCTGCTGCATCGCAAGCCCCGTGAGCTATCGGGCGGGCAACGCCAGCGGGTGGCCATGGGTCGGGCTATCGTGCGGGAGCCTAAGGTCTTCCTCTTCGACGAGCCCCTTTCCAACCTCGACGCTAAGCTGCGGGTGGAGATGCGGGCCGAAATTGCCAAGCTGCAGCGCCGCCTGGGGGTCACCACTGTCTACGTCACCCACGACCAGGTTGAGGCCATGACCCTGGGCCAGCGCATCGTGGTGATGAAGGACGGCGAGGTTTTGCAGGTCGACACCCCCCTGAACCTCTACGACTTCCCCGAAACCAAGTTCGTGGCTGGTTTCATCGGCTCACCCTCCATGAACTTCCTGCGCTCGAGGGTGCAGATGGAAGGGGGGCAGGCCTACTTTGTGGGCGACGGTTTCAAGGTCAAGGCCAACCCCATCCTGGGGGAGAGCCTGATGCCTTACAACGGTAAAGAGGTCTGGATGGGCATCCGCCCCGAGCACATCGGGCTTAGGGGCTGGACCACCATTCCCGAGGGGGACAACCTGGTCAAGGGCCAGGTAGAGGTGGTGGAGCCTCTGGGGGCCGACACCGAGGTACACGTGGATGTGAGTGGCCACATGCTTACCGCCAAAGTAGATGGCCACGCGGTGGTGCTGCCGGGCGATACCGTTGAGCTGCTGGTGGATACGGGGAAGCTTCATGCCTTCGAGGTGGAGGGGCACGAGAAAGCCATCGGGCATGCTATGGCCCGGGACAGCCGCACCGCGGCCAGGGTCTAGCTCTACCCCTGGCGCAACCCCGGTCGGAAGGCCGGGGTTGTTCTGCTTTTGCTCGCTAGCCAAAACGCTCCCACCAGGCCTGCAGGGCCGGTTCGGGGGGATGGGCACCCTCAGTGGTGCAGGTGATGGCAGCCAGGTGGGCGGAAGAGGCCAGAATGACTGGAAGCTGGGTACCGTTCCAGGCGAGTAAATCCACCCTCGAGCCAATCTCCTGCTTCAAGAGGCCGTAGATTAGCCCTGCGGTAAAGGCGTCGCCGGCCCCGATGGTGTCCACCACATTCACCTTCACCGCCGGAACCCGCAGCATGCGGGTGCGGAAGGCTGCCATGGCTCCAAGAGCTCCCAGGGTGAGTACAGTAATTGGTGCGCCCAGCTCTACCAGGTGCTCGAGGAGGGTCTGAGGGTCGTTGCCTGCGTTGGGGAATAGAAGCCGGGCATCATCCAGGCTGGCTTTGAAAACGGAAATATAGGGCATATAGCGCCAGAGCTGTTCCCAGTAGGCCTCGTTAGGTGGGGTGTGCAGATTGGGGTCAAAGCTGACCAGCACATCGTGTTCCAGGGCAATTTCCAGCAGGTGCTCAATTCCGGCAGTGTTGCGCGGTTCAAAGGCTGAGTGGGCGCCAAAATGGAACCAGCGAGCCCGGGCCATGGCTGCGCTGTCGGGGTCGAAGCGGGTATCGCCAAAGCAGCGGTAAAAGGAAAATCGAGCCTGGCCTTCACCGTTTAGCTCTGCCAAACTTAGGGGGGTGGTCACGTTGGGGAGCTGTTGGATAAAACGGGTCTCAATTTTGCGCTCGGCAATCCGCGTCAGTGCCCATTGGCCCAGGAAATCCTGCCCCACTTCTGCCACAAAGCGGGTGGGAACCCCGACTCGAGCCAGTATGGAGGCGGTGTTTAGGGCGGAGCCTCCCAAGACCCCCGTGTAGGCCAGGGTAGAGGCGGAAGCCTGGTTCCGACCGATTAGGTCTACCCGTATCTCCCCGGTGAGGACAACCATAACTTCACCCAATAATCTAACAGCCCCACGATTGAAAGCCTTCCTTTGCGGCAGAACACGCCAATCCCTTTGACTGAGTCTATTTCAACCAGGGCCACCCCTGTCTCATCCGCCGGCCTTGCGGGTTCTGGACAAGAGGCCTGTGAAGCGCTGACGTTCTTTACAGACGATCGCCCGGATTCCTGCTATACTCGGCAATGTTGCCGCGCCCAGGGGCGCATTAGGAGAGCGAATGGCAGGCAAAGTGGGGTTCGTAAGTTTGGGCTGTCCCAAGGCCCTGGTCGATTCGGAGCAGATTCTTTCCCGCCTTCGGGCCGAAGGCTATCAAACCTCGCCCACCTATCAGGATGCCGATGTGGTGGTGGTGAACACCTGCGGCTTCATCACCCCAGCGGTGGAGGAGTCGCTTTCGGCCATTGGCGAGGCCCTGGCGGAAAACGGTAAGGTCATTGTCACCGGCTGCCTGGGGGCCCGGCCTGAGGTGATCAAACAGGCCCATCCCCAGGTGCTGGAAGTGACCGGCCCAGGTGAACTGGACAAGGTGCTAGAAGCCGTGCACCGGGTGATTCCGCCAGAGCAAAGCCCCTTTACCGCCTTGGTGCCCCCGGCGGTCAAGCTGACCCCACGCCACTACGCCTACCTGAAAATTGCCGAGGGCTGCAACCATAAGTGCAGCTTTTGCATCATTCCCAAGCTGCGCGGCTTGCAGACCAGCCGCGATGCCGCCGATGTGCTAGCCGAGGCAGCCCGGCTGGTGGCGACCGGTACCAAGGAGCTTTTGATCATCGCCCAGGATACCTCGGCCTACGGGGTGGATATCCGCCACCGCACCTCAGCCTATGCGGGTCGTCTGGTGCGGGCCCACCTGGTTGATCTGGTCAGTGAGCTGGCCCATCTGGGAGCCTGGCTGCGCCTGCATTACGTCTACCCCTACCCCCATGTGCGCGACCTGATTCCGCTTATGGCTGAGGGTAAGCTGCTGCCCTACCTGGATGTGCCCTTGCAGCACGCCTCGCCCAAAATCCTGCGGGCCATGCGCCGCCCAGGTGGGGCTGAGAGTCACCTCAAGACCTTAGAGGAGTGGCGTAGTATAGCCCCTGATCTGGCTCTTCGCTCGAGCTTCATCGTGGGCTTTCCCGGCGAGACCGAGGAAGACTTCGAGCTGTTGATGGATTTCATCGCCGAGGCTCGGCTAGACCGGGTGGGCTGCTTCACCTACTCCGAGGTGCCGGGGGCCGAGGCCAACGCCCTGCCAGGGGCGGTTCCGGAAGAGGTGAAGGAGGAGCGCCGGGCCCGCCTGATGGCCTTGCAGCAGCAGATTAGCCTGGAGAAAAACCAGGCCCGCATCGGCCAGACCCTGGAGGTAATCGTGGACGAGTACGGCGAGCTACCCGGGTGGGTGGTGGGGCGCTCGAAGTACGATGCTCCGGGTATTGATGGGCTGGTCTACGCTGAGACCGATGGAACCGTGCGAATCGGGGATATTATCCGGATCCGGATTACCCGGACTGAGCCCTACGACCTCTATGGCGAGATGGTGGGGCGTGTGCCCTGGAAGCCCGGGATTCCGGTGATGAAAAACGTAGCCATAGAAACAATTCAGGTGTAAGCTAAACCCGGCTTTGCCTATGGAACCTCTTCAGGCCAGCCCCGGTTTGTGGATTGAACAACAGGCCAAGCCGGATAGGATACCGACCTGTCCAAATGCTGCAATGCGGAGCCTGCTATGTACATAGTAATCGCAGGTGGGGGAGAGATCGGCTCGCAGATTGCCAAGGCCTTGCATACCCAGCATGACCTGGTGGTAGTGGATACCAACCCTGAGGCCAAAGAGCGCCTGGGTGGGTTGGACGTACAAGTGGTGATTGGCAGTGTGACCGACCCCGAGGTGTTGCGCGAGGCTAAAGTAGACCTTTGCGATACCTTCCTGGCCACGACCAACTGGGATGAGGTCAACCTGATTGCCTGCATGCTGGCCAAGGGCCTGGGCGCTAAGGAGACCCTGTGTTTCGTGGGGAAGCAGTCCTATGTGGATATTCTGACTGACCCGCGCACCCTCGAGATTTTGGGAACCCGCATTGACCAGGTCTTCTGGCCCCAGCGTTCGCTGGCCAAGGAAATCGTGGAGGTAATCCGTATACCGGGCGCCGTGGATACCGAGGTGCTGGCAGGTGGACGGCTTCGCTTTGTGGAGTATCAGGTGCGGGAAGGTGGGCCTTATGCTGGCAAGGAGCTGGGCCTGCTGGACTGGCCCGATGGTAGTTTTTTGGCAGGCATCCTGCGCGAGGGGAAGTTTGTTGCCGCCACCGACCCGGGGTTTGCTGAGGTGATCCTCGAGCCCGAAGACCGCATCTTCTTCATGACCACCCCCCAGGGTTTCGATGCGATCCAAGCCTGCTTTGCGCCCCGCGAGCGGGTGCGGCGGGTGATGGTAGTGGGTGGGGGTAGTGTGGGCTATATGGTGGCCCGGGAGCTGGTGCAGCATCGCCTGGAGGTCACCATCATCGATCACAACCCCGAGCGCTGTGCTTGGCTGGCTGAGCACCTGCCCGGGGCTTTGGTGCTAGAAGGGGATGGCACCGACCTCGAGCTTTTGGAATCGGAAGGGCTCGACCATGTAGACGTGATGGTGGCCGTCACGGAAAACGACGAGAAAAACCTGCTGGTTTCGCTCCTGGCCAAACAGGTAGGCGTTCCCAAGGTGATTACCCGGGTCAACCGGGGGGAAAATCGCCGCCTTTTCGAGCATGTGGGGATTGACATTCCCCTCACCCCCCGCGCGGCGGCGGTGCGGGAGGTGGTGGACTGGATATCCCCGGAAAATGTAGACCACCTAGCCCTCATCGAAGACCGGGTAGAACTTCTGGAATTCCAACTACCCGCCGATTTCCGCGAGACTCCCTTCGACCAGCTCCCCTTACCCCAGGGGGCGGTGGCGGTAGCCCTCGAGCGCGGTACCCGGGTGTACCTGCGGACCCCTTTGTTGGCCGCTAAAGGGGGCGATAAGCTTCTGGTTCTTGCCGACCGACAGGTGGCCCATGAAGTCCTGGCCCAGGTTCGCTAAGGTTGCTCGAGCCAACCCTATTCCTGTAGCCACCTACATGATTGGGACGGTTTACACGGCCTTGGGCCTGGTGATGGGGTTACTGGGCTTGGCCGATTTCCTACTGGGGGAGAATGCGCTGGGCTTTTTCGTGGGGGCGGTGTTGGGGCTGGGGCTGGGGCTGATGCTGCGGCCTTTGGGCAGCCCCCAGGCTGAACCGCGCCGAGCCGAAGCCCTATTTACCGTGGCTGTGCTTTGGATCATGGTACCCCTATTGGGGGCCATCCCTTTCTGGATTTCCGGGGGGCTTAGCTACCTAGACGCCTTGTTCGAGGCCACCTCGGGCTTTAGCACCACTGGGGCCACCATCCTAGCCAACTTCGAGCAGTTTAGCTACGGCCTTTTCTTCTGGCGCTCCTTGAGCCAGTGGTTCGGTGGGATGGGCATTCTGCTATTGTTTATCGTGGTACTGCCCCACCTGGCCCTGGCTGGGCGGCAGATGTTTTTTGCCGAGACCACCGGGGTACAAAAGCAGCAACTTACGCCCAAGCTGCGCCAGACTGCTACCAACATCCTGCGGGTCTACCTGGTATTGACAACGTTGACCCTGGGGGCCTATCTGCTGACCGGGGTACCGCCCTTCGAGGCCCTAGCCAATACCTTTTCCAGCGTCTCGGCAGGGGGGTTTAGCCCCAACCCTCAGAGCTTTTCTGCCTACAGTGCCCTTACCCAGTGGGTTGCGGCCTTGGTGATGTTTCTGACCGGGGTAAACCTGCTTTTGCAGTATCGGGTTATCTTTGGCCGGGAGTACAGCGCACCCTTTCGCGATCCAGAGTTTCGTGCCTACGCACTCATTGTGCTGGTGGTGGGACTTGCGATGGCCACGATTCTCTTTTGGCGTCACGATTACGCTTTAGAACCAGCTTTGCGCCATGCTTTTTTCCAGACAGCCTCCATTATCACCGGTACCGGGTTTGCCTCGGCGGATTTTGCCCAGTGGGTGGTGCCGGCCCAAGCCTTGCTGGTTTTGCTGATGTTTTTGGGAGGTAGCGCAGGTAGCGTAGGGGGCAGTATCAAGATCATCCGCTGGCTGGTGATTGGGGCCTTGGTGCGGCGGGAGCTACAGCGGGCCTTGCATCCCCAGGCGGTCTTGCCACTGCGGGTGGGCAACAAGAGCGTAGGGGAGGATGTACTGCGGGCTGTGGCCGCTTTTATTACCCTGTACGCTGGCCTTTTTGCTATGGGGGCCTTGGTGATGGGCCTACTGGAAGAGGACTTTGTGGTGGCCTTTACTGCCTCGGCAGCGGCGATTGGCAACGTGGGGCCAGGTCTGGGGGCGGTGGGGCCTATGGCTCACTATGGTGACTTGCACCCTATCTCCAAAGCGGTGATGATTTTTCAGATGTGGGCCGGGCGCATTGAGTTAATTGCGGTTTTCTCGCTGTTCACCCCGGAGCTTTGGCGCCGGCTTAGGGCCTGAACTTTACGCCTCGAGCTATGGTAAAGGCCAACCTCAGGGGGGTAGAGGCTAAATGAAAAGCAAAACGAGGCCCTGGCTACTGCAGAATCTGCGCTTTGCTTACTACTTCCTGGGTGTGGTGTATCTGGGCCTGGGGCTGGTGATGCTGGCTTTGGAAGGCCTCTCGTTGCTTTTAGGGGAGTCGCCCTGGGGGTTTTTGGCTGGAGCGGTGGTTGGGCTGGGGCTGGGGGGGTGGTTCCGTAAGCTGGGTGATCCCAGGCATGAGCCGGGCCGGGCCGAGGCTTTGCTTTCCATTGCCCTTATCTGGCTGCTGGTTCCGCTCTTGGGGGCCATTCCTTTCTGGGTGGCTGGGGGTATGGGCTACCTGGATGCCTTTTTCGAGGCTATGTCGGGCTTTACCACCACAGGGGCCACGGCCCTGGCCGATTTTAGCCAGTTTGGCTACAGTCTGTTTTTTTGGCGCAGTCTGATGCAGTGGTTTGGGGGGGTGGGCATTCTGGTCCTGATCGCTGCGCTGCTGCCCCACCTAGCGGTGGCCGGTCGCCAGCTTTTCATCACCGAGAGTACCGGGGTACAAAAGGAGCCCTTCACCCCTCGGTTGCGCTCGACTGCCCAGAGCATCCTCAAGGTTTACACCGCTCTTACCCTGGCTGCGGCGGTCTGCTACTGGGTCGCGGGCATACCCCCCTTTGAGGCCCTCTGCAATGCCCTGACCACCTTGCCAGCGGCTGGGTTCAGTCCCAACCCTCGCAGCTTTGAGCAGTACAGCCCTTTGGCCCAGTGGTTTGGAACCTTCTTCATGTTCTTAGGGGGCGCGGGGTTTGTGTTGCAGTATCGGCTTTTTTTTACCCGCGACCCCCGTCCGCTTTTGCGCGATGTAGAACTGCGGGCTTACGCTCTCATCGTGCTGAGCTTAAGTCTTCTACTGGCCCTGTTTTTGATAACCCACCACGCCAAGGATATGAACTATACCTGGCCCGATGCGGTGCGCCACGCCTTTTTTAACGTTACCTCCATTGTGACCACCACCGGCTATGCCAGCGCGGACTTTGCCCTGTGGGTTCCTGCGGCGCAGGCCATTCTGGTGGCGGCGATGTTCGTAGGAGGGTGTGCCGGTTCGGGAGCGGGAGGAATCAAGGTCATTCGCCTGCTGATACTGGGGGCCATCGTGCGGCGGGAGTTGGTCCGCGCTCTGCATCCCCAGGCCGTGATGATCCTTCGCTTGGGCAGCAAAAGCCTGGGAGAGGACGTGCTTCGCTCGGTGGCGGCGTTTATCACCCTCTACATAGCTTTGGTAGCGCTTGGAGCTGTGCTGATTGCTCTACTGGAGAACGATTTGGTGGTGGGTTTTACCGCCAGTGCCCAGGCGGTGGGCAATATTGGGCCAGGCTTGGGCGAGGTGGGGCCGATGGGGGGGTTCGCTGGCCTCGAGCCCCTTTCCAAGCTCATCCTGATCTTTCAGATGTGGGCTGGGCGCATCGAGCTGATCCCGGTGTTTGCGCTTCTTACACCTGAGTTATGGAAAAAGCTCAGGGGCTAGGCTTGGGATAAACTAGGTTTTATGTCCAAGCCCCTAGTCGTTCCCGAGTCTTTCCGCCTCGACCATACCAAGGTTCGGGCCCCTTACGTGCGGCTGGCGGGGGTGAAAGAAACCCCCAGCGGTGACAAGATCGAGAAGTATGACCTGCGCCTGGCCCAGCCCAACCGAGAGGCCCTTTCTACGGGGGTGATGCACACCCTCGAGCACCTTCTGGCCACCTACCTGCGCAGCTACCTGGAGGGGGTAGTGGATATCTCACCTATGGGTTGCCGTACCGGGTTTTACCTAGTGGTGTTGGGGGAGCCCGGGCCCCACAAGGTGCTGGAGGCTTTTCAGGCCACCCTGCAGGATGTGGCCGAACACAGCGGCCCGGTGCCGGGGGCAAGCGAGCTGGAGTGCGGCAACTACCAGGATCACGACCTCGAGGGGGCCAGGGCCTGGGCCCAGCGGGTTTTGGGCGAAGGGTTACGTATTCAGGAGACCCTCGAGATTGCCGAGTAGCCGCGGGCTGGTTCGCTTACGCCAGATGTGAAGCGGGCAGTCGGTTGGCTGTTCGAAGGGCGGGGTGCTAGGCTGGCCGTGTATGTCTGTAGTGGTTTTATTTGCCGCGGAAGGGGCCGAGGCTCAGGCGCTGCGCAGCCGACTACGTTCGCCAGAAGCGCTGGATGGCCCTTGGCCCATACACCAAGGGGAACTGGGACGCTACCCGGTGGTGCTGGTGGAAGCTGGGGTGGGCAAAGCGGCGGCAGCGGCAGCGGTGGCCTATGCTAAAGTTCGCTATAACCCAGTTCAGGGCTTCTGGGTCGGTGTGGCCGGAGCCCTGAACCCCGAACTTAAGACGCTGGACCTAGTGCTGGCCCAGGATGCTGTTCAGTACGATGTGGATATCACCGCGTTTGGCCGTGCTCCGGGCGAGCTGGCTACCGGAGAGCGCTTTGTTCCCGCAGATGTGGGCCTTACCGCCAAGGTGTTGCGGGTAGCCTTGGCCATGGGCCTACCTATTTACCTGGGGCGTATTGCCAGCGCGGATCGCTTCCTGGCTCAGCGCAGCGAAGCCGAGGAGGTGCGCCGGATATTCGCCGCCGATGCCGTGGAGATGGAAGGGGCGGCTGCTTTGTGGACGGCCAAGCGCATGGGGTTGCCTATGGCCTTGCTGCGGGCCATCACCGACCAGGCGGGTAGCGAGGCACCCGTGGCTTTTGAGGCCTTTTTACAAACCGCTGCCGAGCGTCTGGCGGGCTTAATCGAAGAGGTGCTGAGCAGTTAGGGGTTTTCCGACGGCTCGAGGCCAACCCCTTTGGCTAGGTCAAGGCCATTGTAGCGCTTCTGGCAAAAGGCAATGCCCTCTGTGGCCCAGTCTTGTGCAGCCTCAGCGGCGACCTGGACTACCTTTTCCATGAGCGGCCGTAGGCTGGGATGGAAGCCGGAAAGCACCCAGGCTGCGCCCTCAGCAGGGCGAGGGGGCTTACCAATGCCAATCCGCAGGCGGTGAAAATCGCGTGTACCCAGATGAGCAGCGATGGACTCGAGGCCGTAGTTGCCGGCACTGCTCCCGCCGGCCTTGAAGCGCAGGCGACCAGGGGGCAGGTCTAGCTCGTCATGGATGACCAAAATCCGCTCGGGAGGAATTTTGTAGAAGCGGGCCAGTGGCGCTACGGCTTCCCCACTGGCATTGTAGTAGGTGGTGGGCTTGACCAGCAAACCAGGCACCGAGGCAAAGCGAACCTCGGCAATAAGGGCGGATTCCCTTTGGCGGAAATCGTTGCTGAGCTGGTCAAGAACCCAGAAGCCCACGTTGTGTTTGGTGTGGGCATAGGCCGGGCCTGGGTTGCCTTGTCCAACAATCAGAAACATAGCCAAAGGGGCCGAAAGCTGGGGGTGACCACAGCCTTCGGCCCAGAGCAAAAGCCGGTTTACTTTTCCTCTTCGGCCTTGCCTTTCTTGATCACTTCTACCTCGGTAGGCTCAGCCGCAGCCTGGGCTTCCAGCTTCTCGACATCCTCAGGTGGCACAATGGCCACGATGGTGTCGCGGGGGTTCATGGCCAGCTTTACGCCGGCAGGAAGGGCTACCTCGTCGGCGTGGATGCTGTCGCCGATGCGCAGAGCGCTAACGTCCACCTCGATGAAGGGAGGAATGGCCTTGGGCGAGACCCGCACCTGGATGTCGCTGTTGACAAGCTGGAGCACACCCCCTTCGCGCACGCCCTGGGCAGTGCCCACCACCTTGACAGGAATCCACATCAGCACCGGCTCGTCGGAGAGGGCGTAGAAATCTACGTGCTCGGGCCGGCGCCGGCGCTTGTCCAGATTGACCTGGCGCACCAAGGTGTCTACGGTATGGCCGTTGTCGAGCTCGAGGGTAATCACGTGGTGAATTCCCGCCGACAAAAAGACCTTGTGAAACTCCTTTAGGTCTACAAAGACCTTGTAGTTTTCCTGGCGGTTGTAGACGACCCCGGGCAGTTTGCCTGCATCCCGCAAGGCAGCGGGTTTTTCATTCCCACGTCTATAGGCTTTGATACGGTATTCCATGGCCTTCCTCCAAGAGGCACCCCAGCTTAGGCTGGGGTTCAAAACACAAGCCTTCAAAGTCTACCACAACTTCTGAGGGATAGGGAAGCGCAATTTTGCTCAAAAGCGCAGGTCTATTTCCAGGGGGTCTAGCCTTTTGCGCTTGGCCTCGAGGGCCCCCTCCAGGATGGTGAGAGCGATCCCCACCATCAGGTACACATCCCCCAGGCTGATCACGTTGGTATAGCTCAAAACCTTCACCGGGATCACATCGCCCAAGAACCACAGCCGGCTGGACTCGTCCATCAGGGTGTGCACGGCGTCGTACTGCTGTTGCAGTTTGGGAATGTAGGACTCCAGGCCCACCCGGTACAGGGCCTCGGGGCTAACGGGCATGTGCCCGCGGTTGGCAAAGATGACCAGGGCGTTGCAAGTTAGGCCTAGGCCCACAAACCATAGCCCCCGCAGGTGCGCATTGGCCCACAATCCATACCCCACTAAGGTCACTACCAAAGCTTTGGCCACTGGCCCAGCCACCTCGGGAACCAGCAGACTTCGAGCAGTAGCGAGGGCCAGCCCCCCTTCCAGCAGGGCGGCTGCTACGAAGGCCCAGGCCGATCGGAGCTCGAGGTTGCCGAGGTCGCGGAAGCTGGCTCGAAAGGCGAGGGCAAGGACGATACCGACAAGAGCACTGGCGAGGTATAGCGTCGTAGGAACTCCTCCCGGTCTTTCCAGATGGGGTCTTCAAGCCACACCTTCTTGAAGGCCTCCACCACCTGCGGGTCGAACTGCGTGCCCGCATGGGCCATTATCTCATCTAAGGCGGCTTGGGGTGTTTTGGCAGGAGCATGGGAACGCCCAGCGGTCATGGCCTCGTAGGCATCGGCCAGCGAGACAATCCTCGCCCAGAGTGGGATTTTTTCCCCTTTTAGACCCATGGGGTAGCCGGCGCCATCCCAGCGCTCGTGATGGTGCAGGATAACGTGCTTTACGTTTTTGGCCAGGAGGTGGAGCATAGGGTGAAGCACCTCGAGGCCCTTGGCGGGGTGCTTTTTGATCAGGTCAAACTCTTCTTTACTCAACTTTTTGGGTTTGAGCAAAATCGAGTCTGGGACAGCCAGCTTGCCGATATCGTGGATGCGCGCAGCGTAGGTAAGGCGCTTGAGGTCTCCCTCGTCGAGGCCCATTCTTTTGCCAATGTCGCGGCTGATGGCGGCAACCCGCTCGGAGTGCATGCGGGTAAAGGGGTCTTTGGCATCTAAGGTGGCGATGAGTACCTCGATGGTGTTGTCGAAGGCTTTTTCTAGCTGCACCTTTTCGTCCCAGTAGTAGCGGGAAAAGTACAGCAGCAGCATGATGAAGAGCACCGTAAACCCCCCCCAGCCCCAGATCAGGGGGGTCTGGTAGGCCTTGGCCAACAGCAGCCCGATGGGGGCCTGGAGCAGGTAGCTGGCCCAGAGCCAGCTACCGTTTTCGAACCAGACCTTGCCCAGGCTGAGCCCAGTGGAAAGGTGAATGATGTAGGTTACTGCGGTAATGTTTACCAAAAAATAGGCCAGGGAAGCGGCCAGAATGCCCAGCCCCTCCAAAACGTAGGGGTTGCCGGGCTGGGCCTGCACCAGCCCCCAGACCCAGGCGGCCAGGCCGGTGGCCAGAGCGAATTGGCTGCGGTTGAACAGGTCCTTGTACCAGGGGTAGCTGGGCTTGCCGAAGTCCTGGTTGAAGCTGAAGACAAAGACCAGCAGGGGGGCCAGCCAGGAGGGGAAGACCACCGCCGCGGCCAGGGACACCACGAAGAGGTGGGACATGGTCGCGTTCAACGGCAGGCGAACGGCGGAACGCCGGGCGAGCCATACGAGGGCTGCCCAGAACGCCACGTCCAGCGGATGGAAAGGCAGGTGGGCTGGCCGTTGGAACAAAAAGGCCTGCAGAACCACATAGGCCCCAAACAAGCCCAGGATGAACGCCAGCACTGGGGTGGGAGGAAGGCTGGACCCAGAGCGCACAGCCTGAGTCTAAGGGATAAGCCAAAAAAACCTGTGCGGTTTGCACAACCGCACAGGCTGGAGCGTTAACTTTAGGGTTATTTACTCCCAAGCCATGCCAGCGCCAGCGGCCACAGCCAGGGCAACCAGAGCAGCGATCAGGGTCAGAACTTTGAAGGCGAGTTTTTTCATATTTGTCCTCCCAGACGGCTTGGAAGCGCTTTTGTTTTTTCTTCCAACCTTGGGCAAGACAATACCCCAAGACCCCCGTGCGGTCAATAGGCACAGGAACAAGTAAACCCGGTTCAGAATGTGCCAAGGCCACAATCTAGCCTTTTTGGCGTCTACCGAAGTAGACAGCCCTAGTGTAGAGAGCCATGGGTGTGGCCCTTGTGATTTTTGCACCGGAATTGGAGCCTTGGCGTTACGTGGATAAAAAGCGGATGGGGGGCTTGCCTTAGAAAAGGGGGATGTGGAAGGTGGTTGGGCCAAGGGTAAGCTCGAGGTGGTGTCCGGCCAGCCGGCCTACTGCCATGCGAAAGCTGGTATGGAGAGGGGTTTCAATACGCTGAAGGGGGGTGCCTTGGGGGCTGCTTAAGGTCACCTGGGCCGAGAGGAAAGGGGCTTCCCCGGGGTGCAGCACCTGGCCCAGCAGGAAGCCCTGGGTGCCCTCGAGGTGATAACCCAGCTCGAGGTAGCCATCGGCCACCTGGTAAAGCCGGCGCCAGGAAGCAGTAGGCTGGCCTGCCTCTGATTCCATAATGAGAATGGCCAGCATATTCATACAAGGTTGCCTTTGCAGATTATAATCCTGGGAAAGCGAGGGTGCCCGAAGCAATGCCAAAGAAGACACCGGGGCAGTATTTTTTGAGCAAGGGGATTAGTCCTTCTATGCTGACCGAGCGCCTCGAGTGGCTCTTGCCCCTCGAGCGCGAGGTTTTGCTGGCCCGCGCTTGGGGTAAGACACTGCACCGCATTGCCCAGGAGGTGGGGTTGACCACCGAGGGGGTGCGGCAGGTGGAGCACCGCTCCCTAGCAAAGCTCAAGTCGGGCGTAGCCTCACCTGGCTTTGAAGGCCAGCGTTTCCGCCTGGCGGTTGAGCAGAGGTGGGGGCTTAGGCTGGAACAGGTAGTGGCCCGCCTGCCGGAAAAAGAGCAAAAGCTAGTTCTGGCCTACGCCAGAGGGGATTCCCTGGTTGACCTGGCCCCGGGTTTGGGGCTGAGCATTGCGGCAGCGGCCAGTTTGCGCGACCAAGTGGTGGCCCGGCTTTTGGGAGAGGCGCGGGGCTCGAGGGCAGGCCGGTGGGCCGAACTAAAAGCGGCGGTGGTGGCGGCCTTGCGGCAAAGGCCCCTAACCTACGCAGACCTCGAGGCCCGCTTTCCCATGTCGCGCCGCCGACTGATGCGGCTCATGCAGGAGCTGGTAATGGAAGGGCGGGCCGAGCTAAGCGGCGATTACCCCTTCCGTTTTCTGGCCCTTAAACCAGCCGGGCCTCGAGGCTGATCTCGGGCACAGCGGCCAGGGCCTTGGAGATAGGGCATTTGGTCTTGGCTTCCTGGGCCAGCTCCTGGAACTTTTCCGCGCTGATGCCGGGCACCTTGGCTTCCAGGTGCAGTTCGATTTTGCTGATGGTGGGGCCCTCGCCCAGGTGCACCTTAGCGGTGGCCTTGAGTTCCTCGGGGGGGGTGTTGTGGTTGGTCAGGAGGGCCGACAAAAACATGGCATAGCAGCCGGCGTGAGCGGCACCCACCAGCTCCTCGGGGTTGGTACCGCTGCTATCGGCAAAGCGCGAGGCCCAGGTATAGGGGCCTTCATAGACCCCGCTTTCCAGCTTGAGGTGGCCTTGACCTTCCTTCAGGGTGCCTTTCCAGACGGCTTGAGCGGAGCGTACAGGCATAATCAGAACTCCTTTCGCTAAAGCATACCAAAGCGTGCTTTGGCACAATCCCCCGCTTTTCTGGAGGACACCTCATATTGTGCTCGAACTGGGCTGCCTGGTTGTGATGTGGCCTTCAAGTTAGGTTTGATCTTTCTTTCGCCAGGCGGCACAATGCCAGCGTGCTGGCCTTCTTGTTTGTGGATGGTCTGGGGCTTTCCAGCGACCCCAGGAGTCCGCTCCGACGCCTGCGGCTACCTACGCTGCACACCTTGAGCGGTGGCTTCAGTCACCGGTCCTTCAGCCAGTCCAATCTGGCCTACCGCGTGCTGGATGCAAGGCTTGGGGTAGAAGGCTTGCCCCAGTCGGGCACGGGGCAGACCACCCTGCTGACCGGACACAATGCAGCCCAAATGCTGGGCCACCACCAAGGGCCGCACCCCCTGAGTACGCTGCAAACCTTGCTGCAAGAGGAAAGTATTCAGGTCTGGGCCACCCAGCGGGGCCTCTGGGTCTGGCACGCCAACGGCTACCGGCGGGAGTATCTGGAAAAGGTACAGAAAAGCCGGCGTAACCTGCTCTCGGCCTTTGGCTATGCCGCCAGGGTAGCCGGCCTAAAGCTTCTGCCGCTCGAGCACCCTTTGGCTTTGCCCCCCGCC